>Ga0213875_10001856_pt1 | contig 13129 bp, 14 predicted proteins | sample BarmaccomBMRX_R8_FD_160105 | JGI IMG/M metagenome (GOLD analysis project Ga0213875, IMG submission 160105) | Root-associated microbial communities from Barbacenia macrantha in rupestrian grasslands, the National Park of Serra do Cipo, Brazil - RX_R8 | ecosystem: Host-associated > Plants > Roots... | reverse complement strand
CGGTTAGGTCGACCTCGCTCCATTGGAGGGCGCGGGCCTCCTCGGTGCGGACTCCGGACAGCAGGGACAGGACCACGTAGGCGGCGAGGCGGTGGGTTCCGGACTCGACCGCTTCCAGAAGCATGACGGCCTGGTTGAGGGTCATCGCCTTGGATGGGCGTCCTTCCTGGCCTTCGGGCACGTCGACCAGGCTGGCGACGTTGCGGCGGACCTTGTCGCGGGCCTGGGCCTGGCGGATGGAGCGCTCGATGATCGAGTGGATCAGGCGGAACGTCCGCGCGGACAGCTCTTCGGCTCGCTCGTCCAGCCAGTCGTCCAGGTGGTCGGCGGTCAGCTCCTTGAGCTTGATGCTGCCCAGCTGTGGGATCCGTTATGGGCCGCGATCGAGCGGTAGTTGTCGATGGTGGTTTTGGCTCGCCCTTTGAGGCCCTTGGCCAGGAAGTCGTTGACGGCGTCTTCGACGGTGTACTTCGCGTCGGTTGTGACGCCGGCTTCCAGGTCGGCTACGGCCTCTTTCAGCTTGTCTTTGACCTCGGCCTTGGTTCTGCCTCGGCGTTTGACGCGCTGGCGCCTGCCTTTCGCGTCGAAGCCCAGGTCGATGGCGCCTCGGTAGCCGTTGCCGTCGGGATAGATCGAGCCTTCGTACTCACCGATCATGATCTTGGCCATCGGCCCCTCCTCGGCAGCCAGGCGGTCGCTTGTCTTCGGGGCAGTGTGCAGTCGGTGCCGTCGCACGGCTACCGCGTGCCGGGACGTTGTGGAGGACTTGTGCAGACGTCCCCAGCGAATGAAGTCGTCCTTGCACTTTCGGGGGCTTTATGAGCCGGGGCGGGCAGCTCGGTGACGGTATGTAATCGTCCACGCCTTCGTCCGTCCGCGTATTTCCGCGCTATAACGTGCAGACGCGCGCGAGACGTAGACGTAGACAAATCCGCGGACGATTACGGAATGCAACTACTCGCCGTGCGGGCATCAAGTGAGCCCGCCCTGGCCGGTGGTCATAAAGCGCGCAGCTCTCTCCAGATATCGGCCGGGTCGGAACTGATCAGCGCGTACAGTCCCCCGCCGTCCCGGTTCACCGCCTCGATGCACAGCTGGCCGCTGGTCCACACCTGGACCGCGAACCCCCACGCCGGAAACTCACGTCGCAGCGCCTCAGCTTGCAGGTAGAAGCGGACGCTCTGGGAGAACGGCAGCCCGGCCGTCACGGCGCGACCTCCCGCGGGACGGGCTGGTCCTGGTAGTCCCGCAGCAGCAACTCCCGGAGCTGGTCCGGACTGTCCGCGTTGATCAGTCGGCCATTGTCACGCCGACGCGCCACCCAAGTGCCCCATGCCCCCGCGATCCCATACGCCGACCCCCAAGACCACTGCAGCCGACCGAGCGCGTCGCCTGGGGGCTCTTCTGCCGTCACCGTCGTCTCCCTCGGCCCGCCTCTTTATCTGGTGACAGCCTGCGCGCATCGGGTCTACGGTCGAAAGCGTCAACAGCGCCCCGTGACCGGGGTATGCGAGCTGTGGACCTGCCCGGATTCGCTGTGAGGGAGTGTGAGCGATGGCGGCCAAGCGTGACCCCGACCGCAGCGCCATGGCGCTGTTCGCGGACGAGATGCGCGCCGCCCGCGACCGCGCCGGACTTACCCAGGACGAGCTAGCCGCGCGGGTGAACTACTCCACGACCCTGGTCGCCATGGTCGAGTCCCTGAAGCGGGTACCGCAGGCCGACCTCGCCGCCCGGCTCGACGACGTGCTGGCTACACCAGGCACGTTCGGCCGACTCCAGGAACGGCTACGGTCACTACCGTTCCCAGCGTCGTTCCGCCCGTTCGCGGCGTACGAAGACCTGGCCGTAGCGCTGCGCAACTTCGAGAACTGCCTGATACCCGGCCTGCTCCAGACCGAGGACTACGCGCGGGCCGTCCTGTCCGCCCGCCCGAACACCAACGAGGACGAGGTCGACGAGCTCGTGGCCGTCCGCCTTGCGCGGCAGGCGATCCTGAACCGCGACGACCCGCCCGCACTATGGGTGGTCGTCGACGAGGGTGTGCTGACCCGCGAGATCGGCTCCCCCAAGACCATGGCCGGCCAGCTCCAGCACCTGGCCGACATGGCCGCCCGGCCGAACATCACCATCCAGGTCATCCCGTTCAGCGCCGGTGCACACATCGGGCTTCAGGGCGCCTTCATCATCGCCGAATTCGCCGACACTCCCCCCGTCGCGTTCCTGGCCACCGCCACCGACGGCCAGACCATCGAGGACGCCTCCGCGGTCGCCCGGGCGCTGTTCACGTTCGATAACCTCAGGTCCGAAGCTCTGCCCCGCAAGGCTTCCAGGGAGCAGATCCAACGACTGGCGGAGGAACGATGGACATGACCCCGCCCGCTTGGCGTAAGTCCAGCTACAGCGGCAGCAGCGGCGACAACTGCCTCGAGGCCGCCAGCCAGCCCGGCAAAGTCGCCGTCCGGGACACCAAAGACCCGAGCAGCTCCCAGCTGGCCATCCATCCAGCCACCTGGCGCGCGTTCACTCACCGCATCAAGAGCATGTAGGCCGATCTGACCGTTCAGGTAAGCCATGCCGACGACCAGATTTCACGGTCGTGCGCTACTCACAAACTTGAGTCATACTGGAGTCACCCGCCGGAGTCGATCCCAGCGCTTAGTAGGAAAAATTCATGATTCAGAACGGAAATCCAAGTCCACATCTGTTGAGGGAACTACGATTTCCTGCCCGATATGAAACTCTGGCTAAGTACCTCGGTGACGAGCTGGCATCGGTTTTAGTATCACCGCAAGACCGAACCCGTGACCTTCTGGAAGAAGCAGCTCAGGCAATCCTCGCAAGAGGTGAAGGACTCTTTCTACCCATACATGCACCTTCAGGTACTGGAAAGACTACCCTTGCCAATAATTTGAACTTCTTTCTTCCAGGAATTTTTACACCTACGCTGTCATTCCTTGACGACGTAACCGCACAAACTCTTAAGGCTGCAACCACTAGGTATATTCGCGATTTTCCAATTAATGATGAGAAAATTATCCCTATAAACATCGACCAACGTGAGGGTGATGGCCCCACTGGCGTGGAGCTTGCAGCGATAAAGAGGTTTCTTAGACAACAAGATGCTGGCTACAGGGCCCTTATATTGTGGCCCGACACTTCTGAAGCTCTCTCTACCGAAATGGCCGACTCATACATCAGCATCGCAGGCCAAGCTCCAATAGACCTCCCATTGAAGATATCAGGACCGCCTCAAGAGACTTGGATTGATATTGCCAAAAACACTCTTCGGCTGGCTAACTCGCTGGATTCTCTCGAAGACCTAGGTGTGGACCCATCCACTTACGATCCTGCCCAAAGTAGCTCCGTCGGAGAGTATCTACGAAAGATTTCGGACGACTTTAATAAGCAAACCCTTAAGATGATTCGCGCGACACGGATTCCTCTAAGACTGGCCATCATATTTGTGAGCGAGAGTAGCGATGCGGGCGTACTTACACACCTCACAAGCAGCAATCGCTTCGGGCTTCTGGACGCTAGCGCTCTCCTTGACGCATCACCCAAAAGTGAGGTTGGCAGATGGTGGCGGAGCCGTCGAGGCTTGCTCACTACCGCGATAGTGCGGCTCGATGCGAGAGCGTTTGGACTTTCTCCGAGCGCTTCAATAAGCGTCCTTCGGAAATTTGGATCACAAGACCTTCAGGCGTCATTGCGAGAGATGAAGGTTAAGGTTGTTGGTGATGACCGAGTTTCCCAGAATCTAGAGCGATCCGATATAGGAAAATATCTGCTGGGCAAGTCGAAAGCTACCTTTGAGACGAAAGGCACGCCTACCACAACTTCACTGGCCGCATTTCAGCTAATTGCAGAACTGGGATTTACGACTGGTAAGGACAAGGCTCTGAATAAGGCGATGGCGCAAGCCCTCCGAGCGTTCTCAGCTAAGAAAGATCTGGGCTTTGTAGCACAATCCGAAACCCCTCTAGACTTCATTCCAATCATTCCTGACAATTACTTGAAATACGAGCGCGAAGCGATTTGCTTCGAGTACACGTGGAGAAAAGGTGAATTCTTGGTTGCCAAGAATCGAGCTGGAATCGCCCAATATTGCTTGACTAAGATTAGAAACTATTGCAGGGAGCTTGGCTGGATCCCCGATTAAGACGTTCGCAGATTATGTCGTTCGCGCAACCGTACGCAATAGCTTATTGACTATCGCGTCGGCGATAGCCGCCCAATCGGTCCCGACGGTGAAGACCTCTACACTCGCTTGCCCGGCGACACTCACGATTCGCGCTCTCACGCGCACCCGGCAGCGCTGGCCGATTGAGCCGGGAAGTCATGGCCGCGTCTCGATGCAATGGCCGACCTAGCCAGCCTGCCCAACGTCTCGCACGGATCTCCGTCCAGGGCCGAGCACCACAAAGGCATCATGACTGGTCCGTACGAAATCGCGCGATTCCTCGTCAACAGCGACGGTCAAGACGACGAGCCACCCACCGTGTACGTCGATAACAGCGGCCTATACCTGGACAAGCCAGCCGAGGTCGAGCGGTACTCACAAGCCTTCGAGGCCATCCGGACCGCGGCCCTGGACACTTACATACGAGCAAGCGCGAAAGACCTACCAGGGAGCAGACAATGACGGAACGCCGCTCACCGTGGCGTAAGTCCACCTACAGCAACGGCAGCAGCAGCTGCATCGAGACCGCCACCCTTCACGGCCTTGTGGCCGTCCGCGACTCCAAAAACCCCGCTGGTCGACAGCTTGCCATCCCGGCCGCGTCGTGGCGGAAGTTCACCCAGCGTCTTCAAGCTGGTTCACTTGAGACCCAAGCGCCCATAGCCAAGCGCCTATGGCCCGTACTGGCTCCGACTACAGGACCAGCCTGCGTTCCGCAGGTGCCATTGCAGCAGAAACTGGAGCATCTTTCCCGACAGCGACCGGTAGAAAGTAGATTATAAAGCTGTGCCGCTATCCCCTTCTGAAGTCGCGCTTGCTCACCTAGCAGTTGCGGACGCTCGGGCGGTGTGCACTGTCTTCAGAGACGAAATGGCAGTTGTCATCGTCCTGATAACTTACTACGAGCCGAATGCGTGCCAACTATTTTTCCTAAGGCGTGACCTGAATGGATGGCATGTAGCTGGCGAGGGACCTCTAGGCTTCCACTGGCAATCAGCATCACCTCATGGAGATCGTGGAGTGATTACCTTTGGCCTAGAAACCCGCTGCGAGGTAACCGCGTTCGATCTTCGCGTAAACCGGCATATGTACACTGTTCCTGTAGAAGCTGGTTACGGGGCCGCTATCATTCCAGACAGCGCGCCGGATTCGTGTTGGGAGGTGACCTCGCATCGCACTACTGACGGCCTTCACATAGCGGGTTTCCCGCCGCCATTGCATAAATTCAGGGCTGGCCCTGATGCACGTAGACTAGAAGCAATTGGAAATGCGCGGCATTTCCTGTGGGCAACTCAACGTCAGATTGAACGCTATGTCATCAGCTTCAACAGCATACCGTACAAGGATTTTCCACGCACGGTCGAGCGCCAGCGCGTGACATCGCTTATCTTTGCTGACGCTGAATTCTTGCTTAATTCGGCCGCGCAAACTGTGAAATCCCTTAACCGCCTTCAGGGGCCACAGATCAGCAACGAATTGCAGCAGGATATAAAACACCTCCGCGACCTACACGAACATTGGGAGCAGCATAAATCATCTTTTGCTCATCCTGGGCTAACAAAAAAGAAGGCCGGTGTCGGGTTTGCTATGCGGCATCCTGGCGAATCACCGTGGGTATTCAGACACGATGCTAATGGGTGTCAAATTAGCGTCCTTCGTGTAGAAGATCTCTGGAACGAGCTTGAGTTGATAGATAAAGAGCTAGGTCGCTTGAACAATGCTGAGCTCGAGGGAACGTGTTTTCCTCATATCCCAGAGGACGAGAATCGCCCAGTACGACCAATGCCGCAGCCTTAACTATTAATACGTTTGCGGGCCTTACCCGACACAAAATAATTCTATGTTGTCCGTTTAGAGCCAGGGCAGCACGTCGCTACCGAGCGGCCCGTTGGCGGCCGTAGCCATTGCCGAGTGGCCAGTTTCCTAGGTGCGCACCGATGACGACGGAGCCGCGCTCACTCACACTGCGCGAGACCTGTTCTCGGACGAAATCGGTCCCGACATTACAACTGCCAATCCAGCCGTACCGAAGTAGGGTAGTGAACATGTCATTGTCGAGGTGACGCGGTGGAGTCATTTTATTGATGACTCTTCCGCCGCGGGGACCTCTAGCCGCAGGGGACCCGAGTACTGCTTCGAAGTGCTCACGAGTAAGGTATATCCCCCTGATCATGTCGATGGAGTCGCCACCGACATCTTGTGGGTCGCATAGCTTGAGGAAGCATGGTTTCGGATGAAGTCGGATATCCGTAGGATCCGAGCTGGGCTTGCAGTGATCGTCGACGGCCCGCATGCGCTTGAGCTGGGCATCCAGTCGTGCGTCTGGCCTGATGACCTTTCTTGAGTCAAGGACATCCTGCGTTAAATCTTTGTACTGAACCATCACGAAGGATTTATCAGTCGCGTTGTAGTACATGAGATCCACGCCCTCACGTCTTCCAGGCGACTGCTGTTGGCGTTGTAGATCAAGAGCTGCTCCGGACCCGTTCCGTAGGTCCTCACCTCGGAGACGGGAGACTCATGTATCCGTACGCCGGGAAGGTTGGCGTCGGGGTCGAGGCTCACCCAGTCCTGGAAGTGCAGCCAGTCGTGCGTACTTACAGCGTTTTCGCGGGGAAGCCCGGCAAGATATGGCTGATCGGGCGAGATCATTCCGGCTTCGCGGAGGATCAGCCCGTGGTCGAGGCCGCTTGCGCGGAGCAGGAGGTTGACGGAGTCCTTTTCATAGGTCCGAACTATCTTCGTCTCGCTGTCCGCAGTGTGGCGCTCGAGAAATTCAATCAGGCTGTCTAGCGGTTGGGAAAGATGTGGTGCCGTTGACCGCAGTGCTGTAATGAGCTGCTGCGCGCTCTCGTCCGATGCCGCTGGGCCGATATTAACAGCATGCTCATACTTCCGTCCAAGCCGCCGGCGTAGCTTACCGACTGATACAAACGGCTTAGCAATTGTGAAGCTAGTGATCGTAACGCGACGCTCATAGTCGGCGCTCATTTTGCCGGGTATTGCAACTCCAATGCCAATTACTTGCTCTGCCGATCGCCTAGCTTGATAAGTAAAATGCCTAGATAAGGGTGCCTCTGCTGCCATCGATTGTTAAATGAATCGTCATCTTCACGCAGGAAACTCACCACCACAGAACGGATGCCAGTAACCGGTGGTCCAGTGCAGTTAGCAGCTGCCAAGATCACAGGCCTAGTAGCCACGCACTCGCAACTACGCGATCTTGGTAACGCTGTAGTCGGTCGCCCGAGTGACCTAGTCGTTGTTGATCTTGGATTCCATGGGAGCCAGAAGTGGGAGCCAACGCAGGTCGACTCTCTTCGACTGGCCGCGACGCCGCCAGAGCGTTGGCGCTGCTACCAGGCACTTTGGCCGACTCCATCGGACCTGGGCAGACGGGGTATTCCTGCCTGGGGGTCAAGGGGTCGCGGGTTCAAATCCCGCCGTCCCGACTGAGTTTACGCAGCTCGTCGGTATGATCATCGATCAGACCGCCCGGAGCCGGGGACCACTTGGGGACCGGCGCACCGAGATGTGGGCGCTCAGAGCCTCCCCGGCGTCGGTGATCGACTGATCATCCGGGTGCAGGTAGCGCTGGGTCGTGGACAGTGATCCGTGCCTGGCGATCTTCTGCAGGGCTTGCAGCGGGACCCCTGCGTCGAAGTCGTGGTCTCCAGAAGCATGACAGTCTGGCGCCCGGGTCCCGTCAGGAACTGTCGACGCAGACGGTGGAACTGCGCAGGGGAGGATTTGGCGGGCACTGAGATGATGTCGGTGTGCAAGATGACTTGCCGCCGCCACGAACCCGGCGTGAGCGACTCTGGCGCGCCGCCGCGCGCCGAGGCATCCCGCTTCCGGCCATTCTGGCCACCGTCGGGATCGTGGTCGCCGTCTTCCTGCTTGGTAAGGTGCTCTACCGGCTGCGCGACATCGTGCTCATCATGGTCGTCGCAGGTTTCATCGCGCTGCTCCTGAATCCGCTGGTCGTGGCCCTGCAACGGTGGAAGATCTCGCGACGCGGGTTTGCCGTGACCGTCGTAACGCTCCTGGGTTTGATGGTCTTCATCGTGCTGGCCGTAGCGTTCGGCTACCCGCTGGTCAACGGCACCAGCCACCTGGCTCAGCAACTGCCGACGTACGTGTCGCAGGCCGAGCATGGCAAGGGGTGGATCGGGCACCTCGCGATCAAGTATCACGTTCAGGCGTGGGTGGCCAAGAACACGCCCAAGCTAGTGAGCTTCGGGCAGAGCCTAGCCAAGCCAGCCTTGAGCCTGGGCAAGGGCGCCGCAACGCTGGTCATCACGCTGTTCACGATCCTGGTGCTCGTAATACTGCTACTGCTCGAAGGGCCCAAAATGCGCTCCGGCGTCCTCGGCCTGATGACGCCGGAACGCGCGGAGCGCTACACGCGGATCGCCCACGAGATCAACCGCTCCGTCACCGGCTACATGCTCGGTAACCTCACGACCTCCATCATCGCCGGAGTGGTGGTGTTCGTCACCCTAGCGGTGCTGGGGGTGCCGTTCCCCTTCCTGTGGGCGCTGTGGGTCGCGCTGGTTGACTTCCTGCCCATGATCGGCGGCGCGCTCGCGGGCATACCTACCGTGCTGTTCGCGGCGGCCCATTCACTGACGGCGGCCATCATCACGGCCGCAGTGTTCCTGACTTACACCCAGATCGAAAATCACGTGCTGAACCCGGTGGTGATGAGCCGCACGGTGAAGGTGAACCCGCTGCTGGTGCTGGTGTCGATCCTGGTCGGCGGCTCCATCGGTGATTGGATCGGCGGAACTTTCGGCGCCTTCGTAGCCGCCCTGCTGGCCATCCCGGTAGCCGGAGCCCTGCAGGTCACGGTCCGCGAGATCTGGCGGATCACCGAACCGGAGCCGCTCCCAGCCGAGAGCTCCGGCCACGTAATCGGCGGCCAGCAAGACGGCCACCCTGACGGCAAGGGTTAGCTAACGAGCGGAACATGGGGCGCCCCACGGTCGTAAGCGGTGCCGTCATCCGTAACAGCTGTTGGCCGGATGCCGGCGGCACTGGCCGGACGCCTTGTCCGCCACTGGGGGTCAAGGGGTCGCGAGTCCAAATCCCGCCGTCCCGACGGTATCGGCTTCAGGTGCCCGGCGGGTGACCAGCACCGGCCCCTGCCGTGTGCGGATGACCCCTCTTGGCCTCCCTACCACGAGCCCGAGGGGGACCGGCCAGCTACTGATCGTCCTCGCCGTACGGGACTTCCTGCCGCTGTTCGAGCACGTCGGCTTCAGGCTCGTCGTCAGGAATGTCCACTGGCGTCTCGTCCTCGCCGTACGGAACTTCCTGCCGCTGTTCGAGCACGTCGGCTTCGGGCTCGTCATCGGGAATATCTGCTGGCGTCGAGGGCTGCTCACGATCCTCGGCGTCATGGTCGGCGTACTCGTCGTCGGCGTATTCGTCCTCGGGGTTACTGTCGGTGTTGGATGTCATGGCTGCGAGTCTTGCTTGCAGGTACGCGGGGACGCAACACGTCAGGCCTCCTGCACCACCGGGACGCGGCCGGCCCTGGCTGCCCCGACCAGCGCCTCGTAGTCGGCCGTCACCTGCCCGGCGTAGATGCCCGCGAACCTAGCGATGGCCTGGTCGAAAGCGGTCCCTTTGCCCAGGTAGCCCGAGATGGCCGCTGCGTCGCCGGTCCGGGCGTGGGCCCGGGCCAGGGTCCGGCCGCACACCTCGGCGTAGCTCGCGAAGCCGGCCGGGGTCATCATGTCGAGGTTGACCGAGCGCTTCATGTCCTTGAACTGGCGGACGTAGTAGTCGTGGCCGCGATAGCTGGTCCAGCCCAGGAACATGTCGCTGGCCGCCTGCATCAGCCGCTGGCCCACCACCACCCGCTGCCCCTGGTGAGCGAACTCGGACGGCCCGGCGTATGGCGCCAGCACGGCCTCCTGCGCCTCCTTGAGCTGCAGGAACAGCGGCGAGCGCTGGTCCGGGTCGGCGAGCAGGCTCAGGTAGCACCGGGTGCCGACGCTGCCGACCCCCACGACTTTCCTGGCCGTGTCGAGCACCCGGTAGCGCTGCAGCAGGGGCCGCCGGTCGGGTGGCAGCGACTCCGCGTATATCCCGATCATTTTCTCGCCGTCGAATGCCTCCGGGTCGATATGGCCGATGAGCGGCGGATCGTCGATGATCTTCAGCGTGCCGTCGGCCTGCTGGGTCAGCTTGGGAAGGACCCGCAGGCTGGTGCGCTAACGGATCGTGGCCACGCGAAACTGGCGTTTGAGGTCCTTGGCGCCCTTCTGCCGGGCGAGGGCGAGCACCGCGGCGACATCCACCCGGTCGTACCAGACGTCCAGCGGCCCCATCACCCCGAGCTCGGCCATCCGCTCCCGGTAGGAGCGGACGGTCCTGCGGACCACCTTGCTGGCCTGCCGATCGCCGATCTGCAGGTTCCTGGCGGCCAGGACCACGCTCGCCGCCAGCCGCTTCACGTCCCACTCCCAGGGCCCGGGCAGCGTCTCGTCGAAGTCGTTGACGTCGAAGACCAGATTCCGCTCGGGGGTGCCGAAGACCCCGAAGTTGGCCAGGTGCGCGTCGCCGCAAGCCTGCACCCGCAGCCCGGTGACGGGGGTTCCGGCCAAGTCGCCCGCCATGATCACCGCGGAGCCGCGCAGGAACGCGAACGGCGAGGCGAGCATCCGCCCGTACCGGACGGGCACCAGATCGGGGAGCCGGGGGTGGTTGTTCTCCTCCAGCAGGCCGACGGGGTCAGGACGGCCAGGGGCCGGGCTCCAGCTTCCGTGGTCGGCCCGCGGGACCTGCTTGCGCAGCGCCCGCCCGGCCCTCCTGCGGTCCTCGGAGCCTGGCTCTCGGCTCACATGGCCGCCCGGGGCACTCCGGGGCGTGCTCACATTGCTCCGTCCGGCGTCGCGACCCAGCTGCGAGCCGAGTGTGTGGCCGAGCGGAGCCGGAGCGCCAGCACCGTCTGCAGCACGCCGAAGAAGAGCAGCCAGGCGCCGATCAGGAACACCATGACCACCAGGGACAGGCTGGGGATCGCGAGCAGCAGGACCCCGGCGACGATGCTGACGATCCCCATGGCCACCAGCCAGCCGCGGCCGCTGGCCTCCCGGTTGGAGAACGCGGTGAACAACTCGATCACGCCGTTGGCGACCCAGAAGATCCCCAGCAGCAGGGCGAGCGCGACGATCGTGAGCAGCACATGCCGGACCGCGTACAGGCCGATGATCAGCGAGAGCACCCCGAGCACGCCGAGCATGACCCGGGTCCCGGTGGACTCCCCCGGGGCCGCGAACGCCGCGACCAGCCGGTAGACGCCCGCCACGATCAACTGGACGCCGAAGACGATCGCCGCGGCGAGCAGCGTGATGCCGGGCCAGACCAGGGCGCAGATCCCGGCCGCGATGGTGAGGATGCCGAAGGCCAGCATCCAGCCCCAATGCTTCCCGATCCGCCCGATCGCCTCGGCCGGGCGGGACTCCGTTGACTCAGTTGTGGTTGTCATCGCTGGGCTCCTTTCGGGGAAAGCCGGTCGAGCGACGGTCAACCGACAGGTTCGCCGGGCGGCCCGTCGCCGCACATCCGCCGATCGGGTAGTTGGCCGCGGTCGCATCGCCGCCGCGGTTCTAGCCGGACGGGGGATACGGTGCGACCCGGGTGGCCCAAGGCTGAACCGCAAAGACCCGAGGCGGGGTCATGACCTGCGCGGACCCGGGAGAGCGGGATGGACGACGAGAAGATCATCGAGGCCATCAGGCAGGCGGGTGGCCGGCCGAGCCGGGTCGCGGACCGCGGGGGGACCGTGCTGATCGGAGATGATCGCGGCGACGGCGGCCACGGCCACCACCGGGAGCGCCGTCGTGATCTTGATGAGCCGGTCCATCGCAGGCCCAGTTCCTCGCGCCAGCCGATCACGAACGGGTCGTCGTGGCCTTAGCCGGCCGCGACCCGCTCCGCCAGCACCATCGCCGTGATCGCCTGATTCCGGATGAACAGGCGGCCCATCGTCACCTCGCGTGTGGGCAGATGTGCGGACGCGCGCATGGCGTATTGTCAACAAGTAACAATTGGCAACTACGCGGGAGGCGCTGTGCCCGTCCCGACCTCGGCCACGCCGGGCTTCGCCGGGAGCCCGGAATCCCGCCGGGCCGAGTTGCGGGCCCGGCGCGGGTTGCCGCGTCCGGCCGAGTACACGACCCGCGGCCGGCTGATCCACGGTCCTACGCCCCCGGGCGGCTCGGCGCCATCGGAGCGGACCCGCGACCTGAGCCCGGACGAGGTCGCTGAGGTGGCCCAGCTGATCGCGGACGGGCGCCTGGGCCGGCACGCCGTGGAAATGCCGGTGCGGCTGCGCGCTCGCTCCTGGACGTCGGTCGAGCAGGTGCTGTTCGACGTCGAACGACGCCTGGGCTGGGACCCGGCCGGCTGGAAGGTCGGGGCGGCCAGCCGGGAGGTGCGGCGCGCGGAGAACGTGCCGAGCCCGTCACCCGGGCGGATCTACCGCCACGCGGTGTTCGACAACCCGGCCACGCTGCCGCCCGAGCTGTTCGTGAACTACCGGCTGTGTGAGTGCGAGTTCGCGTTCGAGCTCGGGGCGGACTTCCCGGTCCGGGACGAGCCGTACTCCGAAGACGAGGTGCGGGCTTGTGTCGCCACCCTGGCGCCGGTCATCGAGATCGGCGACTCGGTCTTCACCGACTGGTACTCGCTCAGCGGCTACTTCGGCGGGATGTACGACAACGGGGGCGGCGCGGCCCTGGTGGTCGGGCCGCGCACTGCCGGCTGGGCCTCGATCGACTTGCCGAACGCCAACCTCGACCTCTACCTCAACGGCTATTACATCAAGTCGGGCACCGGAGCCGCGGCGATGGGACATCCGATCACCAGCCTGACCTGGCTGCTGAACTGGGCCCGCGAGCGAGGGCGCCCGGCCCGCCGGGGCGAGATCGT
>Ga0213875_10001855_pt1 | contig 13133 bp, 17 predicted proteins | sample BarmaccomBMRX_R8_FD_160105 | JGI IMG/M metagenome (GOLD analysis project Ga0213875, IMG submission 160105) | Root-associated microbial communities from Barbacenia macrantha in rupestrian grasslands, the National Park of Serra do Cipo, Brazil - RX_R8 | ecosystem: Host-associated > Plants > Roots... | reverse complement strand
TAATAGACGCGGCGGAGCCCAAAGCGATCGTAGAGGCTGCTCGCCTTCTGGACGATATCGCCGTCGGTGGCGGCATCTGCGCCGACGATCATCTGCGTCGATTGACCGGCAGGCGCGAAGCCCGGCGCGGACTTGAAGCGTTTTCTGGCATCGCCGCTCTCTTCGATGTCGGCGCGCATCGCGTGCATCGCGCCCTCGATCCGCGGCGCCGACTTATCGGGCGCGAGCCGCTGCAGGCCCACCACCGTCGGTAGCTCGACGTTGATCGAGATGCGATCGGCGTAGCGCCCGGCGGCGTGGACGAGCGCCGGATCGGCATCGGGAATCGTCTTGAGGTGGATATAGCCCCGAAAGCCATGGTCCTCGCGCAGTGCCCGCGCGACGGCGACGATCTGCTCCATCGTGTAATCGGCGGAGGAGATGATGCCCGAGGAGAGGAATAGTCCCTCGATATAGTTGCGCCGGTAGAAAGCGAGGGTGAGCTCGACGACTTCCGCCACCGTGAAACGGGCGCGGCGGACGTTCGAGCTCTTGCGATTGATGCAATAATGGCAATCGAAGATGCAGCTGTTGGTCAGCAGGATCTTGAGCAGCGAGATGCAGCGGCCATCGGGCGCATAGGCGTGGCAAATGCCCATGCCCTCGGTCGAGCCGATCCCCGCCTTCTTGCCCTTGCTGTCGCGCTTCGCCGTGCCGGAGGACGCGCAGGAGGCATCGTATTTCGCCGCATCCGCGAGGATGGCGAGCTTGGCGCGGGTATCCAGTTGAGCCACGTTTGTTCTTATGGTGTTCCGAAATGGCAAAGTCCAGCACGTTGCCGTCGGCGGTCTGGCGCCGCAGCTTGCCCTCGCCATCGTCCGCGCGATGACGGTAAGGGTGCCGAAGCCGGACCGTCGTCGGTTGGGCAGACGCGATCATCAGCAGGCGCTTCCTAGAATATGACCCAGGCTCTCTTCGATCTTGATGGCAAGGTGGCGGTCGTCACCGGCGGCAATGGTGGCCTCGGCTTGGGCATGGCCAAGGGACTGGCGGGGGCCGGGGCGACCATCGCGATCGCTGCCCGTCGCCGTGACAAGGCGGAGGCGGCGCTCGCGGAGCTCGAGGCGCTCGGCGCCCGTGCGCTGTTCGTGGAGACCGATGTCGGCAGCCGCGACTCCTGTCTCGCAATGGCGGCCGCGGTGGCGGAGCGATGCGGGCGCATCGACATCCTGATTGCCAATGCCGGCGTCGCGCGCGCCGGTCGGCCCGAGCGGATGTCGGAGGAGGCGTGGCGGCAGACGATCGACGTCAATCTTTCGGGCGCGTTCTTCAGCTGCCAGGCGGTGCACCCCCACCTCAAGGCGGCGGGCGGCGGCAAGATCGTGACGGTGGGCTCGATGACGTCGATCTTCGGCGCGGCCGCGGCGGCCGACTACTCGGCAAGCAAGGGCGGCGTCGTCCAGCTCACCAAGTCACTCGCCATTGCGTGGGCACGAGATAACATCCAGGTCAACGCGATCCTGCCGGGCTGGCTGGTGACCGACATCGTCGCCGAGGCGAAGGAGAAAGCGCCCGGCTTCGACGACGCGATCGTGGCGCGCACGCCGGCGCGGCGCTGGGGCGAGCCGGGCGATCTCGCCGGTATCGCAGTGTTCCTCTGTTCGGCTGCTTCGAATTTCGTCACGGCCACCGCGATCCCGGTCGACGGCGGCTATTCCGTGATGTGAAAGCGGCAGGCGCGCCGCGTCAGGGCGTGCCGCCCGTGTCGGCCTGGTCCTGCTTGCGCTGTGCACGCGCCTGGCTGAGAAACTGGTGCTGGCAGCCGCTCTGGCCGCCCGATCCCACTGCCGAGCAGGTATCAGGGAGGCCGGCCGCCGTGCGGCTCGCCTGCTCGGTCGCCTCGACCTTGCTGCCCCAGGATCTGGAAGCGGGAGACTCGGCGGCCTTCTCGCCACGGAAGCGCTTCGGCAGCCGGTAGCGCTCGCTCTCGGGCCGTCGCGCGCAGACAACGATGGCGCCGCCGTTGCCGGTGGGGCAGGGATCGTTGCCGTAGACGATCACCGAGACGGTGCGGTTCGGCGGCGACGATGCGGCGGCACCGGGATCCTGTGCGAAGGCGGCGAGCGGCAGCGCGCTCCAGGCGACGAACATGCCGACGATGAAGCCGCCGATGCCAATGCCGCTTCCGATCAGCAGCGGTTCGGCACGGCCGGCGCCTTTCATCGCGTCTTCCCGTCGGTTCAACTCGTGCGACATGGCGCTACGCTCCGTTTCGGGAAGCTGAACGGAGATGTCGCCGCTTTGTTCAGGCGAGCGCCTCAGTGCACCGTGCCGCTGGTCGCATAGGGGTTGGCGTTATCGGCCGCCTTCTGCTCTTTACGTTCGGCGCGCGCCTGGCTCATCAGCTGGTTCCAGCAACCCGTCCAGCCGCCGGTGCCCGAGGCGGAGCAGCTCTGCGCGCCGGCCGCGCCGACATATTCGAGATCCTTCGCCTTCTCGCGCCAGTTGTTGACGCCGCCGGGGCGCAGCTCGGAAGGAATGCGGTAGCGCTCGGCCTCGGGCTTGCGCGCGCAGACGACGATGTCCTGTCCCGCCGAATTGGGACAGGGATCATTGCCGTAGATCACGAGCACGCGATCCTCCTGCTGCGCCAGCGCCGGCAACGCGCCGAGCCCGGTTGCGAGCGACGCCACGCCCAGTGCGATGCCCGCGAGCGCACTCAGCGCGGCACGTCCGGTCGTCATCGGTTCAAATCTCCTCCACCCCGCCAACGCATGTCCCGCCGACCCGCTTCACGCAAGCCTCACACCCGCTTGGAGAGCGCGATCGCGAACCGGCAGCCGAGCCGGATCGCGCCGGAAAGCAGCGGATAGCCGGGCGCGCGCTCGGCGCCCGCGGCGATCGCGGTGTCGCGATGCTCGACCTCGTCGGCGCGAAACTCGGCGATCGTCGACGCGAGCTCGGGATCGGCGGCGCCGTCGCCGAGCGCCTCGAGCTGCTTGCCGTAGTGGCGGTCGATCTCGGTTTCGATCGCGGCGGTACACGCCATCGCCGCTTCCGGCGAGATCAGCGCGGTCGCCACCCCGAGCGCGTGGCCGGCTCGGTCCCACAGTGGCCCGAGCAGGGTCGGCCGGACGCCGCGCGCGACGAGCATGCGCTCCAGCCTGGCGCGATGGCGCTCCTCCTGCCCGGCCATGCGCGCGATCACCCGGGCGGCAGGCACATGCTCGCCCATCACCGCACGCTGGCCGGCATAGATGCGCACCGCGCCGACCTCGCCGGCATGGTCGACGCGCAGCATCGCCGCGCGTTCGGCGGCGACGCCTTGCGTCAGCGGGTCGAAGGTTTCGCGATCAGCCACAGGACGAGGATAGCAGCGGTGATCGAGAAAAGCGCGTTCCATCCCGCGAGCGAGACGTGGAACAGCGTCCACTGCGCCTGATCGCAGCGGATCAGCGGCGTCGCCATCAGGCTGCGCAGCATGTCGGCATGGCTGCCGCTGCCGAGGCTGCCGTTGGTCGAGCAGGTCGTGACGCCTTCCCACCAATGATATTCGACCCCAGCGTGGAAGACACCGATGCCGCCGCTCAGCAGGATCGCGAGCGCGGCGAGCACGGTCAGCGCGCGTGACGCGGAGGGTGTGCGTGCAGCCACGAAGGCGAGCACCGCAAGCGCAAGCGCGGCGAAATGGGCATAGCGCTGCCACCAGCACATCTCACACGGAAACAGGCCGCCCCAGATCTGCGAGCCATAAGCGCCGGCGAGCAGCAACGCCGGCGTCAGCAGTGCCAGCAGGCGGGCCTTGGCAAGTTGCGTCATCGCGCGAGCATCATCAGATCGCCACGGCGCTGAGATAGCGGCCCTGGACGATCCGCTCGAGCGCGCTCCCGAAATCCGCGAGGAAGTCCGCTGGCAGGTGGCTGGTCGCCGCCTGATGCCGCTCGATGCTGTCCCAGCGATGGGTGAAGACGAACTGCTCGGGCTCTTCGATATCCTGGAGCAGCTCGGCCTCGCGAAATCCCGGCTCGGCACCGAACAGCGCCGCGGCGCGGCCGAGCACCGCTGCCAGCGCCGCCGCCTGCCCCGGCTTGGCGAGCATCTGATATTGGCGCACGACCGTCACCGCCTGCTCTCCTATGGCTGGACCTCGGATCAGCCCTTGGTCGGCGCCTTGGCGCTGCTCGCGGTGCGCGGTGCCGGCAGCGGCGTACCGGACGCGCCGAGCCGCTTCAGCGTGTCGATCGCATAGCGCAGCTGATAGTCCTGGATGCCCTGCTTCTTGGCCTGGTCCGAGGTGAGCTGGAAGCGGGGGTCGGGCTTGCCGTCGTCCTCGAGCACCGAATCGTCGATCTTGGCCTGGTTGATGAGGTGGCGGCGCAGATCCGCCTCGCGGAAGCGCGGCCGCGCCTTGTAGTCGGCATCGGTGAGCTGCGGCACGAGGATGTCGGGCGCGATGCCGCCTTCCTGCACCGAGCGGCCCGAGGGCGTGTAGTAGCGCGCGGTCGTCAGCCGCAACGCGGTGTCGTCGGTGAGCGGGATCAGCGTCTGCACCGAACCCTTGCCGAAGCTGCGCTCGCCCATCACCAGCGCGCGCTTCTGATCCTGGAGCGCACCCGCGACGATCTCGGCGGCGGACGCCGAACCGGCATTCACGAGTACGATCAGCGGCGCGCCGTGCGTGTCGTCGCCGGGCCGCGCATAATAGCGCTCGACATCGTCCTTGTCGCGGCCGCGCTGCGAGACGATCTCGCCATGATCGAGGAAGGCGTCGGCGGTCTCGATCGCCTGGTCGAGCAGCCCGCCGGGATCGTCGCGCAGGTCGATCACATAGCCGAGCGGCGGACCGCCGTTCAGCTTCTGGAGGCCGGCGATCGCGGCGCGCGTGTCGGCGCCGGTGGTGCGGCTGAAGCTGTTGATGTTGATGATGCCGACATGGTCCTTGAGCTCGTACTTGACGGGCTTGATCGTGATGAGCTCGCGGGTCAGCGTCACGTCGAACGGCTTGTCGCGGCCGGGGCGGACGATCGTCAGGCGGATCTGCGAACCCGGCTTGCCGCGCATCTGATCGACGGCGTCGTCGAGGCTGCCGCCGTAGATCAGCTTGCCGTCGATATTGGTGATGTAGTCGCCGGACTTGATGCCCGCCTTCCAGGCCGGCGTGTCTTCGGTCGGCGTCACCACCTTCACCGCGCCGTCTTCCATCTGCACGGTCAGGCCGAGACCGCCGTAATTGCCGTCGGTCGTCGTCTTCATCTGCTGGAAGTCGCGCGCGTCGAGATAGGAGCTGTGCGGATCGAGGCTCGCGAGCATGCCGTCGATCGCGCCCTTGATCAGCGTCTTGTCGTCGACCTTGTCGACATAGTCGCCGCGCACCTTCTCGAACACGTTCATGAACTGGTCGAGCTCATGATAGGTGTCGACGTCGACCGCGCTCATCGCCGCGGTGGTGGCCGGAATGAGCGCGACGGCGCTCACGAGACCGATCGCTCGGAAAATGGGGGCACGCAACAGGGATTTCGCCATCTTCGCTTCGCTCGTCCTTCGAGAAACTGCGGATGATATAGTGTTTCGCCGGCCTGGAACAGGTCAGCCGACGCCGATCATGGCGGAGAGGTCGACCGGCCGGCCCCGCTGCCGGAGCTCGACGGTGACGCGCGGGCGGTCCGCAGGGGCGCGGCCGAGCGTGTCGCCCTGGGCGACGCGATCGCCGATCTCCACGGCGAGGCGCCCGAGCCCGGTCACCGTCGTCGTCCAGCCGCCGCCATGATCGATGATCAGGATGTGGCCGTAGCTGCGGAAGCTGCCGGCATAGAGGATGCGGCCGGGCGCGGGCGCGACGATCTTGGCGTCGGCCTTGGCGGCGAAGGTGATGCCGCGCGCGGCCACGCCGGCGTCGGTCACCTCGCCATAGCCCATCGCTACAGGGCCCTTCACAGGCAGCAGATAGGGCGTGCCCCGACCGGTGGCCATCGAAGCTTCGGGAGAGAGCGGACCGGGTTGCGGCGTCGGCAACGCAGCGAGGCGCGTCGCGGTATCGGCGGCGCTGCCCATCTCCTGCATCTCGTCGACGATGTCGCGCGCGCGTTCGCCCAGCGCCAGCGCGCGTTCCGCCTGATCGCCGGCGACGCCTTCGAGACTGCCCGCGCGCGCGCTCTGCTCGCCTTCGAGATCGACCAACGCGAGCCGTTGGCGATCGAGCGCATAGCTGCCCGCGCGCAGCGCCGCGGTGGCGCGATCCATCTCGATGCCGAGCGCGGCGACGCGGGCGATGCCGGCGCGGATGCCGGCGGTCCGCGCCCGCACCGCCGGAAGCGTCGTCGCGAGCAGCGCGCGGACATGGACGAGATCGTCGAGCGAGCCCGGCTGCGCGAGCGCGAGTGCGGGCGGTCGGCGCGCCATCATCTGCAGCGCCGCGGCGAGCTTGACGAGGCCCTGCTGGTGGATCGCGAGTTCGGCGCGCTGCTGGCGGCGCAGCGCGTCGAGGATGCGCAGCCGCGCACCGGCGGCATCGACCTGCGCCTGGTCAGCGCGGATCCGCTCCTCGACCGCGGCGATCTTCGCGTGGGTGCGGTCGGCCTCGCTGCGCGCCGCGGCGGCGGTCGCCTCCATGCCCGCCGCGCGCGCCTTGGCGGCGGCGGCGGCGCGGCTGGCATCGGTGAGGCGGGCGCGCTCGTCACCGAGCGAGACGCCGTCGACGGTCTGCGCGAAGGCGGCCCCGGCGGCAAGCAGCGTGGCCGCGGTGAGAAGGAGACGCCGTCGCATCAGCCCTCGCGATGATAGGGGTGGCCGGCAAGGATGCTCGTCGCGCGCCACAGCTGTTCGGCGAGCATCGCGCGGGCGAGCAGGTGCGGCCAGGTCAGCGCGCCGAAGGCGAGGCGGAGATCGGCGCCATCGCGCGTCACGTCGTCGTGGCCGTCGGCCGCGCCGATCAGGAAGCGCGCCTCGCGTACGCCGTCGTCGCGCCAGCGGCCGAGCCGCTCGGCGAGCGCCCGGGAGCCGAGCGCCTCCCCGCGTTCATCGAGCGCGACGATCCTGGCACCGTCGGCCGGCGGCATCTTGCCGCCGGTATCGGGAAGCTCGGTCACACGCGTCGGCCAGGCGACGCGGCCGAGATAGCGATCGACTAGCTCGGCCTCGGGGCTGCGGCCGATGCGCCCGCGCGCGACGATGTGGAGCAGCACCGGTAGGTGAAACGGATCAGGCTTCGGCGGGCGAGGGCGCGCCGGCCTCGCCGAACGCCCACATCCGTTCGAGATTGTAGAAGCTGCGCACCTCGGGACGGAACAGGTGGACGACGACGTCGCCGGCGTCGATCAGCACCCAGTCGGCGGTCGGCAGCCCCTCGACGCGCGAGGGCGCACCCGTCTCGGCCTTGATCTTCTCGACGAGCTTCTGCGCCATCGACGCGACCTGTCGGGTCGAGCGGCCGGAGGCGATCACCATATAGTCGGCGATACTCGACTTTCCGGCGAGCGGGATGCTGACGGTGTCGACGGCCTGGTCGTCATCGAGGGAGCGGAGCACGAGCGCATGGAGCGCCTCGGCATGATCCGGCGCGGGCCGGGCGGTGGAGCTGCGAGCGACGGGAGAAGCGGGCAAGAAGCCTCCTAGGAAAGCGGCCGGCGCGTCAGACGATCGCGCAGGCCGGTGACAGGAACATGACGATGCCAGTCGGGATCGGCGGCGCGCGCCAGCGTCGCGGAGCGTGGATCGGGCCTAAAGCGCAACAGCACGAGCGCCGGCAGACTCCAATGCGTCCATTCACGCGCCTGGCTCGCGGGCCGGACGAAACGCCGCAGCCAGCCCATCGCCGTGGCGGCGCGGGCAGCATCATTATAGGGCGGACGGGCGATGACCGCAATGGCGAGCGTGCGCGCGATGCCGCGCCAGTTCTCCCAGCGATCGAATTGGGCGAGATTGTCCGCGCCCATCAGCCAGACGAAGCGGATGTGCGGATAGCGGCGGACGAGGCGGCGCACCGTGTCGTAGGTGTAGCGGGTGCGGAGTTCGCGCTCGATCGCGGTCGGCCGGATCGACGCGCGCCGCGCCATGCGCTGCGCCGAAGCGTAGCGGACAGGCAGCGGCGCCATGCCCCTGGGCGACTTCAGCGGATTGCCCGGCGAGACGAGCCACCACACCTCGTCGAGCCCGAGCGCCCTGAGCGCCTGAAGGCTGATCTCGCGATGCGCGCCATGCGCGGGATTGAACGAGCCGCCGAGCAGCCCGATGCGGCGGGTCATGCGTCGGTCTGCCAATCCTCGCGCTCGTGTCGAACGCGAAGAATCTGCAGTTGTCCGGATCGGACGCGATACACGAGGAGATAGGGTGTTTCGAACACCCGGAGCACGCGAAAATCCTGCTTGAGCAGCGTACGACCACCATGTCGAAAGTTTTCGAGAAAGCGCGCTCGCGCCTCGATTGCCGCCAGGGTTCGCTCCGCGAAATCCCTGTCGCGGTTTTCGATCAGCCAGGCGTCGATTGCGCGAAGATCCGCCAGTGCGGGCGCAGTCCAGGCGAGGCGATTCATCGTGCGCGGTGACGCCCGATCATCTCCGCTAGCTCGGCCATCACCTCTTCATGCGGAATGAGTTCGCCTCGATCGGCGGCGTCGATTCCTTCCTGCACGAAGGCGAGGAAATCCGCCTCGCTCTCGGCGACGCGCCGCGTCGCCTCGGCGGCGAACCAGGCGCGGCTGCGGCCCTGCGCCTTGGCGACCTGATCGATCTTCGCGAGCGTCGCTTCGTCGACGCGGAAGCTGATGACGGCGGTCTTGCTCATGCTCACAGTGTATACTTGTATACACTGCCTTCAAAGCCGTGCCTGCCCCGCGCCGCGAACCACCCACTTGTAGGTCGTCAGACCTTCGAGCGCGACCGGGCCACGGGCGTGGAGGCGGCCGGTCGAGATGCCGATCTCGGCGCCGAGGCCGAATTCGCCGCCGTCCGCGAACTGCGTCGAGGCGTTCCACATCACGATCGCCGAATCGACGCCGTTGAGGAAGCGCTCGGCGATCGCCGCGTCCTCGGCGACGATCGCGTCGGTATGATGCGAGCTGTGGCGCGCGATATGCGCCATCGCGCCGTCGACGCCATCGACGATGCCGACGGCGCAGATCGCGTCGAGATATTCGGTGTCCCAGTCGTCGGGATTCGCCGCCGCCACGCGCGCATCGAGCGCCCGTGCGTCGGCGTCGCCGCGCAGTTCGCAGCCGGCGTCGAGCAGCGCCGCGATCGGCGCCTTCGGATCGGCATAGGCGCGGTCGATCAGCAGCGTCTCGGTCGCGCCGCAGATGCCGGTGCGGCGCATCTTGGCGTTGACCGCAAGTTTGATCGCCATCTCCGGGTCGGCGGAGGCGTCGATATAAGTGTGGCAGAGGCCGTCGAGATGCGCGAGCACCGGCACGCGCGCCTCCTCCTGCACGCGTGCGACGAGGCTCTTGCCGCCGCGCGGCACGATGATGTCGATCAGCCCCTGCGCCTTCAGCATCTCGCCGACGGCGGCGCGATCGGTGGTGCCGACGAGTTGGATCGCGGCTTCGGGCAAGCCCGCCTCGCGCAGCCCTTCGACGAGCGCGCCATGGATCGCGGCGTTGCTCGCGGTCGCCTCCGAGCCGCCGCGCAGGATCGCGGCGTTGCCCGACATCAGCGCGAGCGCGCCGGCATCGGCGGTGACGTTCGGCCGGCTCTCGAAGATGATGCCGACGACGCCGAGCGGCACGCGCACCCGTGCCAGCTTGAGGCCGTTCGGCCGCACGCTCGCGTCGATCACCTGGCCGACCGGATCGGGCAGCGCGGCGACGGCCTCCAGCCCCGTAGCAATGCCTTCGAGCCGGGACGGGTTGAGCGTCAGCCGATCCACCATCGCCTTGGTGAGGCCGTTATCCTCGGCACGTGCGACGTCGTCAGCGTTGGCGGCGAGGATCGCGTCCGCGCTCGCGCGGATCGCCCGCGCGCCGGCATGGAGCGCCTGCGCCTTGGTCGCGGTCGGCGTCGCGGCGAGCGTCTGCGCGGCGGCGCGCGCGCGCATGCCCATGGTGGCGATCAGCGTGACGGGATCGGGAGGCGAGTTCAGCATGGCGGGGCCCCTTACCATCATCGCGCGCGCGGCGATATTGTCGTCGGACCGTAACAATCCTTGCAAGCCGCGGCACCGAGTGCTCCGTTGCGACAGCGTGTGTCGCGTCGCTTCGGCCAATCTCGGCCGCTCAACAGGGGAGCATCCGCAATGCACCGCATGATCAAGGCCGCGCTCACGGCCGGCCTGTCGCTCGCCGCCGCACCCGTCCTCGCGCAGGCATCAAGCTACTTGCCGGGCAGCGTCTGGCAAGTTTCCGACATCAAGACCGAGCCGGGCCAGTTCGAGAACTATATCGACTATCTCGGCGGCAACTGGCGCAAGGAATTGGAGTACCAAAAGAAGCTCGGTTACGTTCTCTCCTATCACGTCTTCGCGGTGAACAGCCCGCGCCGGGACGAACCGGACCTCATCCTCGCCGTCGAATATAAGGATTATGTCCCCAACGCTGAACAGCTCGCGATCCAGAAGAAGATCGAGGCGATGATGCAGGAGGATGCGCACAAGTCGGACAGCGCGTCCGGCGAGCGCAAGTCGATGCGCACGACGCTCGGCAGCATGGAGCTGCAGGAGCTTAAGCTGAAGTGAGCGACGGACGCGGGCGCGCGCAGCGTTGACCGCAGCCGCGCCCGCCGCCATCGTCCGCCACGATGCAGACCGCCGCCGCGCCCGCCGACATCGCGCATACGATCCAGCTTGCGGTCGCGCCGGTGTTCCTGCTCGCGGGCATCGGACAGATCCTCAACGTGCTCGCCAGCCGCCTCGTCCGCGTTGTCGATCGCGCGCGTGCGCTCGAGGAAGTGATCGGCACGCTCAGCGGCACCGAACGTGCGCGCATCGTCGAGGAGTTCCGGCTGCTCGATGGCCGCATGCGCGTCGCCAACGCTTCGGTGTTCGCCTGCACGGCGAGCGCGGTGCTGGTTTGCTTTACCGTCGCCGGGCTGTTCATCGGGCCGCTGCTGGGAATGAATTTCGTGCGTGCCATCGCGACCTTGTTCATCCTTTCGATGGCGCTGCTCGTTCTCGGGCTGCTGCTATTCGTGGTCGAGGTGCGGATCGCGATCCGCGTCACCTCGATCCGCGGCGAGCTGATGGAGCATGATCGCTAGAGCGCTATTCAATCGGCCTGATCGCCTCAGCCCTTCGGGCTGAGCGCATAAGCCCCCTGCCTTCAGGCGGTCGAAGGGCTCAGGGCGAACGGTAATGGTGGATCAGTTAGGTCGAAAAGGCTCTAGCTGCCGATCGAAAGCTTGTTCGCCACGCCGGCTTGAGCCGGGGTCGCGCTACATCGTGCGACGGTGAGAAGCGGGCCCCGGGTCGAACCCGGGGTGACGAGAAGCGGCGGCTGCGGAGCGGATTAGCTCTCCGGCAGGAAATCCGGCACCGAGAGATAGCGCTCGCCGGTGTCGTAGTTGAAGCCGAGGATGCGGGCGTTGGGGCCGAGATCGGGCAGCTTCTGTTTGATTGCCTGCAGGCAAGCGCCGGAGGAGATGCCGACGAGCATACCCTCCTCGCGCGCGGCGCGCCGCGCCATCTCCTTGGCGTCCTCCGCCTCGACGGTGATGACGCCGTCGAGCAGCTGGGTGTGGAGATTGGCGGGAATGAAGCCGGCGGCGAGGCCCTGGATTGGGTGCGGTCCGGGCTGGCCGCCCGAGATCACCGGCGAGAGCGTCGGCTCGACCGCGAAGACCTTTAGGTTCGGCCATTCTTTCTTGAGCACCTCGGCACAGCCGGTGATGTGGCCGCCGGTGCCGACGCCGGTGATCAGCGCATCGAGGGGTGCGTCGCGGAAATCCTCGAGGATCTCGATCGCGGTGGTCTCGTGATGGACCTTGATGTTCGAGGGGTTCTCGAACTGCTGCGGCATCCAGGCGCCTGGCGTCTGCTCGACGAGCTGGAGCGCGCGCTCGATCGCGCCTTTCATGCCCTTCTCCTTGGGCGTGAGATCGAAGGTGGCGCCGTAGGCCACCATCAGCCGCCGCCGCTCGAGCGACATCGACTCTGGCATGACGAGGACCAGCCTGTAGCCCTTCACCGCCGCCACCATCGCGAGCCCGATGCCGGTGTTGCCGCTGGTCGGCTCGACGATCGTGCCGCCGGGCTTGAGCCGGCCGGTCTTCTCGGCGTCCTCGATCATCGCGAGCGCGATGCGGTCCTTGATCGACCCGCCGGGATTGGCGCGCTCCGACTTGATCCAGACCTCCGCATCTCCGAACAGCCGCTGGACGCGGATGTGGGGCGTGCGCCCGATCGTCTCGAGGATGTTCTGAGCCTTCATATCGCGCCCTCCTGCACATGCGCCTGCTGCTCGGCTAGGGGCGGCGGCTCGAACGTCCGCGCGCGCCGAAGCTCGGGAAAGAGTCTCGACCAGATTATCGTGACAAGAATGGCACCGACACCCCCCGCAATCACCGCAGGCACCGGCCCGATCAGCGACGCGACCAGCCCGGACTCCGCCTCGCCGAGCTCGTTCGAGCCCGAGATGAACAGCGACGACACAGCACCGACGCGGCCGCGCATCTCGTCCGGCGTGTAGAGCTGGATGAGCGATTGGCGGACATAGACTGAGAGCATGTCCGCCGAACCCAGCAGCGCCAGCGCCGCCAGCGACAGCGGCATGAACCGCGAGACGCCGAAGATCACCGTCGCGGCGCCGAACACGCTCACCGCGATCAGCATCTTGACGCCGACATTGGTCTTGAGGGGCCGAAAGGCAAAATAGAGCGCGGTGATCGACGCGCCGAAGGCGGGTGCGGCACGGAGATCGCCGAGCCCGGACGCGCCCACCTTCAGGATGTCGCGGGCATAGACCGGCAGCATCGCCGTTGCGCCGCCGAGCAGCACCGCGAACAGATCGAGCGAGATCGCGCCAAGCACCAGCCGGTTGCGGCGGACATAATGCAGCCCCTCGACCATCTGCCGCCACGGATTGCCGCGCACGCCTTGGGTGCGCGGTATCGGGCGGATCAGCAGCAGCATGAGGAAGGACAGAAGGAATAGCGCAGTGCTCACCGCATAGGGCAGGTAGCGCGCGGCCGTGTAGAGGTAGCCGCCGAGCGCCGGGCCCACGATCGAGCCGC
>Ga0213875_10001854_pt1 | contig 13134 bp, 11 predicted proteins | sample BarmaccomBMRX_R8_FD_160105 | JGI IMG/M metagenome (GOLD analysis project Ga0213875, IMG submission 160105) | Root-associated microbial communities from Barbacenia macrantha in rupestrian grasslands, the National Park of Serra do Cipo, Brazil - RX_R8 | ecosystem: Host-associated > Plants > Roots... | reverse complement strand
CATCTTCCAGCGCGCGTTGCTTTCGAGCTCCTCGCCGCCGCAGAGTCCGCGCCCGGGCGACGCGCTCGGCACGATCAGCAGCCGCGCGCCCTTGAGCGCCGCGACCGTCGGCATGATCGCGTGCCACGCGTCTTCGCAGATCAAGATCGCGGCGGCGCCGAACGGCGTGTCGAACACCGACAGCCGGCGCCCGCGCGTGAGGAAACGCTCCTCGTCGAAGACGCCGTACGTCGGCAAGAACATCTTGCGGTGCACGTGCACGACGTGCACGCCGTCGAGCCCGCCGCATCGCACGTACATCGCGCTGTTGTGGAACGTCCCGTGCGCGTTCTCGTAGAAGCCGATCACCACGTCGCACGTCCGGTCGCCGGCGACCGCGCGCCACTGCGCGTCGACGCGCTGCGCCATCGTCGGCACGTCGACCGCGAGCTCGTACACGCCGCCTTCGAGGAAGTATCCGGTGAGCGCGGCCTCGGGGAACACGACGAGGTCGGGCGAGCTCGGCGCGACCTGCGCGAAGACGTCGCGCATCGCGGCGACGTTCGCCGCGACGTCGCCCTTGCGCGGCTTGAACTGCACCAAGGCGACTTGCATGCTCGTCAGCGTGCGACGGCGAGCGGCGGAATCGAACGGAGCCGTTCGGCGATCTCCTCCGCGGGATACGTGAGGATCTCGACGAGCGTCGGGTGCAGGTGTGGGATGCGGGCGTAATCTTGCGCGGTCGCGCCGTACGCCATCGCCACGATGAGCGGCTCGATGAGGTCCGACGCTTCCGGGCCGAGGATCGCCGCGCCCAGAATCCGGCCGTCCTTCGGCGACGCCAGCATTTTCACGAAGCCTTTGGTGCGCCCGAGCGCCACCGCTTTGCCGTGGTCCTCGAACGGATACGACGCGCGGAGGAACGGCACGCCGGCGGCTTCGAGCTCGCGCTCGGTCTCGCCGACGATCGCGACCTGCGGGTCGGTGAAGATCGTGTGCGTCTTCGAGAGCCGATAGTCGACGCGTTCACGTGTGCCGGTCGCGGCGTTGCGCCCGGCGATCTCGCCTTGCTGGATGGCGACGTGCACGAGCGGAAACTTCCCGGTCACGTCGCCGACGGCGAACACGTCCGGATTCGAGGTGCGCAGCGTGTCGTCGACCGGAATCCCGGTGATGTCGTGGTGCTCGACGCCCGCCGCGTCGAGGTTCATGTCGCACACGTTCGGAACGCGGCCGAGCGCGTAGAAGATCTCGTCTGCCGCGACCTCGTGCTCGGCACCGTCCTGCACGTAGTGCACGACCTTCATGCCGTCGCGGACGCTCACACGCTGCACCCGCGCGCGCGTTTCGACGCGCATACCCTCTTCGCGGAAGTACTGCGTGAGCCCGAGGCCGACGTCGTGGTCTTCGGCCGACAGCAACTGCGAGGCACGGATCAGGACCGTCACCGGGACGCCCGCGCGATGGAAGAACTGGCTGAGCTCGCAGCCGACGTAGCCGCCGCCGAGCACGACGAGCGAGCGCGGCGGCGCCTCGAGGTCGAGCGCCGCGTCACTGTCGATGAACCCGGCCTCCGCCAGGCCAGGCACCGCCGCGGGCGCGACGCTGCTGCCGGTCGCGATGACGAAACGGGGCGCGTACAGGACCTCGTCGCCGACGCGGAGCGTCGTCGGCGACTCGAACCACGCGTCGCCCGCGAACACGGGGAACGTCTCGATGCCCGCGACGCGGTAGTCGGCCCAGCCCTGCACGAGCCGGCGCTTGCGCTCGGCGAGGGCGGCGAAGTCGAGCGCCGGCTCGCCCGCGCGCACGGCGAGCTCGCCGGACGTGCGGATCGCGTGCAGCAGGTCGCCCGTCGCGATCAGCGTCTTCGACGGCATGCAGCCGCGAAGGATGCACAGCCCGCCGAGCGGACCGCGGTCGACGAGCGCGACGCTCGCGCCGAGGTCGCGCGCGGTGCGCGCCGCGGCGTACCCTCCGCTGCCCGCGCCCACGACGATGAGATCGAAACGGTTCGGAATGTTGCTGCTCCTTGGTTGCCCCGTGCGGTGTGACACCTGGCTTGCCCGGGACGGTTCCGCGATCCATGCAGGCGACCGACGGCGTGCGCGCGGAACGACGGGGACCGTGAATCTCGCCCTGGTCGGAACGGCCGCCCGGCCGAAACCGGCGGCACTCGTCGCCGCCGTCGGCGTCCCGGCCGTCGCGGCGGTCGGCGCCGCCGGCTTGAGCGTGGGCTTCTTCCTCTGGTACGTGATCGCGCTCCGCGCCCCGCACGGGGCCGCGTTCCTCGACGGTACCTTCGTCGCGGCGCTCGTCGCGGGCGTGATCGGCGTCTACGCCGCGTGGATCGCGTACGGACGCTACTTCGCGCGCCGCGCGCGGGTCGACGAGATCGCGGCCCTGCGGTTCGACGCCGTCGCCTGGGCGCCGCTCGTGCTGCTGTGGGCGACGCTGCTCGCGCCGAGCGGCGCGCACGGCACCGGACGCGCGGCCGCGCTCGCCATCGCGGCGTTCGTGATCGCGAAGATCGCGATCGCCGCGCGCTTCAACCGGACCGTGCGCGACGTCGCGCTGACGTTCATCATGACGCGGCTGCCGCTGCTCGCGATCGCCGAGCTCGCCGCGATGGTGATCGGGCAGCGGCCCGGCGTGCACTACGCGGCCTCGACGAACCCGCTGCTGGCCGTGTGGGGCCGGTGGGATGCGGAGCACTACCTCGGCATCGCGCGCGACGGTTACTCCGGCACCGAGGCGGCGTTCTTCCCGCTCTACCCGCTGTTGATCCGCATCGTCGGCGCGTTCACCGGATCCGAGCTCGTCGCGGGGCTCGTCATCTCGAACGCGGCGAGCTTCCTGGCGCTGCTGTACTTCTACAAGCTCGTCGAGCACGAGTACAATCGCCACGTCGCCCAACGCGCCGCGTTCTACGTGTCGATCTTTCCGACCGCGATCTTCTTCTCGGCCGTGTACAGCGAGTCGCTGTTCCTGTTCCTGACCGTCGCGTCGTTCTACTACGTGCGCGAGCGCCGCTGGCTGACGGCGGGCGCGTTCGGTTTCTTCGCCGCGCTGACGCGATCGGAAGGAGTGCTGCTGGCGGCTCCGCTGCTGATCGAGTGGGTCGTCGCCGCGAAGGACGGCGGGCGCGAGTTCTTCCGCTACTGGTTCGACGACGTGGTCAAGCCGCTCGTCGGCATGGCGCTCGTGCCCCTGGGGCTGGCGACGTACATGGCGTACCTCTGGGTGCTGAACGGCGACCCGCTGCGCTTCTCGCACGTCCAGACGCATTGGGGCCGTCACGTGGCGCCGCCGTGGATCGCCATCTCGAACAGCCTGTGGAAGATGATGCACGCGCACGCCCCGCAGACGGTCGCGAACGAGGTGCTCGAGCTGGCGTTCACGGCGCTCATGCTCGTGGTGCTCGTCGCGGGCCTGCGGCGGTTGCGCCTCTCCTACATCGTCTACATGGTGTGCTCGATCCTGATCCCGATGTCGACGGGGAGCCTGATGAGCATGCAGCGCTTCGCGCTCGTGCTCTTCCCGATGTTCGCGCTGTTCGGGCTGTGGGGCTCGCGTCCGACGTTCAGCAACGCGTACGTCGCGTTCTCGCTGCCGCTCCTCGGCCTGTTCACCGTGCTGTTCGCCGACTGGTACTGGGTCGCATGAATACCCCAAGCGGCAAAGCCGCTCGGGGAGCCCAGGCGAGCGCGCCGAGCGTGAACCTCTTCCGGCGCGTCGGACAGCGCCGCGGCGTGCGGCAGTTCGTGAAGTTCGGGATCGTCGGCGCGTCCGGGTTTTTCGTGAATCTCGTGATCTTCACGCTGCTGCAGCGCGTCGTGCCGCACCACGACGCCGCCGGCACGTACTTCGCCATCTTCTCGATCGCGTTTCTCGCAGGCGGCGTGTCGAACTACTTCCTCAACCGCATTTGGACGTTCCGCTCGACCGGGCACGCCGGACGGGAAGGCCTGCAGTTCATGACCGTCTCCGTCCTGGCGCTGCTGGTCGGGCTCGTCGTGTCCGCGATCGTCGCACACGTGATCGGCCACTACGGGCACGCGGCCTGGCTGTGCGCGACGCTCTCCGGCATCGTCGTCAACTTCTTCGTGAATAAGTACTGGACGTTCCGGGCCGTTCGGTGACGGTCGAGCGCCGGTTCTGGATCGCGACGCTGTGCGTGACCGTGATCGGCGCCGCGCTGCGCCTCAAGGGCATCCACGACCCGATCTTCGACCACCCGGGCTGGCGTCAGGGCGACACTGCCGCGATCGCCCGCAACTTCGCGCAGCTGCAGTTCAACCCGCTGTTCCCGCAGACCGATTACGACGGGCCGCCGCCGAACTACGTCGAGCTGGAGCTGCAGATCGTGCCGTTTCTGGCGGCGACGCTCTACAAGCTGTTCGGCGTGCACGAAGTCTTCGGACGGCTGATCTCGCTCGCGTTCGGCATCGCGACGATCCCGCTCGTCGCACTGTTCGGCCGGTGGCTGTTCACGAGCGCTCTGATCGGCGTCGCCGCGGCCGGCGCGTACGCGATCCTCCCCGGCGCGTGGTACTACAGCCACACGTTCATGCCCGACACAGCGATGGTGTTCTTCACGACGTGGGCCCTGTACGCGTGCGCGCGCTGGATCGTCGACGAAGACATGTCGTGGCGCGGCTGGTGGACGCCCGCGGTGTTGCTCGCGGTCGCGTTTCTCGCGAAACCGGTCGCGGTAACGGCGCTGATCCCCATCGTCGCGTGCGCGGTCGCACGGCTCGGAGTGCGCGGCGCGGCGGCACGTCCGCAGCTGTGGGCGCTCGGCGCCGTCGCGCTCGTGCCCCTGTACGCGTACGATCGCTTCGTCTCCGCACACGCGGAGTGGCACTGGGCGAGCGGCATCACGCGGCTGCACGTCGTCCCCTCGCTGCTCGGCGCGCTCACGTCACCGCATCTCTTCGTGGTGAAGGCTGTCGCGTTCGCGCACGCGCTGGTCATGCTCGCGACGACGATGCTCGGGCCGCTCCCGTTCTGGTTCGCGGTGATCGCGTGCGTTCTGCCGTTGCGTTCGCGATCGAACGCGCTGCTCTGGGGATGGCTCGGCGGCGGCCTGCTCTACGCGTACGTCGTGGTCACGGTCGAGCGCGTCGACTACTACCTCTACCTGCTGCTCCCGCTCGGCGCGCTGCTCGCCGGCCGGCTGTGCGCGTACGCGCTCGAGCGCGCGGGCCCGCTGCCCGAGCGGCGTCGCGTGTACGCCGTGTCGCTCGGGCTGCTCGCGTGCGTCGCAGCCTTCTTCGACTACTTGCAGATCGCGCCGTACTACCGGTGGAGCGCCGCCAACTACGTGCGCGCGAAGGCGCTGAACGCGACGCTCGCGCCGGGCGCGCTCGTGGTGATGGGCCACTACGATCCGTCGATCCTGTACACGATCGGGCGCAAGGGCTGGGAAGAAGATCCGCACGTCTGGACGCCCTTCGACGAGCAGAGCGCCATCCGGAAAGGCGCGCGGTACTTCATCGCCGTCGAGCACGCGCGCTTGAAGCAGACGAACCTCGAGCTCTACTGCTGGCTCGCGCGCTTTCCCGTGCTCGATCCGGCCGCCGCGTGGCCCGTCTATGAAACCGACCCGGCAAAGGTGCTGCCGGGCGCCGAGGCGCGTTGGCGCGCGTTCCGCCGCCGAGAGATGGCCGGAGCGTTCGCGAACTGGCGGCGCGACTGGAAGATCGCGCCCGACCCGTGCGGCACGCCGTGACGGTGCCGGCGGATACCGCGTCGCTCGATCGCGACGTCGCGACGCTGCGTGCGCACGCGAACGCGTGGGCGACGCTCGGAATCGGCGAGCGCATCCACCACCTGCGCGCGATGCGCGCGGCGACCGTCGAGGTCGCCGACGCGTGGGTGCGCCGCGCGTCCCAGGCCAAGGGCATCGACGGAACGCCGCTCGCCGGCGAAGAGTGGCTGTCGGGTCCGTACCCGCTGCTCACGATGCTCGACCGCGTGGAAGCAACGCTCGCCGGCATCGCGCGCGACGGCACGCCGCCGATTCCGGATCGGGCGGTGCGCGAGCGCGCGACCGCGCCGGGCGGCACGCAAATCGTCGTCGACGTCTTCCCCGCAACACGGTCGGACCGCATCCTCCTCAACGGCGTGCGCGCGGAGGTCTGGATGCAGCCGGGCGTCACGCGCGCGAACCTGCGCGAGCACGTCGCCGCGTTCTATCGCGAGCGCGAGCCGCGCGGCGGCGTGACGCTCGTGCTCGGCGCAGGCAACATCGCCGCGATCCCGGCGCTCGACGTGCTCTGGGCGATGTACGCGCGGGGCCACGCCGTGCTGCTGAAGCTCAACCCCGTCAACGCGTACCTGCGCGCGGCGTTCGAGCGCGTCTTCGGCTCGCTGATCGACGACGGGTTCGTGCGCATCGCCGACGGCGCCGCCGACGCCGGAGCGTATCTGTGCGCGCACCGCGCGATCGACGCGATCCACCTGACGGGCGGCGAACGCACGCACGACGCGATCGTGTTCGGGGCGGGCGCGGACGGTGAGGCGCGCAAGCGCGGCGGCACGCCGGTGCTCGCGAAGCCCGTCACGAGCGAGCTCGGCAACGTGACGCCGGTGATCGTCGTCCCGGGGCCATGGAGCGACGCCGACATCGGTTTTCAAGCGGCGCACGTCGCGACGGCCAAGCTGCACAACGCGGGCGCGAACTGTATCGCGGCGCAGGTGCTGGTGACGCACGCCGCGTGGGAGTCGCGGACGCGCTTTCTCGACGCCGTTCGCCGCGCGCTCGCCGACGCGCCGCCGCGGCCGTCGTACTATCCCGGCGCGCGCGAGCGGGTACACGCCGCCGAACGTGCGCACCCGCGCGCCGAGGCGGTCGGCATCCCGTTGGACGGCATCCATCGCACCCTCGTCGCCGGCCTGGACGCGCGCGCGCGCGACGAGCCGCTGTTCGCGGACGAAGCGTTCGGACCGGTGCTCGGCGAAACCGCGCTCGCCGGCTCGAACGCGGCGGAGTTCCTGCGCAGCGCAGTCGATTTTTGCAACGAGCGGCTGCACGGCACGCTCGGCGCCGCGATCCTGATTCACCCGCGCACCGCGGCCGCGCTCGGCGGCGAGCTCGACCGCGCGATCGAGGCGCTGCGCTACGGCTGCGTGACCGTCAATACGTGGCCGGGCGTCGGCTTCACGCTCGCGAGCGGCACGTGGGGTGCGTATCCGGGCAACACGCTCGCGAACGCCGGCAGCGGCATCGGCGTCGTGCACAACGCCTACCTGTTCGACCGCCCCGAAAAGACCGTCGTGCGCGCGCCGTTCGCGCCGTTCCCGCGCTCGTTCGTCGACGGCGAACGGACGCTGCTTCCGACGCCGCCCTGGTTCGTGACGCACCGCCGCGCGGACGCCACCGGGCGCGCGCTCTTCCGGTACACCGCCCATCCGACGCCGCTCGGCCTCATCGCGACGATCACGGCCGCGATGCGGAGCTAGCGACGCGCTACGGCAGCGGCAGTAGGCTGGCGGGAGGGGCGAGGTTCTCCGTCGCGTGCTCCGGGACGCCCGATTCGACGAGCTGGCGGTACAGCTGCAAGCGATTGGTGAGGCGCGCGACCTCCTCGTTCAGTGCGTAACTCTGGCGGATCGCCGCGGTCAGGTCGGCGGTATCGTACGTGTAGTCGAAACGGTGGAGCGCGAGCAGAATCTCGGTGTTCTGCGCTTTCAGCTGCGCGTACGAGCGCGCGATGGCCTGACCGGTCACCTTGTACGACGGATAGTTCGACACCACGATGTCGCGTTTGATCTCGGCCTGTTCGATCTCGCTGCGCAGGCTCTGCACGCGGTCGTCCTTCGGCGAGTAGCGCGACGCGACCGCGAGCGCGTCGATCGCCTCGTCGAACTTCGATGCCGCGAAGAACGTCTGCGCCAGCCGCAGCTGCACGACGATGAGGCCGTCCCGCGCGTGCTGGTTCGCCGGCTCGATCTTGAGCGCCAGCTGGTACGCGACCGACGCGTCGGGGAAGTTGCGGTGCGCGAGCGCGACGTCGCCTTGATGGTTCCGCTCGCGCACGATCCAGTGCGCGATGCCGGCCGCGCAGCCGGTCGTCCCCAGCGGCAGCGCACTGCAGGCGGCGACGAGGAGCGCGACGCGGAGGATTCGGTGCATGATCACAGTTTGCCGTGCGGCCAGACGTGGGCGACGGCCGCGATGTACTCGGCGGCCGGGTAGAGGATGAGCTGCGCCACCAGCGTTCCGATGAATGCGGTCACGATCAGCCAGAAGATCATCGCGGCGACGTCCTGGCGCGGCCGTTCGTCGCGCACGGTCTGATCGACGATCAACGCGGTGTTCGGATCGATGAAGAGCGCGAAGGCGACCGTTCCGATGCCGTTCACGAGCCCGGAAAGGCCGCTGGCGGTGGTGCGCGCGCCGAGGTCGATCACGCTCGCGTAGTACGACGCGACGACGCCGACCGAGTACACCGCGAAGAGCACGACGTTGAAGACCAGCAGCGTGCGCGGAACGCGCGCGATCGGGAAGTCGCCCAGGGAGAACCGGCGCGGCCGAAGGTGGCCGAAGAGCCATACGATCACCGACGGGTCGAGCAGACGGCTCAGCGCCGCCGGGATCGAACCGCGTCGCTCGAACGACGCGATCCCGCGCGTGAACCCGGCGAGGAACATCGGCAAGATCAACGCGCCGAGGATGATGCCCACCGAGCCCGCGGCGATGATGATGCGCATCTGCAGGTCGAAGATGTGCAGCGCCTCGGGCGTGACGACGCTGCGATGGTCCCGCAGCGCCGCGTTGGCCGTCCCGTCGGCGAGCGCGCCGAGTGAGGGCGTCATGAACAGCGCGGCGAGCCGGCTCGCCGTCACGAGCAGGCTGAAGAGCGAGATCGCCGTCGCGATGCGGCGCGTCGTGACGCCGGCGTACCGCGCGGCGTACGCGCCGATCGCGATCGCCTGCGGGATCAGGTTCGCCGCGACGGCGAGGACGACGTTCGCGTTGACGACGCCGCTCACGCGGCCGCAGCTCCGGGGAGCCGAACCCCCCGCACGGCGGCCGGCCCGAGCACGCACAAACCGCGCTGCGCCGGCGCGAGCAGGTCGCGCGCGAGCGCGTCGACGTCCTCCGTGCCGACCGCGTCGAAGCGCGCTTCGACCTCTTCGGTCGCGATCTGGCGCCCGTGCACGAGCAGGTTGCGCGCCAGGCGCGCCATGCGGTTGAACGTGCTCTCGAGCGCGAGCGTGAGGTTGCCCTTGAGGTGCTCGCGCGTGCGCTCGACCTCGTCGGCGCGCACGCCGTCGTGCAGCAGGCGGTCGATCTCGGCGGCGACGACGTCGACGCACTCTTGCGCGCGCTCGGGCGTGCACCCGGCGCTCACGCCGAACAGGCCGGCGTCGCGATACCCTTGCTGGAACGTCGAGATCTCGTACGCCAGCCCGCGTTCCTCGCGCACGCTCTGGAACAGCCGGCTCGACATGCCGCCGCCGAGGATCGTGTCGAGCACCGAGTATGCGTAGCGCCGCTCGTCGCGCAGGCCGAGCCCGGGCGTCCCGAGCAGCACGTACGCCTGCTCCGTCTCGTCGATCGTGACGTCGATCGCCGGGGTGAAGCGCGGCCGTTCCGGCGACGGCGGGACCGCATCGCCGCCGAACGCGCCGAGCGCGTCTTCGACGTGGCGCACGACGTCGTCGTGATCGACGTTGCCGGCCGCGGTGATGAAGACGGTCGAAGGCGCGTACCGCGAAGACCGCCACGCGAGCAGATCGTCGCGCGTGATCGCGCGCACGGTGTGCGCGAAGCCGATCGTCGGGTCGCCGAGGTTCGCGCCGCGCCACAGCGTGCGCGCGAAGCGGTCGTGCACGACCTCGCCGGGCGAGTCGTCGTACATCTTGATCTCTTCCATCACGACCTCGCGCTCGCGCGCGAGGTCGTCGCCGTCGAAGCGCGCGAACTGCAGCATGTCCGCGAGCACGTCGATCGCGAGCGGCAGATGGCGGTCGACGACGTGCGCGTAGAAGCACGTCGACTCTTTGTCGGTCATCGCGTTGAGCTCGCCGCCCACCGCGTCCATCTGCTCGGCGATGTCGCGCGCGGTGCGCCGCGCCGTCCCCTTGAACACCATGTGCTCGAGCAGGTGCGAGATGCCGCGGCGCTCCGGCACCTCGAACGCCGACCCGACATCGCACCACACGCCCACCGTGGCCGAGCGAACGTGGCTCATGCGCTCGGTGAGCACGCGCAGGCCGTTCGGAAGCGTCGTCGTCCGGATCATCCGCGCGTCCCCTTCGACAGGGACGCGCGAAAGGCCGGGTCCCAGAAGACGCCGGTGCCGGCGGTGAGTCGCGGCCGCACCTGCGCGCGCAGCGCGCGCGGCACGGTGATCGAGAACACGTTCGCGGTCGTCGGCCGCGCGAAGTCGCCGCTGACGACGGTTCCCTTGCCGGCGTCGATCGGGACGGTCGCCCAACAGTCGACCTCGTCGACGCCCGGCGCGGCCGCGAACGCGCCGTCGATGAGCCCGGCGATCTCCGCGTTCCACGCCGCGAGGTCGAGGGTGCGGTGGAAGTGCGTCCCCGACACGACGAGGCCGCAATCCGCGTGGCGCCCCGCGCGCTCGCAGCGCACGCGCAGGAGCTGCGCCGGCAGCGGGCGCGCGAGCAGCCGGGCCGCGATGCGTCGCGCGGTCGCGAGGTCGCCTCCGCCGCTGCGCCCGGTCACGCGCGCGTCGTCGCCTTGCGCGCGCACCGGCGACCCCGCCGCGACGCACGCCGCGATCGCAAGCGCGGCGCTAATACGCTTGCGCGAAATAGGCCTGATACCGTGCCGGCTCGCCGCAGGGCACGCACGTCGCCGCGCGCGCCGGCTCGCGCAGGTTCCGCGTCGTCGCGCTCGTCGCGTCCTTCACGGCCGCCTCGCACTCCGCGCGCCCGCACCACGGCACGTCGATCATGCCCGCGCGCTCGCGCAGCAGCCGGAAGAACTCGTCGCGGTCGAGCGTCGCGATCGTGTGGTCCTGCAAGAACGTCTTCGCCTGCGCGAAGAGGTTGTGCTGGATCTGCTCGAGCACCGCCGGGATGAAGCCGATCACATCGTCGAGCGGGACTTGCTGCTTCTGCCCTTCTTCCTTCACGGCGCGATCGCGACGCACGAGCGTCACCACGCCGGCATCGAGATCGCGATTGCCCAGCTCGAGGCGCACCGGCACGCCGCGCATGTCCCATTCGTTGAACTTGAAGCCGGGCGACTGCCCGGGACGGTCGTCGAGCTTCACGCGCAGACCCGCCTCCTTGCAGCGCGCGTACAGATCGCGCGCGGCAGCGTCGAGGCGCGACGTGTCGCCGCGCGGGATCGGCACGATCACGACCTCGGTCGGCGCGATGCGCGGCGGGATGCGCAGGCCGCGGTCGTCGCCGTGCGTCATGATGAGCGCGCCGAGCATGCGCCACGACATGCCCCACGACGTCGTCCACGCGAACTGCTGCGTCTGATCCTCGGCTGCGAACGTGATGTCGTAGGCACGCGCGAAGTTCTGCCCGAGCTCGTGCGACGTCGCCGACTGCAGCGCGCGCCCGTCCGGCATCAGCGCCTCGATCGAGTACGTGTGGTTCGCGCCGGCGAAACGCTCGGATGCTGACTTCTCGCCTTTGTAGACCGGCACCGCGCACACGTCTTCGGCGACCTCGCGGTACACCTCGAGCATGCGCGCGACTTCCTCGGCGGCCTCCGCCTCGGTCGCGTGCGCGGTGTGGCCTTCCTGCCACAGGAACTCCGCGGTGCGCAGGAACGGACGCGTGCGCTTCTCCCAGCGCATCACGTTCGCCCATTGGTTGATGAGCACGGGCAGATCGCGGTACGACTGAATCCATTCGGCGTACATCACGCCGATGATCACCTCGGACGTCGGCCGGATCGCGAGACGCTCCGTCAGTTTTTCGGAGCCGCCTTCGGTCACCCACGCGACCTCCGGCGCGAAGCCTTCGACGTGCTCGGCTTCCTTCGTCAGCAGCGACTCCGGGATCAGCAGCGGAAAGTACGCGTTCTCGTGACCCGTTTCTTTGAAGCGTCCGTCCAGCGCGTTCTGAAGGCGCTCCCACAGCCCCATGCCGTACGGGCGCAGCACGAGGCACCCGCGGACGGGAGCCTGCGACACGAGGTGCGCCTGGTAGCACACGGCCTGATACCATTCCGACAGATCGGCGTTCTTCGGAGGGATGCGTTCGAGGGAGCGTTCCATGACCAAACGCCCGGGGTTCGGGAATCCCGAAGGGCGTCCTGGTCGGCAAAGAAGTGTGCCGCGCGAGCCGAAGGCGGGGACGGATGCCCAAGCTGACTCGCATCTACACGCGCACGGGCGACGACGGCACGACCGGACTCGTCGGCGGCCAGCGCGTCAAGAAGAACGCGCAGCGCATCGAAGCGTACGGCACGATCGACGAGCTGTCGTCGGTGATCGGGCTCGCGCGCACGGCGCTCGCCGACGCCGCGCGGGAACGCGCCGCCGCGGACCCGCAGCGCGCGCACGACGTCGCGCGCGAGCTCGACCGCTGGCTCGCGTGGACGCAAGACGCGCTCTTCAACCTCGGCAGCGACCTTGCGACGCTGCCCGGCGATCGTTGGGACGGCATGCCGTTGATCTCCGCGGACGACGCGACGGCGCTCGAGCGCGCGATCGACCGCGCGCAGCGCGATCTCGAGCCGCTGGCGAACTTCATCCATCCCGGCGGCTCGTACGCCGGCGGCTTCCTGCACCAGGCGCGCACCGTGTGCCGCCGCGCCGAACGGCTGCTGGTCGGCGCGCGCGAGCAGGGCGAGGAGATTTCGTCCGACGCGGTCCGCTACGTGAACCGGCTGTCCGACGCGCTCTTCGTGTGGTCGCGGTGGATCAACCACGCGCTCGGAACGCCGGAGCACCTCTGGAACGCGCGCACCGCGCCGCCCGAGGCGCCGCCGTGATCGGGCACGTCGCGCATCCGGCGTTCGACGTCGAAGCGACGCACCGGTTTTACACCGGCGTGCTGGGCGCGACGCTCAAGCTCGCGCGCAGCGGCGACAGCTCGACGTGGAACGCGCCGTACGTCATGGCGGTGTACGACCTCTGCGGCGTCGAGCTGGACTTCTTCTCCTACGCGGGGATCGCGCGACCGCCGGCAGACGGGTTGCCGCGCGACATC
>Ga0213875_10001853_pt1 | contig 13141 bp, 14 predicted proteins | sample BarmaccomBMRX_R8_FD_160105 | JGI IMG/M metagenome (GOLD analysis project Ga0213875, IMG submission 160105) | Root-associated microbial communities from Barbacenia macrantha in rupestrian grasslands, the National Park of Serra do Cipo, Brazil - RX_R8 | ecosystem: Host-associated > Plants > Roots... | reverse complement strand
GCGGACCTGAGCAGGCGGGCGGGACGGGCGGCGGCGCGGACCTGAGCGGGCGGGCGGCGGCGCGGGCGCGACGGCGGCGGCGTGGCGGGACGGGCGGCGGCGCAGACCTGAGCGGGCCGGCAGCGGCGCGGACCTGAGCAGGCGGGCGGCGGCGCAGACCTGAGCGGGCCGGCAGCGGCGCGGACTTGAGCAGGCGGGCGGCGGCGCGGACCTGAGCGGGCCGGCGGCGGCGCGGCGCGATGGGCGCGCGGCTGGACGGCGCGCCCGGGCGGGGCGCGCCGCTGGGTTGGTGGTGGGAGGGCTGGTCAGGCGGCCTTGGCCTTCTTGGCCTTGCCCTTCTTTTCCAGCTGCTTCTCCTGCTTGGCCTGCTCCTTGCCGGCTTCCTTGGCCGCCTCGGCGACCGAGTCGGAGCCGGGCCAGATGCCGGTCAGCTTGAGCGTCGCCTCGGCCGCGCCGCGGTCGACGGCCGCCTTGACCAGGGCGAAGATCGCGCCCTGGAGGGTGGCCGCGATCAGCACCTCGGTCCAGCCCTTGGCCACGTCGGTCGAGTCCGGGGCCTCGTCCTCGTGCGCGGCCAGCTTCCAGATCTGCTTGAACAGCACACCGGCGAGAATCCCGCCCAGCACCCCGGCCAGGATGCTGAACGGCTTGTACATGAGCTTGATCATCTGCGGCGACGCCTCCTGATCAGAATGAACCCGATGAGCGCCGCACCCGCGGCGGCGGTGACGATGATGGCGGTGCGGGGCGACGTGCGCTCGGCCGCGTGCCGGGCGGCCCGCTGGACCGGCTCGGGGGTGACGTCGCGGACCTTGCCGCCGACCGCGCTGGCGCGGGCCTGGAGCTGGTCGCGGCCCTGGGCGCCGCTGGTGCTGGCCGCTTCGGTGGCGTCCTGGGTCTTGCTGGCCAGCTGGCCGCGGGCCTGGGCGACGCGGGCGGTGGCCTGCTCACGGGCCTGGGCGGCGCGGGCGGTGGCCTGCTCACGGGCCTGGGCGGCGCGGGCGGTGGCCTGCTCACGGGCCTGGGCGGCGTTGCCCTTGATCCGGTCGGTCAGCTCGCGGACCTGCTCCTTGGCCTGGGCCTTGACGTCGGCCTTGGCCACCAGCGCCTCAACCGTCTGGCCGAGCTGCTCACGGGTGCGCTCGATGTCCTGTTTGAGCTTGTCGGGGTCGTCGGGCACGCTGGCGCCCGAGTCCGCCGGCTGGTCGGTGGTCATCGGTGAGCCCTCTCCTTAACTTCCTTTACGTCAGCCTGAACGCTACCGATGGCCTCCTTCGGCACCGGCGGCGTCCCCCTGCTCAAGCGGCTCTTGCCGATCAGGGCCGCGATCCCGGCCACCGCCAGCAGCGCGACACCGATGATCAGCGCGGCCAGCCAGGCGGCCACCACTCCACTGAGAGCGATGATCGCGCAGGCCAGCAGACAGCCAACAGCGTAGAGCGCGACCAGCCCGCTGCCGGCGAACGCGCCGGCGCCAATGCCCATTTGCTTGCCCTTCTGGGTCATTTCCAGCTGGGCAAGCTTGATCTCCTCGCGGACGAGCCGGGGAACCAGCTCAGCCATGTCCTTGACCAGTTCTCCGGCCGGGCGATCTGCGGTGTCGCTCATGGGTCCTCCACCCTTCGCTGATGCGTGGGGGGCCTACCCGCCGATTATCGGCCGTAACAACAGGGATGTCACCGGTCGCGGGGCCCGGATGCGCTCGTCAGCGGGTGAGGCGCTCGACCGCGGCGACGACCTGGGCGGGGTTGGTCAGGTCGGGCAGCACCTCGGCGGCGCCCGCCTGGCGCAGCTCGGCGGCGGTCGACCGCCCGCTGGCGACGGCCGCGCAGGCCGCCCCGCCCATCCGGGCCGCCTCCACGTCGCGGGTCGAGTCGGCGATGTAGACGGCGTCGCCGTCGTAGGCCTCGACCTGGTACTTCTCGGCCGCGCGCTGGCGCGCCACCCGGACCAGGGCGCCCTTGGGGTAGGACTCGGAGCCGTAGCCGCCGACGGTGAAGTCGAAGAACTGCTCGAGGCCGAACGTCCGCAGCTTGAGCAGCGCGTTCGGCTTGCTGGTGCCGGTCAGCACGGTCTGCACGACCCCGTCCAGGCGGGCCACCGCGTCCAGCGCCTCGTGGGCGCCCGGCAGCGCCTGCCCCTTGGTGCTGAATTCATCCCGGCGGGCCGCCATCGAGGTGGCCAGCTCGCTGCTGAACGGGGCCAGCAGCTCCTCCGAACCGCCCAGGTCGCTGACGTCGAGACCGTTGAGGGCGAGGGCCTCGAAGAAGATCTCGGACTCGGACCGGCCGGCCAGCTGCGGCAGCCTGACCAGGCGTCGGCCGGTCACCGTCCGGAAGGCCTCGGCGTAGGCTTCCCGCGTCACCCGGGTCACATCGACCAACGTCAGATCGATGTTCCAAAGGACCAGGCGGTAAATGGAAGCCTCCGTCTCCGGAACAGGTGCGCGGGGTGCGCGGTGGTGCGCGCCCTCCGGAATTCTACGGACTGGCCGGCCGGCCGCGGCTGGCGATCCCCGCGACCGGCCCGGGCGGTCAGCCCATGTGGGGGTAGCGGTAGTCGGTCGGCGGCACGAACTGCTCCTTGATCGCGCGCGGGCTGACCCAGCGGATCAGGTTGAGCAGCGAGCCGGCCTTGTCGTTGGTGCCGCTGGCGCGGGCGCCGCCGAACGGCTGCTGGCCGACGACGGCGCCGGTCGGCTTGTCGTTGATGTAGAAGTTGCCCGCCGAGTAGCGGAGCACCTCGGCCGCGTGGTCGATCGCGGCCCGGTCCTGGGCGAGGATGGCGCCGGTGAGCGCGTAGGGGGCGACGTCGGCCGCCTGGGCCAGCATGTCCTCGTAGGCCTCGTCCGGGTACGGGTGGACGGCCAGGATCGGGCCGAAGTACTCGGTGGTGAACACCTCGTCGGCCGGGTCCGAGCACTCGATCACGGTCGGGGTGGTGAACCAGCCCTCGCGGTCGTCGGTCCGGCCGCCGGTCAGGATGCGCACGGCCGCGCGGCTGCGGGCCCGCTCGAAGGCGGCCGCGTGCTTGGCCAGCGCCCGGTCGTCGATCACCGCGCCCATGAACAGCGACAGGTCGGCGGAGACGTCGCCCATGGTCAGCGACTCGACCTGGTCGACCAGGTCGTCGCGGTGGCGCTCCCAGACCGACCGGGGCACGTAGGCGCGCGAGGAGGCCGAGCACTTCTGGCCCTGGTACTCGAACGAGCCGCGGATCAAGGTGGTGGCCAGGATCGAGTCGTCGACCGAGGGGTGCGCGATCACGAAGTCCTTGCCGCCGGTCTCGCCGACCAGCCGGGGGTAACCGCGGTAGTCGGTGATGTGCTCGCCGACGGTGCGCCACAGGTGCTGGAAGGTCGCGGTCGAGCCGGTGAAGTGCACGCCCGCCAGGTCCGGGTGCGGCAGCGCGACCCGCGACACCGCCTGGCCGTCGCCGGTCACCATGTTGATCACGCCGGGCGGCAGCCCGGCCGCCTCCAGCAGCCGCATCGTGTAGTGGGCGGACAGCTGCTGGGTCGGTGACGGCTTCCAGATCACCACGTTGCCCATCAGGGCCGGGGCGGCGGGCAGGTTGCCGGCGATCGAGGTGAAGTTGAACGGGGTGATGGCGACCACGAAGCCTTCCAGCGGCCGGTACTCCATCCGGTTCCAGACGCCGGGCGACGACACCGGCTGGTCGGCCAGGATCTGCCGGGCGTAGCTCACGTTGAACCGGAAGAAGTCGATCAGCTCGCAGGCGGCGTCGATCTCGGCCTGGTAGGGCGACTTGCTCTGGCCGAGCACGGTGGCGGCGTTGAGGGTGGCCCGCCAGGGGCCCGCCAGCAGGTCGGCCGCCTTGAGAAAGACGGCCGCGCGGTCGTCGAACGACAGCGCCCGCCAGGCCGGAGCGGCCGCCCGGGCGGCGTCGACGGCGGCGGTCACGTCGGCGTCGGTGGCGTTGCCGAGGTGGCCGAGTACGTGCCGGAAGTTGTGCGGCTGGACCACGTCGATCCGGTCGCCGCCGCCCATCCGGGTCTGGCCGCCGATGGTCATGGACAGCTCGGCCTGTTCGCCGGCCAGCTGCTTGATCTTGGTCTCCAGCGCGGCTCGCTCGTGGCTACCCGGCTGGTACTGCCGGACCGGTTCGTTCACCGGCCACGGCACGTTGCTGATGGCGTCCAACAAGGTCGCCCTCCCTTCGGGTGCGGATGCTCGGAGGCTACCGCCCGCCGGGAGGCGGAGGAAGCAGAGCGGCCGGAGGGTCCGGGCGGGCCGGATCGGCAAAACGGCAAAAACATACCGCGGTGTTCACTTGAAGTCCATTCTTCTCATAGAGGCTTGTTTGGCGCATAATTCACCAGGCGCCCCCATAAGCCCACAGCGAAGGATGGCGATGCGGCCCGTCACCTCGGCACAACGGACTCGAGTTCTGATCGGTTCTCTGGCGGTGGTGGCGGGAGCGGTGGCGCTGACCTGCGCGCGGCCCGCGGGCGCGGCCACCACGCCGTCCGCCTCGGCATCGGCGGCGGCGGCCAGCCCGGCGCCGGCCCCCTCGGCGCCGGCCAGCAGCGCGGCGATCGGGCCGCCGAGCGTCACCACGCCGGTCAACAGCCCGGCGGGCACCCCCAGCAGCAAGATCGTCTGGGTGAACACGCACACGATCAGCACCGGCGGGCGCTACCTGATCAACCCGGACGGCTTCCGCGAGCCGATGACGCTGCAGAACACCGGGTACGGCAACAACTTCGAGGTGTGGACGAAGACGCCGGTCGAGGGCAAGGTGCTGGCGTTCCCGGACTTCCTGTACGGCTGCTCGTGGGGAATCTGCTCACCGCACCGGACGCTGCCGGTCCAGATCAAGCGCGACGGTGACCCGGCCGCCTCGGTGACCACGTCCGGCCACCCGGCCGGTGAGTACAACGCCGCGTTCGACATCTGGCTCGAGCTCAAGCCCTACCTGGACGGCCAGCCGCACGGCGCCGAGATCATGATCTGGCCGCGGGAGACGGCCAGCGTGGGCAGCCTGCGCGGCCTGCCCGAGGTCCGCATCGACGGCGCCCTGTACTGGGTGATCGAGTGGCGGGCGGGCAACAGCCACGGCTCCTGGAACTACGTCCAGTTCCGCAAGGTCAGCCAGGTCAACACGCTGGCCGGGATCCACCTGAACGACTTCTTCGAGGCGGCCGAGGCGCGCGGGTGGGCCAGCTCGAACTGGTACATCCAGTCGATCACGGCCGGCTTCGAGATCTGGAGCGGCGGGAACGGCCTGAAGATGTACAACTTCTGGGCCAAGTCCTGAGGTCGGCCAGGCCGGCTCAGTCGACGAACCAGAGCTCCTGGGTGGCGTACCAGCCGAGTTCGTGACCCTCGGCGCCGTCCACGGTGAACTGGGCGTCGTCGTCACCGTCGTCGGCGGCCGCCAGCGCGGCCACCGCGGCCCGGACGTCGTCGGCCGCGTCGATGCCGTCGACGTGGCCGGCCGCCACCCGGGCCAGCGGGATCGCGCTCAGCACCTGGACGGCGGCCGGGTGGCCGCTGGCCTTGCCCAGGTCGTCCTCGGCGACCTCGGCCACCAGCACCACCCGGCGGGGCGGCGCGTCGGGCTGGGCGGCCAGTAGCCGGAGCGAGCCACGGGCGGCCTCCAGCAGCGCCGTGTACTCGAGTTCTTCCAGGTCGCCGCTGGCGTACCACTCGCGCAGGGTGGGGGTGACGGCGAAACCGGGCTGCGGGGCCGGGCCGATCTCCCCCGACTTCAGTACTTCGGCCAGCCCCGGCAGGCTGGACGGCAGGTATACACGCATTGGCTTCCTCTGATCGGGCTGATCAGAGTGTGGCAGGTTGTCACCTGGCCGGGCAGGAATTAGGCCGCACCGTGACCGAGGCGGTAGTCGGGCTGATCATCGACGGTCTGGCCCGGCACGCCCAGGATCAGCCCGGGGATCGCGGGGTGAGCCGTTCAGGGCGGTGACCACGGCGGCCACGGCGTCGTCGAGCGGGACGTGTTCCCACAGCCGGACCACCTGCCAGCCAGCCAGCTCGAGGGCGGCGTCGGCGGCCCGGTCGCGCTCGACGTTGCGCAGCAGCTTGGGGTTCCAGTAGGTCTGGTTGACGGCAGGCTTGGAGCCGTGCTCGGGGCAGGCGTGCCAGAAGCAGCCGTCCACGAACACCGCGACCTTGCGGGCGGTGAAGGCGATGTCGGGGCGGACCCGGCGCTGCGGCAGGTCGAGCCGGTGGTCCTTGCGGAACCGGTAGCCCATCCGGTGCAGCGCCTGGCGCAGCGCCAGCTCCGGCTTGGTGTCGGTCCGCCGGATCGCGCGCATGTTGGCCGACCGCCCCGGGCTGGACGCGGCCGGATAGGCCGGCGCTTTCCGGGGCCCGGCGCCAGGCTCTGCCATGGCAGCCAAGGCTAGAACAGCGCCGGCGTACCCGCCCGGAGCACCCGGTTACGGCCCTTTAAAAAGCGGAAATACCCAGCAGGGTGGCGACCCGTTCGGTGGTGATTTCCGGGTCGGTGTGATGCACGCCCGTCATGCCGATGGCCTCGGCCGCCGTGATGTTGGCCGCCACGTCGTCGACGAACACGCAGGCGGCCGGGGGCAGCGCGATCAGCTGGGCCGCGTGCTGGAAGATCTCCGGCTCGGGCTTGCGCATGCCGACCTCGCAGGAGATGACGACGCCGTCGAACAGCTCGGGGAAGTCGGTCCGGTCGTACCAGTCGGCGCCCCAGGAGTTGGACAGCAGGCAGGTCCGGACGCCGGCCGCGCGGGCGGTGCGCAGCAGCTCGTACATGGCGGGCACGGTCTCGCTGGCGGCGAACATCCGGCCGAGGATGCCCTCGGCCACCACCGGGCCGCCGCCGGTCAGCGTCAGCTGGGCCGCGAACATCTGCTCGAACTCGGGCACCGTGCACTCGCCGCGCTCCAGCGCGTGCACGGGGTTGGCGGTCACCGAGGCGCCGCCGTAGGCCTCGTTCAGCCAGGGGCGCATGCACTCGACGTAGCTGTCCCAGTCGATGCCCTCGGCGTCGACCCAGGTCTTGACCGTGGTCCGGATGGAGTTGGTGAGGACGCCGCCCCAGTCGATGACCAGGCCGCGGAGATCTTCGGGGTGAGCCACATCTGCGATGGTATGGCGGCCACGGCGATGGTCCGGTGAACGCCGGGCGGGCCCGGCGGACACGCTCAGATTAATTCCCTATTTCTCAGGTTGACTTTATAGGGAGAAGTGTCAACGATGGGACGACCGGAGCCCGCCGTCGACGGAAGAGGTTCGCCCGTGTCGATTTCCACCGGCAGCAGCGAAACGCGTCGCGGTAGCCCGGCCGAGCCGGACGCGCCCGCGCTGCCGCTGGCCGGGGTCACCGGCGGCCGCCCGCGGGCGCGCGGGAGCCGGGGCCGGGGCTGGCGCCGGTCCGGGTGGCTGCGGCTGATCAGCCCGGTCGTGGTGCTGGCGCTGTGGCAGATCCTCAGCAGCACCGGGGTCGTGTCGCCGCAGAAGCTGCCCTCGCTGACCACCCTCTGGTCGACCGCGGTGCACCTGATCACCACCGACTCCCCCACCTACGGGACGCTGCAGCACGCGATGCTGATCTCGCTCGAGCGGGTCGCGATCGGCTTCGTGATCGGCGGCGGGCTGGCCATGGTGCTGGCGGTCGTGGCCGGGCTCAGCCGGTTCGGCGAGAACGCGATCGACCCGCTCATGCAGGCGCTGCGCACGCTGCCGCTGTTCGGGCTGATCCCGGTGTTCATCGTCTGGTTCGGCATCGGCGAGTCGCCCAAGATCACGCTGGTGGCGCTGGCGGCGGCCGTCCCGCTCTACCTGAACACGTTCGCCGGCATCCGCGGGGTCGACGGCAAGCTGGCCGAGCTGGGCCAGGTGCTGGGGCTCAGCCGGGCCGAGCAGATCCGCGCCATCATCCTGCCCGGCGCGCTGCCGACGATCCTGGTCGGCCTGCGGCAGAGCCTCGGCACCGCCTGGCTGGCGCTGGTGGTGGCCGAGCAGATCAACGCCAACGCCGGGCTCGGTTTCATCATCAACCAGGGCGAGCAGTTCCTCCAGCAGAACGTGATCTTCGTCGCCCTGATCGTCTACCTGATCCTCGGGCTGCTGACCGACTACATCGTCCGGCTGATCGAGAGGAGAGCCCTGTCGTGGCGACGCGGGATCCTGGAGTCCTGACCACCGAGCAGGTCGTGCAGGCGCGGGGGGTGACCCGGGCGTTCGACGGCCAGGTGGTGCTCGACCACCTCGACCTGGACATCGCCCCGGGTGAGTTCGTGGCCATGATCGGCCGCAGCGGGACCGGCAAGTCCACGTTGTTGCGGGCGCTGGCCGGGCTCGACCCGGACGTGGGCGGCGAGCTGGCGGTGGACGCGACGGCCGCGGTGGTGTTCCAGGAGCCGCGGCTGGTGCCCTGGAAACGGGTGTGGAACAACGTCGCCCTGGGCCTGCGGGTACCCGACCCGCGCGCGGTCGCGCGGACCGCGCTGGACGAGGTCGGGCTGGCCGCCCGGGCCGACGCCTGGCCGCTCACGCTGTCCGGCGGCGAGGCCCAGCGGGCGGCGCTGGCGCGGGCGCTGGTCCGCGATCCGGGCCTGTTGCTGCTGGACGAGCCGTTCAGCGCGCTGGACGCGCTGACCCGGATCACCATGCACCAGCTGGTGCTGTCGCTGTGGGAGCGGCACCGGCCGGCCGTGCTGCTGGTCACCCACGACGTCGACGAGGCGCTGGCGCTGGCCGACCGGGTGCTGGTGCTGGCGGACGGCCAGATCGCCCATTCGGCCAGCATCCCGCTGGACCGGCCCCGGGACCGGGACCACCCGGATCTGGTGGCGTTGCGTATCCGCCTGCTCACCGAGCTGGGTGTGGCGACCCGAGACGTGTCCTGATTTTTTTATTCGGAAAAAGAGGATTCCCCCCATCATGATCACTTCCATTCGGGTCAGACGTGCCCGTGTCCTGTTCGGTGTGGCCGGGAGCGCGGCGGTGCTGGCCGTGGCCGCCTGCTCCTCCTCGTCGTCGGGCGGCTCGGCGTCGTCGGGCAGCTCGTCCGCCGCGTCGGCCGGCTCCGGCTCGACCGTCAACGTGTCACAGGTGACGCTGACGATCGGCGACCAGAAGGGCACCGGGGCCGAGGCGCTGCTGCAGGCGGCCGGGCTGATCGGCAAGCTGCCGTTCAAGGCCAAGTGGGTGGACTTCACGTCCGGGCCGCCGATGGTGCAGGCGATGGGGTCGGGTTCGGTCGACGTCGGCGGCGTCGGTGACGCCCCGCCGGTGTTCGCGGCGGCCGGCGGCGCCCAGGTCAAGATCGTCGGGGCCCGCATCACCCCGCCCGCGGCCGGCGCGGTGGTGGTGCCCAAGAACTCCCCGATCACGACCATTCAGCAGCTCAAGGGCAAGACGATCGCCGCCCCGGAGGGCACCACGGCCGACTACCACCTGCTCACGGTGCTGGCCTCCGCCGGGCTGACCAAGAAGCAGGTGACGGTGGACAACCTGCAGCCGGCCGAGGCGCTGTCGGCGTTCAAGGCGGGCAAGGTCGACGCCTGGGACACCTGGTCGCCCTACATCGAGGAGGCGGTGAACCAGGACGGCGGCAAGGTGCTGGTCGACGGCAAGCAGTACGGGTCGCCCTACTCGTTCCAGGTCGCGTCGGACGCCGCCCTGAGCGACAAGGGCAAGGCGGCCGCGATCAACGACTACGAGAAGATCCTCAACGAGGCGTACATCTGGTCCGGCAGCCACCAGAGCACCTGGGCGCAGATCTGGGGTGACGCCACCGGGCTGCCGAGCGCGACGATGCTGGCGGCCGCCAAGGACGACGTGAACACGCCGGTCAAGATCGACAACACCGTGATCACGGCCGAGCAGAAGCTGACCGACGCGTTCTACAAGGCCGGCGAGATCCCCACCGACGTGAAGATGACCCAGTACATGACCAGCCAGTTCAACGACGCCGTGGGCAGCTCGTCGACCACCAGCGCGAGCGGCTCATGAGCCTGACGTTCCACTGGTTCCTGCCCACCTCCGGGGACGGCCGGTCGATCGTCGGGCGCGGCCACAGCGTGCCCATCGGTGACGGCGGGCGGCCCGCGCCGCAGGCGGACGAGCGGTCGGCGGCGACCGCGATCCGGCCGCCCGACATCGACTACCTGGCCCAAGTGGCGCGGGCGGCCGAGGCCAACGGGTTCACCGGCGTGCTCACCCCGACCGGGACCCACTGCGAGGACGCCTGGCTGGTCACGGCCGCGCTGATCCACCAGACCGAGCGGCTCAAGTTCCTGGTCGCGTTCCGGCCGGGGCTGACCTCGCCGACGCTGGCGGCCCAGATGGCCGCCACCTACCAGCGCATCTCGGGCGGGCGGCTGCTGCTCAACGTGGTCACCGGCGGCCAGGCCGACGAGCAGGCGAGGTTCGGCGACTTCCTGCCGCACGACGAGCGGTACGCCCGCACCGGGGAGTTCCTGGAGGTGATCCGGGGCGCTTGGCGCGGGAAGCCGTTCGACTTCACCGGTGATTACTACCGGGTCGAGGGGGCGACGGTGATGGAGGCGCCCGAGCCGGAGCCGGAGGTGTACTTCGGGGGCTCGTCACCGGCCGCGGGGCCGGTCGCGGCGCGGTACGTCGATGTCTATCTGACCTGGGGGGAGCCGCCGGGCCAGGTCGCGTCGAAGCTGGACTGGATCCGGAAGCTGGCTTCGGAGGCCGGGCGGACGGTGCGGTTCGGGATCCGGCTGCACGTGATCACCCGTGATACCGCCGCTGAGGCCTGGGCCGAGGCGGACAAGCTGCTCAGCTACCTGGACCCGGCCGAGGTGGCCTTCGCGCAAGAGGAGCTGGCCCGCAGCGAGTCGGTCGGGCAGCGACGGATGCGCTCGCTGCACTCGGACTACCGGGGCAGCGGGCGGGCGGCGGACCTGGAGATCTATCCGAACCTGTGGGCGGGGGTGGGGCTGGTCCGCGGCGGCGCCGGTACCGCGCTGGTCGGCAGCCATTCGGAAGTGGCCGACCTTATCGAGGAGTACGCGGGGCTGGGGATCTCGGAGTTCATTCTGTCGGGGATCCCGCACCTGGAGGAGGCGTACTGGTTTGGTGAGGGGGTGCGGCCGGAGCTGAAGCGGCGGGGGCTGGTCGGGTAAGGGGCGAGTACTCACTTATTGAGAGGACCTCGGTGAGTGAGTACTCACTGAGCAAAGAACCCGGTGAGTGAGTGCTTACTCGGTCTGGGTGACCTTGCTGAGGCCGCGGGGGTGATCCGGGTCGAGGTCCAGGCGGCGGGCCAGCGCCTCGGTCAGCAGCTGGCCGGCGATGATCAGCCCGATCGGGGCCAGCCACTCCGGCAGCCGCGGCCCGGGCAGCGCGTAGGTGCACTGGGCGGCCAGCTCGGGGCCCCCGCCGATGCCGTAGGCGGGAGCGCCGGACTGGGTGACCCGCTCGGCCAGCGCGACCGCGCCCTCGACGGTCGGGCCGGCGTCGGCCGCCATGATCACGGCCGGGGTGCGCTGGTCGACGACCGCGATCGGGCCGTGCAGCAGGTCGGCGAACGACAGCCCCATCGCGTGCAGGTAGCAGGCCTCCTTGAGCTTGAGCGCCAGCTCGAGGGCGGCCGAGTAGGCGTAACCGCGGCCGGAGACGACCGCGCCTTCGACCGCGGCCAGGCCCTCGATCAGCGGGGTGAGGTCGCCGGGGGCGGCCAGCAGCCGCTCGATCTCGTCGGGGACGTTTTTGAGCTCGTTCTGGTCGACCGGGGTCTGGCTGGTGGCGGCCCCCTCAGCGTCAGCGGTCAAGCCGAGGCCGAGCACCGCCAGCGCCGCCAGCTGGGTGGTGAACGTCTTGGTCGCGGGCACCGCCTGCTCGACCCCGGCCTCGGTGACGAAGGCCAGGTCGGCCTGGGCCGCCAGCGGGGAGCCGGCGCCGTTGGTGATGGCCATCGTGCGTGCCCCGCAGTCGGCCGCCCAGGTCATCGTGTGCACGATCTCCTCGGTCCGGCCGGACTGGGACAGCGCGACCGCCAGCACCCCGTTCAGGTCCAGGCGGGCCCGGTAGGTGGTGGCGACCGACGGCGAGGCCAGCGTGGCCAGCCGCCCGGCCCGCACCTGGGCCAGGTAGCTGCCGTAGACGGCGGCGTTGTCGGAGGTGCCGCGGGCGATGAACAGCACCTGCCGGGTGTCCCTGGCCAAGGCGGCGACCTCGGATACCCGGGGCAGCAGGGCGTCGAGGGTGGCCCGCAGGGCGGCCGGCTGCTGTTCGATCTCGGCCCGCATGCGGGTCTGGGTCTCGGGAGGTGTCACGATGCCTCTTCCTGGCCTTGCTGGCCCTTCGGGCTTTTCTGGTGCAGGCGCTGGCCGGCCAGCCAGGTCGCTTCCGCTCGCAGGCCGGCCCCGAGCCAGGTCAGGTCGGCCCGGGCCCCGGGCGCGATCCGGCCCAGGTCGGGGCGGCCGATCAGGTCGGCCGGGATGCGGGTCGCGGCCGCCACCGCCGCGGGCAGGCTGACCCCCACGCTCACCATGTTCGACACGGCCACGTCCATGCGCAGAGCCGACCCGGCCAGGGTGCCGTCGGGCCGCACCGGCGGTACCCCGTCGCCGGGCGGCAGCTCGATCGGCTGGCCGCCCAGCAGGTACTCCCCCGGCGGCATCCCCGCGCAGGCGGCCGCGTCGGTGACCAGCACGATCCGGCCCGGCGCGGCCGCGAACGCGATCGCCGTCACCGGCGCCGCCACGTGGCTGAAGTCGGCGATCAGCCCGCTGGTGAGCCGGGGGTCGGCCAGCGCCTGGCCGACCACGCCCGGCTCGCGGTGGTGCAGGGGCCGTTGTCCATTGAAAAGGTGGGTGACCATGCGGGCGCCGGCCTCGGCCGCTTCGGCCACCTGGCTGGCCCGGGCGTCGCTGTGGCCGACGCTGACCAGCGTGCCGCTTTGGCTCAGGTGCCGGATCGCGGCCAGGGCGCCGGGGCGCTCGGGAGCCAGGGTCATGATCGTCAGGTGGCCCTGGGCGGCGTCGAGCAGGGCACCGACCGCCTCGGGGGTCGGGTCGGTCATCCAGTCCTGGTTGTGGGCGCCGCCACGGACCGGGTTGATGAACGGCCCCTCGACGTGGACGCCGAGGATGCGGGCGGGCCGGGGAATGGTGGAGCGGGGCGGCGCGCCGGGGGTGGCGGGC
>Ga0213875_10001852_pt1 | contig 13141 bp, 13 predicted proteins | sample BarmaccomBMRX_R8_FD_160105 | JGI IMG/M metagenome (GOLD analysis project Ga0213875, IMG submission 160105) | Root-associated microbial communities from Barbacenia macrantha in rupestrian grasslands, the National Park of Serra do Cipo, Brazil - RX_R8 | ecosystem: Host-associated > Plants > Roots... | reverse complement strand
GGCCTGGCGCAACGCCAAAGGCAAGATCACGCGCCGATAGAGAAGAAGGCCGGACATGCCACAAACTCTCGCGGACTCGATGCTGCCGGCCGGAACCGATTGCAAGCCGCCGCGGATGATCTCGGAACCATAGGCAGCGGTGTTGAGTGACAGCGCCAGAATGGCACACCAATAGGGCTGGCGCAGGAACGGCCAAAGAAAGCTCCTCTGCACCGCATCGAACTGACCGAGGCCGTAGTAGATGAGGAACATCTGCAGCAGCAGGGGCGTGCCGCGCAATGCGAAGACGTAAAGGCGCACGAACCAGGCGAAAGGCGTGAATGATGCGCGCAGCACGGACAAGATGATCGCCACAGCGCCGCCGACACCGACCGAGATGAGCGTGAGCTCCACGGTCAGCGGCACGCCGGTCAGCAACTGCCGCATGGTATCGGCGATGAAGGACAACTCGTTCACGCCCGCCGCTCGCTGCGCAGGGTCCAGGTCTCCGCGCCGCGGAACCCGGCGCCGGAGATTGTGGTCAGCACCAAGTAGAGAATGAAGCCGGTGATGTAGAAATCGAATGGGCGGCTGGTCGAGCCGGCACCGATATGGATCTCGCGCAGGATCTCCGCGAGGCCCGTGACGGAAATCAGCGCGGAGTCCTTCAGAGCGCTTTGCCAGACATTGCCCATGGCCGGCAGCGCGAAGCGCAATATGCGCGGCGCGATGATCCGGCGCAGCATGAGGAAGCCGGGCATCCCCACTGCGCGAGCCGCTTCGATCTCACCGCGCGGGATCGCATAATAGGCGCCGCGAATGGCTTCCGTCTGGTAGGCGCCCGAGACGATGCCGATCGCAAGCGCTCCCGCCATGAAACTGTTGAAGCCGAAAAACCCGCTTTGCCCGAGCAGCCTCGCCCCGGAGGTCAGCACTTGGCTGCCGCCGAAATAGAACAGATAGACCACCAGGAGGTCCGGGATGCCGCGCAGAACCGTCGTGTAGACGTCGCCTGCGCGACGCGCGGCGGGCGAGTGCGACAGCTTCGCCCAAGCGCCTGCCACGCCGCAAACAAGGCCGATGGCAAAAGCCGCCGCCGAGACCGACAGCGTCATCCAGGTAGCAAGGAGGAGCTGCCAGCCCCAGCCGGTTGGCCCAAAGCCAACCAGCGTAAAAAAGATCCGCACGTCTTCTCAGGACTGAGGCGGCGGACTGATATCCGTCTTGAACCACTGCAGCGACAGCTTCTTGATCGTGCCGTCGGCAAGTGCTTCGTTCAATGCCTTGTCGAACATAACCTTCAGTTCGGGATCGCTTTTGCGAAAGCCGATGCCCGTTCCGAGGCCGAGCAGGCCGCCCGTGAAAAGTGGTCCTTCGAGCTTCAGCTTCTCGCCGCCGGAGCGGGCAAGGGTCGAGACGAAATACGAGGTCGAAGCAAGGGCAGCGTCGATGCGCCCTGCCTGCAAGTCCAAATCATGTTCCTCGGTCGTCTTGTAAGCGCGGATATCCACGACGTCCTTAAGATAGGTGTTCAAAAGGTCGGCCTGGATGGTCGCGGTCTGCACGCCGACAGTTTTTCCCTTTAGAGCCGGTGTCAGCGCCTTGATTGCGGCCGCCATGGCGTCCTTGTCGTCGAGCGATACGCGAACGCCATTGTCCGGCAAATCAGCGAGAGGGCCATCCTTGCGCACCGCGAAGACGGTCGGCGAGTTGGTATAGTTGCGGCTGAAGTTGATGACTTCCTGTCGTTTCGCGGTGATGCTCATGCCGTCCATGATAGCGTCGTATTTGCCGGCATTGAGCCCAGGAATGATGCCATCCCAATCCTGCGCCACCCATTCGCAGGTAATCTTCAGGCGCGCGCAAAGGTCGTTGCCGAGGTCGATCTCGAAGCCGATCAGCTTGCCGTCGGGCGAATGGCCATTGTACGGCATATAGGCGCCTTCGGTGGCGATCACGACCTTGGTCCAGTCCTTGGCCTGCGCTGGCGACACGCTGAGAGCGGCCGCAATGCCGAGCGCCGGTAGAATACGCAGAATTCTCATCTTCGATCTCCCTGTTTGCGCCGAACGCGCTGGCGTTCCATCCGGATATTCTTGTTGCCGAGACTAGAGCATGTTTGCCATCGGTCAAAGACTCCGCGTTGTCTCGAGCGCGCCGGCTGAGAAGCGTTCGAATATTCGGGCGCAAGAATTATTGCGTCGAGATCCTTGCGTCGAGATCCTTGCGTCGATGGAACGCACCGGCCAGATCAGGATCGACGGGTGGGGAGGTCGCGCTTGGAGGATGAACTTCCCAAGCGCGCCCTAGGCCCCGATGCAATCCAAAAGCGGACCCATCCGCATGGCCTTTCTCAGCTCCGGATCGGAGCGAAGTCCAAGCCTTTTTTTATGACCTTCGTGCGGTCTGGCTGAGATCAGTCTAGGTGCCGACCGCGTCGCTTACGCACTTCTTGGTGAAGCTGGTCTTGGCCGCCCCTGCGAGCTTCTTCTCGGAAGCCGAGGTCTCGCAAGTCTTTGTGGCGTCGCTCTCGCATTTCTTCATGAAGCTGGTCAGTGCAGCCCCGGCAAGTTTCTTATCACCTGCCTGGCTTTTGCAGGTGCTCTCGGCAGCGAAGGCGCTTGTCGCGCAAAGCATAGCGGCGAACGCAACCAGAGTGATCCCTTTCACATTCATCTCCCTTGATTTTGTGGACAGCCGCATAACCAGCACATCGAAGCCCGTACATCGCTGGCGGTCAATCCCATCAAGTAAAGTTGCTGGCGCCCAAAGGGCTCGCGCATGCAAACTTTAGGGTTCTTCACAAACTTTGTGCTCGCCTTCGTGAGCCACTGCTACGCGATCAACGCCTTCCCATAGGTGACATACCGTCTCAAGTTGAGCTCAAGCCAGAGAACCGCGTAGGGCCGTGTAAAGACGCTAGGATCCTCGCTGATCAACGGCGCATTTGCCTTCCAGCCATTTTCGATACGCGTCGAGCGGACGCTGACAGCATGCCGACGATCGTAGGCGTTCCCGTGCCGCGCAGTCTCATATTCGCGGAACGAATATTCAAGGTCCCGTCGATCGCGCGGCGGGCTTGGCCGATCTGTTGTCGCTCGAGCGAGCTGGCGATGTCGTACGCTTCCTGGCGCTGTTGCATAGGGGCCGACAAGCACGGCGTTGAGCTTTTGTCGGTGGTCGAGGGTTTGCATGTTGACGCAGAGGGAGTGAAAAAATCCTAATTCTCTACAAATTCAATACATAGCGGTTTTAGCATTTATATAAGTATTATTTTGGCATCGATGATGAAAAAATAAACTAATTATTGGCTTGTTCGGCGCATCGAAGTAATCGTCGGGTTGATCGGTAGAGAACGTCGTGCCACGTCGAAATGATGCGGTGCCAGAAGATCGGTGAAGTGATTTCGGGATGGAAAAATGGTCTGCAAAGCGGGACGTCAGTCAATGGAAGTATGGTGATAAGATGATATCATGGATGATCAGTTCCGAAAGCTCGCGGACGCTGGAGCGGTATGCTGGCAATGGCCTGAGCCAACCCGAACTGGATGCATTCTTCGACAATACATCATCCTATCAGCTGGCGCGGTACCCGCAGAACACCGCGACTTCGCCGTTTCCGAGCGCATCAAGCACGGAAGTTTTCGGCGATTACAATACGCTCGTTTCGGCGTTGGACAGCGGCCTCGCACCAAATGTCCACGCGGTGATGTACAATCCCGAAGCGTGGTCGTTTACGCCCGCCGAACAACAACGCAATCCAGCTCTGTATGAAATGTTGGCCGCCGAGGCGGCACATGCGCACGGGCTCAAGTTGATCGCGGCGCCCGCTGTGGACCTGCTCAGCGTGAATGGCGACCGCCGCGACGGCACGATATATGATCAATATATTGCCGACGGTTATGCCGCCGCCGCCGCGAAATACGCGGATGTTTACGAGATCCAGGCGCAGGGCCTTGGTAGGAACACCCTTGAATATTCACAGTTCGTCAGCCAAGCGGCCGCTCAAGCCAAGGCAGCCAATCCGAATGTGACCGTCTTCGCCGGGCTCAGCACCTCGACCAACGGGATTTCGGTGACCAGTTCGGAGCTTTATGCCGACGTGCACGCAACTGAGAACATGCTCGCAGGCTATTGGCTCAATATTGCCGGCCCGAGCCCTTACAGTCCAAATGTGACGCAGTCGCACCCGCAGGTCGCCGTCGCTCTCCTCAACGATCTGTGGCGCTGAATAATATCCGTCCATATTCATGATTTCGCTTCGCCGCCGGGTAATGTGCTGCAAGTCGCACCCTCGGCAAAGCGAGTTTCAGGCGGGCAGCCGAATGCCGCGGCTCAGCCAGAAAGTGAGCAATCCGACAACCGCAGCGCCAAATCCAATTTGCACGAGGATATTCTCGAGGGGGCTGCTCATATAGAATGGCGTAGCTCCGGGTCGGCACCACGCGCCGGCCGCGCCGGGCGGCGGCAGGTTGGTTCGGTTACCGCTTGGCCCTAGCCCTCCAAGGGGATTTCCCATTTCGATGTGAGTGAACACGCCGGGCGGTACGTGCACTGGCGCCGCGCTCCCCTGATGCTGATCCCAATATCCACCGCCGGCTTGCAGCTTGCGAGCGACCTCACTTTCTTCGCAGGTCAGCTGTACTCCGCCCCCGCTGTCGACCTCTGGCAGTGTGTCGGAACCATGCGCGTCCGGCGCCTCGCCGCCGGCACCGACCGTGCTGGGACTTGTGGCGCCGATGTCATCACCCGATGTGACGCCGAATGTCTCGGCCGCCGCCGATCCGCCGGCTGGCAGCAGTCCGTTCTGAACGATCCCATTCAACATCGCCGATACGGCTGGATCAAACCCTGCGATTTGCGACATCATCCCCATTCCGCTTCCTCCGCCGGAGGACGTCAGATTGGTCGGCGACTGAAAATCGCCGAAAAGGAACGGCGCGATAAGGCTCATTGAGCTATCGAAAAGCAGGGAATTGAACTCGGCGGCCGCAGGATCGAAGACCTGAATCGCTGGCGACTGCGGAGATCGAGTTCTGTTGAAACCGAGGGGAAGCGCTTGGCTCGTCCCAGCGTCGGAATGAAAGATTTGCGAATGGCACGCCAACGGCGAAGCGACTGCAATTGCAACGGCGCCAGCCAACAATCCTTTGCGCCCGTAACGTGAGTTGAGCGGCATGTCGAATATCGTCCTCACCACCATGGGATCTCTTCCCAGATGTGGTCCGGAACGTAATGGTGTTTGGCGCCGATCCGGAGCAACTCGGTTATCTCGGCATAATATTGCGGCAATGCGACCAAGCATAAGTAGTAAAACGGAAGCAAGAAAATCAGGGGGAAATGCGCGGGCGCCGGTGTACCGGAGAGGTCACGCGCTATCAACGCGCCGACTATCAAATAGATCAGTATGATCCAATAGGCCGTAGCTAAGATTTCCGGAGTTGCGAAGGGTCCGTATTCGAAAGTGGCCGAAAGCAGACCGGCAATGAATGCAACGGGAATGAGGATGTGAATTAGCGCCACCTCAATCACCAGCACAGCGTTAGCGAACCCGTATCGGCCCAACACAAACAGATCGCGGTGCTTGCTGAGGCAAATTTTTACGATGTTGCGCCGCCAACGGGCGCGCTGACGCCACAAATGGTAACGCGTCGCGGGAACGGTCGTCCACACCACCGCGTCGATCGAAAACGCCAGTCGCCAGCGCTGCTTCCTTATCATTGTGCTGAGATCCCTGTCGTCGCCGAGGCCAGTGTCGAACCCGCCTAGCCGCCGCAGGATTTCGGTTCGAAACAGGCCCCCCATTCCGGAGATGACGAACAGAAGATTTAGGCGCGCCTGGGCATATTTGGCCATGTACTTCAACGCGTACTCGATCTCCTGGAAACGCGTCAACAAGCTGGCTGTGCTGTTGTTGACCCGGATGTTCGCCGCCACGCCGCCGACGCGCGCATCGGAGAATGGCAGGAGCCAATGCTGCATAGATCCGTACTGAATCATGCTATCGGCGTCGATGATCGCGATGTACTCACCCCGCGCCATGCGAATCCCGATATTGAGGGAACTCGCCTTGCCGTTGCGGCGTGGCGACGGAAAGATGCGAACTCGGTCCCCGTCTCGGTCGGTGCCCGTCGCGCAAAGCGCAGCGCACCGCGCGATCGCGACGCTGTCGTCTTCGGAATTGTCGTCGACGAAAATCACCTCGAGGTTAGGATAGCCGCAGGTTAACGCGCCGCGAATGCATTGCCCGATCGTCTCGGATTCATTTCGCCCTGCGATTACGACAGAAACCAGCGGCTGGATGGGACCGGGCTGCGCCGGCAGCGGCGGGCGTATCGCGGACGGCTTTACGACGTAAACGAACCAAACGAGGATGGGCGGTAGCACGATAGCGACGAATGGCAGCACAACCATAAGCCACCATGCCGGCGAACCCGACTCCGTCACCTCGGCAATGGCACGCGCAAATCCGACGTTCGACATCGGATCGACTGCTGACGTAAAATAATGCCAAAAGCCATTCATCTGGCCCCGCTTTCAGCGTGCAGTCTCGCCAGGATTTGCTGCACACTTTCTTGCTTCTCATCCGCAGACTGAAGCGTCGCCAGGACGAAGGGAGGGCGTGCACCGAACTCCGCCCCGATCCGCCGGCGCAGCTCCTCCGCCTCGCGGTGTTTTGCTTGCGGCAGGATGACGAGGAAATCTGCATCGGCGAGTTGGCCGATAAGGTCGACGTCGCGCAGACACTCACGCAAGCGAAACAACTGCGGCGCGAGAGAACCGCCTTCGCCTGCGTCCATTGCTTCCGCCGTAAATTTGATCAGCAGGAGCGAAAAGAAGCCATTTAGCTGGCGCTGGCGCTCCAACTCGTGCTCGAGGAATTTGAGGAGAACCGGCCGCCGCAGGATGGGCGCCTCGGCGACGAGGACTAGTTCCTCATCATCGTCGAGGAGCGACCCTCGGCGGATCGCCGCCGCGCCGCGAGAGGTCAGCGTGAAGCTCAAGACGACCTCACTGACCAGATTTTCGGCGGGCGTGTGCACGCTGCAACCTAGGCACACCGCCTCGACCGGCGGGTTCTCGGAGACAAGCCCGCAACTTCGGCATTGGAACGCCTTCCCAAGGCGATCGTATTCGGTTCCGAGATGGTGCATGACGCGATTACATTTTGGGCAACGATAGCTACCATCTGTGGCCGGCGAAAATTCAGATGGTAGGCCGACATAGCCGCAGCGAAAGTGGTGCAACAGGCCCTCGCTGGTCAGATTCGCCCGCGCGCAACCGGGGCAAATCTCGCGCACGTTGAGATGATGGCCTCCGCACTTGGGGCAGAGGCTCACCCGGTCGAAAAAGCTCGCCTTGAGATAGTCGCGCCGTTTGAGAGCTCCGAGGTCGTTTGCGACGTCATCACCCACGAGAGCGTAGCTATGGCCAAGCGCGGCCGAAGGGTCGGCCCGGGGCAATAGCGTTCCGCCTGCCCCGGCAATTTGCCTCAACAGGTCGAGCTGCCGCGTCTCGGCCTGCAAGCGCCCGCTTGCGGGTATTGCAGCATCATTCATTGGCCGCTCTCCCGCTGCGCGACGCGAGATGTCACTAACCGCCAACGCTTGTCGACGAGGTCCACGACGCGGCGCCAAGATGCGCGCGCTGCCGAAGCGATTACGGCTGGGCGCCGGCCGTTCCAACGCGAAACGGAGACTTGGGCCCAGGCGAAGAGCTTCTCGCGCTCATCCTCCTTGAGACCGACAAAGTCGAGACGCACGGGCGCGTATTGTGACCACATCTCTCTTTGCCAAAAGAAGCGCGTCAGCGAGCTCGGAAGCGCCGACAGTTCGGGATAGAAGTCCGTGACGGTTCCGGTAACGGGCTTGCGCGCGCCTTCGATTTTGATCTCGTAGGCCTGTCCGCGCGCTACCTTTCCGGCAACGCTCGGTTCGAAGAACACGATGGCGTAGGTATCGTCGGGGTTGAAGATGCTTAGAATCGGGGTGCGCGCGGCGATGACTTCCCCCTCATGGGCGGTGCATTCGGTCACGACTCCATCCTTTGCCGCCGTGAGATAAAAATGGCCCATGAGCTCTGGCGAGTTTCGATAACTGTCGATCCTCTTTTGCAGAGAGTCGACATTGACCTCCGCCATCTTCTGGTCGGCCCGCTTGGTCTCGTAGACGAACTGAGCCGCGCGCGCCTCGGCGTCGGCGCGCTCGACGGCGGCCTTGGCTTGTTGCCAGACGAGATCCGCGACAAATCTCTGCTTTTTTAATTGGTCCTCCGCTTCCAACACGGCTTGCTGCTGATTGAGAAGGGCGACCTGCGCGTCGACCAACTTGCCGGCCGCTTCCGACTCACGGTCGGCGACGCTGATTTGCGCCTGGGCTTGCGACAACAGAAGCTCAAGCTGCTGCACTTGCTGATCGGCGAACTGGGCCGCAGCGTCGTTATAGAATTCGGCGAGGCGCTGGCCGCGTTTGACATGATCAAGGCATTTCACAAAAAGCCGCTCCAAGCGCGCCTGCACAATCGGGGAATGAGCCGTCAGCTCACCGGCTACGATCCCGTTGCCCCTGATCCACAAATGATCGGAGATAAACGCGGCGGCGATCACGGCGCCGACGACGAAAAGGATCGTGCGAGGCCGTATCCGCCAAAGCCGCCGATCGCCAATGCGCATTTTCACTGGCGGCTTCACGGCGCAATCTCGATCATAAGGGCGAAAGCCAGAATGTTGAAACTGCATGACGTTGAAGGGATCGGACGATTGCGGCCGCGGACGCGCCCCGGCGCAAGAGTTCACAGTCTTTGGGTGCAGACACGCGGCGAGGAGCCACCTTCAGCCCCGAGCCCGCAGGTTGGCTTCCCGACGCCCGCTCTCGCGCGCGGCGCTACTCGCTTTGTGGCCGTCGCGCTCGCCCATCATCTTACGTCGCGTCCTTTCCCTCTCCTCTTCGTTGTCGCAGTTTCTGTGAATGGCGCCGACGATCGTAACGGGCGAAGCGTCGGTGACGCCCTCGAATAAGCTGATCGTTCGGGGGCAGGACGGCCGCACCGGCGACGAACTCGTAACGCGCTCTTCAAGCAGGGTGCCTGCCGGTTTCTCGCTGTCCCCGCTGTAGCCTATTGCTGGGCTTGATGCCTTGGCCCTTCGGCTTGGCAGCTCCCGATTGGAAGAGCCGGTCCTGCAAACCAGTGGCGGGGTTGCGCTTGCGCCGCAGGATACCGACTTGCGCCTTAGCTGCGAGATTCGGACGCCAATACGATTCACAGGGTATCTTTGATCGATCGCAGCGATCCTTGTACCGTTCTGCGATTTCTTTGACCTCCTGCATCAGGCCGTCCTCGAGCGTAGTCGGCGCCAGGCCGAGCTCGAGAAACCGATCGTTGACCACATTCAGATCGTTGGCGTCCGCCTCGTTACGGGGATTTGATACCGAACGCCAAGGAACGCCAGTCATAGCGGAGACTTTCTTGGCGAGATCGATCAGCCGATGCGTTTCCGTCATCTGATTGAAAATGCTAACTCGGTGGTTGTTGTTGCCGGGCGGGTGGGTGAGAGCGATCTCGAAGCATCGCATCGAATCACGAATATGGATGAAGGCGCGGGTCTGCTCGCCGGACCCGTGCACCGTCAGCGGGTAGCCGATGGCCGCTTGCATAAGGAAACGGTTGAGCACCGTTCCGTAATCGCCGTCATAGTCAAAGCGATTGACCAGCTCCGGCGCGAGCGAGGTCTCCTCGGTCTGGGTGCCCCAGACGATGCCCTGATGCAGATCGGTAATAGGAATGCCGTGGTTCTTGTTGTAATAGTAGAAAAACAAGGCGTCCTGCGTTTTCGTCATGTGGTAGATGCTGCCGGGATTGGCTGGATAAAGAATTTCGAGCTTCGCTGGCCCCTGCTCAGCCTCGACTGTGACCGGCAGATAGCCCTCTGGAATCCGAAGGCCGGCGGTACCGTAGCCATACACGCCCATTGTTCCGAGATGGACGAGATGCGTGTCCGTGCAGCCGGATTCGACCAGGGCGCAAAGCAAGTCATGGGTAGCGTTGAGGTTGTTGCTGACGGTGTAGCGTTTCTCGCGCGAACTCTTCATTGAGTAGGGGGCGGCCCGCTGCTCCGCGAAATGAATGATCGCCTTCGGACGCTCCGCTTTGAACAGCTCAACCAGTTCAGGATAATGAACTCCGAGTGTCAGATTATGAAAGGGAATTCTCTTCCCGGTAATTTTCTCCCACGATGCGAGGCGAATCGCGGGCATTTGGATCGGCGTCAACGAATTCGTGCCGAGATCGATATCGATCTTTCGTCGCGACAAGTTGTCGACTATAACTACGTCGTATCCGATCTTCGATAAGTATAGAGAAGTAGGCCAACCACAAAATCCATCGCCACCAAAGACGATTACCTTGCCCTTTGATGATGAATTTACTCCATTACTACGTGTTACTGTGGTCATTTCGGAATACTCCCTGTCTAAAATACGGACGTTCCGAACCGTATCATTTATTCTTGAGCAGCGAGGCGGCGGAGCACCTCGACCGCGATGTCGGGTCGGAATTCGGTCACGCGCGGCGAATAGGTCGACGGTTTCGGAATGTTGAACCAATAGCCGTCCACAATGCCGTGCGTCGCATTGATGGCCGCAACTATGTCGTCGGCGGTCACAAATTGGCCGCTCGGTTGAGTACTGACCCCAGCGAGCACGACCACGTTGGGATTCGCCAGCTTTGCCTGCGCCGCGGCTTCCCGAACAAACCGAGCATATAGCTGGGTGTTGCGCTCGAAGCGTTGCGCTTGAATGTCGAAGACGTCGGCATAACGCGCGGCATCGGCGGCAAGGTTGAGCCGCAAATATGTGTCGTCTTGCCGCCTTAGGTCTGAGCCAGGCGCCAATACCGGGACTAAATCGACAGCGGGGGCTGTGAAGAACAACAGGCCATGCGCGTGCACGGTGTCAGCGGCCTGCTTCACGAACAAGGCGGGATTTCTTTGCTCCTCTTCAGGAGTGAACTCCCAGTTTTCATAATCATACAGGATGCCCCTCACATTCGGATCAAGTCCGCCTGGAGCCAGCGCATTTCGAATTTCGCTGAGACTTTTGCACGAGTGGATGTGGACGGCGTTCCAGTTCAGGGGGACCTCTCGAACAGGGCGGCCCGCCATAAGGAACGGCTGTGAGTCGGCCAAGAGACGCGCAGCGTTGACGTCTGACGCCAGCGCCGCAATGGCCGGTCCGGCGAACAACCAACGGATCGGTTTACGTGCGTCGGCTTTCGCGTAATCGCCTGATGAGGCGGTCGCTAGAAATGACAGCGCACCTGCAACGGCGGACAGTAGAGACACCGCCCGTCGCGAATTTGAGTTTTGGGGATGATTGCACGCCATCCACCTGCTCGCGACTTTGTTTTGATCGCGGAGTAGTCAAGCGGCAGGGGCACTCCGTCAATTGAATACGGGTAAATTATTGTCAATCTACCCACAAATATATGTGAACTTACCTCTAAAGGCTTATTTATGTGGACGAATCAAACCTCTGGGACCTCCCCTCGTGAGAGATGTTCCTCCCTACCGCCCGTCCCAGCACTGATCAACTTCCACTGCATACGGTCTTCCCGCGTGCAGGCCATTCGTGGTCGCTATGCTTGTTCCACGTGCAGCTTGTCACCTATGTGTCCGGTCCGGACAGTTTGGCCGTTGGCGACCCCGGCAGGACTCGAACCTGCGACCAACAGCTTAGAAGGCTGCTGCTCTATCCAGCTGAGCTACGGGGCCGTGCAAGCTTCGCGCGCCGAACTTTCGGCTTCGGAGCGGCCGGGTTGTTTATCGCGAAATCCGATTAGTGGGTCCACTGACCGACACGATTGAAGCGGAAATTGTCCGAATAAGACAAGGGCCGGCGCTTGGATTCATGCGACTCCTCGAGCCGAAAGGGGATGCCTTCGCGAACCGCGTAGGCGACCGCCTCTTCCTTGGTTTCGAAGGAGAGCCTGACCTGGCCCAGCATGTCGGTCGACGAGGTCCAGCCCATGAGCGGCTCGGCCACGCGTTTCTGTTGGGGCTCGAACTCGAGCAGCCAATGCCTGGTATTGGCGGCGCCCGATTGCATGGCGTTACGGGCGGGTCGATAGATCCGGGCGGTCATATGTCTCATTCCTCGAAATACAGTGGGGAAGCAAACGCGTGACTCGGATCGGCTGGTCGGGGCAGCAGGATTCGAACCTGCGACCTGTAGTACCCAAAACTACCGCGCTACCAGACTGCGCCATGCCCCGGATATCTCCAACGGTTGAAAAATCTTGGCTTTTTTCAACTGTTAGCCTCGCGCCCATGTAGCAGTAACGGCACGGAACGGCAACAAAAGGGGCCGTTCGGCGCGCAGATTCCCGAACCCCGTTCCGGGGGCATCATTTCGTGTGCCGCGGCCCTCACATTCCTTTGATGTGTCGCACCGACCCGGTTACGGAACTCGAAGAACCGACGCGCTGTTTTCTTCGTTTACGGAGAAGGAAGATGAATATTTCCCACCTGCCGCGCACGCTGATCGGTTTGGCAATCCTGGCATCGAGTTTTGCCCCGGCCTTTGCGGCCACGGTCGTGAAGGTCGAGCTGCAAGATCCCTCGACCGCGGACGATATCAAGGCCATGCAGATGAAACTCGATCGGGACAGCGCCCCCGCGGGCCAAGTCCGCTTCGAGGCGACAAACGAGTCGAAAAATCTCGTGCACGAGATGATCCTCGTGAAATCGGATCAGGATCCCTCTGCTTTCCCTTACAACGCCAAGAAAGACGAAGTCATCGAAGCGAAGGTGAAAAGCCTCGGCGAGGTATCGGAGCTGAAACCCGGCAATTCTGGGCATCTCACGGTATCTTTGCGGCCCGGTCGATATGTCCTCTACTGCAACCAGGCGGGACATGCGCATCAGGGCATGTGGGCTCGATTTAACGTCACCGCGAAATAGGGCACGCAAGGCCGCTTTTCGTACAACGTCATTCGGCCGCCGCTCGACGCCCCTCCTTCGAAGATCCTACCATTCGCCGCTCGAGCACGCCTTTGAGAAACGCTCCGGTGTAGCTCGAAGGCGCGCGCGTGATCTCTTCGGGGGTTCCGGTCGCGACGATGGTGCCGCCCCCGTCCCCGCCCTCCGGTCCGAGATCGATGATGTGATC
>Ga0213875_10001851_pt1 | contig 13154 bp, 11 predicted proteins | sample BarmaccomBMRX_R8_FD_160105 | JGI IMG/M metagenome (GOLD analysis project Ga0213875, IMG submission 160105) | Root-associated microbial communities from Barbacenia macrantha in rupestrian grasslands, the National Park of Serra do Cipo, Brazil - RX_R8 | ecosystem: Host-associated > Plants > Roots... | reverse complement strand
GGCGGCGTGATTCAGCGCCTCGCGCCAATTTGCTTCGACGACGAGCGCCATCGTCTCGGTGACACGCCGACCGTTCGACAACCTCTTCAGGATCGCGGCCGCTCGTCGCCGGTGTTCTGAATTGCCGAAATCGGCAATTTCGGCGAGGAGTCGGAAGGTCTGGCGCCGCCGGGCGTTGCTGGCGGCGCTCATCGATTGCCTCCACCGAGGCCGAGTTCGGTCGCGACGACCGCCGCGACGGACAGGGACAAAAGATGGCGCCGGCTTAGATAACGGGTTGCCCGTTGAATTTCGGCAAGTTCGTCGCTATGGTTGTCGGTGCTGGTTGTGTTGTTTTCGAGGGCCGTCCCGTTACCCCCGGGGCGGCTTTCTCGTTTTAGGGGCGGCGCCCCCGATATGTCGGGGCGCATCTCACGCCGCCTCCGACGTGGAGTGCAGTGTCGGCAGACCGGCCAGATACGCGACTACGGCAGAATGTCGATATCTTACCTGCCGACCTACGCGAATGAACGGGATTCCCCCTCCAGTCACGCGATCTTTTTGAAGCGTAGATCGGGCGCGCCCAGTGATCTTTTCTACGTCGCGATCGCTGAGAAGCGGGTCAATATCGTTTCTTGAATGCTCGGACATCTCCAACTCCTGAGGCATCGCCCGACTGGCGTGTCGCAAAAGTTGGCAAAGACTGAATGCCCGATATAGACGCCCAATTTACGCCCTATATTATTTGTTTTGGGCGGTTCTCGGGTCACTCTCCAGCGCATCGAGAAGCAGTGACAGGTGATTGGTTAGCGTCTTCTGCATCGCGCCTTCTTTGAGTACGATTCCCCCCCTAGACTTGAACCACTTAATCAATTCTCGCGCCCAGGCAGATCTGTTTTCCTTCCCCGCCGTCCCGGGGTGCCGCTCCCCAGCCGCAAAACGTGCCCGGCACTCTGGCTCGATGGCATCCCAGATGGAGGGGCGGCCGGGTTTACCTGTGCGGGTAATTTGCGCCGGACTATCCGGACTTTCGTGGTCTGCATCACATGCCCCAGCAGACAAGTGCTCGATGATCTCATCACGTCTAAAACCGATATCAAAATAACCGATCGTTATTTCGCGGGCTTTCATAAAATCGTCGATCGTAATGCCCGGCTTTGCCTCGATCCGCCCGGTCCAGGTGATCGCTGCGTAGTCTAAGGTATGCGAAGAAATCGGGGCACGTGACCTACCTGTATCTCCTTCGCGGCAGCCGCTGGGTGTGATTAGTCCATCCCGGATTTTTTCACCTAGTTTGTCTGCGGCAACCGTCAGCTCTGAGAGGAAGTCAATTTCCCGTTTCTGATCGGGCGGCATTGCGCGTCCCGTTGACGGAACTAAAGCCAGATCGACCTCGCACTCCCTATCAGCCGCTCCTTGTTCATACCCGCGGACAAAGTCCGGCCAAGCATTAGAGGGGCACCTCTCACCTGGGGCGGCGTTCCATCCGGCGTCCTCTCCAAGCTTGTAGGTATCGTGGGGCGACCATACCCACGCGAGAGAGTCCCATATCGACGGCTCCGAGGTAGCGAGGCAATCGGGACCGGGGTCGACCGTATCCAGCTGCCGCAATTCCTGTGCTTGATTCTCGCGAGCAACTCGGAGAAGCCAAGCACGATCCGCTTTACTCATAAACGGGTGCCGATAATCGCCTGCCGCCGCCACGACGCGCGCTCTGATCTGCTCCTCCGTCCAGCACTTACCCCATGCGATCCATGAGAGAGTCTCAGCTGCGGTGACAAAGACACGATCGATCTGTTCGAGAGTGGGTTTAGTCATCTCCGGCCCCGCAGCGGCTCTACCTTCGCTTGCTTACCGGAAGAGGTCATTGCGGCCGCAATCTTCGCTGCCACCGCTGCAGCGGCGTCCTTGACGGGGTCAGCCGCCAAATGGGCGTACCTATGCGTGGTCGCGGGCTGAGAGTGACCCAACATCTTACCGATGATAGGCAAGCCCATGCCGCTTGATGCCGCGACACTGGCAAAAGCATGACGGAGATCGTGAAGCCGAACATCATCAAGTTCGGCAACTTTGCGAATGGCTCGCCACGGCTTCTCCAGATTGACCATCGCGGCACCAGGCTTGTGCCCAACAATCACAAAGGCATTGCCGTCCTGCCGCTCCAATCCAGCGAGCACTTCAAGCGCTGGGGGCGGCAGGTGCAGCGTTTTTGCTCCCGATTTGGAATCGGGCAGCCGGGCTTCGCCACGCTCGAAATCGACCCATTCCCACCGCATCCCGAGGACCTCGCCAAGTCGGGCGCCGGTGAAGACCAGCAGTTTGATTGCCGCGACGGGGAAAGGCGAACCGCAGTGCGCCGCCAGCGCATCACCGAGCCGCCCCAATTCGGCGGGTGAGAGCATCCGCTCGCGCTTACGCTCGGCGAATGTCTCGATGTGTCGGCATGGGTTTGAGGCGTCCGATCTCAGTCCCCACCGCTCGGCCAGGTTGAACATCTTGCTTAGGACGGCGAGCACTCGATTCGCCTGGTAGGGCGTTGCACGGTTCGCGTGATGCAACTTGGCGATGTCAGCGCGAGCGATATCCGCCACCTTGCGCTTGCCGAGGACGGGCAAAATGACCTTGCTAAGCAATCGGCGGTATTCCGTCGCGGTGCTGGTCTTACGTTTAGCCTCGACGTGTTCAGCGAGAAACCGCTCAGCGATGTCGGTCACCGTTGGTGCGTCGCGTCGCGCGCTTTTATCAGACGCGGGGTCTGCTCCTTCCTCAATGCGGCCCAGCAGCTTTTTCGCTTCGGCCCGAGCGCTATCGGGCGTCCATGGGCTGCCATGCCGGCCGATTGTCAGCTTTCGGAGCGGCGCGCCGCGCCCACTGCCGACGCGATAATGAAGGATGTACGACTTCACATTCCCGCGCTGAACGCGGCAGCCAAACCCCTTGAGTTCGGCATCCCATAAAACGGCCTCGCGTCCATCCGCCGTAGGCGTCAGCGCATTGACCGCTCGCTTCGTAATCTTTTCGCGCATGGTGAGCCTGTGGGTCTCGGTGATACCTAGACACTGGCATAGGTATCACGCGAAATCCACGTCCACGAAACGTTCCGCAACTATATGAAGTGTGCTCCGCCGTGAATCCGGCTATTTGGCAACAATCGGCAAAGGACGGAAAAGCGGGATTTCAAACTCTTAATCAGCGGGTCCAAGGTTCGAGTCCTTGTGCACCCACCAGCGATCTCAGACTATTTCGAGACGGTCGGTCGACTTATCAACGAGGCGTATTTCACAGCCTTGCTGCCGATCAGCCCCAGTCTGCTCGTTGCCGGCGGCGGCAGCGAGACCCGTTCCTTACGTCAATGGAAGGCTCAGGAGCCCACCAAACCCAGTTGTGGGCTGGACGGTTCGGCGAAGCTGCGTTTGGGGATGCGGCCGGCGAGCCGGGCCAGCCGGCCGCCATCCACGGCGGAGCGCATCGCTGCCGCCATGCGGCGCGGATCGTGCGATTTTGAGATAGCGGTGTTGAGCAATACCGCGTCGCAACCGAGTTCCATCGCGAAGGCGGCGTCGGAAGCGGTGCCGATGCCGGCATCGAGCACCACCGGCACCGGGCTGCGAGCGCAGATCAGCTCGATCGCGGTCGGGTTGGCGATGCCCATGCCCGACCCGATCAGCGAGCCCAGGGGCATCACGGTGGCGCAGCCGACATCGGCCAATTTCTGGCAGGTCACCGGATCGTCGTTGCAATACGGCAAGACCGTAAACCCCTTGCGCACCAGCTCGTCGGCGGCATGCACCAATTGCTCGACATCGGGGTAGAGGGTTTCGCGATCGCCGATCAGTTCGAGCTTGACCCAATTGGTGTCGAGCGCCTCGCGCGCCAGTTCGGCGGTGAGGATCGCGTCCCTCGCGGTGACGCAGCCCGACGTGTTGGGCAGGAGCCGGTAGCGGCCGCCCAGCAGGTCGACGATGCTTTCGGCATAGCCTTCGAGGCTGATGCGGCGGATCGAGACGGTGACCAGTTCGGCGCCGCTCGCCTCCAGCGAGTCGAGCATGACCTGCTGGTTTGGATATCCGGCGGTACCGGCAAACAACCGCGATTTCAGCTTGGTACCGGCAATGATCAGCGGGTCGTCCATGTTCCTGTTCCTGCCTTCCCTAACCATTGCCGCGATGCCCACCTTGGGGCCGCGGCTCAACCGCCCTGCAGCGGCCGCACGATCTCGACATCGTCACCGGCCGACAATACCGCATCCGGCCATTCGGCGCGCCGCACCACGCTGCCATTAACGGCAACCGCGAGAAACCGCGCGGTCGGATCGATGCCGCGCTCGGCCAGCAATTCGGTGATCGTCGCGACCGCCAGCTCGGCTTCGACCCCGTTGATGCGCAGCCGGGTCATTGTGCCGCCAGCTCACGTCCAGCCGCGGCGGCAAAGCGCTCGGGTGAGAACGGCCGCGCCGCCTCCGGCAGGCGATTCTGCAAAATATAGGTGCTGATCACCGCGGCGGTGACCGGGGTCAGCAGGATACCGTTGCGGTGATGGCCGCTGGCGATGACGAGCCCGTCGATCCCGCTCGGCCCGAGCATCGGCGCATCGTCGCGAGATCCCGGGCGAAACCCCACCCAGGTCTCGACCACCGGCAATTCCTCGATGGTCGGCACCGCGCGCCACGCGCTCTCGATCAGCGCGAGCAATCCGCCGGCGGTGATCCTGGTGTCGAAGCCGCGCTCCTCGACGGTGCCACCGATAATCAGCCTTCCGTCGTTGCGCGGCACCAGATAGCCGCCGCGCGGCAGCCATACGACATGGCGCAACAGCGGCGCCGCCGGGTCCATCCCGACTGCCAGCATCTGCCCCTTGATCGGGCGCACCGGCGGTTGCCGCGCTGCCGGGATCCCGCCGATGTCCCGCGACCAGGCGCCGGCCGCCAATACCACGACATCGGCCGCCGTGCGCCCGTGCCGGGTGACCACGCCGCTAGCGCGGCCGCCGCTCATCTCAATCTCTGACACCGCGCAATGCTCGACCAGCTCGACACCGGCACGGCGCACGGCCACGGCCAAAGCAAGCGCGAGCTGACGGTTCTCGACCTGGTGGTCGCGCGGGCTCCACACAGCACCGGCGAGCCCTGGCTTCAGGTGCGGCTCGCGCTCGCGGGCCTGCGGGCCATTCAGCCATTCCAGCTCAAGGCCGAGCCCCTTCTGGAACTCATAGGAATGGCGCAACTGCACGGCGTCATCGCGGTTGAGCGCGACAACGAGCGTGCCTTCGCCGCGATACTCCATCGAGAGGCCCGAGGCTGCTTCCAGCTCGGCCGCAAAATCCGGCCACAATCGCTGGCTCTCCAGCGTCAACTTCAGCAGCGGTTCTTCGCCCGGCTCGGTCTCGACACCGGCCGCGAGCATGCCGGCAGCCGCCCAGCTGGCGCCGTGACCGGCCTCGCCGCGATCGTAAACTGTTACCGCGCAACCTGTCTGAGCCAGGCGCCAGGCGATCCCGAGACCGATTACACCCGCACCGATGACAACAGTCTTCGGGCGCGGCGATGAATTAGAATTTCTTGTGCTAATGACGGACTCCCTTCACCGGGCATGCCCGGCCAGGTTCAGTGGGTCTGCTCTCAGCTGCCACGGACGCATCGCGTCGGCGAGACAGCACCCCAGCCTCGGCAATAATGTCGAGCCGAGCCCAGGCGGATGCAAGGTTTTTCTGCGCGCCCGCCAGTGCGGGCAATTCGCTAACAACATGTCCTCGGACGAACCGGCGGGTCAGCCGATTTGTCACATCCGGGCCCTAAGATGCCCGGCGGACGGAGCGTGTCGTCCCTCCGTCTCCCCCAAACTTCTGGCCGCCTTAAGGGCGGCCTTTTTCTGCGGACACTTCGCCGCGTATTGTGGGGAAAGGGTTTTGCCGCGAGGACGCAGATGCGGTTCAGGGGACAAGTGAGCTGGGTTGCCTTTTGCCTTTGCTGGTGCGGCGGTATGCCCGCACTTGCCGCGGATAACGAGCTGAAGGGCGAGATCGACGGACTGATCCACAGGCTGGAGGATGCCTCGAAGGGCGTCTTCAAATGGGATGGCGCCGAGAAGATGGATTATCGGCAGGACGGCAACACTGCGATCGCGGACATCGCGAATGCGCGGATCGTCATCGACGAGAACGCAATCGACAGGAAGACGGGTGGCCCCGGCAAGCCGCAAGGTCCCAAGCCGTCGGGTCCCAAGCCGCCAGCCGCCAAGGAGCCAGCCGCCAGGGAGCCAGGGGCCAACGAGCCGGTGACACGCGTCGTCCTCGACAAGATCGAGATACGCCGCACACCACAAGCCGACGGTACGATCTCCTTTGGGCTCGATCTGCCAAGCCGCGTCGAGATCCGTCATGGCGACGTCGCCGTTCCGGTGATGTTCAAGGATGCCATGGCCAACGCTCTGGTCGAGGGAAGCTCGGAACGGGTGCGTGAGCTGCAGGTCGGGTTCTCTCAGGCAAAGGTTGAGATCGCACCGGGCGACGCGGCGGCGAAAGACGGGTTTAACCTGACACTGGGGCCGCTCAGCGCAATCAGCAAGTTGATGCCGGCGAGCGACGGCAGCTGGAAAGCACCGGGGACGTTCGAGCTCAAGAACATCCAGTTCGACGCCGACAATGGCACGGCGACCGGCAGCATCGACCGCATCGGCGCCACGGGCGAGGCCGACGGACCGGATATCGCAGGGCTGACCCGATTGCGCGATCGCCTCGACGCGGCCCAGCAATCCGACCTGCCACCCGACGAGCGCGGCAAGATCGTACTATCGATCCTTCCGGACATGCTGCAGCTCTACAGCGTCGCGCGGACCGAATTCACGGTGGAGGGCGTAAAGCTGGCGCAAGACAAATTGCCGCTGGTGACGCTCGGCAAAGCCGGGTTCGGCTTGGCGGTGACTGGCTTGACCGGCAATGCGGCCGCGCTGCGGATCACCTTCAACCATGACAATCTCAGTGTCGGGGCGTCGGTGCCGAACAGCGAATGGGTGCCGCGAAAAGGCGATCTCGATATCGGCCTCGAAGAGATCAACTCGGCAGGGTTGCGCACCATTCTCGACGGCGCCAGCAAGATGACGCAGGACGGTGACGCCAAGCAGCAGGGTATTGCCAAGATGATGGGTGCCGCCGCCACCTTGGCACCGGTGCTGCGCCTGCATGATCTGGCGATCGACCTGGCGGATGTCGGGGTGAAGGCCACCGGCGAGGCGCGCGACTCGCTGCTGTCGCCGATGAACTATCATGCCGAGGGAGACGTGATGATCCGCGGGCTGACCGCTCTGCCGCACCTGCTTGGCGACGATGCGCCCCTGACAGCCTTCGTGCCATTGCTGACCGAGTTGGCGAGGCCAGCGGCGGATAGCAGCAATGCGAGCGATTTCAAGCTGGCCTCGGCACCACCGCAATGGCTCCAGATCAATGGCCAAGATGTCGGCAAATGGTTCGCTGCCCAGCCGAAGGATGGGCCGCGCCTGCTGCGGATCGAGCAGCCACCCTTAACCGGCGACGATGTGCGGGCGGTGCAGCGTGCCCTCGCCGAAAAGAAGGTTCCAGGCGCCGAGGCCGCACCCTACTCAGGCGCCTATGGCGGCACCACCGCGGCAGCGGTCGCGCGCTTCCAAAAGGATTCCGGCCTCAACGAAGACGGCGTCGTTGATGCGATGACGCGCGCCAAGCTGGGGATTATCGCATCGGCGGCACCCGGGGTCGTGCGGCCGGCGCCGGATGCCTCACCGGTCAAGCCTGGTACGGCAACACCGCCGGGGATGGTACGCCCCGCGCCGAACGCCACGCCGGTCAAGCCGCGCTGATACGCGATAGCCGCGCGTCAGGCGACGCGCGATGCCGCGAAATCGATAGCCTCCGGAGCGACGCCCTTCAGTTCGACGGCGACGTCGCGGTCATCGAAGGCCTTGGCTCGCTGCAGCAGAAAGGCCGCCGGGTCGCTGTGCTGATAGGCGAGATAGCGCCAGTCGGGCGCCTTGCCGCGCCATGGCCGGGCCAGCAGAACGCGGGCATTGCGGTTGATATCGGCGCTCGTTAGCGTGATCGGCGGCAGGCTCTCCTGCGCCTCCTGGTCGCACGCCGCGGCGAAAAAGTTGAGGCCGACAAACCCCGGCATATACATCGAGAACCAGAACCGCGGATTGCACTCGACAAGATGGGCGAGGCCGGTTGCGTCCTCGAGAATGGCATCGAAATGCGCTGGCCCGTCGAGCCGCGCGGCGCTCACCACGCGCTCTGCATTGGCCAACAGATCCGGGCTGTCGAATAGCGTGAACCGGCGATGGTCGTACCATTGCGCGGCATGCATCAGGATACGACCGTCGCGGCACATCACCGATAAGCCGATCGTCTTGCCGGCGATAAAGCGCTGCGCCAGCACAGGCGCATAAAACACGCTCTCGAGCTGAGCCAGCTCGTCCCGATCACGGATGTGCATGACACCGACACCGCCGGAACGGTTGGTCGGCTTCACCGTCAGCGGTAATGACAGAGCGCCTGAGCGCAGGTCGCGTTTGAGATCGGACAAGGTTGCGTAGAGCCGTGTCTCCGGAACGCGCGCCCCCTGGTCGCGCGCAAACCGGCAGAAGCTGTCTTTGTTGTTCAGCAGGTCAAAGGTCGCGACATCCGGCAACAGCGTGGTGCGCACCGGCAGGCGCGAGCGGATCGCCGCCAGCAATCGTGTCGAGACATCGTCGGACGGAAAGATCAATTCGATGCGGTGCCGACGCACGAGAGCACTGATGTCCGCCAGCACTCTCTCGGCGTCCTGTGGCCCGTTTCCGTCGACCCCGGAATTGCGATAGGACGCACAGTAACGTGAAGCGCGCAGCCCCTTGGACGGCCCGCTGCCAAGAACATGCACCGTGACCCCGGCGGCCGTCGCGGTACGAAGAACGTGATATGGCAGCGAGAAGGCAAAGGCGAGCATCAGCCCGTTCACCGGGCGGCCGCGCGCGAACTTTCCGAGCTTCAGGCGCATTCAGCGGCCCGGGGCCAGAGCCGTCCGTGGCACCGCGACGGCGCCGCGGCCGGCACCCCGCGCCAGGTGGCGCGCCAGCGGTGGGATCGTCGATTTCGCGCCATACACAAAGCGCAGCACCGGACCGAAGCTGAACGCCGCGGCCGGTCCGACGACATAAAGCCCCGGCACCGAGGTTTCCGATTGACGCGACAACACAGGCGCCTGTTCCACCACCTTGATCTGGGCCCTCAGGTTCTCGCTGAGAAAGCGGATCGCGTTAACGTCGATCCGATATCCAGTCGCGGCGATAACGTGGTCTGCCGTGACGGTCTGCTTGCCACTCGGCCCCGCGAGATCGAGCGCGATGCGGCCGTCGCGCAGTTCCGCATGGCACGGCGTCACCCCGGTCGCGATCGGGAAGCGACCGATCACGCGGTCGCGCATAAACCAGCCGCCGGCCGGACCGAGTGTGCCCCGCACGATGCGAAACCGCTTGTCTTCCGGCAGGTGCCAGAACAGATGCGGCGCCTTTGTATAGAAGACGTGACGCCAACCGGGGCCGATGCCGGTCTTGGGATTGCGCAATTGCTCGATCGTGTTGGAGACCAAGCCGCGATCCTCAGTGGGGCTGTGAAAGCGCACCTCGGAGCGGCGCGCCAGCAGCCGCACGGACGCACCGTTCTCATGCAACAGCGCGGCGATATCGGTAGCCGATGAACCGCTGCCGACCACCGCGACCTCTCGCCCGCGAAACACATCGAGCTGGCCGTGATGCGACGCATGAGTCACACGGTCTCGCGAAAACCCGCTCAGTTCCGGCGGCATATAGGCAAAGTCGCTGACGCCGATCGCGATGACCACCCGCGGGGCACTGACGATCTCGCCATCCTCCAGCTTGACGGCAAAGCCGTCGCTGCTTCGGTCAAGACCGATGACCATGCGCCGATCAAGATCCGGGACGAAGCGCTGCTGAAAGGCGGTGCCGTAGGCGATGAAATTCTCGGCTGGGACGGGTATGCCGTCATCGGCGTAGGCAAGCCCGCGGGTTCGGCTGAATTCCTTTAAGGTCAACGCCGAACCGGGGTCTTCAATATTGGAGGCGAATCCGTCCGATTTCAGCAACATGCCGTGCGGCATCTTGCTACGCCAATTCTCCATGACGCGACCGAAAACGCGGCATCCCACGCCCCGCCCACGCAGATGCGCGGCCAGAGACAGGCCATACGGCCCCGCGCCGATAATGATGATCTCGCTCAAGCTACCCTCATCGGCGAAATGCCCCTGCCGAAATGCCCCTGCCGAAACGACCGTGCCGAAACGACTTGCTGGGTGAGCCCGTCCAGGACCAGGCCCTTTCCGGCCTCGTCCGGGGTCGGCGGAAGTTACGCAGCATCGCCGACGATGGTTTCAAAATTGGAAACATGGGTGGCCTTATTGCCACCACGCCGTTTTAACCGAAGCGGCGGCTGAACACAGCCACCGCGGCACACCCGATCGTGGGTGGCCGTTAAGCGATCAGCGCAGTTCGGGAAAATCCTCCTCCCAGAATTCACTCTCACCGCGCTTCCCACCGCCCCGCTGCCGCGCCTCGCCGGTGCGCAGTTCGACGCGGCGGATCTTGCCCGAGATGGTCTTGGGCAAATCGGCGAATTCGAGCCGCCGAATGCGTTTGAAGGGCGCGAGGGTGGCGCGCACATGCCGGAAGATTTCGAGCGCGGTCTCGCGATTCGGGATGTGGTTGCCGGCGAGCGCGACAAACGCCTTAGGCACCGCAAGACGCAGCGGATCGGGCGACGGTACCACGGCAGCCTCGGCGATCGCCGGGTGCTCGATCAAGGCGCTCTCCAATTCGAATGGACTGATGCGGTAATCGGAGGCTTTGAACACGTCATCGGCGCGGCCGACATACGTAAAAACACCGTCGGCATCGCGCATCGCGACGTCGCCAGTGCGATAGGCGGAGCCGGTCACCGGCACCACCGTACCGTCATCGCCCTGATAGCCCTCCATGAGGCCGAGTGGCGGCGGGTCGAGCGCGAGGCATATCTCCGCTTCGTCTTGCTCCTGGCCGTCAACATCCAGCAACTGCACGCGATAGCCCGGCGCCGGCTTGCCGACGGCGCCCGGCTTGACCGGCTGCCCCGGAAAATTCGCCAGCTGCAGCGTCGTTTCGGTCTGGCCGTAGCCGTCGCGGATCGTCAGACCCCAGGCGGCCCGCACCTGTTCGATGATCTCGGGGTTGAGCGGTTCGCCGGCGCCGACCACCTCGCGCAACGCTACCTTCCAGGCCTTGAGGTCCTCCTGGATCAGCATGCGCCACACCGTCGGCGGCGCGCAGAAGGTGGTGACCCCGCACCTGGCAATCGTGTCGAGCAGCGCCTTGGCGTTGAACCGCGGCTGGTTGAGCATGAACACCGTGCTTTCCGCGTCCCACGGCGTGAAGAAGCAGCTCCAAGCGTGCTTGGCCCAGCCAGGCGAGGAGATGTTGAGATGCACATCGCCGGGCTGCAGCCCGATCCAGTACATCGTCGATAGCGATCCGACCGGATAGCTCTGGTGGCTGTGGAGCACGAGCTTGGGTTTGGCGGTCGTGCCCGAGGTGAAATACAGCAGGAGCGGGTCGCTGGCCCTTGTCTCGCCCTCCGGACTGAACCCGGTGGGGGCGTCATAGGCTGCCTCGTAAGACTGCCAGCCCGCCGCCGGGCCGGCAACTGAGATACGGGTATAATCGCCGGGGATATCCGCGAACTTGCCGGTGTTCTCGACGCCGGTGATGACGTGCCGGGCGCGGCCGCGATCGAAGCGGTCGAGAAGGTCGTCGCGGGTCAAGAGGGTGGTGGCGGGGATCGTCACGGCGCCCAATTTCATCGCGGCCAGCATCACCTCCCACAGCGGCACGACATTGCCGAGCATCAAGAGGATTCGGTCGCCGCGCCGCACGCCGAGGCCACGCAGGTGATTGGCGACCTGGTTCGATCGCCGGCTCATCTCGGCGAAGCTCAGCTTGTGCTCGCCGCCGCCCTCGTTGACGATCCACAGCGCCGACCGCTGGTTGCCGTCCGCCATGGGGTCGAAATAGTCGAGGGCCCAATTGAAGCGGTCGAGTACCGGCCAGCGGAACTCGCGATAGGCGCTGATGTAATCCGTTCGGTGCGCAATCAGAAAATCACGCGCCGCGAGAAACCCGGTGGCCGACATTGCCTCCTCCCGTTCCCCGCTTCACCCAGCAATGCTTGCCGGGCGGGGGATTGCAGGATTGTATACCCCGGGTCGCGATCAACCGCGAGGCCAGGAGCGTATGACGGAACAGACGCCGCAACTGCTTGGGGGTGACGATCCTGAGCCGGTTCGCGTGTTGCGGCCCGAAGGCACCTCGGATTTTCTGCTGACGGCGGATCACGCCGGGCGGTTGATTCCACAGTCGCTCGGCGACCTTGGTGTCTCGGCCAGCGAATTGCAGCGCCACATCGCCTGGGATATCGGGATCGCCGCCACCACCGAATTGCTGTCGCAGCACCTCGATGCCCCGGCAGTCCTACAGGTCTATTCGCGGCTGGTCATCGACTGCAATCGCGACCCGAGCTGGCCCAGCGCTGTGCCGGTCATCAGCGAACACACCCCGATCTCCGGCAATCAGCGGTTGTCGGCGTCGCAACGGGACGCGCGTCGGCGCGAAATCTTCGCGCCTTACCACAACCGGATCGACGCGTTGCTGCGCGACCGAATGGAGCGGCCCACCGTGCTGGTGGCGATGCACAGCTTTACGCCGGTCTACAAGGGCGTTGCGCGCGCCGTAGAGGTCGGCGTGCTGTACAACCCGAACGACCGCGATACGCGGCTGCCGCACATCATGCTGGAATTGCTGCGGGCGGAGGGTGATGTCGCGGTCGGCGACAACGAGCCCTATTCGATCACCGATGCCAGCGACTACACCGTGCCGGTACATGGCGAAGCCAAGGGGGTGCCGCATGTCGAGATCGAGATCAGACAGGACCTGATCGCCGAGCCGGCGGGTCAGGCGGCGTGGGCCGCGCGTCTCGCCCGACTGTTGCCGCGGGCCGACGCCGCGCTTAGCCGCTGATCGCCTCAATCCGCCGCGCGCCACTGCGTCATGACATGGTTTGGCCTTCCGTTTCGGCGGCGACCGCGGCTTTACCTGGCGCTGCTGGCCGGGCTGGTCGCCAGCGTG
>Ga0213875_10001850_pt1 | contig 13157 bp, 11 predicted proteins | sample BarmaccomBMRX_R8_FD_160105 | JGI IMG/M metagenome (GOLD analysis project Ga0213875, IMG submission 160105) | Root-associated microbial communities from Barbacenia macrantha in rupestrian grasslands, the National Park of Serra do Cipo, Brazil - RX_R8 | ecosystem: Host-associated > Plants > Roots... | reverse complement strand
GTCTGCGGTGTCCAGTGCACCGCGGACGCGTTCACCTCGACCGGAGCGCGGACGAGCATGGGATCCCGGGGCGGAACCGTCTCCGCGTAGAGACCGCACCGTTCGCAGATCCCGGCGCCGGCCACCTGCCCCGCACCCAGCCCGCTGTTGTAACCGCACTGCTCGAGCAGGCCCTCGGCGCTCGAGTGCTCGACGGCAAACGGGTACGCGAAGTCGGTGACGGTGAAACCCCAGCCGGTCAGGTTCACCCGGTCGTTGCAGATCTCCCGTTTGGCCTCGGCGGTGGGCAGGGTGTCCAGCTCCGTGTGGCTGACCGACAGACCGCCGATCTCGTTGCCGGCCGCGGCGATCTTGTGCAGGTCGCTCAGCGTGAGGTACTGAGAACTGGCGCAGTTCGCGGCCTGGCCGGGAATACATACCAGGCCGGAAGGAACGTAGTAGGTAGCGTGCATCCCGTACTGCTGGAACAGCGGCAGTCCGGTCATCTGGCTGGCGTTGCCGCCTCCCCAGGCGAACGTCACGACGGTAGGCGCCCCCGAGCCGGATGGCTGCTCTGCAGTGGAAGCCGTGGTCGGAATCGATGACTGCGCCGTGACCGGACTAGATGGCTGAGCCTCGAGCGAGACCTCCGGAGACGGGGCGGGCGTAGCGGCCCGGGCCACCGCGTTCCAGGTCGCGCCGCCACACATCAGCGCAGCGCCGACGACGGCAGCTACGAGAGCGAGGATGACCCGGATTCGCCCGAATCTCTGCATAGCCCCCATCAACCTCTACGCCGACGCGATCTGGCCGCTTAACGGCCGAGTTGGACGTTCTCGTACCCAAAATGGTGACGCGGTGGACACGCGACCGGTTTACGCGGCCAACCGGACACCGAGCCGGCCGCACCCGGGCGCGCATCGAAGACCCACTCTCACCAGCCTCAGTAATCTCATGACCAGCCTCACGGCGCATAACCCAGCTCATCACGGCCATCAGCACACAAACGGGGCGAGTTAATCAGGCGGATTCCTGTTCCTTATCCGCAGGCCAGCGGGCTCACGCAGCCGACCCCGCCAGTCCGCTTATGGCACGACCCGAATTGGCCGGAAGATCTCCTGATCAAATGCCGCAGCTTGCCTGCGGCTCGCCGGCGCCAGGTTACTTTCAGCCGCCTGAGTCCCAGCAGTTGCCTTCGCGCGATCAAAGGGCGCGGCGGAGAGGTGATGGTCACATCACCGCGGATGTCGCCATTCGGCCGTCTCGGCGATCTGCCGGTGCGGCATATCTCATTCACCTTTCCGGCAAATCAGGCAAATCCGAGCCGCTAGCATGGCGGTGGCGCGATCGCGGGCACGGGCGGCCGGCAGCGAGGACCCGGCCAGCACGGGCCCAGAGCGCGAGGGGAACGAGGCAGCGGCCACACGGCCCGGCCAGAGGCTGGCGCGAGAGCGGCCTTCGGAGCATGGCCCGGGGTCTGGCCAGCGGCGCCCCCGAAAGCAGGTCCGCTACGCGACAGGCGTTATTGCTCTTTACGCGGGCTGCGCGGAACGGTACCTGGAACCCATGGCGCGGTTTGCGGAGATTGGCGCGGTATACAAAACGGCGCGCCATACCGATTCCCGGACACAGGGCAAACGTTTGCACACCTGGAATAGGCCTTGAACGGAACTTAACGCTGATAGAACGCCATTGACAAATGGCAGCTCATAACGTAAGGCAAGAAGTACCCCCGGTCGGAGTCGAACCGACACTGGGGGCCCTTTTAGGGGGCCAGCCTCTGCCATTGGGCTACGGGGGCGGATTCATAGTACCGTCCGCACAATTGCTTAACCGGGGAGTAACCAAGTCCTCGTGGAATTATTTTTCCCAGCCCAAGATCATTTCGAAAAGAATTGCAGAGAGTGACTAATTCAAGATCTACATTAACTCTAAGTAATTGATCGGTGCTTAACAGTCAGCATAGGAGCGGGCGCGGGTAAAGATGTCGTCCAGCATGGCCGGCGTCACCCGGCCGGTGAAGGTGTTCTGCTGGCTCGGGTGATAGCAGCCGATCAGGGTGATATCGCCGGGGGCGTGCGGGTTCGGCAGCTGGACCTCGGCGCCGTGCCCGAACGCCGGGCGGCGGCGGGGCAGCTCGAAACCGGCCCGCCGCAGCACCGGCCAGAGCGCCTGCCAGGCGAACCCGCCGAGGCACACGATGGCGCGGAGCCCGGCTCCGGTCAGCCGCAGCTCGGCCAGCAGCCAGGCGGCACAGGTGTCCCGCTCGGCGGGTTCCGGCTTGTTGTCCGGCGGCGCGCAGGCGACGGCGGCGACCATCCGGGTGCCGATCAGCCGCTGGCCGTCGTCCCGGGCCACGCTGGTGGGCTGGGCGGCCAGGCCGCAGCGGTACAGCGAGGCGAACAGGAAGTCGCCGCTGCGGTCGCCGGTGAAGATCCGGCCGGTGCGGTTGCCGCCGTGGGCGGCCGGGGCCAGCCCGACGATCAGCACGCGGGGATGCGGCGATCCCCAGCCGGGAATCGGGCGGCCCCAGTAGGGCTCGTCGCGGTACGCGCGGCGGCGCACCACGGCCACCTCTTCCCGCCAGGCGACCAGCCGCGGGCAGGCCCGGCAGACGGACTCGCGGGCTTCGATCGTGGCCAGGTCGGGGGCCGCGGCGGCCAGCGCGGCGACGTCCTCGGGACCGCGGGCGACCGGGGTGCCCGGCCCGGCCGGATCGCCTGGCCACTTCCCCGGCGGGACGAGGGAGCCGAGCGGCACCGGCTGGTCAGGCACGCGGATCCCGCGCCAGCGACCAGGCCATTCCGTCCAGGATGTCGTGCTCGCTGGCCAGGACCTCGGTGAAGCCGAACCTGGTCATGATCCGGTCGAGCACCAGGGCACCGCCGCCGATCACGTCCACCCGGCCGGGATGCATCACGCCGATGGCGGCCCGGGCCGCCCGGGTCTGCGCCAGCAGGTGAGTCGTCACCGCGTGCACTACGGCCGCCGGCACCCGGGCGTGATGAATCCGCGACGGGTCGTAGGCGTCCAGGCCCAGCGCGATGGCGGCCACCGTGGTGACCGAACCCGCCAGCCCGACCAGCGTCGCCGCCTGCTGGGCCGGGACGGCCATACTCACCGTTTCCAGGGCGCCGTCGATGTCGGCGGTCGCCGCCGCGATCTCCGCGGCCGTGGGCGGGTCGTGGTGCAGGTGCCGTTCGGTCAGCCGGACACAGCCGATGTTGACGGAGATCTCTGCCGCCGGAGGGCCGGACAGCCCGGCCGGGCCGAGCACGAACTCCGTCGACCCGCCGCCGATGTCGGTGACCAGGAACGGCCCTGGTGTGCGGCGAGGATCCAGTTCCGCGGTGGCGCCGGTGAACGACAGCATCGCCTCCTGGTCGCCGGTCAGGACCTCCGGGGCGACACCGAGCACGTCCTTGACTTGGTGGACGAAATCGGCAGCGTTGGCCGCGTCCCTGGTCGCGCTGGTGGCCGCCATCCGCACCGCCTCGGCGCCGGAGCCGGCGATCTCGGCCGCGTAGTCGCGCAGCACCGCCATGGTCCGGGCCAGCGCCTCCGGCGCCAGCTGGCCGGTGCGGTCCACGCCCTGCCCGAGGCGGACAATCTCCATCCGGCGGTCCACGTCAACCAGCTCGTTCCGGTCTGGATCGACGTCGGCCAGCAGCAGCCGGAGTGAGTTCGTGCCGCAGTCCACCGCGGCCACCCGGCGGCCCATCAGCTCTCCTCCGCATCGACGCACGGGCCGGCCTGCCACCACTCGCCCACGGCCCGCAGCGCCTCGGCGCCGAACGGGTTCACCGGCCCGGCCGCGAGCTCGTGCGCGACCAGCGCGTGCAGGCACTTGACGCGGTCGGGCATGCCGCCGGCCGACTGGGTGCCGGGCGGCAGCGGCTCGACGCCTGCCGCCCGGGCGGCGGCGGTCCGCCGGGTCAGGTAGTCCTGGTGTGCCGCCTGGTAGCGGCGGCGCAGGTCGCCGTCGGCCAGCCGGGCGGTCATCTCCCGCATCTCGCCGGCGGCCTCCAGCTTGCTGACCGCGGCGGCGGCCCGCGGGCAGGTCAGGTAGAACAGGGTGGGGAACGGGGTGCCGTCGGGCAGCCGCGGCGCCGTCTCGGCCACGTCGGGCTGCCCGCACGGGCAGCGGTGCGCCACCCCGAGCAGGCCGCGGGGCGTCCGGCCGAGCTGGGCGGCCATGACCGCCTCGTCGCGCGGGGTGATCACTTGCCCGTGTGCGGATTGGCCGGGCTCGCGTCGGCCCGCTGCACGGACTGCCAGAGCTTGTCGTACCAGGGCGCCGCGCCGGTCTGGGTGCCTGCCGAGGTGCCGCTCCCGGAGGTCTTCTGGCCAGCCACGATGTAGCACTGGGCGCCCGGGAAGCACATGTCGAGCTGCTGGCGCGCCACCTGCTCGATGTAGGCCGGGCTTGACAGCCGGGCCTGCTGCTGCTGCAGCTTGCTCACCTGGGCCGATGCGTTCTGCTGCTGAGTGACCAGCTGATCGATCTGACGCCGCTGGGCGATGTACTCGCGTACCGGATACGCCAGGCTCAGCGCGATCGCGCAGATCACCACCGCAAGCACCGCGGCCCGGCTGGTGAGCCGGGTGTTGCGGGGGGTAGCGGCGGGCGGGGCCATCAGTCCTGACTGGCCCCCGCCGCGAAGCGCGGGTAGGCGCCGGCGCCCGCGTAGCTGGCCGCGTCGCCGAGCAGCTCCTCGATCCGCAGCAGCTGGTTGTACTTGGCGACCCGCTCGCCACGGGCCGGCGCGCCCGTCTTGATCTGGCCGCAGTTGGTCGCGACGGCCAGGTCGGAGATGGTGGTGTCGTCCGTCTCACCCGAGCGGTGGCTGATGATGCAGGAAAAGCCGGCCCGGTGGGCCAGGCTGACCGCGTCCAGGGTCTCGGTCACCGAGCCGATCTGGTTGAGCTTGACCAGCAGGGAGTTGGCCGAACGCTCGGCGATGCCCCGGCCCAGCCGCTCGGAGTTGGTCACGAACAGGTCGTCGCCGACGATCTGGACCCGGTCGCCCACGGCCGCCGTGAGCTGCTGCCAGCCGGCCCAGTCCTCCTCGGACAGCGGGTCCTCCATCGAGACGATGGGGTAGGCGGCCAGCCAGCCGGAGTACACCTCCGCCATCTCGGCCGAGGTGTGCGGCTTGCCCTCGAAGGTGTAGCTGCCCTCGGCGAAGAACTCCGACGCGGCCGCGTCGATGGCCAGGGCGACGTCCCGCCCGGCGGTGAACCCGGCCTTGCCGATCGCCTCGACGATGAGGTCCAGCGCGGCCCGGTTGCTGTCCAGGTCCGGCGCGAAGCCGCCCTCGTCGCCGACCCCGGTGGACAGCCCGCGCTGCTTGAGCACGAACTTCAGCGCGTGGTAGACCTCGGCGCCCCAGCGCAGGGCGTCGGTGAAGGTGGCCGCGCCGAGCGGGGTGATCATGAACTCCTGGACGTCGACGTTGTTGTCGGCGTGCGCGCCGCCGTTCAGGATGTTCATCATCGGCACCGGGAGCACATGCGCGTTCGGGCCGCCCAGGTAGCGGAACAGCGGCAGGCCGCTGGAGTCCGCCGCCGCCCGGGCGACGGCCATGCTGACGCCGACGATGGCGTTCGCGCCGAGCCGGGACTTGCCGGGCGTCCGGTCCAGGTCGATCAGGGCCTGGTCGACCAGGCGCTGGTCGTCGGCCTCGTGGCCGAGCAGCTCAGGCTGGATCTCGTCGATCACGCCCTGGACCGCATTGGCGACCCCCTTGCCGCCGTACTCCGAGCCGCCGTCTCGAAGCTCGACCGCCTCGAAGGCGCCCGTGGAGGCCCCGCTCGGCACGCCCGCGCGGCCGACGGTCCCGTCATCGAGCGCTACCTCGACCTCGAGGGTCGGGTTACCGCGGGAATCCAGGATCTGCCTGGCATGGATCGCTTCAATGGAGGCCACCGCCGGCTCCTTGCCGTTGCTCGGGTCGCATGCTTGCGTGCGGACAGAGGCTGCGCTGCCCATAGTGGAGCCTAGTAGAGCGGCGGCAGTCCGGTGCGCGGGCCACGCCGTGACGCCGGGGCGTTTGCCCAGCGGACGTACTTTCTGTCCGGGTTATTCAGCCGCTGGCCGGTGAGCGCGATCCGGCACGGCCGTGCGGATCCGGCGGCGGTCCGGGCTCCCAGGCAGCGTTGGCGTTAGCATCCCGGTGGGGAGGAATCCGCCGGCGGGGACCCGGCGGAGCACAGCGCCATGAGAGTCGATCAGGTACCGCGCATATCTGGTGCGCTGCTGTTCCGGCCCACGCCACATCCGGACGAACGCGGCTTCTTCTGCCGCACCTTCGACGATCAGGCCGTGCGGCAGGCCGGCCTCGATCCGGCCGGGTTCGTGCAGGACAGCCTGTCCAGGTCGGCCCGCGGCGTGGTACGCGGTCTGCACATCCGCCGTGGCCGGGGCGAGGCCAAGCTGGTGCGCTGCTCGTACGGGGCGGTCTTCGACGTCATCGTGGACCTGCGGCCAGGATCGCCGACGTACCGGCACTGGGCGAGCTTCGAGCTTCGTGACGACGAGCAGGTCTCGCTGTTCGTCCCGGCGGGGTGCGCACATGGCTTCCAGGCGCTCACCCACCCGGCGGACGTGTCCTACCGGATCGACCGGCCCCACGATCCGGCCGAGGACGTCACGATCGCGTTCGATGACCCCGATCTCGGCATCGCGTGGCCGCTCCCGGTCTCGGTCATGTCCGGCAGGGACAAGGCCGCACCCTCGCTGCGCGCTGCGCTCGGCCTGCTCGGCGGGACGCAGGCCGGGTAGCACCTCGTCGCCGCTTCCCGGCAGGCGAGGGCCGCACCATGGGTCACCGGCCAGCCTATCTGGGGCGCCGTGATGCCGGATATCGACGGTAATCGCGGATCACGAAAATGATTTCAGCCTCGGCGCGGGACAGGATGTCCGGCCATCCTAATCATCATCTGACGGTATAGCCGAGCCGATGTACATCATAGCGCAACGAGAGAGATTTACCTGGCTGTGGGCTTGCGATAACGCCGCCAACAAGGTAACGGTGCGTTCTATGTCATAGCGAAATGAGTGAATCTCATAAATAACCGGACATGGTTACCCTAACGTGATCTTGCAGAAGCGAAAAGAAAGGCGAACGTGCTTATGGTCAGACTGTCCCCGGCCCGGACGATCCTCGCGGGCGTCATCGCCGCCGCGGCTGCCGCGGCCGTCGCGGGCTGCTCACCGCAGTACGACCTGTCCTCCTCTCATCCGTCTCAGCCGGCGAGCTCGCACCAGCCGAAGCCGCACCACTCGCCCAGCGCCACCCCGACGTCGCCCGGGACGACAGGACCGGGCGCACCGGTGCCGGCCACGGGCACGGCTCCCCCGGGCCCCACTTCCCCGGGCACGGCTCCACCGGGCTCCACTTCCCCGGGCACGACCCCGTCGAGCACCGCTCCGGTGAGCTCGGCGCCGGGCTCCGGCCGGACCTGCACGACCAGCGCGGCGAAGGGCAGCTGCGGCCCGTACACCGATCCGCAGATCCAGGGGACTAGCTCGGAGCCGACCGTCAACAACGATGTCTGGAATCCGATCTCGGGCTGGCAGCAGACGCTGTCCGCCAGCGGCCCCGGCAGCTGGTCCGTGACGGCCAGCATGCCGGCCGGCAACACCGCGGTGGTGTCCTACCCAAGTTCCGGGTCGAATTACAACGAGAAGCCGCTGTCGTCCTTCGCGGTGCTGCGCAGCTCGTTCTCCGAGACCATGAACGCAACCAGCAAGACCAGCGCCTGGGCCGCGTACGACGTCTGGCTGAACGACTGGAACAACGAGGTCATGATCCAGCACGACTTCGCCAGCAACGGCGCCTGCCCGACGCTGGCCAGCGCCAGTTTCGGCGGATCCGGCGGCGTCCCGGTGCAGACCTGGAACCTGTGCAAGTACAGCTCGGAGCTGATCTGGAAGCTGGCCAGCGGCAGCGAGCAGACCGGCAGCGTGGACATCCTGTCCATGCTCACCTGGCTGGAGAACCACGGTTACCTGCAGTCCAGGAGCACGCTCACCTCGATCGGCTACGGCTGGGAGCTGGCCAGCACGGGCGGGGTGAACGAGACGTTCACGGTCAGCTCGTATTCGATCACCGCATCCTGATCCCTCCGCCAGACGGCGGGCCGGGCTCAGCGGGAAGACACGTACTGAGCCCGGCTCGCCGACGCGCTCGCGCCTGTCCGGGCCCGGCGGGCCAGCGACGAGGCCAGCTTGGCCGACAGAGTGTGGGTGCCCGCGATGAACCGGGCCGATGGCCCGATGCTGGCGACGGTCGGCGCGCCGGCGAAGTACAGCCCCCGGACCGTGGACTCCCCGGACCGGGTCACGACCGGGTAGCCGCTGACCGTCCCGATCCGCGAGACCAGGCCCGGCGACAGGAAAGGCAGCCGGGCCAGGTCGATGCGGTACCCAGTGCCGGCGATCACGTGGTCGACGGTGAGAACCGCTTGCTTCGGGCCTTCGACCAGCAGCTGCACGCCGCTTCCGTCGGGCACGGCCATCTGCACCTTGTGGCCGGCCAGCACCTCCACCACCCCGTCGACGCGGTCCTTCAGCCACCACGATCCAGCGGGGCCGAGCACGCTGCGCGCCTTCGCGATCCGGATGTCTTCCGGCAGCCGGCGGAAGGCGGCCGGCGTGTACCAGAACTGGCAATGCCACCCTTCGCACAGCTGGTTCACCGGCCGCTTGATGCGGCCGAGCGGGCCCAGCACGGCCGGGTTGGGCACGTTCCAGCTGATGACCGGCGTGCGGGCGACAACACGGACGTCCGCGCCCTGCTCGTGCAGCAGCGCCGCGGTCTCCAGCGCAGACTGCCCGGCACCCACCACGGCCACCCGGCGGCCGGAGAACCGGCTGAGATCATGGTGGTCCTTGACGTGGCTGACCAGGTCGGACGGCAGGCCCGACAGCTCGTCAGGGATGTGCGCGTAGGGCAGCACGCCGGTCGCCACCACGACGTGGCGGGCGGTGATCGGGTCGGCGTCGGCGAACTGCACCCGGAATCCCCCACGCGCCGGGCTGATGTCGGTCACGGTGATGTCACGCACGTCCGGCACCAGCCGACCGGTGAACCAGTCGGCGTAGCCGAGAAACCGCTCGAGCGTCAGCGGACCGACGCGGTCGACGTAGGGGAAGCCGTGCGACCGGCAGTAGCTCGCGACGTCGTAGCCGTCTTGCGGGGCCGCGATCACCGAGGCGTAGGGCTCGGATTTCATCAGCATGCCGGCGGGCACGTGCGCCCGGTAGGTGTCCATCGGCCGGCCGGCGATGACGTGGTCCACGCCGAGCTGGCGCAGGTGAGCGGAGATAGACAGGCCGAACGGGCCGGCCCCGACGATGAGCACCTCTGGTGTCGGCATCTAATGCTCCTCCTTCCGAGGCAGATCTGCTGCAGATGAACGGGAATTCCGTGACTTCCAGACGCTGGCCGCCGTATACCGCAGCTCGGTCAGGCCCGGGCCGGGGTCGCGCCAGTCGAAACAGTCGCAATAGCGCGTCCGGGCCATGTCCCTGGCGACCGTCCAGAACGCGCGGCCCCGGGGCATGCTGTCCGGCCGCCCGGTGCGCCGGTAGTTGTCCCGCAGCCAGCGGACCTCGCCGTGCAGCCAGTGCGTCCGGACGCCGGCGCGGTAGCCGTCGACCCGGTCAATCTGCTGCCCGGTCGCCCGGCGCCAGATGAGCATGGGAAAGTCGACCCCGGAATGGATCGCGTTCTCGATCGTCCCGGCCAGCCTGGGATTAATCTCCATCAGGAGGGGGCGGCCGTCCGCGTCACGCCGGAACTCCACCTCACAGATGCCTTCCAGGCCGATGGCCGTGGCCAGCTGGACCGCCGGGCCATAGATGTCCGGCACGGCTGGAATGCTTTCCCGCATCACCGAGGCGCCGCCCAGCGGCGGATGAGTGCGGTAGGCGGCGTGCGCGCACGCCGCCAGCACCTCCCCGGCCGCGATGAACAGGGTCAGCCCCTCACGGCGGCCGCACGCCCATTCCTGCGCCAGGACGCTGGAGCCCGCGGCCAGCATCCGCCGGGTCACCTCGATGGCCTCGCGCCTGTCGATCACCTCGGCCGGCTGGACACGCTGACCGGAGCGTCCGGTCCACGACACGGTGGGCTTCAGGACCACGGGGTAGGTGAACTCGGCCAGGACGGCGGGCAGGTCGTCGAGGCAGTCGATCCGCATCGTCCTGGGCAGCTCGATACCCAGCTTGCGCGCGACCTCGAGCGTGCGGTCCTTGTCCATGGCGATCTCGAGCGCCGGATTAGAGGCCAGGGCGAGCACGCTGCCCAGCTCGGTGAAATGGTCCCGGTACGGCATCAGGGTGGAGATGACACCGTCGCCGGTGGGCAGGACGACGCGGGTCGGATGCTCACGGACGAAATCGAGGACCGCCGCCGCGAATCCGCAGGGGTCGCCGGCATAACTGGGCAAGCGCACGTTGCAGGCCGAGTAGCGCGACTGAAAGGACAGCACGGGCAGTGCCGGGTCGCACTCCACGAAGCACTCGCCCAGCGCCACCCGCAGGCCGGCCCGGCCGAGGCTGCGGGCACTGGCGAGGCTCTGCTTGTACCCGGCGTCGAGGATCAGGATGTCGTAAGTGCCCGGGTTCGCGGCCGATCTGTCGGTCATCGGCGTCTCAACCTCCGAAGTTCCTGGCCCAAGAGCGAGTGGATAGCGGCGAGCACTAGATCGTTCACGCCGTGGCCCTGATACGGCGGCCCGCCAATCAGCTGCGCAGGATCAGCACGACCGGTGCACGACGAGCGCCTTGAGCAGGGCACCCCAGCCGTACGTGAGCTCGTACGGCCAGTCGCGGGCGGGGAAAGCCGCGGTGGCCACGTAGATGGAGCCGGGAAAGCAGCGGCCGAGTACTATGCGCGCCCGGGTGTCCTGGGACCTGGTCGCCACCAGCAGCACCGACGTCCAGTGGTACTGCTCCGCGAGACGCGCGGCGAACTCCGCTTCCCCGCGCGTGCTGGCCGGATCGGGCTCGAAGCAGATGAGCTTGACTCCCGGCACCGCCGGGGGGCACGGGCTGCCGTAGCCCTGGAATCCCTGCGATATCGCCAGCACCGGCGCCACGTGCCGCCGGGCCAGCGCAAGCGCGAGCGGAAGCCGGTTCCCCGGCCCGGCCAGCATGACGATCGCGCTGGCCCGGGCCGGTCCCCCTTGCGCGGGCCAGACGAGCAGCCGCGCCGTGAGGCCACCGAATGCCACCAGCAGGGCCAGCCCGGCCAGCAATGCCCGCCGCCGGGCCGGCGCGGGCGGCCGCCGCTCCGGCCCGGCGCGGCGCCGGGTCGCCAATCTCGTTCCCCCGTCCGTCAGGGTGCCAGCCCCACGCTCTCGTCGCTCTTGTCCGCGCCGGCCAGCACGACTGAGTCCAGCCGCGTCCCGCCGAGCCTGACCATCTCGGCTATGCCGTGCAGCCGCTCGGCGGACGAGTGGCCGGCACTGACCACGGCAACCGCATGGGTGGCCCAGGTCGCGAGGTGATCCCCGCCGAGAGCGGGGTCGAGCGTGACCAGAGACAGCAGCACGTCCGCGGCGGCCACCGAGCTTCCCAGCAGGTCCTGGTCCCCGGCCGGGCCGGCGGCCGGACCGCCCGCACGCAGCGGACCGGCCGGCGCGACGTCGTCGCGGCCCGGCACGACCAGCGTGAAGCCCGCCTGGGCGCGGCTCAGCTCGTGGATCCCCGGCTCCTTGGTCCCCAGCATTCGCGCCAGGTAGGCGCCGTCGGAAAGATCGACGGCGACGACCTTGAGCCCCTGGCTCGCGCACGCCTCGGCTGAGGCGGCCACGGCCCCGGCCACCAGCGGCGCGTTGTCCACGGCCACGACGGCCAGCCCGGCTGGGCCCTGCGCGGCACGCGGCACGGCACGCCGCAGATGGGCGACGACGCGTTTCGTGTCGAGGTCGCGCTGACGGGCCCGGGCGCGCCGCCAGCGACGCGCCCGCAGCGGGCCGACGCTGAGCTTGACCGGCGCCCCGAGCACGGCCGCGATGTCGGCCCGCCAGCGCAGCCGGGTGGAGATCAGCGCCCGGACGATGACAACGCCCAGGCCCAGGGCCAGGGCCACGACCAGCCCAATGACCGCGTCCAGGACCATGGATTTCAGGCGCGAGTGCGGAAGCGCCGCCACGCTGATGACCTGGCTGCCCTTCAGCGCCGCCGCCACGGCTGGCCCGGTCGTCGTCTGCTCGCTGGAGATGGCCTGCTGGATGCCGTTCAGCGTGTTCTGCTCGCTGGTCTGCTCCGTCTGCAGCTTGCTGACCTGCGACTGCTGCCGGGCCGACTGGGCCTGGGCCAGCTGCGAACCGGTCGAGGCCAGGCGCTGCCTGGCCTGGCTCTGCTGCTGGCTGAGCGAGGCCAGCACCAGGTTCTGCTCGTCCTGGATTTCCCCGGCCCGGAATGAGAGGAAGGCGCTGGCCACGGCGTTCACGTTCTGCACCGCCGAACTGGCGGACGGCGCGCTGGCCGTGACGGTGAGCACCCTCGGGGTAACCGATGTCGCGGTATACGTCGACTGGAACTTGGTCACCGTCTGGTGCAGGCCGAGCCTGCGCAGGGCGAGCCCGGCCACGGCCCGGGTCCCGGCGATGGCCTGGTTGTCCTCGGGGACCGTCTGGGTGTTCTCGTATGGGCTCAGGGTCAGCAGGACCGACGCCGTGGCCTGGTACTTGTGCGGCAGGCCCAGGTAGGTCCCGACACCGGCCACCAGTCCCAGGACGGCCATGACCATAAGGAACAGCGCACTGCGCCGGGCAGCGGCCCTGATGAACCCCAGGCTCACCAGGCCCCCGCCCACATCGGCCGGCCGGTCTTCCGCCGCGGCCCCGTCGCCGTGGGGCCCGAACCGGCCCGCCGCGCGGTCGTCGTCGTTCAGCGTAAATATGACTGTCTGGTCCGTATCGGTCATCGCCTGACCTCCGTCGCGATACCCGTGATCCGGGTTGGTGTCCTGCGGTACCCCGGCCGGCCAAGCTCCGGCAGGCGGCCGGTCGTGGCGTCATCCGGATCCGGGTCCGTGACGACGATCCCGCTGATCTCGCCGCCGGTCGCGGCGGCGGTCAGCGCCACCCGGGCCAGCTGGTCGGCGGTTGCCACGCCCGCCGAGACTCCGAGCAGGGCCGCAGAGGTGCCGATCGTGCCA
>Ga0213875_10001849_pt1 | contig 13157 bp, 9 predicted proteins | sample BarmaccomBMRX_R8_FD_160105 | JGI IMG/M metagenome (GOLD analysis project Ga0213875, IMG submission 160105) | Root-associated microbial communities from Barbacenia macrantha in rupestrian grasslands, the National Park of Serra do Cipo, Brazil - RX_R8 | ecosystem: Host-associated > Plants > Roots... | reverse complement strand
CACGCTCGAAAGTACGGGCGCCGTCAGCGAGGAAACGGCCGTCGCGATGGCGCGCGGCGCGCGCGCGACGCTCGGCGTCGACGTCGCGGTATCGACAACCGGCATCGCCGGGCCGGACGGCGGTTCGCCCGACAAGCCGGTCGGCCTGGTGTGGTTCGCGCTCGCATTCGGCGAGGACGTCGAGACGCGACGGCTCACCTTTCCGGGCAACCGTACGGACGTCCGTGAACGCGCGACGATCGCGGCGCTGGGTCTGTTGTGGCGACGTCTCGAGCGCGAAGCGGAACTGCCCGTCTTTTAGCGGCCCCTCAGGAAAGCGCGGTACGCTCGCTCGGAACGCGTCCGCGAAACATGTGAGCCCGGTGAGAGCTACGAGCCGGGCTGGGGTTTCTTCGGTCGCGAGCCGATAGTAAGAACGCGCGCATCAGCGTCGTTCGCGTTCGCCCCGTATGAAGGTAACCTGCATGACCGTTCGCCCTCTTGCCCTCTTGTCGACGCTCGCGATGATCGCGTCCATCACGGCCTGCGGTGGCGGCGGCGGCGGCGGATCGATACCGGGCGGCGGAGCGACGCCGACGCCGATCGGCGGCTCGACGCCGACGCCGATCGGCGGCTCGACGCCGAGCCCCGTTGCGACCTCGACCCCGCCGCCGAACGACTCATGCGCCAGCGTCTCGCAGAAAGTCGCCGGCCTCCGCCGAGCGCCGCGCGCATCGGGCGCGCTCGTTCCGAATCGGCTGTACGTGACGTACAAGAGCGGCGTGCGAACCGCCGCCGGCGTCGAGAAGAACGCATCGGTCGTGCGCACCGTGGATCTCACCGGGCGCAGCGGTCCGACCGCGAAGGCGATCACGCTCGCATCCGGCGTCGATCCCGTCGCGTTCGCGGCAACGCTTTCACGTGATGCGGCAGTGCAAAGCGTGAGCCGGCTTCACTACCGCGGCATGCTGAGCGACAACGTCGCGAACGACTCGTATCTCGACAACGTCGATCAGTGGTATCTGTACAAGACGAACGTCGACCCGACGGCATGGTCGTACACGCACGGCCGCACGGGCGTCGACGTCGCGGTGATCGACACCGGCGTCGACGAGACGAACCCCGACTTCGTGTTCGATTGGCGAGAGAGCGACGTCAACGGCATCCAGGCGACGGGAGCGGGCAGCGTTCAGGACACGAACGGCCACGGCACGAGCACGGCCGGATTCGCGGTCGCGCAGACGAACAACACGTACGGCTTCGCGGGCGTCGGGTACTCGACGCACTTGATGGCGTTCAAGATCTTCCCGAACGCGACGAGCTCGAGCGACTGCCAGACCGCCGACACCGCCGATGAGGCGACGGCGGTGAACGACGCCGTCGCGCACGGCGCGTCCGTGATCAGCTTGAGCCTCGGATCGCCGCAGAGCCAAGGTTCGGACACTGCCGAGGAAGCCGCGATCGAGGCCGCGATCACCGCGGGCGTCGTCGTCGTGGCGGCTGCGGGCAACGAATGCGTCCCGAGCGGCTATCCCGCCGGTCCCGTCGCGTCGTGCCCCGACTCCGACGGCGACCAAGCGGACTTCCCGGCGGCGTATCCCGGCGTGATCGCGGCCGGCGCGTCCGCGGTCGGCACGCACACCGCGAACAACTACGCGTCGATCCAGAGCGAGTACGTCGCGAGTTACTCGAACTCCGGCGCGACGCTCGTGGCGCCCGGCGGCGACCCCGGCAACGACCAGGGCAGCGATGCGCTGCTGTGGATCGAAGGCTACGACACGACGACCGCGGCGTATCAGCCGGATCAGTGCACGAATTCCGGCGGCGTCTGCCGCGCGCTGTGGGCCGGCACGTCGATGTCGACGCCGCAGGTCGCGGGTGCCGTCGCGCTCATGGAGGCGTACCACGGCGGTGCGCGTTCCCTGACGCCCGCGCAAGTGACGTCCATCCTCACGTCGACGGCGGACAACATCGGAGCCTCGTCGACGCGTGCGGGCGCCGGACGGCTCGACACCGGCGCGGCGGTCGCGGCCGCGCACCCGTAAGCGCGTGAAAGCGGCCGGCCGCCGTCAGGCGGTGCGGCCGTATCCGATCGCGTCGAGCTGACGCTGCACGACGAGGCCGTCGTCGAACGTCGGCACGCCGGGCGTCCCGAGGTCGATGCGAGCGGCGAACGCGTCGAGCAGCTGCAAGAAGAAGGGCAGGTTGCCGTGCACGGCAGCCTGCTTTTCGTAGTGCGCCGGCGCGATCTCGAGCTCGTCTTGATCGTCGTCGGACAACGTGAACACGCGTGCGTCCGCGAACCCCGTGCCGTTCGCGACGACGGAGCGCGTCTCGCCGTGCGCCGCGACGGTCAGCGAGTCGACGACCGTCGTCGCGTCGACGCTCGCGCGCGCGACGACGCCGTCGCCGTAGTCGACGAACGCGAACGCGCCGTCCGCGACATCGCTCGTGAAGGTTTCGCCGTTCGGGCCCGTGCGGCGAGGATTCGCCGTGCGCAGCAGGCCGAACGTCGCGCGCGGCGCGCGGCCTGCGAGATGGTTCGCGAGGTCGAACCAGTGCGGCATGTAGGCGTTCGCGACGCCGCCGCCCTTCTCGGCCGAGAACCACCACGACGGCCCGCGACCCGTCGCGCGCTCCAGCAGCTCGCGTCCCATGCGCGCGACCTCGATCTCGCGCATCGCACCGAGGTGTCCGTTGTCGATCAGCTCCTTGATCGCGACGACGGCGGGCACGTAGCGGAACTCGAACGACAGCGCCGCGACGGCGCCGGCGCGCTGCGCGGCAGCGACCATCGCCTCGGCCTGCGCGACGTTCAGCGCGAACGGCTTTTCGCACAGCACGTGCTTCCCGGCCTCGAGCGCGGCGATCACCGACGGATGGTGGTCGAACGGCGGCGACGCGACCGACACGACGTCCAGCTCGACGCCGCGCAGCATCTCGTCGACGGAGGCGAACGCATGCGGGATCTTGCGTTCGCGTGCCACGCGCTCCGCGCTCGACGGCGACGCGATCGCAACGACCTCGAACCGTGGGTGCAGCGCGTACGCCGGCGCGTGCACGGCGCCTCCGAATCCGCTGCCGACGATCCCGACGCGCAACGCGCTCACGACTCCTCCGTCTCCGCGATGGTCCGCTCGAGCGCATCGAGCGCGCGGTGCAGCTCGTCGACCTCGATGACGAGCGGCGGCGCGATCGTCACGGACGTTCCGTCCGGCCCGGACTGCAACACGATGATGCCGTTCGCGAGCCCGCGGACGACGACCCGGTTCGCGCGCGCGGCGCCGTCCAGCTCGAGCGCCCACAGCGCACCGCGGCCGCGGACGTCGACGACGCCGCGGTGCGCGCGCATCGCGTCGAGCCGCTGCGCGAGCACGGCGTCGAGGGCGCGCGCACGCGCCGGCGCGCCGATACGCTCGAGCTCGTCGAGATTCGCGAGCGCCGCCGCGCACGCGAGGGGGTTGCCGAGGAACGTCGAGGTGTGCAGCGCTTCGCCGGTGCTGCGCGGCCAGGCGCGCATCGCGCGCGGCGTGCCGATCGTCGCCGACAGCGGCACGCCGCCGCCGAGCGCTTTGCCCAGGCACAGCAGGTCCGGGACGACGCCCTCGCGCTCGCAGGCGAACATCGTGCCCGTGCGCCCGAAGCCGGTGTAGATCTCATCGAGGACGAGCAGCGCGCCGCGCTCGTCGCAGAGCGTGCGCAACGCGCGCAGGTAACCGTCGGGCGGGACGATGACGCCGCCGCGGCCTTGCACCGGCTCGACGATGATCGCGCCGGCGTCGTCGCGGTCGAGCGCATCGCGCGCGACGCGCACGGCGTCGTCGAGCGCGACGCGACGGCCGTCGGGATACGGCAAGAACGTCGTGCGCTCGCGGACGAGCGGCGCGAACGGCGCGCGAAACTTTTCGATGCCGGCCACATCGAGCGCGCCGAGCGAGAGGCCGTGGTACGCGCCGCGGTACGCGACCGCGTGCGGCTTGCCGGTCGCGAGCAGCGCGGTCTTCAACGCGAACTCGACCGCCTCGGCGCCCGACGTCGCGAGGTACGTCATCGAAAGGTCGCCCGGCGCGAGCGCCGCGAGGCGCGCGAGGAGACGCGTTCGCACTTCCGTCGGGTGCACGTCGCCCATGCCGTGCAGCAGCGCGCGCGCCTGCGTCGCAACGGCGTCGACGACGCGCGGGTTCGTGTGCCCGCTCGCCGCGACGCCGAACGCCGACGTGAGGTCGACGTACACGTTCCCGTCGACGTCTTCGACGCGCGCGCCGGAGGCGCGCGCCCAGAACACCGGGTAGTCCTCGGCGAGGTACGTGACGCCGGGCGCCTCGTAGCGCGCGAGCTCCGCGCCGAGCGCGCGCGAGCGCGGACCCGGGATCATTCCGCGTCGATCCAGCGGACGAAGTCGGCGATGCGCGGCCGGCCGCCGTGGTGGCCGCCGGTCGGCGGATCCTGCATCGTGCCGAACCGCGCGACGCGCACGGCGCCGATGCGCTCGGCGAGCCGGATCGCGTCCGCATCGGGTGCGACGACGCCGAGGACCTGTACCGGCAGCGCGTGCGCGCGCACGTACGCGACCACGTCGTCGGCGCCGCGCACGGGGATCAGCGGCAGCACGCGCGGCAAGAACGGCGGCGCGTCGTCGCGGGGCGGATCGAGGACGAGCACCGCATCGGCGGCGCGGACGACCGCGCCGTGTCCCGCGGCGGCGCGGAACGCGGCCGCGTCGCGGTACTGCGCCATGCGCGCGACGCGGTGCGGCGCTCGCGCGCCGCCCGGAAACTCGACCGCGGAGCGCTCGAACGCGGACGCGAGGCGTGCGACGACGCGCGCGAGCTCCTCGGCGCCCGCGTCGACGAACAGCGCGTGCAGCGAGAGGCAGCCTTCGCCGTCGTACAGCAGCACGTCGCGCGCGATGCGCGCCGCGGTGCCGTCGTCGAGCGCGCGCACTGCATCGTGCGACAGCAGCCCGATCCCTGCGCGATGGCCGAACGGGACGACGCGCGACTCGACGCCGCAGCGGTCCCGTATCGCGCGGAGCGCGTCGTCGCGTCCGAACGCGACGACGACGTCGGCGCGGGCGAGCAGCGTCGACTCCGCGTCGACGTCGCCGCCGGTCCACGTACGCGCACGTGCCGCGCCGGCGAACGCCGGGTGCTCCTCCGCGAGCGACGCGAAGAATGCGGCGACGAGCGCGTCGCTCCGGTCCTTCACGACGACGTCGCACTTCGCGCACAGCGCGAAGAGCGCCGGTACGACCGCGACGCCGATCGTCGTGTCGCTCGACACGATCGCGACGCGGTCGACGCCGCGCGCCCATGCGGCCGGCGCGCCGGCGCGCGGCACGACGCCGTCGAGCGCGTCGACGCTTCCGAGCTCCGATGCGATCGCGGCCTCGAGGCGCTCGCGCGTGACGCCGCCGAAGAGGCGATCGAGCGCGAACTCGACGACCGGCGTGCTGTATCCGAGCCGCGCTTCGATCGCGGCCGTCGCGCGCACGCGGGGCGCGAAGTCGGCGTCGCGCCAGCGTTCGGCCGCGTCCGCGAGGTAGCCCGCGATGCGCCGTGCCGGCAGCGCGCGCAGCGCGCCGTCGTCAGGCACGGCGCGCGAGCAGCGACTCCGCATCGAGCGAGCAGCCGCGAAGCTCCGCCCCGGCTTCGCGCCCGAACAGGACGAGACCGCGCTGCGGCCCGTCGACGATCGCGCCGACGTCCTCCGTGGCGATCGCGATCGCCGATCCGCGGTTCGCGAGGTCGACGTGGCGGATCGCGCCGACCACGCCGTCCGGCACGGCGCGGCCGTCGGCGTCGACCACGACCGGTCGCAGCCACGGCGGCGCCACCTTCACGCGCGGCTCGACGACGCCGCGCGATGCGTGCGCGTCGTAGTACTGCGACGAGAGCTCCGTCATGCCGTACTCGGCGACGATCGCGCCGATCGGGATGCCGAGCCGCGCCGACGCTTCCGCGTACAGCTCCGCGCGCTCGACGATGCGCGAGCGCCCTTTGAAGCCGCCCGTCTCCATGATGCGCGATCCCGGCGGAAGCGCGAACGTCACGCCGCGCGCGTGCAGCGCGTCCAGCAGCGCGACGAGCGCGAACGCCGTCGTCGCGACGCACACGGGCGTGCCGTCGTCGATCGCGAGGGCGGCGTCGCGCACGAACTCATCGACGTCGAGCGCGTCGCCGTGCAGGTACCAGCTCGTCCTGCCGTCGCCGCGCTCGCGCGCGACGTGCCGCATCATGTAGCCGAGCGAGCTCTGCGGACGTTCGTGCGGGTCGGGCACGAGCTGCAGGAAGCGCAGCCGTGCACCGTCGGCGAGCAGCATGCGATCGAACGACGCGAGGCAGGCGGCGTCGTACAGGCGCGCCGTCGGCATCTCGTGCCGGCCGCCGCGCCCGAGCGTCGTGCCGCTCGTCTCGAACGCGAGCACCGTGTGCTCCGGCGGAAACGTCGCGAGCCGCGCGTCCTTGAACGACGCCGCCGGGACGGCGGGAATGTCCTCGATGCGTTGCGGCGGATGCTCCGGATCGAACCCCGACGCGCGCGCGAACGCGGCATACGGCGCGTTGCGTGCCGCCTGGTAGACGAACAGGTCGTGCGCGAGCGCGAAAAACGCGTCGTCGTCGAGCGCGTACGCGGCGATCGCCGCGAGAATGCGCGCGTCCAGCTCCGATGCCGCGCTCACGCTCCGCCGATGCTGATCTTTTCTTTCTTCCGGTGCGACGCGGTGAACGGGGTGCCTTTGTCTTTCGGATCCGCGGTCGTCAGCATGCCGACCATGTCGGCGAAGTTCTCGGCGTAGCCGGCGAGCGTCCACGTGTCCTTCGGGCCCTTCGCGGTCAGCTTGAAGAGCCGGCCGTCGAACGTGCCCGTGAACGGAACCTTTTCCTTGTCGTTGCGCACCCACGTGCCCGTGAGCGCTTCGCCGTTCTGCGTGACGAACAGGTGCGAATAGAGCGTCTTCGTGCTCATCAGCGGCTGCAGCTGGATTTCCCACACGCCGTCCATCGTCGAGAACTGCGGCGGCTCGGGCGTTTCGGACGCGCTCGGTTCCGGGCTGGGCGCACGACCGCGCCGCCGTCCGCTCGGCGAGGACGCCGGAGACGGGGACGCCGTCGGCACGCCGGACGCCTGGGCCGTTTGCACTGGGGACGCTTGCTGCGCGGACGCCGTGCCGGCGAGGGCGAGCACGGCGACGGCGGCGAGCGCGAGATGACGAGGGTTCATGGACCGCCCTAGCTTCGCACACCGGGCGCGCGTTCATGCCGGAGCGAGCAATGGCCGGAACCGCTCATGGCAAAAGCAGGCATCCGTGACACGCGTCACGATACTTCGTGCTGCGTCGCCGTTCGGACCGGTTGTCCCGTCGGCGTGTTCTTTCACTTTTATGAGGTGTCGGGCGTATGGTCCAACAACGCGCCGCGCTTGTCGTCCTTGCCACGCTGGCGGTCTTGAGTACCGGCTGCGGCGGCGGAGGAGGGTCTGCGCCGCCAGTCTATTCGGGGTCGCAGAACCCCGCGGCCCCATCAGCGACGTCCAGCAAGACCATCACGCCGGCGGGCGGTTCGGTCTCCACGACGCTCAACAATCAGATGACGGTGACGATCACCGTTCCGCCGGGCGGGCTTTCCGCGGCGAGCACCGTGACGGTCACGGTCTACTCTCCCGGTCAAGGACCGAACGGCGTGAAGAGTGCGAAGCGCTCGCCCAAGTCGTACACGTCCGGCACCGATACGCTGATCGCCGACGCCGTCGTCGACGCGGGCGGAGCGACGGTTCTCGCCCCGCTGCAGATGTCGGTTTCGGGCCCGGTTCAGCTCGCGAGCGGGTCGAACGCATACGTCGAGGGCTTCAACAACGGCGGAACGGCGCCCGGATTCGACGACGTCGCGGCTGCGAGCTTCGCGAACGGCGCGTACACGACGACCTCGGACCCGACGTTCCCCGGCTTGACGCTCGCGTCGCAGACCGAGTACGTGATGTACGGGCACGCCGGAACCTATACCGGCGACGGCACGATCGCGCTCAACGCACCGTCCACGATGGCGTCGCCGACGACGATCACCCCCACGGAAACGACGGTGAACGGCTTCCCGTACCTGCAGCGGTCGTTCACGTTCTCCCTCACCGGCAACGCCGGGTCGGTCAACCCGACGACCGGCACGTCGACGACGTTCACGCCGGCCGCGCCGGGCGGAGTCGGCACGCTGACGGCGACCGACACGCAGGTGACCTCGCGTTCGGCCACCGCAACGATCACGGCCGCGAGTGCACGACCGGGCGCCGGCGTGACGGCGACGTACACCGGCACGTACACGGAGAACGACGTCAACAACGTCATCGGCGCCACGCCGGTGCCGAGCGTCATGTCGTACACCGTCGCCACGACCATTTCGGCGGCGGCCGCGACGGACGGCAGCGGCAACACGGTGTTCACGTCCAACGAGTCCGACAACGGCGGTCTCAAGACGACGAACATCACGACGAACGCCACCGTCGCATACCAGGCGAATGGCCAGTCCACCAACGTTCGCACGCTCAAGACCGTCGCGACGGACTCGAACGGCGTGACGTACGAGACCGACTACGGCCCGAACAACGGGCTGCAGACCGTGCTCCCGGAGACGAACGGCGCGGCGTTCACGAACGACGCGCAGCTGGAGTACAAGGAAACCGATCCGGGCATCCCGGGTATCGGCACGGAGACCGCCCAGAATTGCAACCCGACGGCGAGTGCGAGCATCGACCGTTGCCAGAACAGCGACGGCTCGTACACGCAGTACAACGGCGCCCTCACCAGCGGCGCCACCGCCATCACGAACAGCGCGTCGGGCAACGTCGACTTCAGCGGCAAATTGCTTCTGAACTCGATTCCCGCCCCAAATCCGACGTCGCCACCCGGACGGCAGTACACGTTCAACGCGCCGTCCGGCGGCACGATCACGTACACGTACTACAACCCGATCAATACAACGCATCCGAGCTCGACGACGGTGCCCGACTGGATTCCGTCTTCGCTGACGGTTCCGTCGGTCGAAACGGATACGATCACAACTGGCCAGGCGCTCGATCCGTCGTGCGCGCCGGGCGCCGGCTTCACGTCGTCACCCGCGACCAAGGTCACGCAGACGATTACGATCGCGGACCCGACGTTCGGGACGCTCGAGACCCGCACGACGTCGTCGTACGACGTCGCGGGCCCCGGCACGGTGTGCGCGGTCGTGTCCGACTCGATCTCGACGTTCTACGACTACAGTTACCAGGAGGGGCCCAGCCCACGTCTGTTCCCGTCGAACTCGGCAACCACGCCGGTTGAACAGGTCACGATCGCGCAGACGATCTCGCTCCAAGGCACCAATGCTCCCGGGGCGAGCACGAGCTCGAGCTCGCGTTCGACGAAGTCCGTCACGGCCGGGATCGTGATCCCGCGCGCGCTGCTCGTCGCCAAAGTCGAGCACGCGGTCCATCAAAAAGTGCTGCGGCGACTCGCGCAGCTCGCCACCGGAGGTTCCACCAAGTGAAGCAGTCAGCTCGCATTGTGCGCCGGCTGATCGCGTCGGCGTCGGTTGCCGCTCTTCTCGCGGGATGCGGCGGAGGCGGCGGCTCGCACGCCGTTCCAACGGTTTCCGGGAACGGGAACACGAGCGGCGGCGGTCCTGTTGCGTCGAGCTCGACGAGGACGCTCGTGCTCTCGCCGAAGTTCACGTCGCTCGCCAAGCAGACGAGCAGCTTCACGAGCGGGCAGCTCGTGATGCACGTCGTCGTGAACATGAAGAACCCGACCGGGCTCGCGTCGTACGCGGCCGGTGCCAGCAATCCGAAGGACGCCCGGTACCGGCAGTTCCTGACCCCGCAGCAGATCGCCGATCAGTACGGCGCGTCCGTTTCGGACTACCAGACCGTCGCGAAATACTTCGCGTCGTACGGACTGCGCGTCGGCATGTGGCCGCAGCGCCTCGCGCTGACGGTCGCCGGCGCGACGACGAAGTTCCAGAACGCGCTCGGCACGACGTTCGCCAACTACAAGACGCCCGAGGGCGTCAGCCTCATCGGACCCACCGGCACGCTGCACCTCACGCAGGCGCTTCCGATCCGCACGATCGCCGACGTGGTGTCGGGCAAGAGCCGGCTGCACGCCGACTACGTGCGCGGCAGCAGCGGCGGTCCGTCCACCAACGCGTCCTCCGCGGGCTATACGCCCCTGCAGGTCGCGACGGCGTTCGACTTCACCGGCGCGTACAATGCCGGGTTCACCGGGAAGAACATCAACATTGGCATCGTCGGCACCGGGCCGATCATGCAGCAAGACTTCACGACGTTCAAGTCGACGTACGGATGGACGGGCGCAGCGAATCTGACGCAGATGCCCGTCTCCCCGGCCGCCGCTGCGAACACGTGGAACGGCGGCGTGATCTCGTTCGGCGGATCGCCGACGGCAACGCCGCCGCCGGTGACGGCGTACTGCACGGCGCACGACAATCCGAACCTGCCCGCGTCGGAGTCTCCGACGGCGACCTGCAACCCCGAGGATTTCGAGGCGCAGATCGACACGGCCTCAGCGGCGCTGGCACGCGATGCGAACCTGATGTTCTACCTCGCGTACGTTCCCTCGGAGTGTTACGATCCGTCCGGCACGTCGTGCTCCGCGAATGCCAACACGGGCTACGGCTACACGGCGCAGGGACTGGCCGAATCGGACGATGAGATCCAACAGGCCATCGCCGACAACACCGTCGACGTCCTGTCTCTGAGCTACGGCGGCGCCGATCCGATCAACGGCGTGTACTACGCCGCGAATCCCGACTTTCTGCCTTGCCCGCAGCCGAATCCGAACAACGTCACCGCCTGCGGCCAGAACATCCAGTACGATCCGTCGGCGTTCGGGCCGAGCGAGTTCGCCGCGCTTGCATCCGAAGGCATCGCGGTCTTCGTGTCGAGCGGCGACGCGGGCGCGTACGGATGCGCGCAGTTCTCGGTGCAGGCCGAGAACGACCCGTGCGTCGAGTATCCGGGTTCCGACGTCAGCGTCACCGCGGTCGGCGGCGCGACGGTCCCGCTCAACAACGCGGGACAGTATCAAGGACCCATCACGACCTGGGGCGAGCAGACGAACGGCACCGGCGCCAGCACCGGCGGCCAGTCCTCGTTCATCCCCGCGCCGTCATGGCAAACGGGCCCCGGGGTCGCGACGGGCAACCGCAACGTGCCGGACGCATCGATGCTCGGCGACCCGGAAACGGGCATCTCGATCGTCTCGAACTCGGCGTTCGGCGGCGCGCCGTACGGCGTGCTCTCGCAGTGGGGCGGGACGAGCGTGGCAGCGCCGGAGATGGCCGCGGAGTGGGCCTTGGTCCTCGACGCGTGCCGCCAGACGCCGGCATGCAACAAGTCGGGCGGCGCGCATTCGTACCGCCTCGGCAACGCGGCACCGTACCTGTGGAACATCTACGCACCGGGCGGCGGCGCGAACTTCGGCCCGAGCTACGCGTCCGTGTTCTACGACGTGCTGTTCGGCAACAACGGCATCACGCCGTGCGCCCAGAACGGCTCGTGCAGCGGCTCGCCGACGCCGACGCCCGGCTTCCAGGCGGGGCAAGGCTACGACTACGACACGGGTATCGGCGTGCCGTTCGCTCGGCACCTGATCAGCGTGGTGGTCGGCGTCTAGCCGACGCAGCGCAGCAAGCAGAAGGGGCGTCGGGACCGCGGTCCCGGCGCCCCTTGCGCTCGGTGCTAGAATAGGAACGCTGTGAAAACCAAGGGTCACCCGAAGTGGCATCCGGACGCGCGCGTCACGTGCGCGTGCGGCGCCACCTTCACCACCGGATCGACGTCGCCGTCGATCACCGTCGAAATTTGCTCCAACTGCCACCCGCTGTGGACCGGCCAGCAGAAGTTCGTCGACACTGCGGGCCGCGTCGAGAAGTTCAACCAGCGCGCCGCGATGGCCGACAAGAAGAAGGCCGAAGCCGCCGCGCGCAAGTCGCGGAAGCAGGCCGAGGACACCGCCGCCGCGTCCGCGTAGCGGCGCCGGACCGTCGCTCTCGAAGCGAGCCGTGAAGCGGCTCGCTTCTTTCATTCCTTCGCGCCGCAGCGTAGCGGAGGCGCTTCATGCAGTACACCGACCGCCTCGACTCGCTGTCGAACCGCTTCGATGAGATCGACGCCGCGCTTGCCGACGCGAGCGGCGGCTTCGATCAGTTGCGCTTCACCGCGTTGATGAAAGAGCGCGCGTCGATCGAACCGACGGTGCTGGTCTATCGCCGCTATCGTGCACTGCTCCGCGCGATCGCCGACAACGACGCGCTGCGCGCCGACACGAGCGATCCGGACCTGACCGCACTCGCGCAGGAAGAAGCCGAGGAGCTCGCCGGCCAGCGCGCCGTGCTCGAGAACGAGCTGCAGGAGCTGATGCTGCCGCGGGACCCGAACGACGACAAGGACGTCTTCGTCGAGATTCGCGCCGGCGCGGGCGGCGACGAGGCCGGCATCTTCGCCGGCGATCTGCTGCGCATGTACACGCGCTTCGCGGATGCGCGGAAGATGCGCGTCGAGCTGCTCAGCGAGAACGAGAACGAAGCCGGCGGCTACAAGGAGGTCGTCATCGCCGTGCACGGCCGCGAGCCGTACCGCTGGTTCAAGTACGAGTCGGGCGTGCACCGCGTGCAGCGCGTTCCCGCGACGGAAGCCGCCGGCCGCATCCACACGTCGACGGCGACCGTCGCCGTGCTGCCCGAAGTCGAAGACGACGGCGAGGTCGACATCAAGCCGGGCGATCTCGACATCGACACGTTCAAGGCGTCGGGCGCCGGCGGTCAGCACGTCAACAAGACGGAGTCGGCGATCCGCATCACGCACAAGCCGAGCGGGATCGTCGTCGCGTGCAGTGAGGAGCGCTCGCAGCTGCAGAACCGCGCGCGCGCGATGGACATGCTGCGCGCGCAGCTCGCCGCGAACGCGCGTCGCGAGCGCGAGGAAGCCGAAGGCGCGCTGCGTCGCAGCCAGGTCGGAACCGGCGATCGCAGCGAGAAGATTCGCACGTACAATTACCCGCAGGACCGCATCACCGACCACCGCATCAACCAGAGCTTTCAAAACATCCGCGCGATCCTGGACGGCGACATGGAGAAGCTGATCGTCGAGTTGCAGAAGTGGGAGAAGGCGCGGCTGCTCGCCGCGTG
>Ga0213875_10001848_pt1 | contig 13159 bp, 11 predicted proteins | sample BarmaccomBMRX_R8_FD_160105 | JGI IMG/M metagenome (GOLD analysis project Ga0213875, IMG submission 160105) | Root-associated microbial communities from Barbacenia macrantha in rupestrian grasslands, the National Park of Serra do Cipo, Brazil - RX_R8 | ecosystem: Host-associated > Plants > Roots... | reverse complement strand
TCCGCTGGTCGAAGGCGACGCGAACAAGTCGTACACACTTTTGAAGAACACGGTTATTCCCGAATTGTCCAAAATCCCGGACGTTGAACAGGTGGCCGCAGTCAACTCGGTACCGATGACTCTTGGCCCGACGGAGCACACCCGGTTCGCGACCCGCTTCGGAATCGCCGGCCGGCAGTTTGAGCCCGGACGCTTCCCCACGGCTCAACTGCGCTGGTCGACCGCGAACTATTTAGCGACGCTGGGAATTCCCCTGAAGCGCGGCCGCGGTCTGAACGAAACAGATTACAACCAACCTCGTTATCTCATCAACGAAGCGTTTGCGCGGCGATTTTTTCCAGCCATGAACCCCGTCGGACAAAAACTGCTGATGGACGTCGTGTCGCCGCAGCCCCAAACGGTGGAAATTGTCGGCGTCGTTGGTGACGTTCGCGAGTTCGGGTTGACTGCGGCGCCCGAGCCGACAATCTACCTGGCGGGCGGGTCGCCCGAAATGCAAGTCGTGGTGAAAACAGCTACAGCAGACGCGGCGACTCTAGGAGTGATCGCCCAAACATTGCGGCGTGTCAATTCTCAGCAAGCGATCGGACCCATCAAATCGCTCGCCGGCTACGTATCAGCCTCGCTCGCGCGGCAGCGATTCATCCTGGCAATGATCGTCACATTCGCCGGTTTGGCAATGTGCCTGTGCGTGGTCGGCACATATGGTGTTTTCAGCTATTCGGTAAACCGCCGCATGCGCGAGTTCGGAATACGCTCGGCGATCGGCGCGCGCAAATCCGATCTCATCGAACAGGTGACAAAAGAATGTTTGCGCGTGGTGTTCGGCGGCTTGGTCGGCGGTCTGTGCATCTCGTTTGCCTGCCCACGGCTGTTGCGAACACTGCTGTATCGCGTTGGGCCGCTCGACCCGCCCTCAGTGGCGCTCGCCTCGGTCCTCGTCATCGTGTTGTGCCTGGCTGCCGTCATGATTCCTGCGATGCGAGCAGCGCGAGTAGAACCCACAGAAATCTTACGAGAGCAGTGAGGGTAGGCAATAACAGTCGTACGTCCAGCAACCCCTCAACAGGGTACTTCAAAGTGCCTTCTTGTGGCGAGCGTCGAAGTCGGTTTACCTTTGAACATGCCCATGGCTCGATTATTCCGCGTGATTGTGCCTGTTTCCAGCATTGATGAGGGCGCCGCCTATTACGCGGCAGTGCTCGATAAGCCTGGCCGCCGCATCTCCCCTGGAAGACATTACTTCGGTTGCGGTCAGTGCATTCTCGCTTGCTTCGATCCTCGTGCCGACGGTGACGCCTGGGACGCAACGCCAAATCCGGACCACATTTATTTTGCCGTTGATGACCTTGAAGAATACTTCCGACGTGTAAAGGGTCAACCCAAAGGCTCCATCTCGCGGCCGATCGAGACCCAGCCTTGGGGAGAGAAGAGCTTCTATTGCAGCGATCCGTTCGGCAACAAACTCTGTTTTGTTGATGAGGTGACCAGTTTCACGGCGGAGCAGATATGATTTCAATCGCAGAATGCTGGAGCGGTTACGAAGGGAGTCTCGCCGTAATCGAGTCCGACGTATGACAGCACCAACAGGGGACGGATATTAACGTCCCCCTGCCGCCGCCGTCGTCCCCCGGTCATACTTCTCTAACCACTTCAATTCTTCCCGCACCTTGATATAGCCGTGCCAGGGATTGTTTCCCAGCGAGTGGCCTTCGCCCGGGAAAATCAAAAACGCGTGCGGGATGCCGAGGGCGTCGAGCGCGCGCTCGATCAGATATCCTTGCGAAGCGCTCACCCGTATGTCGTCCGCGCCGATCACGTCATGCACGGGCGTGCGCACCTTATTGAACTGAAAAAGCGCCGCTTCCTGCTGATACATCTCGGGCGCTTCCCATGGCCGGCCGCCGAGATAGAACGCATCGTCGAACGTTTCATCGTCATTACCCCAGTTCGCGGCATGTTCAACCGCTCCAGCGCCCGAAACCGCCGACCGAAAACGAGTGGTTTGCGTGATCAGCCAATTGGTCATGTATCCGCCGTAGCTGTAACCGCCGATCGCGAGGTGGTCGGGATCGGCAATCCCGTCTTTGACCAGCGCATCGACGCCTTCCAGAATGTCTTTGCCCGGCCGTGATACTAGATGCGGAATAAGACCGCTCAAGAACGCGTCTCCATATCCGGACGAACCGCGATAATTGGGCTGAAAAACCAGCCAGCCGTTCGCAGCCGCCAATTCCGCCCAGTTATACCAATCGGCGCCGAATCGGTTTCCGTCCGCATCCGACGGACCTCCGTGTATGAGCGTCAACATACGTAGATGTTGCTGACCTAGCTTGCCCGGCGGATACATGAGCACGCCTTCAACCGGCGCTCCGTCATCCGCAGTCCAGTGATAAGTCTTCCATTGCGGCATGAAGTGCTCGGCGAAGAGATCGTTAAAATGCGTCAGTTGTCGCGCGGAAGCGAGATGGCCTGCATCGGCAGCGAGAAACAGCTCGGTAGGCTCATCGATTCCCGAATGACGGAACAGGACGCGCGGGCTCCGCTCCGGTGTATGCAAGCCTTCATATGATCCCGAATGACCTTTGAGCTTATTCGCTTTCCCGCCATCGATCGTGTACACCTGGACCTCGGTCGCGAGCTGCCCCAAGCCGATCAAATTACCTTGGTTTGTAAGTGCGAAATCGGTCCAGTTACCGCCGAAGTCAGATCCAAGACGTTGCAGCTTTCCACTTGCGACGTCAACCGCATAAAGCCGCCCTTGCACAGCCGCATACTTACCTTCCACGCTGCCGCTCTCCGCGTAAACGCCGAAGTAGAGTTCAGTGCCGGCTTTGTTCCATCGGAGTTGTCGTTCTAACCCTTCGTTATGGGTGAGCTGCCGCGCCTGGGTTTCCGCGGCGCCGGGAGTTACGACATAGATCTCGTACGCCTCGGGATGTTCCAAGCGGCCTGACACACTCCCGGTTAGAAACGCAATGACCCCGCCGGTCGGAGCGGGTGCAATCTCTTGAATTGCGTAAGTGCTTTTTGTAATCACACGCGCGTGTTCGGGTAACGGGAGCGCTGCCTGCTCACGCTTTGAGCCATTCACGATCGGACCCGGCTTGGGCGAAGCATCTCGAAGCGGAATTTCAAGAAGTAAATCGCCGCGCTCTTGATCTCGCCACCGCGAGACGTCTTTCCATTCGCGTTTTTCAGCCTCTTCAGTCGATTTCGATAGCGGCTCGGTCGTGCTAAAGAGGATCGCAGTCCCGTCTTGATTCCATGCGAAGTTGTGCGTCTTCAGCGGTTCACTGTACAGCGGAAAGGGTTCGCCCGCGGCAGCGGAGACGATCCAAACGCGCTGAATTTCTTTCGAGCCTTCGGCCGGCTCGGCATTCGGAGCGTCTGAAGCGCGATCGGAAAGGAATGCGATATACCGGCCATCGGGCGACCACTCCGGGTTGCTGTCATGACCCGATTGCGCGAGAGGAATCAGCCCGTCGTGCCCTTCGCGCCACAGCCACAGATCGTCGCGAAAACGGTTATGATCCCAATCGGCGCGCGAGGTGCCGATCACGGCCGCGGTTCCATCGGGCGACAGCCGCGCCGACGTTATTTCCACGAAGCTGAAGTATTGATCGAGCGTAAGTGGCGTGCCCGTTCCGATGGAACGCGCCTGCCCGCACAGACCCGCCCCACCCATCAGCCACAGCCCAAGTGCGCTTATGCCGCAGATAGCGGACTTTCGAACGCAGATATTCAGTGCCAATTCAAGAGCGTACTACCAAGCGCGCGAGACTTAGCTGTTACCAAATGAATTTTGCGCCGAGCTGAATGTGCCGCGATCCGCCGGTGCCGATCACCGGATTGGCTTCGCCGACGTCGGGCGTCGCGACCACTCGCCCCAGCGTCGCGCCATCGCCCATGTCCGTGTGCATCGTGAAAACGTCGAAGTTTGGATGATTTAGGACGTTGAAGAATTCACCGCGCAATTGCAATTTCAGCTTCTCTCCGAACGTCCAGGTCTTCGAAACCGAAGCGTCCCACGCCTTCAGGGTCGGCCCGCGGAACGTATTGCGGCCCAAGTTGCCGAATGTGCCTAGCGCCGGCGGCGTAAGGATCGCGCTGCCCTCGATATAGCAGCCGACGTTCGCTAGCTGATCGATCGCGGCCTGGCTTCCGGCCGCTGCAATGCAGCGTGGATCTCCGCCTCCGATTACATGCGTCCCCGTCGGATCGAGCGTGAAGGACGACGGAGGAATAAAGCACAGCTCGGTCTGGGTATTGCAAGGAGTTCCGGCGCCCGTCTGCGTCCAATGAATGTCGTTGCCATTTCCCGTTATGTTCCACCGGTCGGAGTACTCGCCCGTCGCGCTGACGTCGTTTGTTCCGTCCGACAATGTGAATGGCTCTCCGCCTTCGAGAGTAAAGAGCGATGTGATCTGCCAACCCTTCAGCAGTTGGAGCGGCGCTTGATGCGACGGTACGTCATATGTAAGTGACAGCGTGAAGCGCTGGCGTATGTCGTAATCGCCGTTTCCGCGATCCGCATCATAGTCATAGCTGTTCTGCGGAACGCTCGCCAAGTTACTCGTGGCTTGGTCGATCGCGTGGGCCCACGTGTATCCGGCAAGTAAGTATAGCCCATGCGAGTAGCGCTTGGTCAAAGTTACTTGTAGAGCGTTGTAGATCGAAGTGCCATCGTTCCCAAGGATCGTGATCGATTGCAGCGAAGGATACGTCGAGAAGTACGGCCGGGCCATCTGCTCGCAAGGAACGTAGTCGACGTTGTTATAGGCATCAATCGGTCCCAATCCGTCGACACTTAGAATGCAAGCTGCGCTCGCGGCCCCATTAGGCTGATTAATATCCCGATTGCTATATAGCTTGATCCCTCTGTTTCCCACATAAGCAACTTGCAGGACCGTCGACGGCGTTAAAGCTTGCTGAATATTCATGTTCCAGTTCGCGACGTAGGGCGTCTTGAGATTTTGCGCCGTTCCGAAGATGGAACAAGCCGCGTCGTCAAATGGATTCGGATCGCAGAAGCTAGCCCCGGTTGTGACGTTAAACACGGGCATTGACGGGTCGGTGAAGTTAATGTCCGATCCCGACAAGAAACGCAGGAATGTATTGATGTTGCCCGTCCCTGGAGCAACACCGGCGACACCACTCGGGTTAAGGTTCAATCCCCCGGAATTGATGAACGTTCGAATCGAAGGCTGCTCGAAAATAAGCCCGCCGCCGGCCCGCAGAACCGTTTTCCCGTTCCCGAACATATCCCACGCAAGACCAAGCCGTGGCGAGGCATTGTTGTAGCGCGTAGGATACGGCGAATCGATTCCGTGCCCAACCTGCACCACGCCCTCATTCGGTACGAAGTTTGCGATCAGGTTGTTCTCTTCTTTAATGGGCAGTGTGAGATCGTAGCGAAGCCCGAGGTTCACTGTCAGCCTTTTGCTCACACGGTAATCGTCAGTAATGAAAACTCCGAACGAATTCAGATGTACATTCCGGTGCAAGTCGCCGACCAGCAGCTCGCCGTTTCGGGCGTCGCCGATCCAGAAATCTTCTAGACTCCGAAACGCGATTCTGCCGCGCGCGTCGTTGCCGCGCAGATAGTCGACGTCGCCGTAGTCCCAGATTCCACCAAAACGAAATGTGTGCTTTCCCTTCACATATGAAGCGGTATCCGACGTTGTATAACTCGCGCTTGGCGTCGTCCACAGAGGCCAGCTGGAGTTACCGCCCAGATAATTAAACTGCGAACCGGGTGTAATGCGCGGGAATCCTTGCAGGTCCGAGTCGGTGATCCCAGTGTTCAGACCCCATCGACTCTCTGGGCTGACATTCGAGTCAAGCGGCGCAATCTTCTCCCAAAACTGGTTGTAACTGAATCGTGCCTGATTCGTGAATTGCGAGCTTGGCGTCCATGTCCAATCTACGCCGAAGACTTGTGTATGCACGATCGCTTGCGAAAGCCATTCCGGCCGCACCGGTATTGTGTCTTCTTCCGACTGGTCGGTGTTCGCGTACAGAAATCTCCCGGAGAAGGTGTTCTGCGAGTTCAGGTGGTAATCGGACTTGAAGACAACATTATCTTCGCGATTCGTGTTGTTGAAATCGAAGTCAATCAGCTCGGGATTATTGGGGTCGACAGTCCCGCCAGGGTTCGAAAGAAAAATGCCCTTGTTCACCAGGTTCTGGCTAATCGGGCTGATCGTGTATCCATCGGCAAGCGCCTGATTACGAGCATCGACTAAGCTCAGGCTCGGATTTCCGGCTGGATTGCTCGGTGTCGCGAGTGACACTGTGACCGGGCTCGCGGCGGCGAATGGGTTACCTACTTTATCGCGGACTCCTTCGTAGTCGACAAAGTAGAACCATTTATTTTTGATGATCGGCCCTCCCAGAGATGCGCCGTACTGATGCAGCAGCAAGGCGGATTCTTGACTGGCGGCCGGATCGCCCGGAACAACAGGGTTGAAGTAGTTTCTCGCATCGAAAGCGCTGTTGCGATGAAAGTAATAAGCCGTGCCGTGCAGATCATCTGTGCCTGACTTAAGACCGACATTTACAACCACCCCCGGCTTGAATCCGTAATCGGCCTGAGGCTGTTCAATGGTGTTGAATTCCGTGATGGCATCGAGCGGCAGATGACTCGCGGGCGTTCCTTGCACGCCGGCGTCGCCGACAACCGTTTCGCCGTAGTAAGCGTCGTTGTCGGTCGCGCCGTCAATGATGTAGTTGTTGTCATCCGGACGATTGCCGTTCGAAGTGGTCGAGTGGAATCCGCCGCCGGGCGTCCGCTGCACGCCCGGGTGAAGCGGCAACAAGTTCTGGAAATCGCGGCCCTGTAAAGGCAGTTCGTTAATCGCTTTATTCGAGAGGACGCCGCTTAACACGGCATTCGTTGTTTCCGTGAGCGGGGCGTCTTCTTTGACGTCGACAACCTGATTCACGGCGCCGGGGGTGAGCTGGAAATCGACCTCCGTATCCTCCGCGACTTGCACCTGTACGCGTTCGCGCACAACCTTACTGAATCCCGCCAATTCGGCGGTAACCGAGTAAAAGCCCGGCTCAACATCGGGCGCTAGATAGTCGCCCGCCGAGCTTGTCTGCAAGACCCGGTTATCGTGAGTAGCAAGATTTTCAATCGTGACGGACGCGCCGACAACCACAGCCCCGCTCGCATCCGTAACCTGACCCCGTATGCGGCCTTGTGATGTCTGCCCAAGCGAGCGTGACGCAAAGCCCGCCAGCGTGACCAGGACGAACAGAGACGCGAATGTACGAGTCGATGAAGCGATTCGACCAACTGTCATATATAGAGATCTCCCCCGCGTTCTAATGCAAAACGAGTACGTTTCGGATTATCTTATCGCAGTGAAAGCGAGAGACCTGCGCGGTTGTGTTCGCGGTCTCACGTTTTCTGGGAGAAATGCGCACGGTAAATATCGTAATCGAAAAGGCTGGCCGTCTTGATATTCTCGACGGGAATAACGACTAGAAACTCCTCGATGTCCACCTCGCGCGACCGCCACAATGCAATGTAGTTGGTGGTCAGCACGAGCTCAAGCGTGTCATCGCGGCGATAACCGCTCATGGCAGGCACGAGGGTGATGTAAGCAAACTTGGTCTCGAGGTTGGGGAGGTCGTTTACGTAACCGATATAGACTTTGCGTGTCGCGAGCGTGAGCAGCACGGCGGAATTCACATCAATGGCTTCTGCAAGCAGAGCCAGCAGACTATCTCCGGTCTGCTCTACAGCCAACTCTTTGGCGCGAGGCTCATCAACAAAGCGATTCGCGATGGCGGCGCTGAGCCATCCCAGCACGCATGAGAGGAGCGCGGTCCCGAGATACGGGAACGGCGCAAGATCTGAATAGCCGGAGCGAATAGCAGCGGAATCCGGAAGCGGCAACCGGCTGAATGCGAAGCCTAGGGATACGGCCGCAATGCGGGCGACGATCAATAATCCAAGGCCGACGATGGCCGACTCGAGCAACAGCCGGTTACTGTCGAACCGCTGGAACTTGATCCGCGTGTAGTGACACTTGCGGAGGAACAGAAAGCCGCCGAGCAGCGGCAACAGCAGCAGATTCCAGGGCATCCGCTACGCGCGCGGAGGAGAGCCGTTCAGCGGAAGGATTTCCTGAGCGAACTCTTCCAGTTTCTTCGATTTCGCCAGAAAATCTTCATTGTTGAAGAGCTTCTTCAGATCCACTTTGGTGTAGCCGTCCGGGGTGGTGATGGAGACGGCGCGCAGATTGTTGCGGCTCTTCTTGGGCTTTGCGAAGAAGTCTCGGATACTCATTAGATCGCCGTCAATTCCAGTGTATTGAGGAAATGGAGCCGGCGCAACGCAGGTCGTGCAGCGTTAGGGTGGAGACGAAGCACGCCGTCGCTTCATGTACGCAACGGGGCGACCGTAAACCGGGCCGTTCACAGCGTCAATGGTGAGGTGTTCGATGTCTTCGAAATCCCCTAGCTTACTCGTCCAGACCCCTGTCGGAAGTTGTAACGCGGCGTGAGTTGGAACCATTACAGCGTTGCGCTCTTTTGCGAAGATTGCGATTTTCTCGACGCCCGCTTCAAGAGCGTGGTCCATGCATAGTTGATAGCCTAACGTCTCATACGCCTGAGCGAAGGCTCGAATCGAAAGTTCGCGTGGAACGCCCGGAGGCCAGTAGTTGATGCAATAGGGATCTGGTTCCAATCGCCGGTGACTCTCCCCCGCCGCCCACGCGAGGCAGTTGTATTGCCGAGTTGCCTTGCTGGTTACTGAACAGTTTCTTGAATGCAGGTTGGGAAAATTGCTGCGCGGCCAGCTACCCGGCATATCCTTCGACTTCGCCCCATCCCAGCCACGCGGCAGCCATTTTTGAGATTTGTCCCCGATCTTGTTCCGAAACCGGATCGGCGTCCGAGATGGCTCTTAACGCATAGAACCAATGGTCGGGCTCATCGCCTTCCGAGCGAAGTTGGGAAAGGATCAACGGAATCGCCACGGGACCCATTCCGATGATCTTTTGGTATGACGGACAGAGCGCAATCTCCGAGCTAAACGAGGACGATGTATCTCGTTCGTCATGCCAACTGGCCAAAAGCCGCGCGAACTTATCACGATCTTCCGCAGAGGGGCTCGTCCGCTTTTCTTTTCCGGCTTTAGCCCTAGTCCAGCGTGCAATCACCGCATTCCTAGCGCTGTCGCTTCGCTGTTCCTGGGTCATATTGGCAGCCCGCATTTTGCCCCCAATCCTTCCTCCTTTACGACCGAGTGCAATGGCAGCCGGATTCTTTCGTTTTGCCATACCTATAGCATACGTGAGCGCTTACGTATAGTCGAATGGTAGCCCGCCCCTCCTCGGCGCTGAAATTCTGGAACTCCCCTGCCTTTTTGTGCCAATACTCTATGAAAGTAGCGCTAAACGCGAGTGAACAAGAAACGCGCCAACGAGACTTCGAGCGATGGCGATCTTCTCGAGCTTTTGAGAAAGGGCGATGAAGACGCGTTCCTCATTCTTTATCGGCGCCATCAAGCGTCCATTTTTCGATTTGCGTTACATATGTCGGGAAGCCGCGAAGTCGCCGAGGAAATTACGCAAGACGTGTTTCTCGCGATGATCAAAGATCCGAAACGCTATACAGAAGCCTTGGGATCACTGCAACCTTATTTGATCGGTATGGCTCGAAACCAGGTCCGGCAACAACTCCGGCGCAACCGTCCCTTTGTCTGGGAAGAGATCGAACAGGCGGGCATTTCGCCGGAAGAGGAGATGAGCCGGGACGAGCAAGTACGCATCCTGCGCACGGCCATCCTTAGCCTTCCGCCGAACTATCGCGAGGTGGTCGTGCTGTGTGATCTTGAAGGCGAAGACTACGGGCAGGCAGCCGCCGTTTTGCACTGTGCAGTGGGAACGGTGCGCTCGCGTTTGCACCGCGCGCGAAGTATTTTGCAAGCGAAGCTGCGCAGGAGGGAAAGGTGCCCGGCATGAAAGATCAAACCGAATTCCGTACAGCCGCGGCGCGTTTGATGGAAGGCGCTCCTAAACAAGCACGCCCCAGCGTGGAACAGGCGCTCGTGACTGCCTTTCGCGCGCGCCGCCGGCAACGATCGCTGCGCGCGTGCGCGGCCGGCGCGATCGGGTTGATCATTCTTGCTGTCGCGTGCTTAGGGGTGCGGTATGCATCCGCACCGGTCAAGAGTCAACACTCCGAGGCGACTGCGGGCGGGTTCGTCTTGCTTCCGTACGCGCAAAGCGATGTTCCGCTCGAACAGGGAGTAATCGTCCGTATGAGAATCGCGCCTCGGGAGATGCAGACGATCGGCGTGCCGGTCGGCAGGACAAACGCCGACGGCACTGTCAATGCCGATCTGCTTGTAGGGCAAGATGGCGTCGCGCGAGCGGTTCGCGTCGTGCAGTAAGAGAGTTTGATTTCGATTGAAGAAAGGAAAACAACGTGCGTAACACAATGTTCATTTTTATGCTAGGCGCGGCAAGCGTGATGGCGCAAACCGCGACGACGGCGGCGCAGGATACAGCCGGCTTCCCCAAGCCGACGATTCGGATCGGCGATGTGGCGGCAATGGCTCCCATCAGCATCACCGGGTTCGCGTCGCCCGAGTCGACGGTTGCGGGTGCGCCCTATTCGGCGGAAACGGTAACCGAAAGGGTGCAGCAGTTGCCGGACGGCAATCGCATACAGCAGCGCAGCACAGGAAGCGTGAGCCGCGATGGCAAAGGGCGTCTGCGGCGCGAGGAAGCGTTGCCGGTCATGGCGCAGAATGCCGGCGCGGCGCCCCATCTGGTGCTTATCGAAGATCCGGTTGCCGGCGTGCATTGGACCCTCGATGAACACACGAAAACCGCAATCAAGATGCCGTTCCTCGGAATCAAAGACCGATCAGGCAAGATCATGCCGCCGCCTCCACCCCCGCCAGCCGATAAACAAGTGTTTTTCGCCTATGGCGATGTAGCCACGGCAAACGGAGTGCAGATCGCGATGCAGAATATAAATCAATCCGAAGCGAACGTCACGAAGACCGCTCTCGGCAAGCAGACCATTGAGGGTGTCGTCGCAGATGGGACGCGTATCACTCGAACGATTCCCGCCGGCTCAGTGGGCAACGAGCTTCCGATCATCATTACGACGGAAACCTGGTATTCACCCGACCTGAAAGTCATGGTGATGACGAAGACCAACGACCCTCGCATGGGAGAGACAACGTACCGCTTGACAAACATCCAGCGCGCCGAACCCTCCGCCGACCTATTCCAGGTGCCGGACGATTACACGATAGATGACACGCCTGGGAAAAACTTCGTCTATCGAACAGACACCAAGAAGCAGTAAAAGATCGACAACCCTCCCTTACGGTCGGGATTCTGTGAGACTGCGTCCGCGCTCTTCAATGCTCTCTGACCTTTCGCGCGCGGACCATTCGGCGCCTACCAGGATGATCAACGTCGCGACGAACGACCACAGCAGGATGCTGATGGATTGCACAAATGGCGGTACCTCGGCCAGCAACTTCGCGCGCAGCCACGGCCACGTGAGGATATTTAAATACTTAGCGATCTCAAGTAGCACGGCGACCCCGATCGAAGCCGGAATGAGCCGCCGCACGGCAATTCTCGCATTCGGCAGTGCCCAGTATAAAAGAAAAATCAAAACGCACGTGATCGGTAACGCGGTCGCTTTGAAAACGATCGATTCTAGAACAGCCGACATGTGGGTGGCCGAAAGCTTTGAGCTGATGAACTGTACGTTCAACGCCGTCAGGCTGACGGAGCCCAATACAAGCGCGCCGCAGATAAAGATCAGCCCTAAACTGACGATCTGATTGCGCAGGAATGATCGGTTCTCCCCCACTTGCCAGATGCGATTGAACGCGACTTCGAGCGGAAGAAAGATTCCGTTAGCGGTGAACAGCAGCAGTACAACAGAAATCCAGGTGAACTTGTGCCCGCCGGATCCCGCAAGCAGGTACGACTGAAAGTTCACTCCGAAGCCTTCCGGGAAGTAATCGTTCACCGCGTGAAGGATGACTTGCACCGCAGCCTGCCAGTGGAGAACCGAGCGGCACAACATCATGATCGCGACCATAAACGGAAAGAACGAAATCAGAATGTTCGCGGCGACTGCGAAGGCATAGACGTGCACCTCGGTTTGAAACAGAAAACGAACGGATGCCCAGATGCTCGTCCCGAGCCGTTCGAGAAAGCCAACCTTTATCTGCGATTGAAATGGATAGTCGCGCTCGACCGCGGCATCTAGATCCGGCACGTCGACTGCTTCACTGCTCCTGAATGTTCGAGAGATCGTAATCTCCCTCGGAGCGCACGTTCACAGTGGCTTTAATCTTGTGGCCAGTGTGCAGCCGGCCGAAATCCGAGCTCGAGCGCACCGGATATTCCATCGTCATCGCGTCCATCCATCCCGGGATGGCTGCGGCTTTGATGGTCGCGGTCCGATCGTGGGAATTAATCGCCAGCACCTCGCCTGATAGCTGGAAATGGCGCTCCGGGCCGGTTGATTCCGGCTTCCGACCGCACGCGGCAAGGACCGTTGCGGCCACCGCCGCGATGAGCAGGAAACGATTCACGAATTCATCTACCAGCGTACCCAAGCTGTTCAGCGTTTATAATGCGGATCGAACCACCAAAGGAGATCGCAACATGGCGACAACGCTACCAGAAGTGCCGGATGAGCAGCCCGAAACTTTCGGCGATGACGTGGCCGGGATGGGAAGCTTCTTTATCGATCCCGCGGGGGCGGCGCGCCGCATTTTCCATAAGTGGTTCTGGGTCGGGCCGGTCGTCGTGGTGTCGATTGTCTCGATCGTGATCGGCATTTTGATGTTTCCGATCGTGCAGCATACGATCGAAAACCTGCCGGTGCCCCCCAACGCGAGCCCCGAACAATTTCAAAGAGGGTTGTCGATCGCGAGCGCCATGCAGAAAGTGACGACCTTCGCGACGCCGCTGCTCATTGTTGCGCTGAATGCGATCGAAGCTGTGATCATTCTCGGGATGTGCTCCGTCCTTAGCATTCGAGCGAAGTTTCTCTGGCTGTTTAACCTCGTCTCGGGCTGCTCGCTGATTTCGGTGCTTGCAACCGTCGCGAGCTTTATCGTTCTCAAAGCCAAAGGCGAAATCGCAACCATGGC
>Ga0213875_10001847_pt1 | contig 13159 bp, 12 predicted proteins | sample BarmaccomBMRX_R8_FD_160105 | JGI IMG/M metagenome (GOLD analysis project Ga0213875, IMG submission 160105) | Root-associated microbial communities from Barbacenia macrantha in rupestrian grasslands, the National Park of Serra do Cipo, Brazil - RX_R8 | ecosystem: Host-associated > Plants > Roots... | reverse complement strand
AGTATGAGCAGGCTGTTTTCAGCGCGGTCAATCGGGTGTTGAACGTCGTGGCCTCCCGGTCGCCCCACACCGCGTTGAACCACGATGCGAGCTGGTCTGGATCCAGGGCGGCGACGGCGCTGTCCGCGCCAAAGTCGGCCACCAGCCGGTTGCACGCCGCAGCGTAGCCGCGTCGGGTGTTGGCCACCGCGATCGTGTCCAGAAACGTTGCCACCGCGTCGGCCAACCGCACACCGCTGGACTGCGTGCAAAGCGCGCGCACCGTGCCCATCCGAACCCCGCTGTGCTATCGCAGATAGTTTCCCGACTCGACCCACGATGGGAGGATCATCGCGCCTGGTCGCCTGTGGCGCTACCGCAGATAGTGTTGCGGCTATCGGCGGTAACTTCCCGCATCGACGATGAGCGCTAGGCCGGATCGCCTGTGCGCCTTTAACGTTCGCCCCCCGCGTGGCTGTCTCATCGAACGCATCGCCTGATGACGCTTCACGGAGGCAGTGTTAAGCCCGCCGCGCGCCAGGGTGAGGCCAGCACGGTAGTGGTCGTGATGCTCAGCTGCCCGGTGAAGGCTTGGGTGGCTGCCGCGCCCCACAGCGCGTCGGCCAGGTAGGGGTTGGTCGGTGACTCGTTGGCGGCGTCCTCGGCCGCGGGCACGGCTTCCCAGAACAGGCATCGTGACCGCCACGGGTAACCCCAGGCCAGCGCCTTGTCGTCCACTTCGTCGCGAGCCAGCTCCCATTCCTGTGCCATCACGGCCCGGCTACGGCAAAGAGCCCGCAGGCGCCTCGCCGGCAGCGAGCGCGCCCGGCGCAGCACGGCCAGCACCTGCTGGGTGCGGGGCCCGTAAGCGCTGTCCGCGGTGAACCGCGAGGGCAGACACGCCCGGCGCCACGGTGCGGTCAATAGCTCATAGGCCGCGGCGCCGGCCTCGTCGCACGGTGCGGCCGCGATCCCCAGCCCCGCGTCGAACACCGCCCACACTCCGGACAGATACGCGCCCGGAAGCTCGGTATCTTTGCCCAGCTGGTACGGGTAACGCAGGATTTCCCGGGGCGCAACGTGACCGTCGGCCGGTGCGGGCAGCCCGAACGTCGACGCCCAGCGTATCCAGCGCGAGCCCAGCCGCCCTAGCAGCTCACCCTCGCCCAGCGCATCGATCACTCCCGCGCGGACCTGGTCACGGCGGGTGTCGGCGTCGGCGAAGCGGCTCATCCAGTGCAGCTGATCGACGGTCAGGTTCGCCACGGTCACGTCGAGCTGGCACCACTGCTCACCGCGCGGGTGCGCCGCGAGCAGCCGCGCACCCAGATCATCTCGGCTACCACCGGCAGGACTGGTCACGTCCGGCATCATGCACCCCGCGCCGTGGGGAGCCGCCCTCTGGTTCGTAATCTTTCCGGCGAGGTCACACCGGCGAAGCATGCCGGCCGCGACCGCATGAGACTCCGCCGCACACGTGATCATCTGGGTTCCCCGGCGCACGGTACGCGCAGGGGCCGGTAGCCGGTGGCGTCCAGGGTGGCCCCGCTGTCGGATGGCGACACTTTGACCAGCTGTTCAGGGCAAGTGCGCCAGAACCACCAAATGACAGTGACGGCAACAGCACGCTGTCAAAAAGCGGCCGATCGGTAGTTGAAAGCAGCAGCATCTAACTGCGGAAACCCAATTTGTGCTCCTGCGACGAAGATCCTGTAATCACCGCTGCATGTCCCCAGGCCCAGGAGGCATTGGTCACACCTGTCGAGTCTTAACTCATTGGTCATTGCCTGGATGTGCTCGTCGATCAGGCTCGGCGCCATGGTCATACCACCGACGTCGAAGGACACTCGATCACGCAAGCGCGGCAACTCGCCGGGCTGGTACCGCGAGCTGGTCGAGCTGGGGGCACTGTTCTTGGCTGCGGCCCTGGCTGATCTGTTCGCCGACACGCTGGCCCAGCGCCCACTCGGTCCCATCGTGCTGACCAGCTTGGGGGTGTCATTACTACTCACCGCAGGATTGCACCGCCGATACACCTACCACACCGCACACCCGCCGCGCCTACCCCGGGCGGCCCGTCCGCCGTCCGACGCCCTGGGCACCAGCCCACAGATGGCTGAGGAACCAAACCTGTGGCGCGTGCGCACGGCCGTGCGCGACAACCCCGGCAGCCTCGCCGCGCTAACCGCCAGCCTGGCCAGCCACGGCCTAAATATCCTGTCCGTCCAAATCCACGCCGCAGCCGACGGGGCTGTAGACGAGTTCCTCCTCCAAGCGCCCCCCGGCACCGCGGGCACCGACGTCATCGCCGCCACCGAGACCGGTGGCGGACGCGATGTTCACGCCGTGCGTGCCGACATGCACGACCTCATCGACGTTCCCACCCGCATGCTCCGGCTGGCCGCCCAGGTCACCGGCACCCGCATGCAGCTCGCAGCGGCACTGCGCGCGTTGCTCGGCGCATCCACCGTCTCCCGACAAGAGCGGGGCGGCCACGACCACGCCCACGCAGACCGGATGGACAAAACCACGATGCGGCTCGGTGACCCCGCTGGCGGGATCCTCACCTTCCAACGCCCCACCCTGCCGTTCACCCCGGCGGAATTCGCCCGTGCCCGCGCCCTGCGCGACCTAGTGCCCCCGCCGCCGCTGGCACGCCTCACCTCTTACTCCTGGGCCCGACCACGACGGCAGACAGCCATCGAGCCGGCGACCGAAGACCACCAACACCCCACCCCCCACAACAGCCATCCCAGCGCGACCGCCTCACCCAGGACCGACTGAGCAACCACCTTTTCACACAAACCCGTTGTTAGTGATCAGCTCGTATATCTGATGTCAATGTCTAAGGGTGTCTGCACCGATGTCCGAGGTTGTCTGCACGCGCCTGTTTGACTGCTTCAGGGCCGTGGTGAAGCGTGGCCTTGCAGGTGGGGGATGACCTCGGTGCCGAGGCGGGTGATGTTTTCTAGGGTGCGGGTGCGGTCGCCGGTTCCTTCGACGAGGAGGATGAAATGGTTGATGCCGGTTGTTGGGCTGTTTCGAGGAGGGTGTCTTGGCAATGTTCGACGGTACCGACGGGGTGTAGGCGGCACAGTAGTTCGGTGTATTCGTGGGGGTCGCGTGGGTGGTGGGGCTTTCCATCGGCGCGGCGGTAACCGGCCAGTCCGGGTCCAAGCCAGCGGGGTAGGCAGCGTCGGATGGTGGCCAGCGCTTCGTGCTGGGTGTCGGCCACGTAGGCCAGGCTGGCTGCGATGTGTCGGCTTTGGCCTGGTGCGTGCTGGTGGTAGTGGTGAATGAGGGCTGCTTTTTCGGTGTTGTTGGCGTGCATGCCCAGCAGCATGGGCAGGCCACGTTGTCCGGCTAGTTTCGCGGTGGGCGTGGTAGTGACGGCCACGATGACCTCAGGGCGTGGCTGGGTTCGTGGCCGCGGGACGATGTCAACTTCGGGGAAACGAAATTGGGGTCCGGTGGCGGCGACGCGGGGATTGGTCAGCGCGGCGAGCAGCAGGTCCAGGGCCTCGGCAAAGCCGTGTTGATGGTGGTGTAGGCCGGTGCCGAATACCTTGAGGTCGATCCAGGGGCCACCCCGGCCGACGCCGAGGTGGAAACGGCCGCCGGAGAGTTGGTCGAGCAGTGCGGCTTGTTCGGCCAACGCAACCGGGTGCTGGGTTGCCAACACGCTGGCTGCGGTTCCGACTGCGATCCGGCGGGTGGCGCCGAGCAGGTATCCCCCCAGGGTGATGGCGGAGGGGCAGATTCCGTAGGACATGAAATGGTGCTCGGCAATCCACACGTCGTCGAAGCCGGCCTGCTCGGCAGCGACCGCGGCAGCCACCGTGGAGTCCAGCACGGTGGTGTGGTCCTGGCCGGGAAACTGCGCAGCGAGCAGAAACACTCCGAAACGCATGAGCTGTGCCCTGGGCGCCGGGGACGGGTCAGGGCCGGCGCCGGGGGGAGCGTCAGGCCCTGACCCGTCGGATGAGCAGCGGGCTGATCAGCAGTCCCGAAGCTCAGGGCTTTGGTTGAGCAGCTGGCCTCGGGGGGAGATGAACGCCTGGTAGCGGGCTCCGCTGGTGGCGGCGGGGCGGAATGCGGCGACGCGGTGGCAGTTTTGGAAGGCCAGTTTCACCCCGAAGTGGCGTTCCAGACCGCCGCGGATGGCATCGGAGGCCAGCGCGCGCAGGAGCTGGCCACGCTCGGATTCGCTGGGAGGGGGTATTTCGTGATCGGCGAATTCGGCGGTGTCCCCGGCACGTTCCAGGTCGGCCACCACGCTACTGATGACCTGCCAGGCATAGGGCAGCGAATGGCGCGCGCACTCCACGAAGTCGTTGTCGTCAACCTCGCCGTGTTGGGCACGCTCGAGCAAAGCGACGGGAACGTCAAGGGACATGGTTTCCTCCGGGATGAAGTGCGTGCGGGGGATCAAACATGGTCACGGGAAGGCAAACCCGGCAGCTCCCGCGCTGCGGGGCCACGAACAACGTCGGGGTCGGCCACTTCGCACTCGGTGCGATCGTGGGCCCGGGGCGGCGGCGTGGCGCAGGGGAATGCGACGGCCTGGCGCCGTGGAGCACGTGAGGCATTGCGTCTAGCGTGGCGGGGTTCGCTGGCTGGTGCAATGCCCTGGAGGTATGCGGATCGCGAGGCGTGCGGGGTGGTGGTTGAGGGCGCGGTGGGCGCTTACGGGGTGGGGTGGGTCTGTGGTGTCCTGCTGGTGGTGGTGAGGCTGCGGGTGGGTCGGCGTTGTTGGCGACGCCGTCGGTGGTTTCGGTGGTGGGTCGTCAGGGCGGCCAGCGCGTATTCGGCGGCGGCGACGGTCGTGATGGTGAAGGTGGGCGGCAAGACGGGGATGGTGTAGGCCAGGGTGATGCCGAGCCACATCGCGGCCACGGCGAGAACTCCGGCGAGAGGCAGGGCGGCCCAGGGCCGGGCGGTGAGGTGATACGCCGCCGCGGCGGGCGCAGCGAGGAGTCCGGTGAGCACCAGCGCACCGACGGCTTGGCTGGCTTCGCCGGCGGTGGCTCCGACGATGGCCAAAAACAGCACTCCGAGCAGTTGAACGGGGATCCCTCGGGCGGCGGCGACGTCGGGGTCGAGGCTGGCAAACAGCAGGGGGCGGGCGATGAGCACAAGGACGACGATGAGCCCGGTGGCGATGCCCGCGGCCAGGGCCGCATCGCCAGCGGACAGGCCGAAGATGGAGCCGAACAGCACGGTGACGTTGGCCGTGGAGTTTCCGGTGGCGCGGTAGGTGGTGTAGGAGGTCAGGAAGAACACCCCTAAGCCCAGGACCCAGGCCATCGCGTTGCCGATGATCACGTCGTCGGCGGTGGTTTTGCCGGCGAGTAATGCGAGCCCGACCGCGATGGTGATGGTGCTGGCGAACAGGCCTAGCCGGGGGTCGAGGCCGGCGGCGAGGGCGGCGAGTGCTCCGGCGTAGGCGACGTGGGACAGCATGTCGCCGGCGAAGACTTGCCCGCGCAGGACCACGAAATAGCCGGCGAGTCCAGACAGCAGCGCGATCGCGGTGCCGGCTAGCAGCGCGTGGTGGATAAAGGGCAGCGACCACATGGTCACCACTCCAGTGACGGGTCCGGGCCGGCCGTGACCACGGGCTGCGGCGTCATGGGGCGGTGCTTTCGGACAGGACCCGTTGTGGCGGGGAAGTGATGGGGGGATGCTGGGCGATGCGGTCGGCGATGCGGCGGTAGGCCGTGGCGAGCAGGAAGACGCCGAAGCCCAGGGTGGTTACCCAAAATCCGATGGGATACGGGGAGAAGAACGCGAACGTCTCCCCGATCCAGGTGATCAGCACGGCAAGTGTGATGGACAAAGCGACTCCGGCAGCAGGCTGCGCAGTGAGCCGGGTGGCGGCCGCGGCGGGAGCCACCAGCAGCGCGAAGACGAGCAGGCTGCCGGTGATCTGGCTGGTACCTCCGGCGGCGATGCCCAGCAGCACGAGGAATGCGGTGCTGACCAGCCGGGTGGGGACGCCTCGGGCCTGGGCGACGTCAGGGTCGATGGTGGAAAACAGCACCGGGCGGCCCAGGAGGATCAGCGCGAGCAGGCAGCCGGTATCGGCGATCAGTAACACGAGGACCTGCTGGTCGGTGATGCCGATGATGGTCCCGAATAGCAGGTTGTTCAGGCCGTTGAGAAAGCCGTGGTAGAGGCTGACGAAAAGGAACCCGCAGGCCAGCGCGAAGGCTTGGACGGTGCCGATGGCGGCGGATTCCTCGCTGAATCCGCCCAGTCCCGCGTGGGGTCGCCCACTGCCGGGCAGGGCGGAGATGATCAGTGCGCCGGCGATGCAGAAACCGAAGTATCCGACTGCGGTATTGAGCCCGAGCCAGGTGGCTCCGGCGGCGCCCGGGAACCCGATGAGGGCCAGGGTGTGGCCAGCGAAGCTTTGCCGGCGCAGCACCATCGGGTAGCCAATCGCGCCGGCCACGACGGCGACGATCGTTCCGGCGCGCAGTGCGTTGACCATGAAATGGAAACTCAGTAGTTCCCGGATGACCTCGGCAAGGTTTCCGGTCAGCCCCGCTGTCATGGCGCGTGTCGGGGCGGGGGCAGCTGCTGGACGGGGTGGTCGTGCTGGCCGACGACGACGAGCCGCCCGGCATGGTCGCGCAGCACCTCGATCGGGGTGCCGTAGAGCGTGCTGAGGGTGTCTGCGGTGATGACGTGCTCTGGTGGGCCCATCACCACCCCGCGCCGCGACAGATAGATGACCTGATCGAGGTAGGGCAGGATCGGGTTGACGTCGTGGGCGACCAGCATCACCGCGACCCCTTGGCTGCGGCGGACCGATTGAATCAGGGCGCTGATCGAGGTTTGGCTGGTCACATCGAGGCTGTCCAGGGGTTCATCGAGCAATAACAGCTCGGGACGGCGGACTAGGGCTTGGGCGATGAGTAGGCGCTGCTGTTCCCCGCCGGAGCACTGCCCGATGGGACGGTGGGCGTAGGACCGCGCGCCGACCAGGTCGATGACCTGGTGCACTCGCTGGCGGGTGGTGCGGGAGCGGTGGGTTCCGGGCAGCGGGATGCCCCACCAGTCGCCGTCCCAGCCCAGGCGGACGATGTCGACGCCGCGGATGCGGACACCGGGGTCGAAGGCGCGCCGCTGCGGCAGGTAACCGATGGCGGCGTTGCGCACCTTGGGTTTCGCGCCGAGGACACGGGCCTGGCCTGCGGTGATCGGGACTAGCCCGAGGATCGCTTTGAGCAGTGTGGATTTGCCCACTCCGTTGGGGCCTAGGACGGCGACGAACTCTCCGGCGTGCACGGTCAAACTCACGTCGGACCAGATGGTCTGTCCGCCCAACTGCGCGGAGGTCCCCGATAGCCAGACCGTCTCCTGGTCGGGGCCCATGCCTTGACCACGGGGCGGTGGGGCAACCGGGTCACCGGCAGCCGTGGGGATCACGTCGTCAAGGTCTCGGCCAGTTGCGGCGTCGGTGGCGACCTCGCCGGCGCGGCGGTTCATGAGCCCCGCGCCTGGGCCAGCGCTGTCTGGAGGGCTTGTAACTGGGTGGATTGCCAGTCCTGGAAGCTGGCCCCGGCCGGGGACAGCGTCTCGGTCACGGTGGACACCGGGATCCCGGCTTTGTTGGCCTCCTCGACCTGGCGGGCCACGTCCGGGGTGGAGTTTTGGCTGTTGTACACATACACCTTGATCTGTTTGCCGGTGATCTGCGCGTCGAGGGTGGCCTTGTCCGCTGCGGACGGGTCGGTGCCCTCGCTGATCGCCTTGAGGAAGCTTGGCGGGGTGAGCAGGTTCAGGCCCAGCGCATCGGCCAGTGGCGCGAAAATACTTTCACTGGCCCCCACCGGGGTGCCGGCATATTTGGCCTTGATGGCATTGATCAACCGGTGATACGTCGCCAGGCCAGAGTTTTCGAAGCTTTGCCGCTGGGCATCGAAGTAGGCGCCATCACCAGGGTCGGCCTTTTTCAGACCAGCCGTGATGGCATCGGCGACCTTGTCCACATCAGTGGGGGAATACCACCGGTGCGGATTGCCCCCCTCAGCCACCCCGACCACTTGACCGACATCGATCACGACGCGCTGCGGGTTCGGGCTGGCCGCCAGTGCCTTGGCGGCCCACGGGTCATAGCCGACACCGTTTTCCACAAACAGCGCCGAGTTGGCGATGGTCTTGCCATCGGCGGGGCTGGGCTCGTAGTCGTGGGGGTCGGTATCCGGGTTGGCGATGATCGAGCGGGCCTGGACATGCGTGCCCCCGAGTTGACTCAGGAGGGAACCCCACGCATTGATACTGGCCGCCGCCGTGACCACCGGGCCACCACCCGGACCCGACGGCCCACCGGGCTGCGCGGGTGAGGTCGTGGTGGCGCCGCACCCGGTCATGCTCAGTATCACCACCAGCACGGCAACCACCACCGTGGCCGCATGACACCCCCGGACAGCGTTACCCCACCAGTCCTGTGACTTTTCGTGATCGAGTGGTGTCGTTTTGCGGGCAGATCGACCCCGCCCCCGCTCGGTTCGGGGAGCATTTTGGACACACATCGGAGTGTTCTCCACGAAAGAAGGAGACATGTCCACCCGATCGGGTGGTAAGGGTATGCTACCTGGTAATGAACACCATTGCAAAGTTGTCGGCGACTATCGCTGGGATGGCCGATCGGGAAGCTGCCGGCGCCTCACCCAGCGTCGACGGTGGATCGGACGAGTGGGCCGAGGATCTGTTGCGCAGGGCTGGGCTGCCAGTCAGCCGCCCGCGCCGCCTGGTCCTGGCCGCGCTACGCGGGCGGGATCGGCCGGTCACCGCCCAGGACCTGCACGGCGAACTCAAGCTCGACAATCACGCGGCCTTAGCCCGTCGTCGTGCTCCAGGGTTGACCACGGTCTATCGCATCCTGGCGATCCTGGCCGACCACAAACTGGTGCATTGCTTTGCCCGCGATGGACAAACGGCCTACCGACTGTGTGCGCCTTATCGCCACGATCACCTTGTGTGTCGATGCTGCGGACGCGTCCAGGAACATGCCGGTGCCCCAACCCCGGAATGGCTCACGCGGCTGGTCACCGACCACGGCTTCGCCGCCGACGACTACCAGACCGAGGTAATCGGACTGTGCGCAGCGTGCCGCCCCGACCCTGCCGCTCAGCCCCACCTTGGCGCCTGTTCGGCCGCCGGCGAGCACCAGCAGACACCCCGCCACGGCGATGACGTCATCCGATGATCACCTGCCGGAGTTGGTCAACCGGTCGCGATGAACAGGGCGCGGCCCCGTCACCCCATCGATACGGCGATGGATGATTGACCGAATGTGGCCACGCTGTTGGGTAAAAGCTGCTCGCGCAGCCGGTGGGGATCGCTGCTGCCTGCCAGGTCAGCTAGCTGAGGTGGCCCATCACGGGTGAGGAGGATGGGATGGTGTTCAGCGCGATCGTCGGGAGGGCGGCACAGTTGGTAGTCACGGGGCTGGCTGGCGCGGTGGCCTACGACGGACTCAAAAAAGCGCTCCAGAGCAAAGTGGCGCATGACGCGGCCGTGACGATCACCGCGGTGGGTCTGCGCGGGCTGCGGGCCGCCGAGATCCGCGCCGAAAAAGCCCGGCTGACCGCTGCTGACATCGTCAGCCAGGCCCGAGACAGGATCGGCGAGCAGGCGCCGCCGCCGATGTCGACTCCCCGCGGGCACAATCATGGCGGATAAGCCAGTCGCGGAAGCCGACGGGTCAGTTCCGGCCTTTCGGGCCGCTGCGGCACCGGAGTGGATCAAGGTTGTGTCTGATGCTGCCGGTCGGGTGCGTTTTGCCACGCCCGCGCTGGTCGCCACTCCGGCGCAGGCAGTGGTCGTCGAAAACGCCGTCGACCTGGTCGCCGGAGTGCGCCAGGTGTATGCCTTTCCCCGGACCGGCAATGTCGTGGTGTGGTGTGACCCGGCACGCTGCGACCGCACCGACTTGATCGAGGCCATCGACCGGGGCCTGCGCGCCAACCCGCGCTCGCATGCCACCCGATCGCCCCGCTCAGCGGAGGCCGGCTACGGCGATCTGGTGCGGCTAGTGGCCGGCGGTCTCGCGCTGCTGGTCCTGGGCACCCGGCGCTACCTGCTACAACGCCCGCCCCTGCTCAGTGCGACCGGCCGCCTAGTCGCCACCGGCGTCACCATCTTCACCGGGTACCCGTTCCTGCGTGGTGCCCTGCGAGCCCTGGTGGGGGGGCGTGCCGCCGGTACCGACGCGCTGGTCTCGGTGGCCACCGTGGCCAGCCTGGTGTTGCGCGAAAACGCCGTCGCGTTAACCGTGTTGTGGCTGCTCAATATCGGCGAACACCTCCAAGACCTGACGCTGCGGCGAAGCCGGCGCGCGATCTCAGAACTGTTGACCGGAACCCAGACCCGCGCCTGGACGCGGCTCGCTGACGGCACCGAGGTCCAAATCGATATCGACCGCCTGAGCCTGGGTGACGAGGTCGTGGTACATGAGCAGGTGGTCCTGCCCGTCGATGGTGTGGTCATCGAGGGGGACGGCATCGTGGACCAAGCTGCGATCACCGGCGAGACCCTGCCCATCTCGGTGGGCCCCGGGATGCCCCTGCCCGCGGGGTCGGTGCTGCTGCGCGGGCGACTGGTGGTGCGGGCCAGCGCCGTGGGCCAGGACACCACGATCGGGCGGATCATCAATCGGGTGGAGCAGGCGCTCAGCGACCGGGCCCCGATCCAGACTGTGGGGGAGAACTTTTCCCGCCGGTTCGTCCCCGCCTCGTTCGTGCTGGCCGCAGCCACTCTGATCATCACCCGCGACGTCGGTCGGGCGATGACGATGTTGCTGGTCGCCTGCCCCTGCGCGGTCGGGCTGGCCACCCCCACCGCGATCAGCGCGGCGATCGGCAACGGTGCCCGGCGCGGCATCCTGATTAAAGGCGGAGCGCACTTGGAAGCAGCCGGACAGATCACCGCGATCGTCTTTGACAAAACCGGCACCCTGACCCTGGGCCGTCCCGTGGTCACCAACGTGGTGTCCTTCGACAATGCCTGGTCTCCTGAGCAAGTCTTGGCCTACGCGGCCAGCTCAGAGATCCACTCCCGGCATCCCCTCGCCCAAGCCGTCATCCGCTCCACCGAAGAGCGCCACATCACCATCCCCCCGCACGAACAATGCGAAGTGCTACTCGGCCAGGGCATGCGCGTGCAAAGCGACGGCCGCATCCTGCTCATCGGCAGCCCCGAACTGCTCCACGCCCAACACATCACCGTCAGCCGCAAAGCCCGCAATTGGGTAACCCGGCTGCGCAAAGCCACCGAAACCCCCCTGCTGCTGGCCGTGGACGGCCAGCTCGTCGGGTTGGTCAGCCTGCGCGACACCGTGCGCCCAGAGTCACGTCAGGTGCTCGACGCCCTGCGCGCCGACGGAGTACGCCGCACCATCCTGCTCACCGGTGACCACCCGGCCACCGCCGCCGCGGTCGCCGCCGAATTAGGCATCACCGAAGTCCACGCCCAGGTGATGCCCGACGAAAAACAAGACCTGGTCCGAGCCCTGCAAAGCCAGGGCCACACCGTGGCCATGGTCGGAGACGGCACCAACGACGCCCCCGCGCTGGCCCTGGCCGACATCGGCATCGCCATGGGCGTGGGTGGCACCGACGTGGCCGTGGAAACCGCCGACGTCGCGCTGGCCAGCGAGGACCTCAGCAAACTCCTCGAACTGCGCGACCTGGCCCGGCGCACGATCGCGTTGATCCGCCAGAACTACGGCATGTCCATCACGGTCAACGCCGCAGGACTGCTGGTCTCGGCCGCCGGCGCGATGTCCCCCGTCGTCGCGGCGATCCTGCACAACGCCTCGTCAGTCACCGTGGTGGCCAACAGCTCTCGGCTGATCCGCCACCAACTGCCCAGCCGGCCCCCATCATCATCGTGTGGAGCGGATCACGGGGTGGTCAGCAGCAATGCTCACCACGCCAGCTCCGCCGCCCCTCCCGGATAGCGAACACAGCCAAAACAAGCCCGATGGCAGGGTCGACCCAGCCCCCACCGAGGGATCTGGTCAGCGCCAGCCCCACCAAAACGGTGGCGGCCTGGGCCGCGTACAGCAGGTTTTGCGGCCCTCACCAGCGGTAGCAGCAGAGCCCAAACGCCAGCCCAGGCGCCGTTTAACCACCCCCAGCGCCGGCATGAACACCACACTGGCAGCGGTCACCAAGATCCCCAGCACACTGGTCCGACTTTCCTGCCCGCTCAGCAGATCGTGAACGCCCTGAACGGCCAGATAACAAGCGAGCAAAAGCAAGGACACCGCGACGGCTTTGCCGGCGGTGGTCTCCGCGGTGACCGACAACATCCGGGAACCGGTGAACCGCCAGATCACCATCACCGAGGCCAAGCCCTCGATCACCGAGCCCAACGCCCACCCCACCCTTACCTGTCCGTTGCCAACGAAGTTGGTCCGACGGCGTTTCAATCCGGCCCGTTCGAGGTTTATGTCACTCAATTCGGCCCGATGCGAATCGTCGCTGTTCAACGTGGCGCACGCACGACCTTGCCAAGATCAGAACGCGCAGACCAGGCGCCGGGAGGGCGTCGGAGTCGCTCGCATCCGTCGACGAGTGTGCCAACGAAGATTATCCGCACAAGTCACCGCGCTGGCCTGAACAGTCGGTGGGCCGACTTGCCTGGCAACGGACATCACCCACCAGAGAGATCGATCCCGCACCGACGCCAGCGACCAGACCCAGCACGCCCTCGGTGCTCATCCACCCCAGCGATATCCACGACAGCAGACGCGCCGCCGTTGCTGCGCGGCGCCAGTTCGCAACCTGCCCGGCTGGTAACGACCCAAAGGGTAAGACCGCCTGAGTCGCACTCACGGGGAGTCCTCAGTGACGCCCAGCCAGACCTACGGCTGCTGGTCCTGGGACGAAGTCGGGATCTATCTGGTCGGCCAGGTCGGTACCCACCGACCGGTTGGCCCACGCATGGGCGTTGCGCAGGTGGAAACGCACGGTGTTGCGGTGGTAGGCCTGCCAGTCGCGCTCGATGGCGGCCAACTCATTGTGGAGTGCTGCCAGGGTCGCGCGGATCGATGGTTGCAGCGCCGAAAAGGGGGGCGGATCGCCCCGTTCCGCGGCTCGTATCCAGTCAGAATGCACGACGTGGCCGAGCAGCGCCTGGCCCAGCTCGCTGTGCAGGAAGG
>Ga0213875_10001846_pt1 | contig 13166 bp, 10 predicted proteins | sample BarmaccomBMRX_R8_FD_160105 | JGI IMG/M metagenome (GOLD analysis project Ga0213875, IMG submission 160105) | Root-associated microbial communities from Barbacenia macrantha in rupestrian grasslands, the National Park of Serra do Cipo, Brazil - RX_R8 | ecosystem: Host-associated > Plants > Roots... | reverse complement strand
ATCGGCCGCGACCGGGATCACGGTCGCGCCGGGCACGTCGTGCACGATCGACGCCATCGCGTCGTCGACGCGAGCGCGCGTCCGGCCGTTCACCGCGACGGTCGCGCCGCACCCGGCGAGCCCGCGCGCGATCGCGAACCCGATGCCGGCCGTCGAGCCGGAGACGAACGCGAGCTTGCCTTCGAGCGAAAGATCCATGCCCGAACCATTCCCACGTGAGCGCACGCGCCGCGACGCGCCCGCCGGACGAGACGTTCGTCAGCGACGCGCTGCGCGATTCGGCTTCGCCGGAAACTTCGGGCGCGGCGGTGCGTTATCGAGCGCTTCGCCGATGAGGCGCAGCGCCGTGTCGAGCTGCGGATCGATGCCGCGCTTGGTGTCCTGCGGCGCGACGTCGACCTCGTGCGTCGGGTCCGTGCCGTAGTTTTCGACGCCCCAGCCCGCATCGGTGAACCAGAACGAGTACTCCGGCTGCGTCGTCTCCGTGCCGTCGACGAGCCGATGGCGCGGGTTGATGCCGATGACGCCGCCCCACGTGCGCATGCCGACGAGCGGCCCGAGCCGGTAGAGCTTGAAGCAGTGGCTGAAGATGTCGCCGTCGCTGCCCGCAAACTGGTTCGTCACGGCGATCATCGGCCCGGCGACCGACTCTTCCGGATACGGGAACGGCGGCGACCAGCGCGACACGTCGTAGCCGACGCGCTTGCGCGCGAGCTTTTCGAGGAGCAGCGCCGAGACGTGGCCACCGCGGTTGTACCGCACGTCGACGATCAGGCCGTCGCGATCCAGCTCGCTGAGATAGCCGCGGTGAAACTCGGCGAATCCCCACGGGCCCATGTCGGGCACGTGCACGTATCCGACGCGTCCGCCCGTCTCCGCGTGCACGCGCGCACGGTTGGCGTCGACCCAGGCGCGGTAGCGCAGCATGCGCTCGTCGCGCAGCGTGCGTACGAGGGCGCGATGCGGACGTTCGCCGTCGCGCGCGACGGTCAGCACGACGTCGCGTGCCGCTTGGTTGACGAGCGCCGCGCCCGGGCCGTATCGCTCGGACAGCGCGCGTCCGCCGATCGCGACGATGACGTCGCCCTCGCGCACGTCGACGCCCGGCTCGGCGAGCGGCGAGTCGGCGTCGCGGTTCCACGGATCGCCGCGCAGGATCGCTTCGATGCGATACCCGCCGCGCGAGGGGTCCCACGCGACGTCCGCGCCGAGGAAGCCGCGCTTGTACTGCGGCGGCTGCGGACGGTCGCCGCCGCTTTCGTACGCGTGCGACGTTCCGAGCTCGCCCTGCATCTCCCAGATCAGATCCGACAGCTCGTTGCGCGTGCGGATCTTCGGCAGCAGCGTCTCGTAGCGCGTCACGACGGCGTCCCAGTCGACGCCCGACATCGCGGGGTCCCAGAAGTTCTCACGCTGCAGACGCCACGCTTCGCGCAGCATCTGACGCCACTCGTCGCGCGGCTCGACGAGCACGCTGACCCGCGCCAAGTCGAGCCAGCCGCTGCGCCGTCCCGCGTCCTGCGACGCGGGCTCGTCGTCGTTGCCGTTCTCGGGCAGGTCGCGCGTCGCGTCGATCGCGCGCAGCTTGCCACGCGACGCGTACACGACGGTGCGGCCGTCGGCGCCGGCGACGAAGTCGTCGACGTCCGCGGCCAGCACGCCGCTCCGCTGCTCCTCGAAGTCGTATGCGTGCAGCTCGCCGGCGACGGGCTCGCGGTCCCGCTCGTTCGGCATGATGCCGCGCACGGGAAAGCGCGAGAACACCGCACGTCCCTTCACCGCCGCGATGCGGTCGTACGTTCCTTCGTCGACCGGAAAGGGCAGCATGCGGCTTGCGATTCCGTCCGCGTCGATGTCGATCGCGACCGGTGTGCGCGGCTGCTCGTCGTCGTCGTCGTCATCGTCGTCGTCGCGTTCGCGGCGGCGGTGCACCGGCGACGGCTTCGCGACGAACGGGTTCGCAACGGAGTCGCGCAGCGTCAGAAGATACGGCCGCGTCGCTTCCGGGAAGCTCAGCTCGAACTGCAGCGCGTCGTACACCGGGTGGAAGTCGCGCGTCGAGATCAGGTACAGGTAGTTGCCCTCCGGGTCCCAGGCCGGGGAACGGTCCTCGCGCAGCGCGCTCGTCGCGTCGATCGTGCGGTCGCCGTCGCAGTCGGCGATGCGCACGATCGACGTGTGCAGCTTCGGCGACCACACGTACGCGAGCCACCGTCCGTCGGGCGAGAACGCGAGGTCTTCGATCCGCTCGCCGACGCTGCGGTCGAGCAGTCTGGGTGCGGTGCCCACATCGAGCAGCCAGAGCTCGTGACGGTTGTTCGCGTACGCGAGGCGCTCGCCGGCCGGCGACGCGACGAGCGCGTGGATGACGCCCGCATCCGCGTCGGTGACGAAACGCGGCGGTTCGGCATGGTCCGTCGCCTCGATCGCGATCCGCTCGAAGCCGCCCGTGTCGTCGACGTACGCGACGTGCGCGTCGTCGTGCATCCACGCGAGCAGGCGCCGTCGTGCGTACGGCACCGCTGCGTGCTCCGCGCTCGACGACGGATACTCGAGCACGGCCTCTTCCCACAGCGGCATCGTGTACGCGTGGCCCCGGCTGACGACGCCGACCGCCGTGCCGTCGTGCGCGACGGACCACGACTCCAGCATCTCCGATGCGTCGGTGAAGCGGCGCGCGGTTTCCCACGCGTTCGACGGCATGCGCACGTCGACCCGACGCACGTCGCCGCTCCGCGGATCGAGGAGCACGAGGTCCCCGCCGCACGCGTACACGACGCGCGTCGCGTCGGTCGCCGGAAAGCGCGCGTAGTGCTCGCGTTCGCCGGTGTGCCGCGTGAGATCGGTACCGTCGGGCCGCACGGAGTAGAGGTTGCCGACGCCTTCGTGATCCGAAAGGAACACGACGCGACCGCCCGCCCAGAGCGGCCACACGAGGTTGCCGTCCAGCTCGCGCAGGATGCGCGCGAACTCGCCGTCGCCGCGCGCGTCGACCCAGATGTGGCCGGCCGTCCCGCCGCGATAGCGTTTCCAGCGCGCGGGATCGATGGCGTTGCGCCCGATCAGCATCGTGCCGTCCGGTCCGGCATCGAGCGTCAGCGCGTGCCCGAGCGCGAGATCGATCGGTTCGCCGCCGGCCGCGTCCACGCGAAACGCGCGCGTCTCCTTGACGAACGGCGAGCCGGCGTCGCACGTGAAGAAGATCGAGCGGCCGTCGCGCGACCAGCCGCAGCAATACAGGGTCTCGCTGCCGAGAAACGTCAGGCGCGTCGCCACGCCGCCTTCCGACGGCATCGCGTACAGCTCGGGGTTGCCTTCCTCGCGGCCCACGAACGCGACGCGCGCGCCGTCCGGCGAGAGGCGCGGCAGCGAACACTCGCCGTCGGTCGACGTGAGACGGCGCGCGATTCCGCCGCCGGCATCGACGGTCCAGAGATCGTCCTCGCACGCGAAAACGATCGTGTCGCCGGCGATCGTCGGCGTTCGTACGTATCCGATGGCGGTCACCCGCGACGGGTACGCGGAGCGGGTGAGGGAGTCCCGGCGCCGCAACTCGCGGGGGGAGTCATGTGAGGGCGCGTGAACGCGGAGGGCCGATGGACGAGCCGTTGCTAGCCGCGTTCCGTGCAGGCGATCCGCGTGCCCTCGCGCGCGCGATCTCCCGCTGCGAATCCGGTCGCGGCGCCGACCTGATCCGCGCGCTGTACGCGTCGACGGGACGCGCGCTGACCGTCGGGTTGACCGGACCGCCGGGCGTCGGAAAATCGACGCTGAGCGGAGCGCTCATTGCGCACGTGCGGACGCTCGGGAAAACCGTCGGCGTCATCAGCGTCGACCCGAGCTCGCCGTTCTCGCACGGTGCGCTGCTCGGCGATCGTATTCGTCTCTCCGAGCACTTCACGGATCCCGACGTGTTCATCCGGTCGATGGCGTCGCGCGGTCATCTCGGCGGGCTCGCGGGCGCGACCGCCGACGCCGTGTCGCTGATGGACGCGTTCGGCAAGGACGTCGTGCTTGTCGAGACGGTCGGCGTCGGACAGTCGGAGATCGAGATCGCGGAGGTCGCCGACACGACGCTCGTCGCGCTGCAGCCGGGGAGCGGCGATTCGGTGCAGGTGCTGAAAGCCGGCGTGCTCGAGATCGCGGACGTCTTCGTCGTCAACAAGAGCGATCACCCGATGGCGCTGCAGCTGCAGCGCGAAGTCCGGTCCATGATGGAGATGCTCGCGTATGACGGTTGGGTGCCGCGGCTCGTCGGCACGCAGGCGATCCAGGGCACGGGCATCGATGCCCTCTGGGACGCGATCGTCGAGCACGACGCGTGGCTGCGCGAGAGCGGCGAGCTCCGGGCGAAACGGCGCAGCGCGTTCGCGCACCGCGTTCGTCAGCTCGCGCTCGGCACGCTGGAACGGCGCGTGGACGAGTCGATCGCGTCGATCGGCGACGACGTCGATCCGTACGCGGCGGCGGTCGACGTGCTCGCGCGCTTCGGCGTGGCAGACGGAGTTCGCGCGCACGGCGCCGTTCGCGCGCCGGGCGCCGTGCGGGCGCACGTGCGGGGGCTGTGACGCATGGCCTTCACCGTTTGCCTCAGGCAAGACTGTTACGGCACCGATCCGACATCGGAATTCGTACCGTTGCAGGATGGAACGGACGTGCTGATCGACCTGTCACAGGTAGATCGATTTCGACCGAGCGGATTGGCTTATGTCTTCGCGCTTGCGTTCACTGTACAACGACGCGGCGGACGGGTGCAGTTTCGTCAGCCTGCCCCGGGGTTCGTCGGGAGTATCTGCGGAGGGTGAACTTCTTCAACGTGCTCGTGCAGCAGGGACTTCTCATCGACGAGGGTCACGATCGTCATCTGGGTGATTCACCCGGCCTTTTGAAGCCATCGATCCTTTCAACAATGGCCGGGACGCGCGATAATGTTGCTGACTCGCAAATCTTGCTGGACCGTTTTCAAAAGATGTTGGCTGTTTCGAGGATTTCTGGACACGAACGCGCCGCCAGCGTGTTTTCGGAGCTCTCGATGAATGCTGCTGAGCATTCGAGAAGCCCGCGCGGAGCATTCGTCATGGCACAGGCGTATCCCGATGAAGCCTCTATCGAAGTCGCAATTGCCGACGTGGGGTGCGGCATTCGCGCCGCGCTCGGGGAAGAGCGTTATCCATCCGACGCCGAAGCGATCGCGGCCGCGCTGCGCGAAGAAGTGACCGGCCGACGCGATGCTGCCGGCAACCCGGCGGAAGGCGGCTACGGTCTACCGACGGTCGCTGCCGAATCCGATGTGCTGGAAATTCGAAGCGGCAGTGCGCGTCTCACGAGCAACGTCATCCGAAACGCACAGGGAGAACTCATTCTCAAGCCCCGCTCGGTCCCACCGTTGGATGGAACCCAGGTTGCGGCGACGATTCTCGATCAAGGTCAACGGGATTGAAGATAATCGACTTCACGGAGGGCGCACTCGCGTCGCGGATGCAAGCGGCCGACGATCTCGAGAGAACCAAGGCGCAGGCGCTGTGCGGCTCGCCGCTCATCATTGATCTGGGCGACAATCTTGCGATGACGTCATGGGTTGACGGGTATCTCGTTCCTGTCGCTCGGCGATCTGAACACCTCATCATCGTCACGCGCTCGGAGCTGACCCGGAGCCATCTTCGTCGCGTGTTTGCCTCGAGAAAAGTGAGAGCGACGGTAGCGCAGACGCGCTCGGACGCGCTCGCCGGGCGGGTCGAACAGATTCCAGCGGCGTGACGCGGCCCGTCGAACGCCGCGTGCGTCTCTCGGACGGCGCGGAAACGATGCTGCAGGCGTGGGGCGAGCGCGGCCCGCTGCTCGTCGTGGTCCACGGGCTCGGTGCGTCGCGGCGCGGGTGGGCGCGCATCGGCGAGCACTTCGCGGATCGCATGCGCGTCGTCGCGTACGATCAGCGCGGTCACGGCGATCATGCGGCGCGGGGCCCGATGACGTTCGAGCGGACGGTCGATGACCTCGAGCAGGTCGTCGCGTCGCTCGGCGAGCACGTGCACGCGCTTGTCGGCCACTCGTGGGGCGGCGCGGTCGCCGTCGCGGGCGGCCGCCGGCTCGACGTCGACCGGGTCGCCGTCATCGACCCGATGCTGCACGTCGCTCCGGGCGTGTGGGGACGCGGCACCGGGGCGGAGTACCGCCGGATGTTCGCGACGTCGCTGGAAGAGCGCGAAGCGGCGATCCGCGCGTCGAACGCGGCGCTGCCCGACGTCGAGGTGGAAGCAAAGATCCACGCCGCACGGCGTCTGACGCTCGCGCCGATCGAGGCGCTCGATGCGGAGAACGGGATCGAGCAAGGACGCTGGGATCTGCGTGCGATGATCCGCGACTATCCGAAGCCGCTGCTGCTCGCGCTGGCCGACCGGAAGCGCTCGGTCGTGCTCGACGATCAGCGCGAGCTGTTCCACGCGCACGGCGGGACGAACGTGCGCATCGAGGTGTTCCAAGGCGCGAGCCACTCGTTGCAGCGCGACGCGTTCGACCGCTTCATGCCCGTGCTCGAGTCGTTCCTCAATGACGGGGCAGCGTAGGACAATGGTCCGACCGTCCGAACGTGCGCGGCTGTGGAGCGGGCTCGATGAAGCGTCCTTCGCGGAGCTTGCCGCCCTGCCGGCCGGTTCGGACCGGCTCGAGTCCGCCGTGTCGGCCGCCTACGGCGGGGCATGGCTGGACGTGCAGCGTTCGGTGGTCTTGATCGTTCCGTCCGTGGTCATGCGCGACGAACGGAACGATGTCATCGATCCCCGCCGTCCCGACGTTGCGGCGCTCGACGTGCCGGACGCGATCGAAGAGTTCGTCTTCGACGCGCGATTCGCGAGGCACTGAGCACGGTGACCGGTTTCGGGAAAGGGTTCCCGGGGCGTCGAACCCCACGGGTCGACCTCGGAGGGACGCAGCGTACGTGGCCAAGATGATCGATCGTGCGTCGGGACTCGGACCCGACGCCACCCCGGAGTACAAAGAGCTCGTCGAGCGCTGGGAAGCGAAAGCCGACCGGACGCCGCCGCGCAGCGGCAAGGGCTCCGGCGCCGTCGACCGGACCATCTCCGACGTCCCGCTCGCGACGCTGTACGGCCCGGCCGACGTCGCGCACCTCGATATCGCGCGCGACCTCGGCGTGCCGGGCGAGTTTCCGTACACGCGCGGCATCCATCCGACGATGTACCGCTCGCGCCTCTGGACCATGCGTCAGTTCGCGGGGTTCGGCAACGCGAAGCAGACCAACGAACGCTATCATTTCCTGCTGTCGCAGGGTCAGATGGGTCTGTCCGTCGCGTTCGACATGCCGACGCTGATGGGCTACGACTCGGACAGCCCGCAGTCGCTCGGCGAGGTCGGGAAGTGCGGCGTCGCGATCGACAGCGTCCGCGACATGGAGACGCTGTTCGACGGCATCGACCTCGGCGCGATCACGACGTCGATGACGATCAACGGGCCGGCGGCGATCGCGCTTGCGCAGTACATCGTCACGGCCGAGAACAAGGGCATCCCCCGCGGCAAGCTCGGCGGCACGCTGCAAGCCGACATCCTCAAAGAGTACATCGCGCAGAAGGAATGGATCTTTCCGCCGCGCCCGCACGTGCGCATCATCGTGGACATGATGGAGTTCTGCACGCGCGAGATGCCGAAGTGGAACACGATCTCGGTGTCCGGCTACCACATCCGCGAAGCGGGCTCGACCGCCGCGCAAGAGCTCGCGTTCACGCTCGCCGACGGATTCGCGTACGTCGAGGCGGCGGTGGAGCGCGGCATGGACATCGACGCGTTCGCGCCGCGGCTGTCGTTCTTTTTCAACTCGCACGTCGACTTCTTCGAAGAGATCGCCAAGTTCCGCGCCGCGCGCCGCATCTACGCGCGGCACATGCGCGACCGCTACGGCGCGAAGGACCCGCGCTCGTGGCAGCTCCGGTTCCACACGCAGACGGCCGGGTGCAGCGCGACGGCGCAGCAGCCCGAGAACAACATCGTGCGCGTCGCGTACGAAGCGATGGCCGCCGTCCTCGGCGGCACGCAGTCGCTGCACACGAACTCGATGGACGAAGTGCTCGCGCTTCCGACCGAGAAGTCGGTCGAGATCGCGCTCCGCACGCAGCAAGTGCTCGCGTACGAGACGAACGTGACGAACGTCGTCGACCCGCTCGGCGGGTCGTACTTCGTCGAGGCGCTCACCGACGAGATGGAACGGCAGGTCGAGCAATACTTCGCGCAGATCGCGGAGTTCGGCGGCATGGTGCCGGCCGTCGAAGCGGGCTTTCCGCAGCGCGAGATCGCCGACGCGTCGTACCGCTACCAGCGGTCGATCGAGTCGGGCGAGCGCGTCATCGTCGGCGTGAACGCGTTCGAGAAGCCGGACGAAGAGCAGCCGCCGGACCTCCTCAAGATCGGCATGGAGATCGAGCGCGGACAGGCGCGCTCGGTGCAGGACGTGCGCGCGAGCCGCGACGCCGCCGCCGTCGAAGCGTCCCTCGCCGCGCTGAAGCGCGCGTGCGCGGGCAAAGCGAACGTCATGCCATACCTGATCGACTGCGTGAAATCGGTAGCGACCGAAGGTGAGATCGTCGACGCGATGGTGAGCGTCTACGGACGCTACACCGAGCAGACGCAGTTCTAGCGATGCCGACCAGCAATGCGGGGTCGCGGCCGCTGCGCGTCATCGTGGCGAAGGCCGGACTCGACGGACACGACCGCGGCGCGAAGGTGATCGCACGGGCGCTGCGCGACGCCGGGATGGAAGTGATCTACACCGGGCTGTTCCAGACGCCGGAGCAGATCGTCCAGACCGCGATCCAGGAAGACGCGGACGGCATCGGGCTCTCGATCCTCTCGGGCGCGCACATGACGCTCTTTCCGCTCGTCGTCGAGCAGCTCAAGGCGCAGGGCGCCGACGACATCGTGTTCTTCGGCGGCGGAACGATCCCGGCGGACGACGCCGAGGAGCTGCGCCGGCTCGGCGTCCGCGAGATCTTCACGCCGGGCGCGCCGCTGTCCGACATCATCGCGTTCGTCGAGCGCGAGTGCGGAAAACGTCGCGAGCTGGTCGGCTAGTCGCGATGCGATGATGATGGAGCGAGCGCAGCACGATCGCGCCCGGCGAAGCGCGGTTTGAACCGTATTCGCACGCGCGTCGCTCCGTCGCCCACCGGCGATCCGCACGTCGGCACCGCGTACGTCGCGCTTGCGAACCTCGCGTTCGCGAAGAAGCACGGCGGCGATTTTCTGCTGCGCATCGAGGATACCGATCGAGCGCGCTCGACCGCCGAGTCCGAGCGCGCGATCCTCGCCGCGCTGCGTTGGGCCGGCATCGCGTGGGACGAGGGACCGGACGTCGGCGGACCGTTCGGGCCGTACCGCCAGAGCGAACGCTCCGCGATCTACACGCGCTACGCCGACGAGCTGCTCGCGAACGGCCACGCGTTCCGGTGCTTCTGCACGCCGGCGCGGCTGGAAGAGATGCGCGCGGTGCAGCGTGCCGCCGGCATCCCGCAGCGGTACGACGGCCACTGCCTCGCGATTCCGTCGGACGAGTCGGCGCGCCGTGCCGCGTCCGGCGAACCGTTCGTCGTGCGCATGAAGGTGCCGGAGTCCGGCGTCTGCATCGTGCGCGACCTGGCGCGCGGGCCGGTGCCGTTCGAGTACGCGACCGTCGACATGCAGGTGTTGATGAAGTCGGACGGTCTGCCGACGTATCATCTCGCGAACGTCGTCGACGACCACCTCATGGAGATCTCGCACGTGATCCGCGGTGAGGAGTGGATCTCGTCGGCGCCCAAACACCTGCTGCTGTACGCGTATTTCGGCTGGGAGCCGCCGGTGCTGATGCACATGCCGCTGCTGCGCAACCCGGACCGCTCGAAGCTCAGCAAGCGCAAGAATCCGACCGGCATCCTGTTCTACGAGCGGATGGGTTATCTGCCGGAAGCGCTGCTGAATTTTCTCGGCATCCTGTTGGCGCACGCGCCGGAGGGCCACGAGATCTTCGGCTTGCGCGAGCTGATCGAACGCATGGACCTCGAGCACGTGTCGCTCGGCGGGCCGGTCTTCGACGTGGCGAAGCTCGATTGGCTGAACAAGCAGTATCTGCACGCGTTGGACGCATCGCAGCTGCTGCAGCGCGCCGCCGCGTGGGGCTTCGACGAGGCACGCGCGCTACGCATCGCGGAGCTCGCGCGCACGCGCATCGAGCGGCTCAGCGACATCGTGCCGTCGGCGGCGTACCTCTTCGCCGGCCGCGTCCCCATCACGAAGGACGCGTTCGCCGTGACGAAGTTTTCCGACGACGACCTCCGCAAGGCGCTCGCGCTCGCGATGTGGCGGCTCGACGCCGAGCCGTCGTTCGACATGGCGACGATCGAGCGCGTGCTCAAGTCCGTCGGCGAAACGCTCGACAAGAAGTTTCGGGACCTCTCACGCGTGTACTACATCGCGATGGCCGGCAGCCCGACGGCGTTGCCGCTGTTCGACTCGATGGAGCTCCTCGGGCGCGACATCGTGCGCGAGCGCTTTCGCGTCGCGCTCGACGCGCTCGGCGGCGTGAGCGCGAAGGAGCAGAAGGCGTGGCAGACGGTGCCGGCGCCGGAGCGCGAGGTCGCCGCGACGTGAGCGCGCGCGCGATCGTGCTCGCCGCCGGCAAGGGCACGCGCATGCGGTCGTCGCGGCCGAAAGTGCTGCACGAGCTGTGCGGACGGCCGATGCTGTGGTGGGTGCTCGAGGCGTTGCGCGCGTCGGGCATCGACGACGTCCTCGTCGTGACGAACGACGAGCTCGAGCCGCAGGTCGCGCCGCTCGGCGCGCAGAGCGTCGTGCAGCGCGAGCAGCTCGGCACGGGGCACGCCGTGCGCGTCGCGCTCGACGCGCTGGAGCCGCGCCAGGGCACGCTCGTCGTCGCGTACGGCGACATGCCGCTCGTCGAGCCGCAGACGTTCCGAGACGTGCGCGCCGCGCTGGAGGCGGACCCCGCACGCGCGATCGCGCTCGTCACCGCGCGCATGCCGCTGCCGTCCAGCTTCGGACGGATCGTGCGCGGCGCGCCGTCGGACGGAGACGCCGGCGTCGCGCGTATCGTCGAAGCGAAGGACTGCACGGCGGAAGAGCTCGCGATCCGCGAGATGAACGCCGGCATCTACGCGTTCGACGAGCCGGCGTTGCGCGACATCGTCCCGCGGATTGGCGCGAACAACGCGCAGCGCGAGTACTATCTCACCGACGCGGTCGAGCTGGCGCTCGCGGCCGGGCGGCACGTCGTGCCCGTCACCGCCGGAGACTACCGGACGGTGCTCGGCGTGAACGATCGCGTCGAGCTCGCGAACGCGTACGCGCTGCTGAACCGGCGGCTGTGCGAGGAGCACATGCGTGCGGGCGTGACGATCTGCGATCCGGCGACGACGCACCTCACGCCGGGCGTGCAGATCGCGCGCGACGTGACGATCTATCCGGGCACGTCGATCGCGGGGCCGGCGCGGATCGGCGAAGGGTCGACGATCGGCCCGCGCAGCCGCATCGCGGACTCCGTCATCGGCGCGGGGTGCGAGATCCGCGAGAGCGTCGTCCTGCGCACGCGGATCGGCGACGACGTGCGCGTCGGCCCGTTCGCGCACCTGCGCGACGGCAACGTCATCGGCGACCGCGTGCGCATCGGCAACTTCGTCGAGCTCAAGAACGCCGACATCGGCGACGACGTCAAGGCGAACCACCTGGCGTACATCGGCGACGCGACGGTCGGGGATCGCACCAACTACGGCGCCGGCGCGATCACGTGCAACTACGACGGCGTGAAGAAGAACCGCACGGAGATCGGCAGCGACGTGTTCGTCGGCACGAACAGCTCGCTGGTCGCGCCCGTCGCGATCGGCGACGGCGCGATGACGGGCGCGGGCGCCGTGGTCATCCGCGACGTGCCGCCGGGAGACCGGCAAGTCGGCAACCCCGCGCGGTCGATCGCGAAGAAGCCCGCGAGCACGTAGCGCGCGGCGGCGCGCGCACGTCCCATCCGCGCTGGCCGCGGCGTACGAGGCGTCGCGCGCGCGGCGCGACGCCTCGTCGAGCCGCGCCTCAGCGCTTGCTGCGCTTCCCGGAGGACCGCGGCGACGACGTTTCGCCCTTGATCGTCTCCGCGGACGCCCGGCTGGTCGCGCGCAGCGCGAGGTCCGTGTCGAGCGGCTCCAGCGAGCTCTGCACCGACGGCTTCGCATCCGGAAGGTCCGGCGGCTCGCCGCCCGCGTTCGGATCGTCGCTCAGCTCGAACGTCCAGAGCCCTTGCGAGTTCGCCAGGTCGAATCCGACGGACGTCTTGCCGTTCTTCGACTCGTTGAAGTACGTGTGCGTGAAGCGCTCGTCCGGCGCGACGTTCCCCGGCGGAAAGTTGTTCTCGATCGCCGCGAGCGCCGACTCGAACATCTTCTGGTGCGCGACCTCGCGCGTCATGAGGAAGGTCAGCGCGTCACGCGCGCCGGCGTCGGGACAGTACTTGATGAGGCGCTCGTACACGATCTTCGCGCGCGCTTCGGCCGCGATGTCCGAGCGTAAATCCGCGAGCGGGTGCCCGATCGTGTCGACGTACGCGGCCGTCCACGGGACGCCCATCGAGTCGGTCAGCCGCGGTCCGGATCCGCCGAGAATCGCCTGCGACGAGTTCCACGCGAGCTGCTGGTACTGTTCCTGTTTGCCCTCGATGAAGTCGCCGAGGTAGCCGGCCTCGACCTCGTCGACGAGCGCGCCCTTGGAGCCCTTGAGCAGACCGACGATCACCTGACCGATCATCTCGAGATGCGAGAGCTCCTCGGTCGCGATGTCGAGCAGCATGTCGCGTCGCGCGACGTCGCTCTCCGCCCATCCTTGGGTGAAGTACCGCATCGCGGCGGCGAGCTCGCCGTCCTTTCCGCCGAACTGCTCGAGGCACATCTTGGCGAACGTGGGGTTCGGCTCGTCGACGCGCACGGTGTACTGTAACCGCTTGTTGTGTAGGAGCATGAAAATCCTCAGACGTGAAAGAGTGAAGTGACCAACGCGAGGTCGCCCGCGCACGCTGCGACGGCAACCGCAGTTCCGGAGATCAGGAGCGCCGCACCGGCCAGCGTGCGGCGGAGCGCGCCCCGAAGCGCGAGCACGAGCAGCGGTACGATGACCGCCGGCAGGAT
>Ga0213875_10001845_pt1 | contig 13168 bp, 13 predicted proteins | sample BarmaccomBMRX_R8_FD_160105 | JGI IMG/M metagenome (GOLD analysis project Ga0213875, IMG submission 160105) | Root-associated microbial communities from Barbacenia macrantha in rupestrian grasslands, the National Park of Serra do Cipo, Brazil - RX_R8 | ecosystem: Host-associated > Plants > Roots... | reverse complement strand
CTTTTCGTCGCGGCGTTCATGTTCGCCGCAGTGATACTGGTCGCGGTCACAATCATACTGCCCGCGGCTTGGTGGGGGAAGCGGCAAGGAAGCCGCCCGCTCGCGGGCGGAGTTATTTACTTTATCGCGATCGGCCTGGGCTTCATGCTGGTGGAGATGGCCATGATCCAGCAACTAACTATATTTCTTGGCCATCCGATTTACGCGCTCATCGTGGTTCTCGCGGGTCTGATCCTTTCGTCAGGCGTGGGAAGCCTGGCGTCGGACGCTTTGAGGCTGCGTTCCCGCTTGCAAAGCAACATGCCCGCCATCGCGGTGGTGGCAGTAATTGGCGCTTATCTTCTTGTGGTCGTGCCGCTGATTCATCGTTTCACCGCCCAAGTGCTCTCGCATCGCGTTCTTATCTCACTGTTGCTCATCGCCCCTCCGGGCTTCCTGATGGGCTATTGCTTTCCGATTGGTATGCGATGGCTGAGGATCCTCGGGCAGGAAAAAAATCTGCCCTGGATGTGGGCCCTGAACGGAGCGGCGGGAACTCTTGGGAGCTTCGTTGCAATCGCGGTTTCAATGGATACCAGCATCGCAACCTGTGCATTGACCGGCGCCGCCTGCTATCTTGTTGCCGGAATTTCGATGCCGGGCATGACCGCCTCACGTACGAGTTGAGCGATCCGATTGCGAAAATCCAAACGGCGCATCCAGATGCGTTCGCCAATCTATTCCGGTCCCGGAACAGGCATTGGATGTTCCGCCGAAGTTACGTCCGATATCGTGCGCGCATGTGCGGCCAACTTGGCGTAGCGCTCTTTAATACGCACCAGATCTTCCTCGGTCAGTTCTTCTAGATTGATAAACGCGTTCTGTGCGCCCCGCACCGCGCGCAGCAGTTCATCCACCTTGAGCTGCAGCGCTGCGCTTTCACGATTTTGCGTGTTCTGGATGAGGAAAATCATCAGCATCGTGACAACATCGCTCAGCGTATTGATGATGAGCTGCCAAGTGTCGCTGTAATGAAAAAAAGGGCCGCTGGCGAGCCACAAAAGGGTAATCGCGCACACTGTCATGAAGGCGGGAGAGGACCCCGTAATCTTCGAGGTCTTTTGGGCCGCCTTGGCAAACCACTGATTGGTTGTCGGCATTATGATTTGACGTTCGCATGGTACTCACAATTTTGCAAAGGTATCCAGCGCCCGTTGGTACCATTACGCGCGGGTATCGATGCCCACCCGATGCGCGGCCTCAAAGGCGGCGATCGCGGGCTCTTGTTGTTGGATATATCCCAGCTCGTCGATCCCCTCCAGCAAACAATGCTTTGCGAAACTGTCCACAGGAAAATTCACCTTGCGCCCGCTTGCCAGTGTTAGCGTCTGAGAAGCGAGATCCACCTTTACCGTCGCGCCCGGATTTTGAAGAAGCTCGGCGTGAACATCCGGCGGCACGACGATGGGGAGCAATGAATTCTTGAGCGAATTACCCTTGAAAATATCGGCAAACGACGTGCTGATCACCGCCCGAAAACCGTATTGTGAGAGCGCCCATGGCGCATGCTCGCGCGAACTGCCGCATCCGAAATTATCACCCGCGAGCAGAATCTGGCAGGCTTTCGATTCAGGCTTATTCAAGACAAAATCTTTCTTCGGTTTCCCATCGGCGTCATAGCGCCAATCGAAAAAGAGCTGATCGCCCAGCCCCTGTTTTGAAATCGTCTTCAAGAATCGCGCCGGGATGATCTGATCGGTGTCGACGTTATCCATCGGCAGCGGAACCATGCGGCTTTCAAATGGCGTGAACCGTTCCATTACAGCAGCTCCCTTACATCGCTCACGGCGCCCGAGATAGCCGAAGCCGCCGCCGTCATGGGGCTGGCGAGGAACGTCCGCGCGCCCTTACCCTGCCGCCCTTCGAAGTTGCGATTGCTGGTCGAGACGCTGTATTCGCCCGGCTGCAATTGATCGCCGTTCATGGCGATGCACATGGAACATCCGGCTTCCCGCCAATCGGCGCCCGCATCGCGGAAAATTTGATCGAGACCCTCGGCCTGTGCCTGCGCCTTTACTTGCTGTGATCCCGGCACCACGAGCACCCGTACGCCCGGATGCACTTTGCGGCCTTTCAATACACTAGCGGCTTTCCTCAGATCCGAAATGCGCGAATTCGTGCAGCTTCCGATGAACACCACGTTCACGGGATGGCCTAGCAGCGGTTTGCCAGGCCGAAGATCCATATAGACCAGCGCCCGAGCCAGCGAATCGCGCTCCAGCGGATCGCTGTAGTTGCTTGGATCGGGCACCGCGCCGGTGATCGGAATGCCCATGCCTGGATTGGTGCCGAAAGTGATCATCGGCTCGAGCGCCGCTGCGTCGATCGCGATGCTCTTGTCGTACGTCGCGCCGTCATCGGTCGGCAATTGCCGCCAGCGCTCCACCGCCTGATCCCATGCCGCTCCTTTGGGTGCATACTGCCGCCCCGCGACATATTGGTAGGTCGTGTCATCGGGCGCCACCAAACCCGCGCGCGCCCCCGCTTCAATCGACATGTTGCAAACCGTCATGCGCTCTTCCATCGACAGCGCTCGGATCGCCGGCCCGCAATATTCAAACACCGATCCGGTGCCTCCTCCGATTCCGATCCGCGCGATCAGAGCCAGGATAATGTCCTTTGCCGAAACTCCTGGCTTGAGTGCGCCATCCACCAGCACCTGATAAGTGTGCGACCGTTTCTGCAGCAGGCATTGCGTCGCGAGCACGTGCTCCACTTCGCTGGTGCCAATTCCGAACGCCAGTGCTCCAAACGCGCCGTGCGTCGCAGTGTGGCTGTCTCCGCAAACCACGGTCATGCCGGGCTGCGTTAGTCCGAGCTCGGGCCCGATCACATGCACGATTCCTTGCTGGTCACTGCCCAGCGGATAACAATGGATGCCGAAATCGTTACAGTTCTGAACGAGGCGCTCCACCTGAGTCGCGGCGATCTTGTCGACGATGGGAAGCCCCCGCGGCGTGGTTGGCGTGCTGTGATCGGTGGTGGCGATCGTCAGATCCGGCCGCCGCACTTTCAATCCGCGCACGCGCAATCCGTCGAACGCTTGGGGCGATGTCACTTCGTGCACCAGGTGCAAATCGATGTAGAGCAGCGCCGGAGCGTCCGGCCGCTCTGCCACCACGTGGTTGTCCCAGATCTTTTCGATGATCGTGCGGGGCTTCGTTTTCGACAGGGTGTTCGTTGAACTTGTCATATTGCTTCCGCTACTGCGTCTCCTACTTCCGATGTGGTTGCCGGTCTTCCCGCCGGCTTCAGGTCCGCCGTGACGCGGCCCGAGTTGAGCACGGTCTCCACCGCTCGATTCACCGCAGCCGCTTCTTCCTTCAGCCCGAAACTGTATTCGAGCATCGCGGCTACAGATCCGATGGCGCCAAACGGATTCGCTTTGCTTTGTCCCGCGATGTCCGGCGCCGAGCCGTGCACCGGCTCATATAATCCGACCCAAGCGCCAGACGGCTTGCGGTCCCCGATGGATGCCGAGGGCAGCATGCCAATGGAACCCGCCAGCACTGCCCCTTCATCACTCAGAATATCGCCAAACATATTTTCGGTGACGAGAACGTCGAAGCGCCGCGGATTCAGGATCAATTGCATCGCGCAATTGTCTACCAACAGATGATCCAGGGCCACGCCCGGGAACTCCGCCGCTACTTCAATCACTACTTTACGCCAGAGCTGCGACGTCTCGATAACATTGGACTTATCGACACTCGTCACCTTCTTGCGCCGGTTTTGTGCCAAGTGAAACGCCATCCGTGCCACGCGCTCGATCTCAGGCCGCGTGTACGTCATGGTATTGACCGCGCGCTCGTCCTTGCCACTGCCCTGAATGCCACGCGGGGCGCCATAATAAATTCCGCCGGTCAACTCGCGAACGATAATCATGTCTGTCCCATCGACCAACGTATTCTTAAGCGGCGAGGAATCGAGCAGCGCCTTGTACGAACGCACCGGACGCAGGTTCGCATATACGCCGAGCGTTTTGCGGATGCCGAGCAGTCCTTTCTCCGGCCGCTTCTCGGGCGGAGCGTCGTCAAATTCCGGCAATCCGACGGCGCCCATCAAAGTTGCGTCGGCCTTCAGCGCCAGATCGACTGTTTCCTGGGGTAACGGACTGCCTGTCTTGTGAATCGCAATCCCGCCGAGCAAGCCCTCACTCAAGATCGGTTCGTGATGGAACCTGCTGGCGACCTTCTTCAACACCTTCACGGCTTCTCGCGTGACCTCTGTGCCGATCCCGTCGCCGGCGAGTATCAATATTCGAAGTTGCATTCCTATTTTGAGCAGCGCGCCTGAGCCGGGCGGATTAATCGCTCCCCGCAACCGCTGTCTGGCCGGCCACTTCGTGCAGCAGCGCCAGGATCTCGTCGTTGCGCACGCCCTTCTTGCGATCCGCCAGCGCCGTGAAGCGATGGTATAGCACGTCCAGCTCATCTTTACCGAGCTCAAATCCGAGATCTCCGGCACGCTTGTTGAGTGCATGGCGTCCGCTGTGTTTACCCAGCACCAGTTTGCTTTCTGGGACGCCCACGCTTTTCGGATCGATGATCTCGTACGTTGTGCGTTCCTTTAAGTAACCATCCTGATGGATTCCTGCTTCGTGCGCGAAAGCGTTTTCCCCGACAATGGCTTTATTGGGTTGTGGCCCAAAGCTGATGGTCCGCGACAGAAGCTGGCTGGCCGCGAAAATATGCTCGGTGACGATCTTCGTCTCAAAAGGCAGGCGATCGCTGCGCGTCTTAAACGCCATCACGATCTCTTCGAGTGACGCATTGCCCGCGCGCTCGCCAATTCCATTGATCGTACACTCGATCTGCCGCGCCCCTGCCTGGACCGCTGCGATGGAATTGGCCACCGCCAGTCCCAGGTCGTCATGGCAATGCACGCTGATGATCGCGCTGTCGCCCAGTGCACGCACCATGCGCGCGATCAAGGCGCCGTATTCTTCCGGCACCGAGTATCCCACGGTATCGGGAAGGTTGACCGTCCGCGCTCCAGCCGCTACCACGGCGCGCGAAACCTGCTCCAGGTACTCGGGCTCGGTTCGCGTCGCATCTTCGGCGGAAAATTCGACGTCATCGGTGTAATTCCGGGCCAGTTCAACAGCGGCAACTGCCTCGTCAAGAATCTGTTGCTGCGACTTCTTCAGCTTATACTTCAAGTGTATTTCGCTGGTCGCGAGGAAGGTGTGGATCCTTGGCCTGCGCGCATTCTCGAGCGATTCCGCCGCGCGCTCCACGTCCATTCGATTTGCACGCGCCAGCGCCGCCACTTGAACCCAGGAGAATTCACGGCTCACCGCATCTACTGCATCGAAATCCCCTTGGGATGCGATCGGAAACCCTGCTTCGAGAATGTCGACGCCCAATTCCACCAGTTTTCGCGCCAGTTGCAGCTTCTCGGGTACGGTCATGCTGCAGCCCGGCGATTGTTCACCATCGCGGAGGGTGGTGTCGAAGATATAGACTCGATTAGCCATGAATCCTCCTGTATCGGTACTCATTATGAGAGACGCCACCGGATTTGGCAAATTTATAATATGCCGAGCCGGAATAAGCTAAAATCATAGCATAAAGCCTGCTTATGGAACTCTATCCGCTCAAGGTCTTCCTGACTGTGGCGTCCGAGAAAAGCTTTTCGCGCGCCGCCGAGAAGATGCTGCGGACCCAGCCGGCAATCTCGCTGGCGGTCCAGAAGCTCGAATCGGACGTGCAGGAGAAGCTGATCGACCGTTCCGGCAAGGAACTTCTGCTTACCGATGCGGGGCGCATCGTTTACGACTACGCCCGCCGCTTCGAAAACTTGACGGCCGATCTGGAGAACGCGCTCGCCGAGCTGCGCGATAATTCAGCGGGACGCCTGGTGGTGGGGGCCAACGAATCCACTTCGCTCTATCTGCTCGGCCATATCGAGCGCTATCGGCGGCAGTATCCCAAAGTGAAGGTGCAAGTGCGGCGTTCACTATCGAGCAAAATCCCCAGTCAGTTGATCGACGGCGATCTGGAACTCGGCGTAATCAGCTACGATCCGGAAGACCACCGCCTCCATTCCATGGTGATCTACATCGATCACCTGGCGTTCGTCGTTTCGCCCCAGCATCGCTTCGCCACGCGCGGCCAAGTGTCGATCAAAGAGTTGGGCATGGAAACATTTATCGCCCATAATGTCTTATCGCCCTATCGCGACGTGGTGCTCAAGGAGTTCCAGCGGCACAAAATCCAACTCAATATGGACGTCGAGATGCCGACAGTGGAAACCATCCGGCGGATGGTTCAACGCAACGAGGGCGTGGCTTTCCTCCCGCGCATGTGCGTGGAGCAAGACGTCGCGCAGGACGCCCTTCGCGAGATTAAGGTGAAGGAGCTCGCCGTCGACCGCAAAATCCGGCTGGTATGCCCCGCGAAGCGGAGCCTGAGCCACGCGGCAAAAGCGTTCTTGGAATTGGTGAAGGGCGGCTAATCTCGTCAAGATCCCAAAACCTTGAGGGGGCCAGTGATACGTGAACTTCGGGTGAGCTTGCGTAATAAACTATTGCCGGGAATCAGAAACAAAAGCGGACGGTCCCATTCTGGACTTCGAAGGGCCTGAACTGCAAGACTGATTGTCTATGACAGACTGGTTCGGCCGCCCCGTCCTACACGTGACGGACGTAGAGGCTTCGCTCCATTTTTACGTTAACCAGCTCGGCTTCACGAGCGCCTGGCGATACGAGGAGGACGGGAGAGCGCGCGTCGCACAGGTGGAGCGGCAGGGCTGCGTGCTGATCCTGGCCAATACATGGCCGGAGAAGATTGGCAAGGGGCTGATGTTCATTTCGGTGAACGTCGAGCAGGAAACGCGCGAGGCCGCGATCGCCGCGTTGGACGCGCTGCGCGCGGAATTCGAGGCCAAGGGCGTTCCAGTGAAGGAGGGTTCCTGGGGCTACCGACTCTTGGTGGTCGATGATCCCGACAGCAATCAGCTCTTCTTCAACTATCCGAACGAGACTGCATCCGGCAAGATTGTTAGAGATGAAGCGTAATCGGCCGCGCCAACATGGCCGGCTCTGCATCACCAGAGTCTGCTGACCCTATTCGAAACGCGGGTGTACAGGCTCACCCTTCGCCGCTCTTCCCCAAACCGTGGGAGAGCCGCCGTGGGAGGAGTAGTGATACAAAAGTCAAGAATAGGAGCGACGCCGCTCGGCCAGGCCTGCTTCGAGTGGTTGAGCCTTGCCTTCGGCGATCTCTCGCCGGATCTCCTCTGCCAGACGTTCGCCGCTGCCGCCGGGAGCGAAATCCCGCTTCAAATCTTCATCCCAGGCCGCTTCTTCCATTCCCTCAAACCAGCCAGCGAGCTTCCGCCGTTCTTCCAACGGCAAATGCTTGATCGCTTTCTTGATGGTTTCGAGCGTCATACTGCCAAACTAGCACACGCGCTGCCTTGCGGCCGAGCAAACGATTTCCCAACATCTCGGCATGCCGATAAGGCAACGGCGCGAGCAAAGTCGCATAAACCGCTGTAAAGATCGCCGTGTTCGGCCCATACTGTACTAAATTACGAGATGGTCTTGTACCCTTCAGGCGGCCGGAATCCGCCAATTTCACGCGCGAGCAACTGTGCAAACACGATCGGCGTTGCGTCTTCCAAATACGGGCCGAGAATCTGAATCCCCACCGGCAAGCCGCTCTTGCTAAGCCCAGCGGGCGCAGTGGTGGCTGGGCAGCCAGTCAAACTCGCTGGAGAAACGTACGCCAGAAAATCCATGCCCTTCTGAATGCCGCCCCCGGGCAGCGGGACCTTTCGGCCCTCTGGAGGTGAATGATCGTGCGGGAATGCAGTGGTAAACACGGTTGGAAGCAGGAACACATCCACTCCCTCGAAGTACTTCTCCCAGAGCACGCGAAAGTGGAGCCGCTTGAAGTTCTTGCTCTGCCACTCCGCAAAATTCGCGAGCGAGCCTTGCGCCATGCTGTCGGATCGATTAGCCATCCGCTCCCGCGCTATCTGCTGGCGCTCGAGCGGAAGCACGCTGAAGTTGAACGCGCCCAGCATGAACAAATAGCTATCGAGTAATTCCGCGAATTGGAAGCCCTCCGGCCAGCCTGGTTTCAAGGTCGCCCCCGCCTTTTCGCAGGCCCCGATGGCCGATTCGAGAACCGCTTTAGTTTCGGCCGACACCGGAACGGTCGGATCCTCGAGCACGTACCCGATTCGATAATCGCTGAGGCGCTCGTGCCTGGCCTTTGGCAGTGTCCAATGGAAGGCTTTCGAGTCGGGAGGCTCCGGTCCCGCCAGAATGCGCAAACCGGCCTCCAAATCTTCGGCGCTCCTCGCCATGGGTCCGGCCACCGACAGCAGTGTAGAGAACCCGGGGCTTTGCAGGGCTCCTCCCGGCAAATGGCCACTCATGCTGACGATGTCGAGAGTCGGCTTGTGGCCGTAGATACCGCAAAATGCGGCCGGAGTTCGAATGCTGCCCCCGAGGTCCGATCCAATGCTGAGGAATGCCATGCCTGCGGCTAGCGATGCCGCCGATCCTCCTGACGATCCACCGGGGGTGCGCTCGAGATCCCAAGGATTGTTGGACGTGCCGTAGATCTCGTTAAACGATTGCATGTCGGCCAGGTTCATCGGTACATTCGTGGCGCCTAGCAAAATCGCTCCGGCATCTAGGAGCCTGCAAACGGCCACGGCGTGCCGAGGCGCCTTAGAATTCTTGAGCGCCGGAATTCCCCAGGTGCATGGCTGGCCTTCTACGGCGAAGCTTTCTTTAATATTGATTGGGACTCCCTGAAGTGAGCTCGATAACACCCCTCGCGCGAGCTCTTCGTCCGCACGCCTGGCCGACGCGAAAGCTTGCTCCCGCATCTGATAGACGTAGACGTTCAGCTTGGGCTGGAACGCGTCGATGCGCCGGAATGTGTGCTCAGTAAGCTCGACCGATGAAATCTTCTTCGCGCGAATGGCCGCGGCGGCTTCCAATGCCGATCCAAAATCAGGATCGAAATAAGTATTCGACACCGCCCGGCTACTTGGCTTCAGGCGCAGGCCGCCGATGATAGTTCGGCCGATACTGCTGATGACACGTCACGCATGCCGCGGTGAGGGAATCGTTGAGCGCCTTAATGCCGTCCAGATCCTTGGCTTGCGCTGCTTTGAAAGCGGCCGCTCCGGCGTCGATCATCATTTTCGAATCTTTGATCCAATTCCCCTGGTCGCGCGCCCGGCCGTCCATCATGAGCAGATTTCCGGATTCCGCCAGCATCAACGCCTGGCCCCTTAGGTCGTTCCACTCTTTCTGATTCTTGGGTGGATCGCGATCCACATAAAAGATCGCGTCCGAAGTTGGATAAATAATATCGATCATCAATTGGCTTACGTTCCCTACCGGCGTGAAAGATGCCGGGGCCTGCGCGGTAGCAGCCATTTCGAGCAAACCCGCTCCGGCAATCAAACTGACTCCAAGGCTTCGAATTACTTTTAGGCTTGTCATTTTTCTAAAGCTTGTCATTTTTCTAAAGCTTCGCAAGGCGACCTCCTGAACTCAGTGATTCTATCATTAGCCGTTTGCTATACAATTGGCGTTTCCAGCCGAAACACTCAAGGAGAGACATGATTCGGAATCTTTTGGTCGCGGCATCCGCCTTCGGAGCAGGGCTAGCTGGTGTCCAATTCGCGCGCGCGCAAGTGGTGAAGGACTTCGTTCCAGTGACCGAAGACATGCTGTTGCATCCCAGTCCCGACGATTGGCTGATGTACAGCCGCACCTATGACGCGCAGCGCTTCAGTCCTCTGAAGCAAATCAATCTCTCGAACGTCAGTGGACTTCGCATGGCCTGGACGCGCGGCTTCGGTGCGGGCACGAGCGAAACCATTCCCATCGTGCACAACGGCGTAATGTATTTGGTGGAACCCGGCGCTATTGTCGAAGCGCTCGACGCCGCCAACGGCGATCTTATTTGGGAGTATAAGCGCAAAGTTCCCGCCTCTGTTGCCAGTACCGCGCGCACCAAAGCGCTGGCGATCTATCAAGACGTAATTCTGTACACAGCCCCGGACGGATACGTGGTGGGACTGGATGCGCGCACCGGCGAGCAGCGCTGGCAGACTAGCACCGGTACCGGCGCGAACACTTCCGGCCCCATTGTCGTCGAAGGCAAAGTGATCTCTGGCCGAGGCTGCGGAAAGACTCGCGACACTTGCTTCATCGCCGCGCAAGACGCCGTCACGGGCAAGGACGTCTGGAAATTCTACAACGTGCCCGCGCCTGGTGAACCCGGCTCTGAGAGCTGGGGCAAGGATTTCAAGGACACTAACCTGGCGTCCACCTGGGGTCTGCCCGGCACTTACGATCCCGCACGCAAAACACTTTACTGGGGCATCGCAAATCCCATGCCCAACACTCGCCTGCAGCGCCACGGCGGCGATCCCGATGGCACCTCGCGCACTTCACCGGCCGACCTTTATAGCAATTCGACAGTCGCGATCGATCCGGAAACAGGCAAGCTCAAATGGTATTACCAGCATCTGCCCGCCGACGATTGGGACATGGATTATACCCACGAGCGCACGTTGGTGCGAGAGAAATTCAATCCCGATCCCAAGTACGTGAAATGGTTCAATCCCGACATTCCACGCGGCGAAGAGCACGATGTAGCCGTCATGGTTGGCGAAGGCGGCGGAGTTTTCGAGATCGACCGCGGCACTGGACAATTTTTATGGGCGACGCCCTTTCCCTACGATGATCCCCTGTTTCTTATTTCTAACATCGACGGCAGAACGGGCAAGGTGAGCATCAACTACGATCTGGTAAACAAAAAACCAGGCGAAGAGCACACCATCTGCTCCTACAACACCAGAAGCTTCTGGCCCACCGCCTTCGATCCGGATACCAACTCGCTCTACGTGCCATACATCGACAACTGCCTCGATATGACCTCGGCAGGTACGGCGCCCGATGAGCGCGAGCGCCGCCGGCCCGTGCCGCGCCCTGGGTCGGATCCGAACGCTTTAACCGCGATCGGAAAAATCAATCTGTCGACCGGCGAAATTCAGCGCTTCAATGTCGGGCGTGTGCCTTCCGACGGCGCGGCTCTAGTCACAGCGGGCGGCCTGCTCTTTCAAGGCGATTTAAATCGGCGTTTCCGCGCCTATGACGCCGCGACCGGTAAACAGCTCTGGGAATCGATCCTCGGCGGATCGATCTCAGTAAGCACCATCACCTATGCGGTGAATGGTAAGCAATATGTTGCCGTGATGACTGGTAACGGGCTCCTCGATGGTATCTTGCTTGGCGAGACTCCGAATTTGAAGCCTCCGCGCGGTATCAATGGCATTTACGCTTTCGCTCTGCCATAGGCGCTAACTCTGGGCACGAAACTGGCGAAAGATCTCATCCGCCGTCATTCCGCTGCGAAGCTTGATACGCATGCGGTCCAGGATGGCATCGTACTTTAGCCAGGTCTTCACCGTCTGTTCGGTCCGTTGCACCGTACCGTCGGCGCGCAGCGCCAACATCTCGGTTTGATCGGTGCGGAAATCGCCATCCACTTCGCCCTTCGTTCCAAACACAATGTAGGTCTGCGCCGGGTCGGTGCCTCGCGATCGGTGATCGATCCTGACGTACGAATCGCCCAAATCAATTTGGCGGCAGAAGCTTCGAACGAGCGTCTTGTTACCAGCGTGGGTCGTAAACTCCACCGAGCTTTCGAGTTCATAACCCTGAGGAACGTCGCGGCACGCCATGTCCAGGAGCCGAACCAAAGGAGTCGTTTCTTGCATTGCGTAGTTTCCTCCCTTCCTGAGGCGCATTCTGAGTGCGCCGGCGGTCACTCCGAAAAGATCGCGCCACGTGAGATTCGTATCGTCGAGCAGCGCCGCAAACTCCCGCCCATATCGCGCCCGCCATTCGCGCGGATACAAATGGGCGAGCCAACGCGCCAGATACTTCCTGCTTGCCTCTTCACGCATGCTTCAGGCGCCGCCGCCCGGTTCGGACGATTTGATTCAACTCCGAGAGCTGTTCCTCCAGATAACGGCGGCCGTCCCCGCTCAGCGTATACGGCTGGCGTCGATCCTGCGCGGCTTTCAGGGGACGAATCCAGCCCCGTTGTTCCAAGCGCGTTATCGCGCCATACAGCGTCCCAGGCCCCAACCGGACGCCGGCAAAACGCTGGATGTCCACCATCATCGCGTAGCCGTGTTTATCGCCATCAGCCAGACTAGCCAAAACCAGCAGAGTCGGATCAGACATATTTACTACGTGACACGTAATATCGTGGCACGGAATAGGTCTTAAGTCAAGATGGAATTTGTTGGCGCTCCAGGCGCTTGCTCAGCTCGTCAAGGTCCGCCACAAACCAGATCTAATCGCGGCATCGCGGCCATTCCGCAGCTTGGTTCCGTCGGCGGCGCATTCGTAAACTCGCACTCCCTGGAGTTCGTATGCTCTGTCTGGCATCGAATGCTACTTCTCAATCACCGGGAGCACGCGGCCTACCGAACCGCTTGGTGTATTGACGCCCAGCAGCGCTGCGAGCGTCGGTGCAACATCGGCCACGCGAATGTTCTCGTCGTAACGCCCGGAACGAATGCCCCGCCCAAAGAAAATGACGGGCACGTGGGTGTCGTAGCTGAATGAGGTGCCGTGGGAGGTTCCGCTCGGCGAGGCTATCCAATATGGCTTCTGAACGATGAATAAATCCGCCGAGCGTCCAGGATAGTAGCCGCGCTGCATCAGCGTACCGATTGGCTCGCCGGAAAGATTCTGGTGCTCCATCTGCGTGCTGGTGTATACACGGAAGATGTACGGCAGTTTCCTGACCGCCTCAGCCGCAATCTCCTCAGCCTCGGACAGCACCGCACGTTTTTCCCGCAGTAAGTCATGATTCAGATAGGGCCCTTGCTCAGAACTTGCGAGGATCCATTTGCCGGGTCCATATTTCTCACCGAGCGCCGATTCAATCGTACGAGAGACCTCAGCACCGGAAAATCGCCCGGCAGGAATGCCATGTTTAATCAATTCTTCCGGCTTAGGCGACACGCCGTGATCGGAGCTGAACACCACCACGTAGTTTCCCGCCCCAGCCGCCGCATCCACTGCACGCAACAGTTGCCCGAGCACGCGATCCGTTTCAATGCACATGTC
>Ga0213875_10001844_pt1 | contig 13168 bp, 9 predicted proteins | sample BarmaccomBMRX_R8_FD_160105 | JGI IMG/M metagenome (GOLD analysis project Ga0213875, IMG submission 160105) | Root-associated microbial communities from Barbacenia macrantha in rupestrian grasslands, the National Park of Serra do Cipo, Brazil - RX_R8 | ecosystem: Host-associated > Plants > Roots... | reverse complement strand
TGACCGGTCACAATCCTGGCATGGTTGTGACCGGTCACACAAGTGCTGAACAGCCCGCTCCCCTGGCCGCAGGGACGGCGGGGGCGGCGCGAGGGCGGCGCCGGTGAGTGGCGGGAATCCGGGCCCGGCGGGAGACGCGGGCGCGGCGCGGGCAGCAGGCACGAATCCGGGGCCGGCGGGGAATCCGGGGCCGGCGGGGGACGCGGGGCCGACTCCTGTTCGGGACGAGGACGCGGCGGTACGGGCATCGCGGGGCGTGTCGATCCGCGATGTGGCGGCGGCGGCGGGGGTTTCCTACCAGACCGTCTCGCGGGTGATCAACGGTCATCCGAGCGTCAGGCAGTCGACCAGGGACCTGGTGCGCGCGACCATCGAGGATCTCGATTTCCGGCCGAACCGGGCCGCGCGGGCACTGGCCGGCGGCCCCGCGCAGTCGGTCACGGTGCTCACGCCGGACACCAGCCTGTACGGTTCCAGCGCGGCGATCAAGGGCATCGAGGAGGCGGCGCGCGCGGCGGGGTTCGCCGTCGGCATCCGGGTCGTCGAGTCGGCGGAGCCAGCGGACGTCGGCGACGCGGTGATGCGGGCCGTCGAGCCCGGCGGGGCGCTGATCGTGATCGCCTACTACAAGGCCGGCACGATGACGCTGGCCGCGGTGCCGCCGGAGATTCCGATGGCGGCGCTCGTGGAGACGCCGACCGGCGACGAGGGCGCGGGCAAGCCGTGGGTCTGGCTGGACGACAGGAAGGCCGCCCTCGACGCCACCCGCTACCTGCTGGGCCTCGGGCACCGGACGGTGCACTACGTGTCCATCCCGTACTCGACCCGGGTCAGCCAGCGGATGGCGGGCTGGCGGGCCGCGCTGGAAACGGCCGGCGCTCCGGCACCCGAGCCGGTCCACGGCGGCTGGACGCCCCGCTCCGGCTATTCGGCAGGGCAGGCGCTGGCCGCGGATCCGCAGGTTACGGCCGTCCTGTGCGGTAACGACGATCTCGCACTCGGAGTGATGCGCGCCATGCACGAGGCGGGGCGCCCCGTGCCGGAGCAGGTCAGCGTCGTCGGATTCGACGACACGCCGACGGCGGAATTCCTCACCCCGCCGCTCACCACCGTACGGATGGACTTCACCGAGCTCGGCCGGGCCTGCTTCGCGCTGCTGCGCGGGCTGGTCGATCCGCGCGCGGTCACTCCCAGGCAGCCGTCGCCGCGGCCCGAGCTGATCGTCAGGGAGAGCGCCGCCCCTCCCCCGGCCCGGAGGGGAGGCCGCACATGACGCGCATCGCCGGGCCCAGGGAAGCCCGGGCGGATGAGGCCGGTCGGGCGCGCGGGCTTCGGGAGGGTGGTCCTGCCAGGCGAGCGGAGCGCCGCCCGGGCTGGCGGCGGCGGATCCGGAGCCTGGCGGCCGCGACGCCGTTCATCCTGCCCAGCCTCGCCGGCGTCCTGCTGTTCCTGGTGGTTCCGGTCATCATCGTGCTGGTGCTGAGCTTCTTCCAGTGGAACTTCCTCACGCCGCCGCACTTCGTCGGGTTCGCGAACTTCGGCACGATGACCAGGGATTACCACGTATTCCACGCCCTCGAGACCACCGCGTTCTACGTGCTGTGGAACATACCCATCCAGACGCTGATGGCGCTCGGGCTGGCGGTCCTGCTGAACCGGAAGCTGCCCGCGCTCGGCCTCTTCCGGGCCCTCTACGTGCTGCCGTACATGTCCACCCCGGTCGCGATGGCGGTGGTGTGGAGCTGGATGTTCAACGGCCAGTCCGGCCTCGTCAATCACCTGCTGCTGCTGGCCGGCATCCACGGGCCCGACTGGCTCGGCAGCACCAGCACGGCGCTGCCCGTCGTCGCCATGGTGAGCAACTGGCAGTACGCCGGGTACAACATGCTGTTCTTCCTCGCGGGGATGCAGACTATACCGCCATCTCTGTACGAGGCCGCGAGCATCGACGGCGCGGGCCCGGTGAAGCGGTTCTTCCGGATCACGCTGCCGCTGCTGAACCCGACCTTGCTCTTCGTGCTCGTCACCGACGTGATCGGGTCGTTCCAGATCTTCGACACCGTCTACGTGATGACGCAGGGCGGACCCGGTACGGCCACCAACGTCATCAACTACCAGATCTACTCGACGGGATTCCGGAATTTCGACGTCGGCTCGGCGTCCGCGATGTCGCTACTGCTCTTCGGCGTGATCCTGGTGGTCACCCTCGCCCAGTTCCGCTTCTTCCGCAGCCGCACGACATACGAGGTGTCCTGACTCATGAGAACCCTCAGGTACACCGTTTTCTACATCTGCCTGACGCTCATCGCGGTGGTCTTCGCCGGCCCGTACGTGCTGGCTTTCTTCGGCGCGCTGAAGCCTCCCGCGGACCTGTACAGCAGCTCGCCGTGGACGCTGCCGCATTCCTTCTACACGGGCAATTTCAGGACGATCCTGTTCTCCGACGGCTTCATCCGCTATCTGGGCAACACGGCCCTGGTTACCGCGGTGCTGACGGTCGGGCAGGTCAGCTTCGGCGTGCTCGCCGCGTACGCGTTCGCCCGGCTGGAGTTCCCCGGCCGGGACGCCCTGTTCTCTGTCTACCTGGCGACTCTGATGGTGCCCAACATCGTCACGATCGTCCCGCTGTACACGATGATGCGGCAGTTCCACCTGACCAACACGTACTGGGCCATCTTCCTGCCGTACGTGCTCGGGACGCCGTACACCATCTTCCTGATGCGGCAGTACTTCATGTCGCTGCCGTCGGAGGTATTCGCCGCCGCGCGGGTGGACGGCGCCTCGGAATGGCGGATTCTCACCCGGCTCGTCATCCCCATGGGCCGGCCGATCATCATCACCGCCACCCTCATCGCGTTCGTTTTCGGCTGGAACAACTTCCTGTGGCCGCTCATCGTGACCGACAGCAATTCGAGGCAGGTGCTCACGGTCAGCATCGCGGCGCTGCAGTCCTCGTTCAGCGAGCAGTGGAACCTCGTCCTCGCGGCGTCGCTCGTCGCGCTCATCCCGCTCCTGGTCGTTTTCGCGCTGTTCCAGAAGCAGATCGTGCGGTCGATTCAGCTATCCGGAGTCAACAGGTAATTCAGGAGGCACGGCTTAATGAGAGATAAGAGAGAGAAGGGCGCTGCTGGCCCGGGGGGACGACCCCCCGGATCCTCCCGATGGAGAGGGTCGCCGCGGCGGCTGGCGATCGCGGCCGGGTGCGTGGCGCTGCTGGCCGGGGCGACGGCATGCTCGTCCGGATCGTCCGGCGGCTCCGGCAGTTCCGGCACGGTGAACCTCACCTACGCCATGTGGCAGACGCCGGAGCAGGCCGGCTACCAGAAGTCGATCGGCGTTTTCGAGAAGGCGCACCCGAACATCCGCGTCACGATCGAGTCGATCGCGTACAACGACTACCAGCCGAAGCTGACCACCGAATTCAGCTCGGGCGCGGGCCCGGACGTGTACTGGGTGAACACGCCCATGATCGCGTCCTGGCTGAAGGACGGCGTGATGGAGGACCTCACGTCGAAGATCCAGGCGGCGAAGATCGACCTCGGCCAGTACCTGCCGGCGCTCGTCACCCTGCACCAGTTCAACGGCAAGCTGTACGGGCTGCCCAAGGACTGGGACACGATCGCGTACTTCTACAACGCCGGCTACTTCGCCGCCCACCACATCACGATGCCGTCCGGCCCGCTCACCTGGAATCCCGCCAACGGCGGGACGTGGCTGACCTTCCTCAGGTCGCTGACCTACGACACCAGCGGGCACAACGCGCTGTCACCCGCCTTCAACCCCAACTCGGTCGCGACCTACGCCATCGACGTCCCCAACGAGATGCAGTGGGGGTTCGAGCCCTTCCTGGCCGAGGACGGCGTCAAGCTGATTCCGCAGCCATACTCCAAGACGGTCTCGTTCGACACCCCCGCGGCGAAGCAGACGTTCCAGTTCCTCACCGACCTCATGTACAAGTACCACGTCGCCGCCCCGGCCTCCGACCTGGGCACCGACGGCGCGGCCAACAACACCGAAGACCAGACGATGTTCGCCAAGGGCAAGGTGGCGATGATCGAGAACGGTGACTGGGTGACCTCCGGGTTGCAGCAGGAGGTCAAGTTCAAGCTCGGCGCGGCGCCGGCCCCGTGCGGCCCCGCCGGTTGCTGGACCGTGCTGAACGGCCTCATCGACTCCGTCAACGCGCACTCCCCCAATCAGCAGGCCGCGTGGGAGTTCGAGCAGTGGCTCGGCTCGCCGCAGTCCGAGCGGATCCTGGGATCGGGCGGCTACATCTGGCCGGGGATCCCCTCGCTGGACCCGCTGTTCGCGTCCTACTGGAAGGCGCACGGCCTGGACATGACGCCGTTCGAGACTGAGTCCAAGTGGAACGTCGTGTACTGGCCCGTCACACCCGGCATGAACCAGGCGCAGCTCGACATCGCCAACCTGCTCGCGCCCGCCTACCTGAGCGGGAAGAACGTCGCGGGCGCCGTGGACGCGGCGGCGAAACAGGCCGACAACGACCTGGCGACCGCGGGCTGACCAACCCGGGGCGGCCTGCCGGCGGCTCGCACCCGCCGGCAGGCCCGCACCACCACCTCAGGAGGCAAACCGCACCCCCCAGCCGGAATCCCAATGGAGGGACCGTGTTCACCCACCACGCACGGGCGGCAGTGACCGCCATCCTAACCGCGACCACGCTGCTGACCGGGATCACAGCAGCTGGCAAGGCCAGCACCACGGCACAGCAGATCACGGTGAACCTCGCCGACGACACCGGGCCGGTCTTTCACGGCGCCAGCGGCGCGCTCTACGGGCTGAGCGAGAACGGCGTCCCCGGCGCCGACGCCATCGCCCCGCTGCACATCCGGGCCATCGACGCGAAGCCACCGGGCGGCCTGCAGCATCCCACCGGCGACGCCGACAAGATCGCTCCGGAGTTCGTGCGCGCGGGCGGCCAGTGGATCCTCGTCTACATGCAGGACATCTACTCGGCCTGGCCGTACCAGAACCTGGGCCTGTCCGACTACCTGCCGAGGGTCGAGACGATCGTCAGGGAGCTGATGGCGACGCCGCAGGCGTCGCATTTCGCCTTCGTCCCGTTCAACGAGCCGGACTGGATCTGGTACGGGCTCAGCGCGTCCAGCCAGAGCCAGTACATCGCCAACCGCGACAGGTTCCTCGCCGACTGGACCACGGTCTACCACGCGATCAAATCCATCGACCCGGGCGCGCCGATCGCCGGGCCCAACGAGGCCTATTACGACAGCCGCTTCATGCCGGATTTCCTGTCCTACGCGAAGGCGCACAACGTCCTTCCGCAGATCATCAGCTGGCACGAGCTCTCGCCGAGTTCGCTGCGGACCTACCGGTCGAGCTACGCCAGCTTCCGCGCGCTGGAGAGGCAGGACGGGATCGGCCCGCTGCCGGTCGACATCGACGAGTACGCGAACCGGTACGACCTCTCGGTTCCCGGCGAGATGGTGCAGTGGCTGTCCATGTTCGAGGACACCAAGGTGTACGCCGCCATGCCGTTCTGGGACATCGCGGACAACTACTCGGACACGGTGGTCAGAAACGATGAGCCGAACGGGCAGTGGTGGCTCCTTTACTGGTACGGCCAGCTCACCGGCCACACCGTGGGCGTGACGGTGCCGCAGCCCAACATGATCGACACCCCGGCCGGGCTCGCGGCGCTGGACACGTCCAGGCGGCAGGCCAGGATCCTGGTCGCCGACCCCGGCGGGTCCGGCGACAGCGTCACGATCACCGGCATCGGCCGGCGGATCTTCGGCGACAGGGTGCACGTGTCCGTCCAGTCGATCGGCTGGAGCGGCTATGACGGCGCGGCGTACACCCCGGTCGACGCGGCCGAGACCGACTACCGGGTGACGGACGGCTCGGTCACCGTGCCGCTCGGCGGGACCGACCCGATGAGCGCTTACCAGCTCATCGTCACGCCGGCCCGCGAGCACGTGCCCGGCACGGCGGTCACGCCGGGCACCCGGACGTACCTGGCGGCGGACGCGAGCCTCACCGACGCCACCGTCTACAGCCAGGGGTCGGTGTCCAACCCGAACGGGTACGCCACCGCGGGCGGGAAGGACGTCGGGTCCATCGACCAGCCGGACAGCCGGGTGGCCTTCCAGGTCACGGCGCCGCGCACCGGCCGGTACTTCCTGTCCGTCTACTACGGCAACCAGACCGGCACGATCGCGCAGCAGATCATGCGCGTGGACAGCGGGCCGTGGTCGTTCGTCAGCTACCCGCCGACGCTGAACTGGCTGTTCCGGTCGCACCAGGACATGTACCTGAACCTGACGGCTGGGACGCACACGATCACGTTCGGGGTGTCGGACCCGTCGACCGGCACGGCGAAGGGTCAGGTGACGCTCGACGACATCCAGCTCACGTACGCGCCCGGCGACGTTCCCGGTGTGACCGGGCCGGCCACCAGCTACCCGGCCGCGTACGCGGACGTTTCCGGTGACGCGACGACGTTCGCGGTGGACGCGGGGCACGACGGGTACTACCGGCTGTCGCTGGGCGGAGCGCGCGGGGACCTCCGGGCGGCGATCGGTGACAGCCGGGGCGTGGCGGGGAACCACCTCTCGTTCCGGACAAGTAACGAGGGAACCGTCGCCTACCTGCACGCCGGCATCAATCCGGTCCGGGTCGCGGACCTGGGCACGGGCGGCACGCTGAACGTCACGCCGGATCCGGCCGCGGACGCCGCCGATACCGCCGTGTACGCGGCGGCGGCGCCGGGCAACGCGCTGTCCGGCACCGCGGTCGTGCAGGCCGACCCGTACGCGTACGGCGGCGCGGACGTCGGGTACGTGGGCAACGGCGCGGGCAACACGCTGACGTTCACCGGGATCAGGGCGCCGCGGGCCGGCGTGTACCGGGTGATGGTCAGCTACGCCGACAACGACCGCGCCGGGTCGGGCAACTACAACTCCAACCTCATCGACCGCGGGTTCACCGTCAGCACCTCGAGTGGCTCGCCGGAGACCGTGTACGCGCGCAACACCTACAGCTGGGACCAGTTCGACACCGTCGAGGTGACCGTGCGGCTCGGCGCGGGCCTGAACACGATCACGTTCGGCAACCCGGACGCGTACGCGCCCAACTTCGACAAGATCACGGTGGCGGCGGCGGTGCTGCCGTAGGGACGCCGCACAGCGCCCGCCCGGTGTGCGGCCGGGGCGGGCGCTGTGCGGTCCGTGCGTTCCTGCTGGCCGGTTCAGTCGCCCATGACGCAGTTCAGGTCCTGGTTCGACCACACCGAGACGACCGGGAACGAGCCGGTGGGCAGGTTCAGGTTGCCGTCGGGGCCGCACAGGTCGGCGATCTCCGCGGTGTGGTCCGGCGTGGTCCAGCCCGCGTTGACGTCCGTCATGGTCTCGGCGTACTCGTGCGACAGCACGTAGGTGTTGTTCTCCTGGTAGGGGGCGTTGATGACGCTGTAGCCGTCGCTGGTCGTGGTGTGCCAGCCGTACCCGCCGCCGGCCGTCGTACCGGCCGGGGAGAAGATCACGAAGATCGATCGCGCCAGGTCGGTGACGCCGAAGTGGGCGGCGGCGTTGCGGGCCTCGGTGATCAGGTCGTCGCCGGGCTGGGCCGGGGCGGCCACCGAGGAGTCGAACCACGTGCCGGCGTACACCTCGCTGGTGGGGTACGGAACGTGCGCCGCTCCCGACGGGCAGTAGATCGTTCCCGCCGGGACGCCGTTGCAGTACTGGGTGAGGATCCTGGACCACCTCTCGCCGCCCTGGCCGAGACCGGAGAAGAACCCTTCGGCCTGCGACTGGACCGAGCCGCCGCTGCCGCCCCACTGCGAGCCGTAGAACACCAGGTAGACCTTGGGGCTCTCGGTGATCACGCCGTTGCCGCCGCCGTTGTACTGCACGTACGTGCCGGACGGCGTGGGCTGCGGGGTCGGCGTGGGTGTCGGGGTGGGCGTGGGTGTCGGGGTCGGGGTGGGAGTAGGGGTGGGGGTGACCGTTCCGGTGCACGCGGTGCCGTTGAACGTGAGCTGCGCGGGGACCGCGTTGGTGCCCGAGTAGGAGCCGTTGAACCCGAACGAGACGCTCGCGTCGGTGGCTACCGAGCCGTTGTAGGGCTCGCTGGCGACGGTCACGGTCTGGCCGGACTGGCTGGCGCTGCCGTTCCACGCCTGGGTGACCTGCTGGTTCCCCGGAAACATCCAGCCGGTGGTCCAGGACGTCACGGGACCGCCCAGGTTCGTGACCGACACGTTCGCGGTGAAGCCGTTGTTCCACTGGGAGGTCACGGTGTACGTTGCCTGGCAGCCGGCGGCTGCGTGGGCCTGGTGAGCCGTCGCGGCCACGGCGGCGAGGGCCAGAGCGGCCGCGCCGCAGGCGGCGAGGGCACGCCTTCGGCCGGGGGTACGCCTTCGGCCGGGGGCGCGCCTTCGGCCGGGGGTACGCCTTCCGCGGGGCGCGAGAAGAGCGGTGCGTGGCGGGATGATCTTCATCGGCGGCCTTCCGTCTTCCGTGGGCGAGTTGTTAGCGCTCACACAAGACGGCCCGGCGGGAGGCGGTCAACGCCGCCGGCTCGCGGGCGCCGTCGCCGTCGGCACCAGCGGGTCCGGCGGCGCGGCGGGCGGTCCGCTCACCTGGGAAAAGCTTTTCCCGGTGGGCGCGGCGGTCTGCCGCGGGCGGATGAAAGGTTCAGCGGTCACATGAGCCCGGCCACAGCACCCTGGTTTCCACTACGTTGCCGAACGCTGGTGCGTTCTGGAAACGGCGGGTCTGATACGGCACCTAGATTTCCGGCAACAGGTTCGGGACAGGCGCGTCGCGGAAACGGCGGGTCCAATACGGGGCTCTGGCATGTATTTCTGGGTGGTCGCGGCCGGGCTCACGATGGCGGCGGGGCCGCTGGCGCATTTGGCCCCGCCCAGTGGGGCCGCTGGCGCATTTGGCCCCGCCCAGTGGGGCCGCTGGCGCATTTGGCCCCGCCCAGTGGGGCCGCTGGCGCATTTGGCCCCGCCCAGTGGGGCCGCTGGCGCATTTGGCCCCGCGCAGGGGCCGCTGCCGGCGGCAAGGGGTGTTACCGGGCTGTCCCGTGCGGTTCGCGCGAGGGCGGATCGCGACGGCGGGTTACCTTCCGGTCGCATGGGTAGTGCGTGGCCCATTGCCCGCTGACAGGGCACCGCAAGCCACTGGAGGGGGAGGTTGCCATGGCAACTCCCGACAGCAGGCTAGCTCTCCAGGCCGGGCGGCGGCGAGGGCCAGGAATCCTGACCGGGCCGCCATGAGCATGCTATGAGAGGACAAGACATGAATCGCTCTGTGGGAGGGACGCTGATCGCGGGCGCGGGTCTGGTCGGCGCGGGTATCGCCGGCGCGGCCGGCGCCGTGAAGTGGCTGACCTCCAAGGCCGAGGGCGTCCCCGGCGACCGGACCCCGCGCAACCGCTGGCTCATGGTCACCGTCAACTGCCCGCCGGGGCAGTTCCCGGCGGCCGGTGACCTGCCCGAGCCGGTGGCGAAGCTCACCGACCGGGCGGAGGTCACGATCCGGCCCGCGCCCGGCGATCGGGGGACCGAGCTCGGCATGCGGCTCCTCGAGCAGCCGCCCGCCGGCGTCGCCGGCGTGACCGCGAGGCTCAGCGGCGCCGATCCCCGGCAGGAAATCCGGTCCGCGCTGCGCGACGCCAAGTCGCTGATCGAGACCGGCGAGGTCATCAAGCCCGACGAGCCGACCACGCATCCGACGCCGGCCGGGAAGCTTTTCGACTTCGCCACCAGACGGGCCGGAGGGGAGGGGCGGCTGTGAAGGCTGTGTGCTGGGAGGGCGTCAACAAGCTCGGCATCGAGCAGGTGCCCGACCCGAAGATACTGAACGAGCAGGACATGATCGTCAAGGTCACGGCGACCGTCACGTGCGGTTCCGACCTGCACCTGATCGGCGGTTACATCCCCGCGATGCGTTCCGGCGACGTCATCGGCCATGAATTCCTCGGCGAGGTCGTCGAGACCGGTCCCCGGGTCACCAGGCACAAGGCCGGCGACCGCGTGGTGGTGTGCTCGTTCATCTCGTGCGGCCGCTGCTGGTACTGCGCCCACGACGAGTGGTCGCTGTGCGACAACTCGAACACGAACTCCGGCATCGCCCAGGCCGCCTGGGGCTACGAAACCGGGGGCGTCTTCGGCTACTCGCACGCGATGGGCGGCTTCCGCGGCAGCCACGCCGAGTACGTCCGGGTGCCGTTCGCCGACTACGGGGCGTTCACGGTACCCGACGGCGTGGACGACGAGAGCGCCGTGTTCGCCTCCGACGCGGTTCCCACCGGCTGGATGGGCGCCGACCTGGGCGGCGTCAAGCCGGGCGACGTCGTCGCGGTGTGGGGCTCGGGCGGCGTCGGGCAGATGGCCGCGCAGGCGGCGAAGCTGCTGGGCGCCGGGAAGGTCATCGTCATCGACCAGCTTCCCGACCGGCTGAGCATGGCCGAGCGCTACGCGGAAGCGGAGACGATCAACTACGCCGACACCGACGTGCAGGCGGAGCTGCGCGAGCGGACGGGCGGCCGGGGCCCCGACGTCTGCATCGAGGCGGTCGGCATGGAGGCGCACAGCCCAGGGCCCCAGTTCTGGTACGACCAGGCGAAACAGCAGCTCCGGCTGCAGTCGGACCGGCCGACGGCGGTCCGGGAGGCGATCTACGCCTGCCGCAAGGGCGGCTCGGTGTTCGTGCTCGGCGTGTTCGGCGGCCTGGTGGACAAGTTCCCGCTCGGCGCGCTCATGAACAAGGGGCTGACGATGCGCGGCGCGCAGCAGCACGGGCAGCGCTACATCCCGATGCTGCTCGGCCGTATCGCCGCCGGCGAGCTGCAGACCCGCCATCTCGCGACGCACGTGATGCCGCTGGACGAGGCGCCGCGCGGGTACGAGATGTTCAAGAACAAGGAGGACGGCTGCGTCCGCGCCGTCTTCCGGCCCGGCGCCTAGGAGGCCGGGATGAGAGCCTCCGTCTTTGCCCCTGACGACATCACCGGCGAGGTGGCGATCGTGACCGGCGCCTCGCGCGGGCTCGGCCTGGAACTGGCGGCCGAACTCGGCAGGCACTCGTGCCGCCTGGTCATCTGCGCCCGGGACGCCGCCGAGCTGGACCGCGCGGCGGCCGCCCTGCGCGCCGGGGGCGCCGAGGTCACCGCCGTGGCGTGCGACATCACCGATGAGGCGGCACCGCGGCTGCTGATCGACACCGCGGTCAGCAGCTACGGCCGCCTCGACATCCTGGTGAACAACGCGGGGATCATCCAGGTGGAGCCCCTCGACAGCAGCCAGCCCGGCGACTACGAATCCGCGATGCGCACGATGGCGCTGGCGCCCGCGCGCATCGCCCTGGCCGCGCTGCCCGTGATGCGCGAGCGGGGCCACGGCCGGATCGTCAACGTCACCTCGGTCGGCGGCAAGATCAGCGTGCCGCACCTGCTGCCGTACTGCATGGCCAAGTTCGCCGCGGTGGCATTCTCCGAGGGCCTGCGGGCCGAACTCGGATCCGGTCCCGTCACGGTCACCACGGCCGTGCCGGGCCTGATGCGCACCGGCTCGCACATGCAGGCGCTGTTCCGCGGGCAGCGGGAGAAGGAGTTCACCTGGTTCTCGCTGGGCGCCAGCCTTCCGCTGGTGTCCATGGACGCCGGCCGCGCCGCGCGCCGCATCGTGTCCGCGATGCGGACCCGTCAGCCGGAGGTCATCCTGACCCCGGCCGCCCAGGTCGCCGCGCGCGGCGCCGGCGTGTTCCCGGGGCTGACCGTGAGGCTGCTGCACCTGATGTCCGCGGCGCTGCCCGGTCCGGAACCCGGGGCTCCCGGGGAGGTCGCCCGCGGCGCCGGCCTGCGCCCGGCGATGAGCACCCGGCTCTTCGGCAGGCTCACGGCGCTCGGCCGTTCGGCGGCCCGCCGGCTGAACGAATTGCCCGGGTAAGGCCGCCACCGGGGACCTGACCGCCGAGTTCGGCGGCGGCCTGCCGTTCGGCGTGACGGCGGCGGGGCTCACCGCCGCGGTCGACGGCACCGGCAGGTACTCGCTCACCGGCACGGCGACCGTCCAGATCACGCAGGGGGTCAGCGGCAACCCGAGCTTCCACGCGGGGCTGTCGCTGAGCAGCGACGGGATCGTCGCCGGGGTGGGACTTCCCGACCTGAGCGGCCTCGGCTTCTCCGGCGCCGGGACGCTGTACGCCGCCAGCTCCGCGATGAAGGGCTTCGACCCCGCCACGCTCGGGCTGAGCGGGCAGCCGGTCGACCTGCCGGCCGGGCTGGACGTCAGCCTCGGTTACACGCTGCCGGACAGCGTCACGACCGATCTGCAGGACGTCATCCCGGCGGGGTCCGCGGTCCAGGCGATGGCAAGCCTGCCCACCACCGGGTTCACCGTGGATCTCTCCCTGGCGCTGGGCACGGGTACGGGGACCGGCGGCCTCCGGGTCATCAACTCGGGTGGGACATCCCTGTACCTCGACAGCGTCGGTCTCGCGGTCACGCTCAGCGCCGGCGGCGGCGTGCAGGTCGCGGTCTCGGGGGTTGGGTACCTGGAGCTTCCGGCACTGGTGCCGGGAACCACCGACCCTTCGGCGGCGACCGTGACGGTCAGCGGGTCCCTGCAGGTCACCGCCGACAGCATCAGCCTGGGGCTGTCGGCCGGGTTCAGCAACTGGTATCACAACGAGGTCCTGGGAATCCCCGGCCTGGGTGCCCAGGACTTCGGCGGGCACGTGGGCCTCACCTACGAGGACGGCGCCACGGCCCCGGTTCCGTCGCTGGGCATCGACGCCGACAACATCACGCTCCCCGCGTCGTGGGCCAGCGCGATCGGCATGGCGCCGGGCGCCGAGATCTCGTTCAACGTCAACCTCGACCTGAACAACCCGGTGCTCGCGTTCTCCATCGCCGGGCCGACGGTGAACGGGCAGCAGCAGCCGGCGCTGACGCCGCTCGCGGTCGACCCAAACCTGTCCTCCGACGTGGTCAACTCGTTCACGATCAGCAGGGCCGCGTTCGACCTGTCGCCGTTCGGCGGGACCGACCCGGGAACCGGGGACGCCATCCCGGCGGGCGCCTCGGCGATCTTCGACGCGAACGTCGACCACGTTCCGGTGCACGTCGACGCGAACGTCAACCTGTCCGCGCTGTCGGTCACCGCCGACGTCAG
>Ga0213875_10001843_pt1 | contig 13171 bp, 10 predicted proteins | sample BarmaccomBMRX_R8_FD_160105 | JGI IMG/M metagenome (GOLD analysis project Ga0213875, IMG submission 160105) | Root-associated microbial communities from Barbacenia macrantha in rupestrian grasslands, the National Park of Serra do Cipo, Brazil - RX_R8 | ecosystem: Host-associated > Plants > Roots... | reverse complement strand
CTTGCCGACGACCGAGCCGGTCTGGCTGCCGCCGCCTCCTCCTCCTCCGCCGCCGGGGTTATTGGAACCGCCGCCGCCTCCGCCGCAGCCGGCCAGCAGCGCCGCCGGGCCGATCAGGAGCAGCAACAGGAAAAGGGTTCGTGCGTGTGACATGGGTGTGATTTCGACTTTCTGAGACTGGGTGTCCCCCCGGCTTGCCGGGCAACCACTCAGGCCCTCTCGCTTCGGGGAGGGAGGCGCGAAGCGCCGGAGGTAACTTCAAGATAGTAACTCCAAAGCAACGTCGGCATTTCGCTGGGCGGCGGCGCGCAGGGACGGCAGGCGCTCCCGCAGCGCGGCGGCGCGCGCGGCGCGCGCGTCCCAGACGCGCCGCAGCAGCACGGCCAGGGCATCCGGGTCGGCGTCCTTCAGGTCGTAAACGGCGTCGCTCTGGCCGCTCTGCGCCATGAACGCTGCCACCTTCGGGTCGTAGGACAGCGCGACGGCGGGCACGCCGCAGGCGGCGGCCAGGATCAGGGCGTGCAGGCGCATCCCGATCACCAATTGGCAGCCCGCCAGGGCGTCCACGAGCGGCGACAGTGATGTGGCCGGCACGTCGGGATCCGTGAGCCCCAGGCGCGCGACCGGCTCTCCTCCTTCTTGACGCCAGAGGCGGGAAAAACGTTCCCCCAGCGGCTCGTCCACCGGCGGCTGCATCGGCACCGTGATGAGGCGGACGTCGGGCAGGGCCGCGCGGCAGGCGCGGGCGACCGCCTCCGCCAGCGCCGCGTCCTGTCCGGCCCAGGGGCGCAGGGCGACGGCCACAAAAATGTGGGGCGTATCCCTGAAGGTGATCTGCCGCTCCGGGGCCAGCAGCAGGGCGGGGTCGGCAGTCACCTCAATGGGTGGATGGGTGACGCCGATCTCGCGCAGCAGGGCCGCCGAGCCTTCGTCGCGGATGGTGACGGCATTTAATCTGTTGGCGACCGAGGCGACGAGCCGGCGCGTCCGGGGGCGACTTAACGGGCCGACACCCTGGGCGATGAACATGGTCTTCTTGCCCAGCATCTGCGCCAGGCGCACCACGCCCAGATAGTAAAAGACGCTGTGTGCCGAGGTCACGTCCTGCAGCAGGCTCCCGCCGCCGGAGAGCAGGGCGTCTGTGCGCGACAGGGCGCGCAAGAGCGCCGGGATTCTGTAGCGATGGGCGGCGCGGATGCCGTGCATGGCCTCGGTCTCGGCGGGGCGGCCCGACAGGACGACGATCTCCTGGTCCGCCTCGGCCCGGCGGGCGCGCAGGGCGGTCACGAGGCCTGCCAGCACTGCCTCATCCCCGGCATTGCCGTAGCCGTAGTAGCCGGAGAGAGTCAGGGTGTGCAAAGATGCCCCCTGGCGGAGCCAGCGAATGAATTCGCCGCTAGGTAGCCTGCGGCTGAGTGTCCGAGGGTAAGGACATGATTGGGTGTCCGCCTGCGCGGACACTCGGCGCGAAGCACCATATGTGGCGAATTCATTCGCTGGCGTTCCTGACGGGACCGGAGAGGACAGGCGACGGGGGCCACTCTTCTCTGGCTGCCCCAGAACTAGGGGCTGGGGGGGAGACCCGCAACGCTAGTGCAAAGACGGCGGCCCCAATGAGCGCGCCCAAGACCCAGCCGATCAGTCCGCGCAGCAGCGAGATGAACAGCGGCGTGTGCAGGTGGCAGAAGGTGTCCATCAGAGACGACTGCCCGACGGCCCCGATCACCAGCAGCGGCAGGATGGCGCGCGGGAACCGTCCGCCACAGGCGGCGGCGAGGGCGAAGAACAGGGCGGGGTGGCCCAGCAGGAATTCTTTGGTGCGCGGGCGGACGAACAGGTACTTGTCCAGCAGGGCGCGGGTCTTCAACTCGGTCGCCGAGACGCCCACGCCGGGGTCGTTGCCGCTGCGCGCGACGAACAGGGCCAGGGCGACCAGGGCGACCAGCCCGATCACGATCTGCCCGACGAGCAGGGGCTGCGAGGCGACGCTTCGTACCGTCTCCAGGACGCGATCCCGCCGCGCCCCCCACCCGGCGTTCGACCCCAGCGTCGCCAGCCCCAGTGCGTAGTAGGCCGCGACCAGCACCACCGGCGTCACCAGGACCAGCTTGACGCCGAAGAACTCGTCCACTTTGATCAGGAACAGGCGGCCCGACAGCAGGCCGACGACCAGCACGATGCCGGCCAGCGTCGCCAGGCTCATGCGGGCGTAGCCGCCGAAGGCGCGGCCCAGGATCGTTTTCAGCGGCAGGGAGACGTTCGGCGAGGCGGCGGGCAGGGTGAAGCAGCACAGGCCCAGGGTGGGGAAGACGCAGGCGGCAATCAGGGCCAGAATCTCCCGCCCCTTCGCCCCCGTGCCGGGGATCGCCAGCGCCGCGCCCAGCAGCAGCGCGATCAGCAACGCGCCCCCGAATGCCTTGCCGTCCAGGCCCGTGAAGACGCGCCCCAGCAGCGCCAGGCCGGCCATCACGCCCCAGGCCATCAGGACGCGCAGAGCCAAGCCAGGCTTGGGGTCCTTATCGTACGGGTGCGCCTGGCCCAGCGTCAGCGGCGGGGCGAAGGCGACCCGCGCCTCCTCCAAGCCGTCGCGGATCTTCCCGACGAAGGCCGTGTTGGCCTGGATGACATCCCCGTTGTCCCGCAGGCCGTTGGTGAACAGGCGGACGTAGCAGACGCGGATGTTGCGCTCGCGGGCGGCCCGCACAAAGCGCTCGATGGCGGTCGGCTCGTCCATCGCGCCCATCTCGTCGTTGCCGATGCTGTGCACGCGCACGGTCTGGGCGGCGGCCCGGCGCGAGAGGTCGTCGTCGCCGAAGGTCTTGGCGAACTCCACGCTGCCGTAGGTCAGGCCGTCGCGCGCCATCTCATCGGCGGTCACGGGGATGAGGGCGCGGTTGCCCAGCACCGCCGCGCCGGAGAAGATCAGGGGGCCGATGCCCTGTGCGGTCTCGCACTGCGCCTTTGTCTGCGCCAGTTCCCAGGCGATATTGTCCCGCGTCACCCCGGTGAAGTTGAGCAGGCGCGGGGCCACCAGCAGGTGGTTGCGCTGGACGGCCTTGACGGCCTCGTCGTCCAGGCCGATGGGGGTGCTGTTGAACTGCGGCCAGGGGGCGTTGACGCGCAGTGTATTCTGACCTTCCTGGGTCACGGCAAGCCGTGTCTTCTCCTGGAGGTTCTTGAGTACGCGCGGCAGCTGGCCGGGGAATCCGGGCGCGAAGGTCAGAATGGTCGTGTTGCCGTCACGCCTGGGGGGCAGCAGGACGCCATTGCTGAGCAGTGTGCCGAGCGTGTCTTCCGTGACGGCCACGGTGGTGATGCCCGCCTGCCGCAGCTGCCTCAGCGTCTCGTCCATCGCCCGTTGCGGAGTCGTGTTCGCCAGCAGCTGCGCGTCGGCGTAGTCAATGACCAGCTCGACGCGCCGGTTGCGCGCCTCCGCGCCGTAGCGGTGCGTAAATGAGATCAACCCGGCGGCGAGGCCGAAGAGAATCAGGAGCCAGAGAATCGGGAAGTTATTTTTGGACAAGAGGTGAGTCTCGTGGGGAATCAATAGTAACCGCCGGGGGGCGGGTAGTACAGGACACGCCGCCGCTGGCGCGCGACCAGCCGCTGTCCGCCCAGCAGATGAATGATGAGCAGGCCGGCGACGAAGCCGCCGATGTGGGCGAAGTAGGCCACGCCGCCGCCGCGCTGCATCCCGAGGCCGCTCAGTCCCTGGAAGACCTGCAGCACGATCCAGAACCCCAGCACCCAGTAGGCGCGAATCTGCGCCAGGAAGTAGATGAAGACAGGCACGATGGTCAGCACGCGCGCGTCGGGGTACAGCACCCAATAGGCCGCCAGAACGCCCGCGATCGCGCCGGACGCGCCCAGGGTCGGGATCAGGGAGGAGGGGTCGCTGACGATCTGCGCCAGCGCGGCCGCGACGCCGCACACCAGGTAAAAGAGGAGGAAGCGCACTTTGCCTAGCGCGTCCTCGATGTTGTTGCCGAATATCCACAAGTACAGCATGTTGCCGCCGATGTGCAGCAGGCTGCCGTGCATGAACATGGACGTGAAGATCGTCTGCCACGCCGGGGCCCATCCGGGCCCCACGAAGATCTCGTTGGGCCCCAGCACGATGTTGTGGACTCCGGGCGGGACATGGTGTCCGACGACGCCCATCGGCGTCACCTGGGCGATGTAGGGCATCAGGTCCTGGGGATGCGTCACCCGGTACGGCACCATCGAGAACACATCATTGATGGCCGGGGCGGCCTGCTGCGCCAGGAAGACCAGCACGTTGGTGGCGATCAGCAGGACGGTGACGATGGGGAATGTGCTGGTGGGCTGGTCGTCTCGCAGCGGGATCACGGGCGGCTCTCCGGGGGTTATTCTAGCACACACGGCGCGGGGCTGTCAACTTGACAGGATTCGGGCGCGGCCCGTATACTATCCCCGGTGTCCCCCGATTTCACACTCGCCGTGTTCGCCAAGGCCCCTATCCCCGGCCGGGTCAAGACGCGCCTCTGCCCGCCGCTGACGGCGGCGCAGGCTGCCCGACTCCATGTTGCCTTTGTGCGCGACACGGTGCGGAAGGTCGCCCTCCACGCCCCCAATTCTGGGGGAGCCAGCCGGCCGATCCTCTACCATTCCGGCGATCCGGCGGGTTTGCACGGCCCCCTCGCCGACCTGCCGCCCGTCGCCTGGGCGCCGCAGGGCGAGGGAGACCTGGGGGCGCGGATGGCCCGCGTCCCCGCCCCGTGCCTCATCCTCGGCACGGACAGCCCGCACCTCCCCGCCGCTCGTCTGCGACAGGCGGTGGACGCCCTGCGCGAGTCGGATGTCGTGCTGGGGCCGGCGGACGACGGCGGCTACTACCTGATCGGCCTGCGCGCCCCCCAGCCAGCCCTCTTTGACGGCATCGCCTGGAGCACATCCCAGGTGCTGGCGCAGACCCTCGCGCGGGCCGAGACGCTGGGCCTGCGCGTCGCGGTGCTGCCGCCTTACTACGACATTGACACCCCCACCGACCTGCGCCGCCTGCGCACCGACCTGGCGGCGGGTGTCGTGGCGGGCTGCCCCGACACCTGCGCCGTTTTGGAGATGTTGGCCGCCGTGCAACTTTTTTGACCCCCGCATGTCTCTTTCCCTGAGACCAAGAGGAGAACCAACCTGATGTCATCCCAACGCGCATTCCTGCCGCTGGCCGCCGGCCTGGTCCTCCTGGCAGCTGCCGCCTCCGCCGCGCCGCCCAGGCCGGACTTCACCAACCTGCCCGCCTACATCCGTGCCCTGAACCAGTCCCGCGACCTGCAGGCCGTCGCCATCCGCCAGGAGATCGCCGACGGCCCCGCCGGCCTCGCCCGCCAGCGCGCCGCGACGGAGGCCGCCGGCATCCCGCTCGACTTACGGCAGGCGCAGCCGCCCGTGCCGCCGGACCGGAACGCTGCGTTGCTGTGGGAGAAGTGGGACGCTCTTCGGCGCGGTCACGTGCGTCTGCCGAACTACGCTGAGACCCTCAGCGCCGGCTACGCCTACACGCCGGAGCAACTGGCGCGAGTGCAGCAGGTTTTCGACGAGAACCGTGAGGCGATGGATATACTGCGTCAGGCTGCGGAAAAGCCGGCGCTCGCATTCCCCGACGAGGATTTCCTGCACTACGCCGGATTGCGGGAGGCGGCGCGGGAGTTGAAGACAGAGAGTTACCTGCTGGCAACGCAGGGGCGCTACGCCGACGCCGTTGCCGACCAGGCGCTCGGCTTCGGCATCGCCAAGCAGATCGCCTCCCGTCCCACGCTCATCAACTACCTGGTCGGAAACGCAATCGAAGCCATCACGCTGGGGAGCATGAAGGACATCCTGTATCTGGCCGGACCGAACGCCGCCGTGGACGCGCAGGTGCAGCAGACCATCCCGGCGGCGCGGCCCGTGCTGTCACTGAAACGGGCGCTGACCGGCGAAGTCTCCTACTCCCTGGCTCAGATCGAGAAGATGCGCAGTGCGTCGCCCGCCGAGTTAGCCTCGCTGGCGCAGGCGGCGACAGATCCGTCCGGGAATCCGCCGCAGGTCAAGATCAAGACCTTCACGCCGGAGGAGCGCCGCTTCGTGAACAACCTTCTGGACGCCGTCGAGGCCGAGTATCTGTCCCAGATGCGCCGCCTGGTGTCCGCCGCGGATGCGCCCGGCCCCGCGCGCCGCGCTGTCTTTGCGTCCGTCCAGGCCACCTTTCCTGATCCGACCAACCCGGTGCATACGCTCAACCCGACGACGCAGTGGAACCAAATCCTGCTGCCCGTCTTTGGCCGGATGGACGAGAACGACAATCGCCTTCACGCCCAGGAGCAGGTGACGATGGCCGGCGCGGCGTTGCTGGCCGAGAAGGGGCGCACCGGCGCGTTCCCCGCCGCCCTGCCCGGCGACTTCCTGGACCCGTTCACCGGCAAGCCGCTCGGCTACCGGCGCGAGGGCGACAACGGCTTCGTCGTCTACAGCGTTGGCCCCGACGGGAAATTCAACGGCGGCAGGCCCGGTGAGTACATATTTCCTCTTCAGGCGTTTTTTCGCTACCCCGGCCCGACGCCGAAGCCTGTGCCGACGGATATGCTAAAATAACGGCATGAATTCCCATAGCACCGACAGCCCCATCGGGGAGATCATTGAGGCGGGGACGACGGCATTTGTGGCGCAGTGCCTGGAGGTGCCGCGACAGATCACGCCTAAACTTTACGACCCGCCGCCGCTCGGCGCGTTCGTCAAAATCTGCAAGCCGCAAGCCGCGCCCCCTGCTCCGGCCCCTCCACAATTGGGGGCGGGGGGGGATGAAGAGGAAGATCCGTTCGCGCTGCCGCTCGGCGGGGGGGACGCGGCGAGCGCGGGGACGCCGCTGCCGGCGGCGACGTATGCCCTGGTGTACGGGGCGAACACGGCGTCGCTGGAGCCGAACCGCCGCCCCAGCGCCCTGGGCTTCGCCGACGAGGACGAGCTGCGCGCCCAGCAGCCGCAGATCTTCGAACTGCTCCGCACCGAGTTCTCCGGCCTGCTGGTCGCCTACGCGCCGGGCGACGGCAAAGGGTTAAGACGCCACCTGCCGCCCAAGCCGCCCCGCATCCACAGCTGGGTCTACCTGTGCGATGCGGACGAAGTGCGGGCGCTGACCGCAGACCTGTCGTTCCTGCGTGCCCTGCTGCTGCCGTCGGGCGGGGCGCTCGCCGGGGTGCCGACCGACGAGTTGGTCGCCGCCTGCCTGCGCGGGGCGCGCGACGCGCAGGTCAACGATCAGGAGTTTCTGCTGCGCGCGGGCAAGACGCTGGCCGCCCTGCTGACCGAAGATTACGACCGGCTGCAAGCGATTTTGAGGGCGGTGCTGTAAGGAAAGGCGATAGGAGACGAACTTGAAGACAGCGAATGAATTCACCGCTGGGCGGCGCTTCGCGCCGAGTCTCCGCCTGCGCGGAGACAGGTCCTTGTCCGCTCAGGCGGACATTCGGCCGCAGGCCATCAAGCGGCGAATTTATTCGCTGGCGATCTTTTTCGGCCTTTGCTCGGCTCTGCTGTGCTTAGCCGCCCCGGCCCCCGCCCTGGACCGGGAGGCCGCGTACCGGAGCGCCCTGTCCCTGTACCGTGACGACTCCCGCCAGCCGCTCGCGGTCAAGGTCCAGAGCACCACCCCGTTCGGCGGCGGACGCCTGATGCGCTTCTCCTACGCCAGCACCCACAGCCTGCGCGTGCCGGCCCTGTTGTTCATCCCGCCGGGGGCGAGCAAGGCGCACCCCGCCCCATGCCTCATCGCCCTGCACGGGCTGGGCGGCAACAAGGAGCTCATGGCGTACTTCGCGCAGTACGCCCTGCGGCTCGGCTACGCCACGCTGGCGATTGATGAGTACGGTCAGGGAGAGCGCCCGCGCGCCGAGGCCCCCGGCGGGCCGGACGTGGCCGCGCTGGCGGCCGGCATCCGACAGACAGTCGTGGACGTGCGGCGCGGGCTGGACTATCTGGACGCGCGCCCCGACATCAACAGGAGCCGCATCGGCCTGGTGGGCGTGTCGCTGGGGGCGATGATCGGCACGGTCAGCGCGGGGGTGGACTCGCGCATCAAGGCCGCCGTGCTGATCTCCGGCGGCGGCGACTGGGGCCTGATCCTGCAATCGCTGGCCGACCGCGACGCCTTCATCGGCGGTCGCCGGATGGGCGATCTGCGGGGAACCAACTGGGACTTGGTGCGCGCCGTGCTCGCCCCGGAGGACCCGCTGACCTTCGCCCCCCACATCGCCCCGCGCGCCCTGCTGATGGAATGCAGCGGCAGGGACATGGTCATCATTCCCGCCGCCGCCCGGCTGCTCTACGACGCTGCCCGCCGCCCGGCGAACGCCCACGTCCAGATAGACTGGTTCCCCGACGCCGGCCACGTCCCGCCGCCGGAGTTGACCTATCCGAAGATCAGGCAGTGGCTGGCGAAGAACCTGTAGGCGGCCCGCCGGGGCCTTACCGCCCCATCGGCATTGCCCCCGGCATCGGGCGGGCGGCCGCGCGCTTGTAGCCCGCCGGCACCGTGAACAGCGACGCCGACAGCGGCGCGCGCGAGACGGACTTGGTGACGCTGTGGATGCTGGTGTCACCGACGGGGGTGCCGGAAATGGTCATGTTTACCAGCAGCGGCAGCCCCTTGATCTTGCGGAACTGGCCCTGCAGCGCGGCGGCCGGACCGCCGGCGGCGAGGGCCGCCGCCGGCGGCTGGGGCAGGTCCTGGGCACTCCAGATGTCGCCGCTGATGCGCGCGCCCTGCATCCGGGCACTGGTCATGGTCAGGACGTAATGGCGCGCCGGATGGTGCAGGATGGTCTTGGTCTGGCCGGTGTCGCGCACGCTGGCCTGCATTTGGCCCGCCATGGCGTTGGGCGAATAGGGGGACGATCGGTAGGTATGGGTGGCGCGGTTCAGCATGATGAGCTTGTGCGCCGCCGCGTCCACGATGGTGCTCTGCGGGCCGACATCCACGCGGGTCTTGCTGCCCTGCGAGTAGAGAGTGCTGGTCAGCGGGCCGCCGCCCATGAACGCGCCCGCGCCGGAGCGCGCCATCATGGCGCGCTGCTGCGGGGACATGCTCTGCATCATGGCGGTGATCTGCGGGTTCTTGATCGTGGTGCTCTGCACCACCGTCAGATCGGCGCGGGCGGCGGACGCCCCGGCCAGGGTCGCGGCGAGCGCGGCGACGGCGAGTGTGCGATTGGTCGGCATGAATGGTTCTCCTCGCGTTTCTGTACGGGCCTGCGCCCGCAATGGTTTCTTGCTTGGCATCTTTTATCGGCCCGGCGCTTTGATGACGACCGCCTGGCCGTTGTAAGTGATCGCCTGATCCGGCGTCGCCGGCTCCAGCCCCGCGCCCCGGCCCGGTCGTACCCAGACGATGCGGAACGTGCGCCGCGTCAGCATCCCCGGAAACTTCCCGGCCCGCGCGCCGATGGTCAGCGTGTGCGCGCTTTCGTTCCAGGTGATCGGGATGGTGGCGTAGACGCCCCTCTCGTAGCGGTAGCTGTCGCCCTCATCCTCGTAAAATGTAAAGGCTCCGTTCGCTCCCCTATAGACACGCAATTCAATCGGGTCGGCGGGTTTCTCTGCTGCATACTGTAGGAATGGCCCCATGGGCACGATGGAGCCGGCGCGGACGTAGAGCGGTAGGGTGTCAATGGGCGCGGGGGCCATGATGTCCTGGCCGCCCACGTATCCCCGGCCGGTCCAGAAGTCCGTCCAGTGCGTCCCGGCGGGCAGGTGGACGCGGCGGGAGGATGCCCCTTGCTGCGTGACGGGGCAGACTAGGAGGGCCGGGCCGAAAAGAAATTCGTCGCGCGACCGGCGGGCGGCCACGTCCTGCGGGAAGTCCATCACCAGAGCGCGCATGAGTGTCCCGCCCTGGCTCGTCACCTGCCACGCCTGCGAATAGAGATACGGCAGCAGCCGGTAGCGCAGGTTGTCATATTTCACCAAGATCGGCTCGTACTGAGGGCCGAAGCGCCAGAGTTCTTTGGGCGTGGAGGTGCCGTGGACGCGGAAGATCGGGCAGAACGCGCCCCACTGGAACCAGCGGGTGAACAATTCTCTGTATTCCGGGTTCTGCGAGCCGCCGGGGTAGCCCACGAAGAAGCCGCCGATGTCGGTGGTCCAGTAGGGCATCCCCGAAAGGCAGAAGTTCAGGCCGGCCGTCACTTGATGGGCGAACACGTCCCAGGTCCCCGTGATGTCGCTGGACCAGACCGCGGCCGCGTTGCGCTGCTCCCCCGCGAAGGCGGAGCGGGTGAGAATGAAGACCCGCTTGTTCGGGGCGGCGGCGCGCTGGCCCTGATAGACGCCGGTGGTGTGCATCAAAGGCCAGGCATTGAGGACGCGGGCCGCGCGCCCCTGGGCCGTGGGCACCGCCCGGAACGACGCCATGTTCACTTCCGGCTCGGAGGCGTCCAGCCACCAGGCGTCCACGCCTTTGGAGAACAACTGGTCCCGCATCAGGCCCCAGTAGAGGGCGCGGGCGTCGGGGTTGAAGGCGTCGTAGTAGCGGGCGTTCTCCCCCAGCGGCGGGTACAGGTAGCCGCGGGCGTTCATGGCCTGGAAGTTGGCGTTGGGGTTGGACGGGCTGCCCGGGTCGAACTTGCCCCAGACGGAGATCATGAAGTGCAGATGATACTGATCGTGTAACTGGGCGATGGCAGCCGCTGGGTCGGGGTAGCGTTTCGGGTCGAACTTGTGCGACCCCCAGGGGTGGGGGTCCCAGTAGTACCAGTCCTGGACCAGATTGTCAATCGGCTCACGGCGCGAGCGGTAGCCCTGGGCGATGTCCAGCCACTCCTGCTGCGTCTGGTAGCGCTCCTTGCACTGCCAGAAGCCGAGCGCCCACCGGCCCGGCATCGGGGCCTGCCCGGTGAGGCCGCGAAAGTCAGCGATGACGCCGTCCAGGGTGGGTCCGTAACAGAAGTAGTAATCCACCCCCCCGGCGGCCTCGGAGGTCCAGGACAGGGTGCTCTTGCGCGGCCCGTGCCGCCAGGCGAGGCGGGCGACGGCGTCGCGCGTGTTCTGGAAGTACTCCATCCGGAGGGCGTGGCGGCTGTGCGCGGCAAAGTGGACCGTCGCCCTGTCCTCCTTCGCCGGGTGGACGTTCCAGTCGTCAATGACCGGCCTGCCGTCGATCCAGAGCCGAACGCCGTCGTCGCTGGTGGTGACGAACGTGTAGTCGCCGCCCTCCTGCGCCCGCACGAAGCCGGTCCAGCGGACACTGAAGTTCTCCTGCCCCAGCCCGGCGACGGGGCCGCTCGTCCAGTTGAAGTCCACCTGGGGGTCCGTGCGCGTGGCTTGCAGACTGGTCAGGTCCTGCCCCTGATAGTACCGGGCCGTCAGGCCGGCGGGTTTGCCGTCGTCGGACTCCAGTTGAGCGGCGGGGATGGGTTCGGCGGCGGTCGCTCCGGCGTCCACAGTCGTCGAGGACGGATTGTCCCAGAGCAGGCCGTAGCCGCGACTGGAGACCAGGAACGGGATCGCCAGGTTGTCGATATAGTCCTGCTCCAGTTTGACGGAGGTGCCGCGATAGCTGATCTCGCGGTACGGCCCCGCCGCCCCCTGATGGTCCTGGTGCTGCCCCAGCCCGTAGATATCCTCGTCCGGCGCCATGACGAAGCTCTGCTGCGAGCGGTACGTCGGCTCCGGCGGCATGCCCGGCAGGACCGCCGGTGTCAGGGCACGCCCACCGGGTGTCTCGCTCAAGACGGAGTTTCCCCCAGCGTCCAGGAACCGCACCGCCCCCGTCCGGCGATTGACCTGCGCCTGCACAGTTCCCGTGTTCAGGGTCACGGCCCGCGAATCGGCGGCCAGATGCCATGCCGTCGGCGGAAAGTTCTGGATGACGCTGAGGCTTTTGTGGCGCGGCAACGCGGCCGCCGGGCCGTACAGCACCCGGAGGACGCGCGGCGTGCAGACCTGTACCTTCAGCGTACCATCGGTCAGGTGGAACGTCACCCCATCAGCCTGATTCTGCCAGGAGACAATGGGCGCGGCGGACGATGGCAGCGCGGCGGTGAGGGAAAGCACGGCCAGGGTCATTGTGGCGGCCATTCTGGTAATAGAGAGCATGGGCCTTGTTCCCGGTCCCCCGGCATTGGAAATGCCGGGCTATTCTCCAGCGAAGGAAAGTCCCTGCGGAACTGTACCGGCACGGGAACTGTAGGGGCCACCCGGCGGTTCGCCCCTACTCTTCAGCCCCGGAGGGGCTTTCTGCCCCTGACGAATAGCCCGGCAATTCATTACCGGGTCCATGCGGCGTCTCAACGCCGGGGTCACTCCCCCGGTACAGCCGATCCAGCCATCCCGCCGGCAGCAGGCGCAGCGCGTTCATCGTCAAGGCGGCCAGCCTCGGGAAGCGGATGACGGGTTGGCCGCGCCGCAGGCCGTCCAGGATGGCCCCGGCGGCGTCCTCCGGCTCCATCAGCAGCGGCAGCCGTTCCATCCTCGCCGTCATCGGCGTGCGGACGAAGCCGAACTCCACCGTCACCAGCCGGATGCCCTGACGCGCCCAGGGCGCGCGCAGGCCGTCGCAGAGCTGCGACACGGCGGCCTTGGACGCCGAGTAGTTGGCGCTCCCGCCGGGGACGGCCCGCCGTGCCGACAGGCTGGACAGCACGGCCACCGTCCCACCGCCCGGCTGCGCCCGCAGCAGCGGCTGCAAGGCCTCCAGCCAGTTCGCCACCCCCACCACGTTCGTTTGGAGGATGGCGTCCAGCGCCGCCGCCGAGAAGTTCTGCAAGTCCGTCCCCTCGGTGATGCCGGAAGAGAGAAATGCCGTCTCAACGTGCCACCCGCGCAGGGTGATCTGCGCCAGCGCCGCGCGGATGGAGGCCGGGTCGCGCACATCGGACAGGGCGACGAGCGGCTCGCCGCCGAACATCGTCACCTCCCGCGCCACGCGACTCAGACGCTCCTCCGAGCGCCCGACCAGGCCGACGCGCCTGCCCTCCCGCGCCAGCGCCAGGGCGAGCGAGCGCCCGACGCCGCTGGACGCGCCGACGATCACGGAAACGTCGCCATCCCCGCTCACTTGCGCGACTTGGGGTTGAGCGGGCCGCCGTCCGGCGAGCGGAGCCGGGGCGTGGTGGGCTGGAAATCGTAGTGGTCCACCCCCAGCCCGCGCAGGATGGCCTCTTCCACGGGCGAGTAGTCC
>Ga0213875_10001842_pt1 | contig 13171 bp, 11 predicted proteins | sample BarmaccomBMRX_R8_FD_160105 | JGI IMG/M metagenome (GOLD analysis project Ga0213875, IMG submission 160105) | Root-associated microbial communities from Barbacenia macrantha in rupestrian grasslands, the National Park of Serra do Cipo, Brazil - RX_R8 | ecosystem: Host-associated > Plants > Roots... | reverse complement strand
AAGTAACGGTTATGCTCGCATGCGCGTAACCCATTGGAGATGTTTCCATAACGCGGCGCGCTCTTGCCACAAGAAGCGGAAGAACAATCCTGGAGTAATAGAATCCGCCGGGATGCCTGAGTAGGTTTCGATGCGCCAGCGCAGGTATGGAGATTGCCAGGGCCGCAGCCGATACCCGCGCGAGGAAGTCCAGAAAATATGAAACAGGCTAATGAACGGCAGAGGCTGTCGGAATGGAGATGGCTGCCGCTTGCCTCGATGCTGCGGCATCTGGCGTTGCGTAATAACCGGAGCGTGTGCGAACGACCGGCTTACCGGGAGCATCGACCGTTACTTTGATTTGGCGATAGCTGCCGTCGTAAGCCTGAATACTCGGCGTGTAAGCGATGGTGTATTGGCTTCGGATATCGTGCGCAACTTCCACAGCGAGCGCCTGAACTTCCGCCACCTCTTTCGGATAGAACGCGAGTCCTCCAGTAGCGCCGGTCAGCTCGTTCAGCGCCCGCCGCGCCTTGACGGCCTCGTGCTTTTCTTCTTCCGTGAAGAGACCTATGGCATAAACCAACGTGTCACTCTGATTGGAGCGGCCCACCACCTTTTCGAGTGAAACGTTACTTGCATTGTCGTTTCCGTCAGTAATGACCACTAGAACTTTCTTATCTTTTCGGGCCTCCGTTTTTATATAATCAAGCGACATATTGATGGCATCGCGCATGGCGGTGCCGCCGCGGGAATCAATGCGCGCCAGACCTTGCTCCATCTTTCGCATATCGTTTGTAAAGGGGACATCCAGGTATGCGTCGTCATTGAAGTTGACGATGAAAACCTCGTCCTGAGGATTCGATTCACGGATCATGGCGAGAGCAGCCGCTTCAACCCGGCTGCGCTTGGTCGACATGCTTCCGCTGTCGTCGATGATGATGCCCAAAGAAACGGGGACATCCTCACGCCTGAAAACCTTTACTACCTGGGGCTGGCCGTTCTCAAAAACACGGAAGGCGTCCTTATTGAGATTCGTGAGCAATTTGCCCCTGCGGTCGGTGACGCTCGCGTGCAGTACAACCAGATGAGTGTCAGACCGAAACTGAGCCGAGACAACGCTTACGGAAAGGCTCGCCAAGAGCGCTGCGATCGAAATAGTTTCAAAACGGCTATGGCTCCAGTTGCTACTGTGTTGGCGCATAATAACCGAGGCGGAAATAGGCGCGAAGAGGCGGAAGCCCTCGGGGCTGATTCAGTTTCACCTGAACGCGCCGATACTTTCCGTCTCGTTCCTTGTTCTTCGGCGTATAGCCCAGAATATATTCATTTCGAAGTTCAATCCCTATTTTCGCCGCAATGTCGGGAAGTTCGGCGATATTTTCCACGGCATATTCCCGACCCCCGGTTTGTTCCGCAAGTTCATTCAGCAGACTGGGTCCGGAGGCTTCTTCCGGCGTGCGTCCCCGGTTGGACATCGATTCAAAAATGCCAATCGCAAAGATTTGGACGTCCGCCTCACGGACAGCATTCTTGATCTCCGTTTCCGTGTAGCGGCTGCTGTTGTCGCCCCCATCGGAAATGATGAGCAGCGCTTTCCGGGGATTGTGCGCCTTCTTCATCTCATGCATCGCAAGATATACGCTGTCGAGCAAAGCAGTGCGACCCTTTGACTGCGTGAAGGTGAGAGTGCTCTGAATCTTGTCTGTGTCTGTAGTGAACGGCACGGTTAGTTCGGGACGGTCGTTAAACTGAACCAGAAAGAACTCGTCGACAGGGTTAGCGGTTTTGAAAAATTCGGCGGCCGCTTGCCTGGATTTTTGGAGTTTGGCTCCCATGCTGCCGCTGGTATCGAAGACCAAGCCGATAGAGATCGGCGCATCTTCACTCGAAAACTGCGTGATGTCCTGTTCGATCTTGTCTTCGAACACCCGGAAATGCTCTTTCTCGAGACCCGTGACGAAACGGTTCAGCGGGTCGGTCACCGTGACATTGATGAGAACGAGAGTCTTGTTGACCCGAATGTCCACAGGACGTGAATTGACGGTTCCCGTGGCCGCAGCAGGCTTGCGCGATTCCACCGCCAGGGGTTCGCCTGAAGAGTTTCCCGGCGATTGGGCAAACGCCAAACTAGCCGTGAGAGCGCTAGACAGCGCCAGGCCGACCAGATATCGGCTGAACGATTCGTGTCGGGATCGGATGTCAAAGGAGATGCGAGACAAGTGCCGCGTCCGCATGAAAATGGATGCTTTCTGACCTAGATCATAGCATCGCTTACACGACGCGACGAGCTAATTTCTCAATACAAAGACGGCCTCGCGCTGCCTCCCAGCAGCGACGGATCCACATACATGATGTTATGAGTTCCTTCGTTGCCGCCGAAGGCGAAGAGTAGCGAGGCAACCGGAAATCCGCCGGCGCGCAAATTGAGACCTGCGGCGAAACTGTGTTTTAAGTGATTGAATCCGATTTCGCTATGCGTGAGCGCCACTTTCCCCGTATCCGCCATAAACACGAACCCAAGCGGACCCCAAATCGAGTGCTCGAAGGTACCGCGCAGCAAGAGGAGATTGGGAGCGCGGAAGCGGTAATCGTGATAACTGGGCAGGAATTGATTCCCATCAATATCGGAACCGCCGAGCGTTGGCTGGAAATAGAACGGCACCGTGTTTCCAGTGGAGACGAACGATTCGGAATAGAGGAACCGCAATCCGAAGCTGCCGGAACGGTCCCGCGTCACCGCAGGACATCGTCCGCCGGGCGCCACAGCGCACTCGTCCGGGCCGTTGAACTCTTTCCGTTGAAAGCGCAGAAAGTTTCCATAGATCGGAAATTCATGCGAAAGGTCGAGACTCAATCGATTGAACGAGTACTGCGAGCCTGGCGCGAGGAACTCCTGAAAGGTGAACTGATATTTCAACTGCAAGTGATCGGAGAACAGTATCGGCCGAAGGCGCACTCCTTCGCCGAGCTGAAGGAATCCCGGTTGCGTCGCAATCCCAGGCGCATAGGGACCGTTGTAAAGCGTCTCGATAGATGGCGTCGCTTCGCCCACATCTGGACGAATGTTGACAAACCGGCCATTCATTTCACCGAATAGAGAGAGCTTCAGCTTCGGGACGATTGGCACAATCGCGTTTGCGCCGGCGATGGTTTCCTGCATCCCGAAAACGGTTTCACCTGAGCGTGGCGTAAAGTTGCCCAAGCCGTAGTAATCGATCGTGTTCAACAAGATTCCTTGCGCATAGACGTTGATGACCGGATATTCCCGAACGCTCAGATTGGATTTCGGCGGCTGGCCCGGAGTAGTAGTGATTACGCCTATATTTTCGCGCGGAATGTAAATCGCTTTCATATATGCACCCGCGCGCCAGGATGCGTTTGTTGTCGCGATGGCATCCACATTCCAACTGAGTCTCCAACGTTCATTGGGAGTATGGTGGGCGACGAAGGCTGGGCCGAGACCAAAGCCGTTTTGCGGTGCGATACTACCCGCCGCAATATGCAGAGGGTGATCGGTGAACAGATCCTGCGCGCAACCGGCGATCGCTTTGAAGAATGAGCCGGAACAGTCTTTTTGGAGATCTTCTTTTTCGTGCCGGAAATCGGCTTGAAGCTGTGTTTCTTGCGCGTGCGCGAAGGATCCGGCCAGAAATAAGAGGATCAATAGATTGGATCTCATGGCTTTCCTAGGAACCTCCGGCGCGAGCCACTCTGGGATGTAATTTGGCCATCACCTGGCGGATGTAATCGCTGGCTTGCGCTTCGGTTTGGATGGAATGCACATCCACTCCAGTTTGCTGATCCGGGGGAAGCGTCAACTCCGCTTTATGGAGATGATCGATCTGATTGTGGAGCAGATCGGAGATGGGGCGATTCCGATTCATCGCGAGAGGCGAAGGCGCAGGAACGCTGATGGACTCGGGCGATACTGCGGGTGCAGGTTCGGCAAAGCCGTGTGCGGTGAAGGCGCCCCCAGCCGCTGCAACCCGAGCCCGAGCCGCTGGGGCGGCTGGTGCGGTCCCGCCAATATTGAATTCGAAGAAATCCGTCCGAGGAGCCGGCAGCGATAGCAGATCGAGAAATGTCTCAGAATTCTTCTCCCGCTGCGTTCGCGCATCGTAAGCGCCAATGAAGAAGTTTGTCACGGTGTTCGGTATAGAAGCATGCTCAAATACGCGCTCCTGATCAATCGTGCCGTCTGCATTCAACGGCGATACCACCGTGCCCTCGGGAACCCAAGGCGATACGAGGATCGCCGGAACCCGAACACCCAGGCGATTGAATTCGAAACCGGTGGATTGGTCCTTGAACTCGCCGGGCGTGCATGCGGGCGGCGGGACGTGATCGTAGATGCCGCCGTGCTCGTCATACACGATGAGAAGAGCGGCGTTCTGCCAAACCGGACTGCTACGAATCGCGTTATATACCGATGCCATAAACATCTCGCCGGCTTGCACATCGTGGTCCGGGTGCTGGTCTGACGCGAGCGCCTCTCCATCGTCCGCATCGTGATCGCTGTAATTGGGCTCGATGAAGCTGTAATCGGGAAGATTTCCAGACTTGCAGTCGGCCAGAAACTGATCATACGTCCCAAATAGTTGAGGCTGACTCTTCAAGAGAAAAACGACGCCCATGGTCGAGCTCTGCTGATCGTAGTAGTAGATTTTCGCTTTTCGGCCGGCATTCTGCATCCGCTCGTAGACGCTCAAATATTTTTCGCCCAAATAAAGCAGATCCATATCGACTTTGCCGAAGGAAGTTCCAAAATGGGCGAATGCGCGATTGGGGATGGTGGGACCCGGCAGGGAAGAAAACCAGCGATTGAAGACCAGATACTTGCGCGCCAGGGTGGTGATGACGGGAAGCTTGTCGGGCGTGAAGTAGTACATGATTTTGTGCGAGTGATTCACGTCCTTCTGCTGCTGAAAATAGGCCTGGATGAAGCCCTGCATAGTCGGGACCGTGGAGCGATCCGCGTTATCCGGAAACAGTTGAAGATCTACGTCGGGATAATGATGGCCCGGATCGGGATCGAGTTGACTCTGGAATTCAGCTTGAGGCTGAACTTTTATCGGCTCCCCGGTCGTATCTGGATTGGATTCGCTTCCGGTAAGCCCGTCGATCCGTGAATCTTGCGCCTTAAGCGCGCCCAGCATGTGATCGAAGGAGCGGTTCTCCATCATGAGCACAACGATGTGCTTCAGATTGTCGAGTGCGGCAGGCAACAGTCCTCTCTATTCCCCCGCGAGTACGGGTATTACTACCCTAGACTGAGTTCCGGCTTAACGCAATAGATATGAGTTGGCCTGAGATATCGAAATGAGATCGCGTCAGCGTTGAATGCGCGCGGAGCCGCCCTTTGCAAAGGCCTTCACCTGGTCGAGGGTGGCCATCGTCGTGTCGCCTGGGAAGGTAGTCAAATATGCGCCGTGTGCCCAACCCAAGCGGACCGCTTCGTCTTCCGATTCGCCGGTAAGCAAGCCGTAAATGAAACCGGCTGCGAAGCCGTCGCCGCCTCCGACGCGATCATACACATCCAGCTCTGCAGTAGGTGCCTGATGGGTCGTGCCGTTGATCCAGGCAACAGCGCTCCAACTGTGCCGATTTGTTGAGTGCACCTCACGAAGAGTCGTCGCGACGATTTTGACTTGCGGGTGTTTCTGGCGAACCTTGTCCATCATTCCAAAGAATGCGCTGGGATCGAGTTTGTTCTTCGCAGCAACCTCTGGACCGGGAATGCCGAGGCCCATTTGCAGGTCTTCTTCGTTGCCCACGAGCACATCCACGTTCTTGACGATGCGGTCAATCACCTCCACTGCTTTGTCGTGACCGCCGATGACACTCCAAAGCTTGGCGCGATAGTTGAGATCGAAGGAGATGATGGCGCCTGCGGCTTTAGCGGCCTGCATTCCGTCGATAATCACTTCTGAGGTCGTCTCCGAAAGCGCGGCAAAAATGCCGCCACTGTGAAACCAGCGAACGCCTCCGGAGAAGATCGCGCCCCAGTTGAAATCGCCCGGCTTCAAACGCGCCGCCGCTTCGTTGCTGCGATTGTAGAAAACGACTGGAGGACGCACCCCTTGCCCGCGATCGCTATACACTGCGGCGAGGTTGGGTCCCGCTACGCCATCGTGCTTGAAGTACTTATAAAAGGGCCTGACACCCATGGCGCGGACGCGCTCCGCCACGAGATCGCCGATAGGATAATCGACCATCGCGGTGGCAATGCCGGTCTGCATCTTGAAGCAGTCGGATAAATTCGCAGCTACGTTGTATTCGCCGCCACTGACGTGAATATGGCATTCCGTGGCTTTTCGAAAGGGGATGATGCCCGGATCGAAGCGGTGGACCAAGGCGCCGATGCCGACAAAATCCAAGGCGGCGTCCTGCCGGATGTTCAGACCGTATTTCATGTTCTCTTTCTCCCGTTAAGGCAATTTTGTTGCGTTATATAGATCTGGAGCGCCGGAAAAGATTACCGGCGGTCCATCACGCGTTGTAAGAACCGGATGCGACCCTGCCGCCGCGTCCGGTCCAATTCGTATGAAAAAACTCGCCGCGGGGCTTGTCAATGCGTTCGTACGTGTGCGCTCCGAAGAAATCGCGCTGGGCTTGCAGAAGATTTGCCGGCAGCCGCTCGGTTCGATACCCGTCATAGAAAGCAAGAGCGGTTGAGAACGCAGGAGTCGGAATCCCGTAGCCGATTCCGTGAATGATGGCGTGCCGCCAAGAACCCTGATATTCGTTCAGCAGATTACTGAAGAAATCATCCATCAGCAAATTGGTCAACTGCGGATTCTTGTCATACGCCTCTTTGATTTTTCCAAGAAACTGGCTGCGAATGATGCAACCGCCGCGCCACATGAGAGCGATCCCGCCCATGTTGAGATTCCAGCCCTGCTCTTTCGCAGCTTCGCGCAGCAGCATATAACCTTGCGCGTAGGAGATGATCTTGGAGCAATAGAGGGCGCGGCGAACATCCTCGATAAAAGGCTCGCGTCCGAGAGCCGTCACATCGTGTTTCGGACCTTTCAGGACCTTCGAGGCGGCTGTTCTCTCTTGCTTCAAAGCCGAAAGACATCGCGCGAATACCGCTTCTCCAATCAGCGTGACCGGCGTGCCGAGATCGAGGGCGCTAATAGCGGTCCATTTCCCCGTTCCCTTTTGCCCTGCCGTATCCAGAATCTTGTCGATGAGCGGCGTTCCGTCCTCATCTTGCTTGGTGAGGATTTCCGCGGTGATTTCGATGAGAAAACTGTCGAGTTCGCCTTTGTTCCAATCCGCAAACACTTCGTGCAATTCCTGGGCATTTAGCCCCAGGCCGTCCCGGAGAAGCTGGTAAGCCTCGCAAATGAGCTGCATGTCGCCATATTCGATACCGTTGTGGACCATCTTTACGAAGTGGCCCGAGCCTTCTTCGCCAACCCAATCGCAGCACGGCGTTCCCTCTTCCACCTTGGCGGCAATGGACTGAAAGATATCTTTTACAAAAGGCCACGCTTCCGGATTTCCTCCAGGCATGATGGATGGGCCGAATCGCGCACCTTCTTCGCCACCGGAGACCCCCGTTCCGATATAGAGGATGCCTTTTCCGTTCAGGGCCTTCGCCCGGCGAGTGGTGTCCGGGAAATGGGAATTACCGCCATCGATGACGATATCTCCCTTTTCGAGATGCGGCGCGAGTTGATCGATCATCTGATCGACCGTGTCTCCGGCTTTCACCATCAGCATGACGCGGCGTGGTTTCTTCAACGCGTGAACCAGTTCTTCAACCGAATGCGTGCCCACGACCCGAGTGCCGTTCGCTTCGTGCGCTGTGAATTCATCTACTTTGGAGACAGTGCGATTGAACACAGCCACGCGGTAGCCGTGATCGTTCATATTGAGAACAAGATTCTGGCCCATGACCGCCAGCCCAATCAGCCCGATATCGCAGGTTGCATTTTGCATAGCTTCTATTAGATCGAATGCTGAGCGGAGCCTGCACGCCGCGGGGGCTCATAGCCGATATTGAATTCTGAAGCGAGAGCTGCGAGGCGAGAGTCTGCCGTCCACAGATAGAATCGAGCGACAAGAGCGGAAGCTAGCAAGTGCACGTCTACCCACCCTACCCCGCGACCGTAAAGCTTGCGGCGGTGAACGAATTCTACGACTTCTCGGTGAGAAATAGCGGCCGCCCGATGTATTCGCTCATACATTGCTAAGAACAGCCTACGCCCTCCGCGGTCACCTACGAGGAGTTCGCCATAAATCAACTCGTGTCCGGCAACCTCGTCGAGACTTAGCAGCTCGTCCAGGGCTGGCGCGTACGGTTCCCGGTTAGCAAGGAATCGGATCCAAATGGACGTGTCGACCAGAATCATCGGGCGATCTTGCGCTTAAGCGGCGCCTTCTCGCGACGTCTTCGGACGTCCTCAGCGCGAGGCTCAGTTCCGCGAAGAGTTCGAAGGCGCTCGTAGGCGGCGCGGCGGACCAGCGCCTCGAGACCCAAACGTACCGTCTCAGTATCGGTCGCTGCACCAGATGCCGCTTTGGCCTGCTCGAACAACTCGTCGTCCACATTCAAGGTCTTCTTCATACATACAATTCTGCCATACATGTATGGCTTGAGGAGCCACTAAAATGGGGCGAACTACACAGACCTGAATGCCCGAACCAAGGGCGAAACAACACTGATCGCCCGATAACATCCTCGGGACAGCGCCCTTGCCGCGCGCGGGACGAAGCTCAGTATCGAAATGGATTATTACAGAAAGAGGAACGGCGCTTACTCGTCGGGTTCGGCCTGCGCGCTGGAATGCTGCGCCTCTGCTTTCGCATCCCTCTTGCTTTGGGCGGACGCTGCGGGTGTGGCACGGCTCGGCGACAACATGACGCTCTCGCTTATTCGGCCTCTGATGCCCCCATGCAGGTTCTTACGGCCTGGCTTGCTGGAAAATGACACCCCTAGCTCGTGAGCCATGAGCTTCAGGTCTGGAATGCTCATGCGTTCTAGCCGACCTTCAACCGCGGTACTGCCTTGCGCTCGTGAGATGTCTGTTAATTCCCGAAAAATCTCAAGCGCTTCTTCAGGGGAAATCGACGGCTCTCCGCCTCTTAGATCTTTCGGCCTTGGCGCGGCTGCGGACTTGGGGCTCTCGGGAACCCCGAACGCCCGTTTGACGTGGCGCTCAATTTGGGCGAGCCGGGTGGTTGCATCCCGCAGAATGCCGCGAATCTCGGCCAGCTCGTTGTTGAGTCGGGCAAGTTCCTCCCCCGGACTGCGAAAGACATTATCTGCACTCATTGCAAGTACCCTACGGTTTCGAGCCACAGTTTCTTGAAAGGGTCTACCAAGTCGACCGGCACACCGCCACCGGTAATCGCGCGCTTGATCCCGGCGCGATCGGGTATCCAAGCATCGAAAAACCTTGCTTGTATCTGCTGGGCTCTAGCCGCCTTGCTACATACATTCTTCACTTCGCGTATGTAGAATTGTGATTCCTTCGTCGGCAGTCCGGCGTAGGGCTTCGCCTTGTTCATGAAAACACCGATTTTGGGCAATGGAAACGGCTCGATGCGCATTTTCAGGCTGTCCAGAATCAGACTAGTGCCGCGCGACGCAAAGAAATCAGGATTAACCGGAATCAGGATAAGGTCACAACAGGCAAGAACGCTGTAAGAAAGCAGCGTGAAGGACGGCGGACAGTCGAAGAGCACGTAATCATAGTCCGGCAATTGCTTCGATGCGCCGATCTTCCCCAGCAGACGCCTTACAAACTCCTTAACGCCGTCTCGGTCGAACACCTCCAGCTCCAGCCAATAAAGATCCTGGACGGACGGAACAAAATGCAGATTCTCCGTAACCTGATAAATAAAGTCCCAGCCCACACCAAAATCAAACTTGGCTGCGGGCTTCGTGAACTGATCCAGTGCATTGAATATCGTCTTCTTGCGCTGTACGGCCTGCTCGTACCACTTCTGGAATTTCGGGTTGAGCGTGCCGGTGTCTTCGTTCAGCGCGATCGCCTGGGTGAGCGACATCTGCGCGTCCAGATCGAAGATAAGTACCTTGGAGTCCGCCAGCGACGACACCACGTCGCCCAGGCACCACGTCACGGTGGTCTTGCCGACACCCCCCTTGAAATTAATCGTCGCTATCGTCTTGGGAGAATGGTTCGGTGCCACGAATTCACCCCTCCGGCTCGTGCCTGTGTCCTTCTTTCAGCCCGTCCCGGCTTATTCAGCCGACCAGCGCTGCGAAAATGCGTTGACCGGGGCTTTGATCAGCTCCAGCAGGGTCTTTCCGTTGGGGAAGCCGGGAAGCATCCCCGCGATAGTCCCGGCAACTAGGGTCTCCCCCTGCACGCTAGCCGTGCTCTTCAGCCAGTTCTGGGGACTGAAGACTTTGCCGCTCACCTGAGCCTGATTGAGCGCGTTCTGGAGCGCGTTTTCAACGCAATTGGCAGCGAGCGGCAGGATGTCAGTCGGATTTTCGGCTGCTTTCATCGTAAAGCTCGGCTCAATCACCATCGTCGGCTGCTTGTTCGTACTCGCGATGATAGCGGAAACGGCAAAGAGAATGTGGTACTTTACGTAAGATTTGCCAGCCTTCAGCACATCGTTAAGCGCCAGATTGGGCCATGCCTCCTCGATGGCATTGAGCCATGTCTGAAGAGCTAGTATGGACCCGGGGTCGTAGCCGGTGCGGAAGATAGTCTTGTAATGCTCGTCAAACAAGCGCTTTTCATTAACGGAGAGATTGGGACGCTGGGAGTGCCACGCAATGATCATCCGGGCAAATACTGCTGCATCTATCGTCTTGCGGGCGTCCTTGTCGGCGGGCCGCTCTTCGCCCCGCTTGGTAAGGAAAAAACCATCCGGATAGCGCGTCTCAAACGCCCGCTTGAGTCCCACCATCGTTTTGTCGTTGCTGCGGAGATCGCGCGGTTTGACCGCGCTCTGGGAATTGGTGTTGATGCTGATACGGTCCGCCAGCGCCCGCTCAGGAATTTCGTAAAACCGGAAAAGTATGCAGCCGTCCTTCGATTCCTCCGCGCGCACGCGCTCGGATGTGGAGTAAATCGTGGAAAGCGATTGGCAACCGTTGACGACGCTCAGACCCTTAATCGACAGGGTCTTTTTATCAAGGTTGACCTTAGCGGAATCGCATATCGCAGTGATGCCGTTGTGATAAAAGAAAAAATCCCGCACGCGCTCACCGTTGATGGTGGCACGCAAGGCGCGGTTGACCTTGTTGTTGGCCCCGAGCGACTGCCTGACGTTCTTTCGGAACAAGCGTCCATCGGTGATGCCTGGCATTTTCAGGCATTCCCGCAACGGAAGTACCGTGATAATGGTCTGCGCATTAGCCACCTGGGTAACGAGCGTCTTGCCGGGGTCGATGGATACCGTGTGATCCAGTGACGGTAATTCCTGTGCCTCGGCTTCGGCTAAGCGTGTTGCCAGTATGTCGGTATCAATGAGGTGAAGGCTCGCCGCGAAGTCGTCGGAGTCCTCCAGTTTCGTTGTAAATACAGAAAGATCAGCTCGCGCGGCATCCGTCAGGTTGCCGGTCGTGATCAGCTCGAATTCGATGCGATACTCGTCATCCAGCGCCTTGCGCACGGCTTCCAGCTTTTGCTTGAGCTTCTCATTACAGTCCTTCTGAAGAGACTGAAGGTCTTGCAAGCGCATCCAGGCGCTCAACACCTCCCGCAACGGCTCGGCATCCACCTGTTTTTCGCCGATAAATTTCCCCTGAATGATGACGATCCGGCTCTCCTCGTCATCGACAATCACAGCGTCAATCTGTTTATCGTGTTGACCGTCCGTGATGTCATCGCGGGTAGCTATTGGGTCTCGCAGAAGCACACGCCGCAAGTACCAGGCAATAAAGCGCTCCCCCTCGTTGGCAAAGTTCTGCTGGTAAAAAAGATCGTTCTTAATTTCCTGCTGAATCTGATGGAGCATGAGAAGGCCCGGCACACCACGTACCCTACACTGTGCGAAAAACGAACGTTTCGGGGCTGCCGAACATTCATGATAGCCGAATGCGAAAAGCGGACGTGCAACGGCAAACTTCGTGCTGCTGGAACGCACGCGCATCGGTTTGGACGATGTTGTGCAGAACTGTAGGCGTGTAACATGGTCTTCACGAATCTCAGGCGTGATCGCACCAGAGCCAGCAAAATCCCGCACCAACTCCGCCACCATTGCACGCGTCACTGTGAACTTCTTGCTTAAAAGATTAGCCGCGAACTCATGCACTACTTGCAAGCTCAGGGGAAGGCCCCCGTCCTGTTGATGTTTGTTGAACAGTTTCGCCGCGATTTGCCTTTTTTCCTTCGAACTGCGATCAAACAGGTACAGCAGGATGTTCGTGTCAAAAAACGCCGGACTTGCCGAAGTAGGAACGTCAGGCATGCCTGTTGTGCGCCTCATCTCGGCGCAACGGTTGTTTCATGTCGTACAAACCCGTTTTTTGTTCGCGCGAGCAATCGCACTGCCGCTATTCGTGCGTCGTTTTGAGACTCCTTGAGAGCCATCACAAGCGTGCGTTGCAGAAAGGCATTCATCGATACACCCTCGTTAGCCGAGGCCTGCTTGAGCCAATAGGCCGATTGGCAATCGTACTGTCACGTTGCGGTGTTTTTGCTTCTTGCAGGACTCAGTTTGGACATATTTGCGTGCGGCTATGAGGAGTAAGGCCACTGACGCGTTTAGCTGATCTACAAAATTCCTCCACAAACCTCAACGCCCTAACCTACAGCAGTACAACACTGATCGCCCGAGTGGGGCAGGAATCAACGGCTTCGTTGATGAGCTCTAGCTCCTTGTCGGTAGCCTCGAATGTATAGCGGCTGCCTTGGATCACACCGGCGCGGTCCATCAGTTCGGCATACGGCTCGTTTCCAATCTGAAAAAGGTCGGGAGCGATTCCGACGCAATTGGCAGCCGTGATGCAGGTGTTCGGATCGATCTCAACGGTCACTTTGGGCATGGTCTTATGTTGCCATTCTCGGGTGGATAAAAATTCAACAGCCCAGTCGCTATCCTGAAACCGTATTGATGAGCGAAAAACGAGTGATTGTGGCGATCGATGGACCCGCCGGAGCGGGCAAGAGCACGCTTGCCAAACGAATCGCAGGAAAGCTGGGCTTTGTCTACATAAATAGCGGCGCAATGTATCGCGCGATTGCCTTGTGGG
>Ga0213875_10001841_pt1 | contig 13172 bp, 9 predicted proteins | sample BarmaccomBMRX_R8_FD_160105 | JGI IMG/M metagenome (GOLD analysis project Ga0213875, IMG submission 160105) | Root-associated microbial communities from Barbacenia macrantha in rupestrian grasslands, the National Park of Serra do Cipo, Brazil - RX_R8 | ecosystem: Host-associated > Plants > Roots... | reverse complement strand
ACGGAGGATTCAAACTAAAAGTAGATCTGCTCGGCCGCCTCGAGGCGACCGGACATGAAGTCGTCGACTTCGGAGCGCATAGTCTCGTGCCCGGTGACGACTACCCCGATTTCGTCATTCCGCTCGCTCGCGCCGTATCTGCCGGACAGGTGGAGCGCGGCATCGCGATCTGCGGCAGCGGCGTCGGCGCCGAGGTCTGCGCCAACAAGATCCCCGGAGTTCGTGCGGGCCTGATTGGCGATCATTTTTCAGCGCGCCAGGGCGTGGAAGACGACCACATGAACGTGCTGTGCATCGGTGGCCGCACGGTTGGACCGGAAGTCGCCTGGGAGTTTGTCGAAACATATCTGGCATCCGAATTCAGCCACGCCGAGCGCCATCTGCGCCGGCTGAGCAAAGTAGCATCACTCGAGGAGGTAACCAAATGACCCCGGTAGCCGAGATCACAACCACGGATCTTGATGAATTATCGATAAACACCATTCGCACCCTCTCCATGGATGCGGTGCAGCAGGCCAAGTCTGGGCACCCGGGAACGCCTATGGCGTTAGCGCCGCTGGTCTACACCCTGTGGAATCGCGTTATGCGGTTCGACCCACAGGATCCGATCTGGCCAAATCGCGACCGCTTCGTGTTGTCGAACGGACATGCATCGATGTTGCTCTGGTCGGTGTTGCACCTCACGCGCACTCAGGCGGTGAACGCGGCTTACGAGAAGCTGGGGCACGCCTCAGTGACCCTCGAGGATATCCGCCACTTCCGCCAGCTCGACAGCAAGGCGCCCGGGCATCCGGAGTATCACTGGGTGTCGGGCGTCGAGACTACAACCGGTCCGCTCGGACAGGGCATTGCGACGAGTGTGGGGATGGCTATCGCGCAAAAATGGCTGGCCAATCGCTACAACCGCCCTGGCTTCCCGATCTTCGACTACCGGATTTATGCGATCGCCGGAGACGGCTGCATGATGGAGGGTATCGGATCCGAAGCGGCCTCGCTCGCAGGTCACCTGGGGCTCGACAACCTCTGCTGGATTTACGACAACAACCGGATCACGATCGAAGGGCACACCGATATCGCCTTCACGGAGGATGTTGCGGCACGCTTCCTGGCTTATGGCTGGCATGTTCTGCGCGTCAGCGATGCGAATGATACCGAGCGTATCGAGCACGCGCTCGACAAGGCCGGCAACAACACAGGCAGCCCGACCCTGATCGTTCTCGACAGCCACATCGGGTACGGCTCGCCCCACAAGCAGGACACGTCAGAGGCACACGGTGAGCCGCTCGGCGACGAAGAGATCCGTCTCACCAAGCTCGCTTACGGATGGCCCGAAGACGCGAAGTTCGTGGTGCCGGACGGCGTCTACGAACACTTTGAAGACGGAATCGGAACGCGTGGCGCGGAGTCCCGCCGCGATTGGACGCAGCTCTTCGAAGCTTACCGGGTTCAGTATCCGGACCTTGCCGCCGAGATTGAACAAATCGAGCGGCGCGAGCTGCCGAATAGCTGGGATCGTAATCTGCCCGTATTTCCGCCGGACCCGAAGGGCATGGCCGGACGCGAAGCCTCAAGCAAAGCGCTCAATGTCCTTGCGCAGAACATCCCATGGTTCGTGGGCGGATCGGCCGACCTCGGACCATCGAACAAGACCTTGCTGACTTACGAAGGCGCCGGCCACTTCCAGGCAAACAATCCGGGAGGGAAAAACCTGCACTTCGGCATCCGTGAGCACGCAATGGGAGCAACTTTGAACGGGCTCGCTCTCGCGAAAATCAGGCCCTATGGCGCAACGTTCTTCATCTTCAGCGATTACGAGCGGCCCGCGATCCGGCTCGCGGCGCTGATGGAGCTGCCTTCAATATTCGTTTTCACCCATGACGCAATGGGTGACGGCGAGGACGGACCGACTCACCAACCAGTGGAACATCTGGCTTCCCTTCGAGCCATCCCCGGGCTGGTCACGCTTCGGCCCGGCGACGCGAACGAAGTGGTTGAAGCCTACCGATACATCATGCAGCTTCGCCATCAGCCCGCGGTGCTCGTGCTCTCGCGCCAGCCGCTCCCCACGCTGGACCGGAAAAAATACGCATCGGCTGCCGGTGTATCGCGCGGCGCCTATGTGCTCGCCGACAGTCCGGCGGGCCACCCGGAAGTTATTCTCATCGCGTCGGGAAGCGAAGTTAGCGTCGCTGTAGACGCTTATGAAAAACTGCTCGCTGAAGGCATCCGTTCGCGAGTGGTATCCCTGCCGTCGTGGGACATCTTCGAGCATCAAACGCAGGAGTACCGCGATAGCGTTCTGCCGCCGAATGTTACTGCGCGGGTCTCAATCGAACAAGCCTCCACGTTCGGATGGGAGCGCTACGTCGGCGCGAAGGGCCGCATGATCGGAATGACGACCTTCGGGGCCTCGGCACCGCTGAAGGAATTGCAAAGGAAATTCGGGTTCGAGCCGGCACGTGTGATCGAAATCGCAAAAGAACTCCTGGGCAGAGGTTGATCGATGTCTTCCGCCACCGCCACGTGCGCGGATCCAATCCTGGGACGAAGCTCGCCTCTTGGAGCGAGTATCGTTCCTGGTGGAGTGAATTTCAGTGTGTACTCTCGAAGCGCCACGGCGGTCGATCTGCTACTTTTCGACCGCAATGACGACAGCCCGTCGCGAGTCATTCCGATCAATCCCGTAGAAAACCGAACCTATCATTACTGGCACGTGTTCGTGCCAGGACTACGGAAGGGCCAACTCTACGGATATCGGGTACACGGGCCCTACGATCCCGCAAGTGGTCTATGGTTTGATCCCGGCAAGGTCCTGCTGGACCCCTACGGCCGTGGCGTTGCAGTTCCGGAAGGCTACTCCCGCGACGCTGCCAGACTCCCCGGCGAAAACGCGTCGACAGCGATGAAGAGTGTGGTGGTCGATTTGGCGGACTACGATTGGGAAGGCGATAGTCCGCTACACCACCCGTCCACTCAGACCATCATCTACGAGATGCACGTGCGCGGGTTCACGCGGCATCCCAGCTCCGGGCTTCCGGCGAGCACGCGCGGCACGTTTGCGGGGCTGATCGAGAAAATCCCTTACCTTCAGCAGCTCGGCATTACTGCGGTTGAGTTGCTGCCTGTGTTTCAGTTCGACTCGGAGGACGCGCCGCGCGGACTCGCCAATTATTGGGGATACTCGCCGGTCTCGTTCTTTGCACCGCATAGCGGCTACAGTTCACGGCAAGATGCTCTGGCAGCAGTGAACGAATTCCGGGACATGGTCAAGGCGCTGCACCGCGCCGGAATCGAAGTGATCCTCGACGTTGTCTTCAACCATACCGCCGAAGGTGATCACCGTGGGCCGACGTTTTGTTTCCGCGGGTTTGAAAACGACGCTTATTACATCCTGGAGCAGGACCGCTCGCGTTTTGCGAATTACAGCGGCACGGGCAATACGCTCAACGCCAATCATCCGATTGTCCGCCGCATGATTCTCGACAGCCTGCGTTATTGGGTCGCCGAAATGCACGTGGATGGATTTCGGTTCGATCTCGCCTCCATCTTGGCGCGCGACTCGTCGGGCCAGGTGCTGTCGAACCCTCCGGTCCTATGGGACATCGAGTCAGACCCGGCACTGGCGGGGACGAAGTTCATTGCCGAGGCCTGGGACGCCGCTGGACTGTATCAGGTGGGCAGCTTCGTTGGCGACAGTTGGAAGGAATGGAACGGCAGGTTTCGCGACGACGTTCGCTCATTCCTTCTGAGCCAAGACGACACCGTCGCCCGCGTCGCGGATCGCTTGCTCGGCAGCCCTGCGATTTACGGCCACAAAGAGCACGATGCTGGGGAGAGTGTCAACTTTGTCACTTGTCACGATGGCTTCACGCTCAACGACCTCGTTTCCTACAATCAGAAACACAACGAGGCGAACGGCGAAGATAACCGCGACGGTGCCAATGACAATCGAAGCTGGAATTGCGGCGCCGAAGGGCCATCAGGCGATCCTGGCATCGAAGCGCTACGCAATCGCCAGGTCAAGAATTTCCTGACAATCACAACCCTCTCGCTAGGCATTCCCATGATTGGAATGGGCGATGAGGTCCGGCGTTCCCAGTTCGGCAATAACAATGCGTATTGCCAGGATAACGAAACGAGCTGGTTTGACTGGTCGCTTGTGGAGAAGCACTCCGATCTTCACCGGTTTCTGCGGTTGTTGCTTGAGAGGCGGCATCTTCGTAACCCGGAAGCGGAGCAGAATCAGCAGAGCTTGAATCAACTGCTCGCCCGTGCGCGAAAGGCGTGGCACGGCGTGAAAATCGCACAGCCGGATTGGAGTTCCTCATCTCACAGCATCGCTCTAAGCGCTCACCTGCCGGATGAGAACGTGATTACCCACCTGATTTTCAACGCGTACTGGGAGGCGCTCGAGTTCGAACTCCCCGACGGCAACCGCGGCCCGTGGAAGAGATGGATTGATACCGCACTCGATTCACCCAATGACATCGTCCCCTGGCCGCATGCGCCGGTTGTCTTGGGTCCCAAATATGTAGCCGGACCACGGTCGGTTGTAGCGCTGCACACAGAGGTGAGCGAATGAAACGGCTTTGCTGTGGAATCGCTGGGTTGCTATGCGCGGTCGGGACGGCGCGCCCACAATCGACGGCCGAACTTGAAAAGCAACTGCAGGAACTGAAGCAACAATACGCTGAGAGCACTCGCACTATGGAGCAGCGCATCGCAACGCTCGAAAAACAAATCGAAGCCGAGCGAGGCGAGAAACAAGAGGCGGCAGCAACTCCCCAGGAGGGCACTGTTTCAGTGGGAGATCTTGCCGCACACGCTGCAGAGAAAGCCGTCTCGGCAAACTCGGATGAGGTCGGTGCAAAGTTTCAGGGCGCAATAGCGTCAGAACCGACATACGATTTGCTGCAGGAAGCCGACCAGAAGATCGACAAGCTGCAGCAGCAGGTTGGCACCTTCGAATTTCACGGGTACTTCCGCTCGGGCTATGGCATGAGCGGAGCGGGTGGGCAGCAGGTTGCGTTTCAGGCTCCTGGCGCCGGGGCCAAGTATCGCCTGGGGAACGAAGCGGAAACGTACGGAGAGTTTATCTTCGTCAACAACTGGATCAATCCCGACCACGCCACGGACAAAGCTTGGATGAAGACCGAGGTCATGCTCGAAGCGAACACGAGCAACTCAGCAAGCTATGCAAATTTCCCCAACGGCACAGGCAACGATCAATTCCGGCTGCGCGAGGCGTTTATCCAGGCCGGCGACGTCCTCGAGAGCCAGCCGTTCGCGAAATTCTGGGCGGGCGAGCGTTACTATAGGCGGCAGCATATCGAAATTGACGATTTCTATCCGCTCGATATGAGCGGGTACGGTGCTGGTGTCGAGGACCTCAATGTGAAGTTCGGCAAGCTGGCTTTGGCGTACCTGGCGGGTGCGCGGCCGGACATCGTGACGGAGAACGGCTACCTTGCAAAGAGCAACGTCGACCTCCGGTTGTACGACTTGAAGGGGCCGGCGGGTCTGTGGGCCGGGTGGTTCGATTTCGCAGATACGAAGGGCGGGACGACCTCGGCCGGCGTCAAGGTCCCCACCACGGACGGATACGCATTTGGATTCCGCCACCAAAGCCTGGAGTGGCACGGGGGCTATCATTCATTCGGCATCCAATACGGAACCGGGGCGGCGAGCAATTTCAGCACGTCGATCGACGATCCCACGCGCTTTCTGCAGAGCTCCGCGAGATTCCAGATTGTAGAAAACTTACTTTTTCAGCCGAACGACAGGTTCGCCATCCTCCCGATCGTTGTTTATCAGCGCCTGAAAGATGGTAATCCACGTGATGGGTGGAACCAATGGGTTTCATTCGGCGCGAGGCCGGAAGTGTTTTTCACCAAATATCTTTCACTGGCCCTGGAGGCCGGCGCCGATCAAACCAACAGCCCGAGTGGGCATTACGACGGCTGGCTGCGGAAAGTCACAATCGCGCCTCAAATCGGAGCTGGAAGAAAGTTTTTCAGTCGTCCGGTGTTGCGTACGTTTTTGACGTATGCGAACTGGTCGGATGGATTTCGGGGGTTGGTGGGTGGACCGGCCTATTTAAAGAAAACAGCGGGGTTGACCTACGGAGTTCAAGCAGAGACATGGTGGTAGGAAAGGGTAAAGAAATGCCAGTGCAGGAGACCAGCGGAACAAATATTAATCCGGGGGCCGCGCCGGCATCCGCGGATACAAACTATACGCGGCCACTCGTCATGGTTACCAGTCTGTTTTTCATGTGGGGTTTCCTGACGAGCCTCAACGACATCCTGGTACCACATCTCAGGTCGATTTTCGATCTGAGCTATACACGCGTGATGCTGATTCAGTTCGCGTTTTTCTCGGCGTACTTCCTCTTCTCGCTGCCGTGGTCGAGAATCGTGAATGCAATCGGATACCAACGGACCATGGTCGTCGGCCTTCTGACGATGGCTGTGGGAGCCTCCCTGTTCATACCGGCCGCGATGACAGTTTCGTTCCCGCTGTTCCTGGCGGCCCTGATAGTTCTGGCAGCGGGAATCACGGGTCTGCAAGTCGCAGCGAATCCCTATGTGGTGGTCCTGGGAAAACCTCAGACCGCATCCAGCCGGCTGGATCTGACGCAGGCGTTCAACTCCCTCGGAACGACAGTCGCACCGCAACTCGGTGGTCTGCTGATCCTGAGTGCCGCGCCGCTTGCCATCGAACAGGTGAAAAATCTGTCTCCGCAGGCGCTGCATGCCTATCGAGCGTCGCAGGCTTCATCGGTCAACCTTCCGTATGCCGTGATTGCCGTTGCCCTGGTGGTGCTGGCCGTCGTAATTGGCGCATCGAAACTGCCGAGGATTGAAACGGCTCGCAATCGAGCAGGAACCAGCGATCAGGATTCGATTCGGAGACATCCCAATCTGCTCTTCGGCGCGATAGGGATCTTTGCGTATGTGGGCGCGGAGGTTTCCATCGGCAGCTTCCTGGTGAACTATTTCGGCTTGCAGGACATCGCGGGAATGTCGGCCAGGACCGCTGCGGGTTACGTGTCGTTCTACTGGGGCGGAGCGATGATCGGCCGATTTCTGGGCGCTCCCGTATTGCAACGAATCAAAGCCGGCAACGTACTGGCGGTCTGCGCCATCGCCGCCGCCGCATTGGTGACGGCGTCGATGATGACGGACGGGCATGGGGCGATGTGGACGATCCTGGCTGTCGGCTTCTTTAACTCGATCATGTTCCCCACCATCTTCAGCCTCGGCCTCGCCGAACTTGGCCCGCTCACAGGCAACGGATCAGGCTTGCTGAACATGGCCATTGTGGGCGGCGCCATACTGCCCCTGATCCAGGGAGCGCTCGCTGACCATTTCGGGCTGCACCACGCCTTCGTGCTGCCGGTGATCTGCTACCTATATATATGTTTCTTCGCCCTGAGCGGATCGAAACCCAACAGCGAGCGGTACGCAAGAGCTTAGGAGGAAACGATGTTATTGGCAGGCGATATCGGTGGGACCAAGACGGCGCTCGGTATCTATTCAGAGGAGCGGGGACCGCATATAGCGCTCTCGGACTCTGAGGTCCATAGCGCGGACTATGGGAGCCTGGAGTCTATCGCGAAAGAGTTCCTTACAAAGAGTGGCACGAAGGTCGACCGGGCGTGCTTCGGCGTGGCGGGTCCGGTGATTGCGGGGCGCGCAAAGGTCACAAACCTGCCCTGGATTATCGACCAGGCATCACTTGCAAATGAGCTGAATCTTGAGGCCGTCGATCTCCTGAATGACCTGGAAGCGATTGCGTGTGCGGTTCCAGGACTTAGACCGGAAGATGTCGCGACCCTCAGCGCGGGAGCGCCGATGACACAGGCAAACATCGCCGTCTTTGCGCCCGGCACCGGATTGGGTGAGGCGTTCCTCACCTGGGAAGGCAGCGAATACCGTGCGCACAGCTCGGAAGGAGGGCATGCGGATTTCGCGCCGACGGACGAGATCCAGAGCCGTCTGCTCGAATACATGCGGCAGCGCTTCGAGCATGTCAGCTACGAGCACGTCTGCTCCGGTGTCGGTATCCCTCACGTCTACGATTTTTTCGCCGACCGTGAGAAGACAGAGGAACGGCCAGAAATTACGGAGCGGATCGCAATGGCCGGCGATCGCACGAAAGCAATTATCCAGGCCGCGTTGGACCCTGCCGATCCCAGTCCGCGCTGCGCTGCCACGATCGACACCGTGGTTTCCATCATGGGAAGTGAGGCGGGCAACCTCGCGCTTAAGGTGCTCGCAGTTGGAGGTGTGTATCTGGCAGGCGGAGTTGCCGTTCACCTCCAGCCAGTGTTGAAATCCCGCTTTCTGCGTTCGTTCCAATACAAGGGCCGTTTCGCAGAGATGATGGGCCGGATCCCGGTACACCTGATGACCGGCAAAGTGGGCATCACCGGTGCGGCGGCCTACGGCCTAAGGAGGGCGCTGGCAGAACAAACTGCCGCCGGGCTTCGGCGCGCCAGTTCGGATCTCGATGGTAATTACGTTGATCGCTCTGGATCTCGTGGAGCGAGGCCATGAAAAGACCATTGATTCTGGGCAACCAGAAACTTTTCTTGAACCTGTCGGATGCAGTGGATCTTGCCAATCACCTCAACAGGAAAATCAAACTCCGTCCACTGGCGTGTGATTTAGTCCTTTGCCCTTCATTTATGAACCTGGGCCATGTAGCGGCGGCTCTAAGCAGTTCCGAAATCAAAGTAGGCGCTCAGAACGTTCATCAAGTGGAAACGGGGCCATTTACGGGTCAGGTTTCCGTAAGGGAGCTTGTCGATCTAGGGGTTTCTCATGTGATTCTCGGACACTCGGAAGTGCGAGCACAGCAGGGAGAAACGAACGCACAAGTAAGAGTCAAAGTCGAAATGTGTTTGCAGCATGGCGTCGTTCCAGTTGTCTGTGTCGGAGACACGCGAGAGGAATGGGAAGCCGGGAAGTCGATGGATGCTGTAAATCGTCAACTCCTTGAAATCTTCACCCCGCCGCTCTCAGTCGGTTTAGATGCTGTTGTTGTCGCCTATGAGCCTCTTTGGGCAATCAAAAGAGGACGCGATGACAAACACACCGCATCTGCAAGCCCCGAGGCAGCGAATCGGATGCATGCGTGTATCCGATCGATTCTGTTGCGTGCTCTCGGGCGAAGTGACATTCATATTCTTTATGGCGGCAGCGTGAACCAAACAAACTCTTCAGATCTCCTAACGCAAGACAATATTGATGGATTGTTAGTTGGTACTGCGAGTGTAAATGCTGATTCCTTTTTGGCGATTCTGGAAGGTTCAGAAGCACCAAGTACAAAACTCTACGTATCGTAAGAACTTTAGTCGACGGTTCATAATTTGCAGGGTAGAGGAGGTGCCACCAACAAATACAAGTCCGGCGAACCTCTTCATAGATATGAGCGACCATCTTCCTGTAGTTGTCATCGTCGGCGGTGGATTTGGCGGGCTGGCCGCGGCCAAGGCGCTGAAGAACGCGCGGGCGGAGGTCATCCTAATCGACCGCACGAATCACCACCTGTTTCAGCCCTTGTTGTACCAGGTGGCGACTTCGGAGCTGATGCCGGGTCAGATCGGCTCTCCAATCCGCTCTATTCTGAGGGAACAACGGAACACCACCGTGCTGCTTGGCGAAGTCACTGGCGTCGACAAGGACGAGCAGTGCGTCGTGGTCAGCGACGTGGATCGCGCGGGCGTACGCTTGCACTACGATTACCTGATCTTGGCGACGGGCGCCACGCACAGCTACTTCGGACACGAGGAATTCAGGAAACATGCACCGGGGCTGAAAAACCTGGCGGACGCCGTGGCGGTCCGGAACAAGATCCTGAGCGCATTTGAGGTGGCAGAGGCGGAAGAAGATCCGCGTCTACACCGCGACCTGCTGACGTTCGTGCTGGTCGGCGCCGGGCCCACGGGTGTGGAGATGGCCGCCGCGATCGCGGTTCTGGTGCGCAATACGCTGCGATCGGAGTTCCGGCGGGTCGATCCGGCGTCGGCGCGGATTGTGCTGATCGACCAGTCTCCGCGAGTGTTGGGATCGTTTTCGGAACATCTTTCCAGCGCTGCCAAGAAGCGCCTGGAGGATCTGGGCGTGGAGGTATTGCTTGGCCGCAGCGTGGAAAAGGTGGACGCCGCGGGAGTGATCGCCGGCGGCGAGCGGATCGTCAGCAATGCCGTCATCTGGACCGCTGGCGTCGCGCCGTCACCTGCCGCCAAGTGGCTGAATGCGGAATCCGATCGCGCCGGACGGGTGCGTGTTCAAACGGACGTCAGCGTAGCTGGACATCCGGAAATCTTTGTCGTTGGGGACACAGCGACGTTCGAGGAAAACGGCAAGCCGCTGCCCGGCGTGGCCCAAGTGGCGATTCAACAAGGCCGATATGCTGGCCGGCTGATTGCGAACCGCATCGCCGGCAAATCGGCTCCTGGCCCGTTCCGGTATTTCGACAAAGGCAATATGGCTGTGGTCGGTAAGGGATTTGCGCTGCTACAGAGCGGCGGCTTCCAGTCGAGCGGGTTGCTGGCATGGTTCGCGTGGGCGGCTGTGCATCTTCAGTTTCTGGCGACTTCCAGCCTGCGATTGAGTGTCTTCCTTCAGTGGGTTTGGACATATCTCACGGGGCAGCGCGGCTCGCGGCTGATCGTGAATCACTATGGGCCTCAACCAGTGGACATCTCCGCTACTCCAGATCTGGCTGAGATGGCGAAGTAAGAGTGAGTTACCGCTCAAGCCACAGAGCGCTCAGGGCCAGCCCGACGGCAATTCCAACCGAGACCTCAAAGAACCGGTGAAGGGCGACGATCGTCCGCTATGACCCGGGAACGAGCATGATGGTGGCAAGCGTGATGCCGGCATATCGGTACGCGTTGCGCTCCAGCCGGAACGGAACGAAGCCGATTCCAACAATTAGTATGCAGCACTCGAATACCAAAGCATTGCCGGGATAAAACGTGCGACAAGAAGCGCAATGACGCCAGCGACAGCCGTGCGTGTCGCATGCTCCATCTTAGCGTTGTCCTTGCCAATGATTGGACTAAGTATGGAGAACATCGTTCAAAGAACGCGTCGATCCAAAACCATAACGCAGAGTAACGTAGGCAAATAGAAGACTGTTGCGAGAAGCAGCGCGCGCGCGCGCGGCAAGGTTCTGTCGCGGCCCATTCGCGCGCCGAAGTAGAGTACCCCGAGTCCGGCTACGATCGCAGCGGCGCCATACAAAGCCCCAGTCATTCCAACTAACAATGGCACCAGGCTGATCGGAATTAGAAGGAGCGAGCAGACGACAACGCGCCGGGCAGTAGACTCGCCATCCGGATCGGTAACGGGCAGCATGCGGATGCCGCCGCGGGCATAGTCGTCCCGATACATCCACGCGATGGCGTCGAAGTGCGGAAATTGCCAGACGAAGAGCACGAGGAACAGCGCCAGCGCGCTGCCGTCGATCCCATGACCCGCGGCCGCGTAGCCGATGAGGGGTGGCATAGCGCCTGGGATTGCGCCCACGGCAGTACACAAAGTTGAGCGTTGCTTCAGAGGGGTATAGAGAAAAAGATAACTGAGAAGCGTGAACAGACCAAGGGCTGCCGCCAGCCGATTCGCGCCGTACCACAGGTCCGCGAAGCCGGCAATAGAAAGCAGCAGGCCGAAGGCGAGCCCATTTCTTCTGGTGATCTTGCCAGCTGGTATAGGGCGGCGGCTTGTGCGGCGCATCTTCGCATCGGAGTCCACTTCGTACCACTGATTAAGTGCCGAGGTGCCCGACGCCAACAATGCAGTACCAAGGAGAGCGTGAGCCAGAATCGCCCAGTGAAACGAGCTGCCACAACCGAACCAGTAGCCGACCGCCGTGCAGATCAGAATGAGCAGCGTGATTCGCGGCTTCGTCAACTCCAGGTAATCTCCCACCAGCATGATCCGGGTCGGCGCGGAGGCTTTCATACAGAAACGGCGTCCTGGAGTCTGGGTTTGGGCGAGAGCATCTGCATCGAGAGAATTGTTCCGGCCACAAGGAAGACAACGGTCACACAAGTCCACATCAACGCTGCAGCGCACTCCTGGTCTTCGAGAGGAGAGAGGCCGCCCATTCGCGGCACCATTCCTGGCATCGACAGATACATGGGGTACACGACTCGATCGGAGAAAACGAGCAAGCCGGAGAGAACGTCGCATGGCAGCGTCGCAAGGAACAGATACAGGAGCATCGACCACCGAGGCCATCGTGCAACCGACGGCCAGGGCTGAATTACGGGCCACCAAAAGAGGAGACCGGTCGCCAGGAAGGAGGCGTGTTCGAGGAAATGCCACGTTGATGATTGCATGCCCAGCTGGAAGATCGCCGGCGCATGCCAGATGACCAAAGCCGCGGCGGCAGCGAGCCAGCAAAACACGGGGTGTCCGAGCAGGCTGCCAACACTCGTCGGCATTATCCATCGGATTGGCCCAATCGCGATCAGGGGCTCGCCCAGCCAGATCAGAGGCGGAGCGATAGTCATCAGCAGCACGTGTTGGATCATGTGCGCCGTCAGCATGTGGCTGTCCAATGACGCCACGGGCGAGCCCACCGCTACCCACGTCGCGAACAGCCCAAGAAAGAAGCTACAAGCTCGCCACGCCGGAATCGACCGACAGTGAAACCAGCCGCGCAGGTACACTATTCCCGCAAGGACGATAACAAGTGCCAGCGAGACGGGCGCCATGGGTGCGGCCTATCGCCCGTTGGCGAAATCGCGGGAAGCATCGCGCGCGGGCGCCTGTGCTGCCGGATGCAGGGTTTCGAGAAACGCGACGAGCGCTGTAGTCTCTGGGGGACTCAGATTCTTGCCGTAAGCCGGCATGTTGCCACCGCCCTGGATCACCTGGCGGATCAGTTGGTCCTGTGTCAGCCGCAGCGCAACGCTGTCGAGTGTCGGGCCGCGGTGACCGCCGTTCTCTCCGAGCGAATGGCAGTTGCGGCACTGTTTGACTTGAAAGACGAGCGCGCCTTGTCGCTCCAACGCGGTGCTGGCTTGCACGAATTGCGGCGGCACGGGAGCGCCACTCCAGGCGTTCATCTGTGGACTCCAGGGGGCCTTCTCCGCGAGATGGGTGAAGGTCCCGAGAATTACGGCGATCAACATCACGGTCAACACCGCG
>Ga0213875_10001840_pt1 | contig 13180 bp, 11 predicted proteins | sample BarmaccomBMRX_R8_FD_160105 | JGI IMG/M metagenome (GOLD analysis project Ga0213875, IMG submission 160105) | Root-associated microbial communities from Barbacenia macrantha in rupestrian grasslands, the National Park of Serra do Cipo, Brazil - RX_R8 | ecosystem: Host-associated > Plants > Roots... | reverse complement strand
CTACGGGCGGGGCGTGTTCGCCTCATACACCGACACCGCCACCGGCGCGCTAGACGTGCTGGACTATTTGATCGAGGTCATGCACGGCCGCAAACGCGAGATCGTCGGCCACGCCCGGAAGGTCACGATCTCCCAGGATTGTCCGCTGCACGTGCTGGACTTCGACGAGATCGGGGCGTTGACCAAGTACGCCGGGATCCAAGTCAAGACCAAGATCGACGAACGGATCGGGCTGCTGCTGACCCAAGCCGCCGCGTTGGGCATCTGTATCCGGGGCTACGTCCAGGACCCGACCAAGGACACCGTCGCGTTCCGGGACCTCTTCACCCGCCGATTCTGCCTGCGGGTCCCGACCGAGGCACAGGTGGACATGGTCCTCGGGGATGACGCGGTCAAACGGGGCGCGTGGGCGCACCGGATTCCCCAAACACCCCAAGGCAAGGGCTCCGGCTACATCTTTGGGGACGGTGTCCGCGAACCGATGCGGGTCCGCGCGGGCTGGGTCGACGACCAGGCGATCAAGAACCTGGAGCGCTACGTCACCACACACGGCACGGTCCTCGTCTTGCCAGCCGCGAGTGAGCACACCACCACCGCAGCCTGATTCATTCCCTTGCGGTTCGCAACATTCTTCGAGAAAGGACTTCCTTCATGTCTACGCCTGCCAGCTCTTCTACGTCTACTGTGGACGAATTGATGAATGCCTATCGGTCGCACGTCGCGGGAACCTCACTGCCCGTGCCCTGCATGATCCAGTTCATGGTGGGCAGCCGGTCGATTGATGTCCAACCCGGTGGGAACCGCAACACCATTGGCCACCTCGTGGAGTTGCTGCACTGGGTTCACTCCCTGCACGAGGTGAGGGTGCAGTGGTGGCGACCCGACCGGAGCGATCAGTTGCACATCACCGCCCTTGGTCGGTCCCCAGCCGGGGTGGGGTTCCGGGTGTACTGCGGTATCGACTACCCGGCGGTGGCCGGTCTTGTTCGGCTGACTCTCGGCGAGCAGGACTCGGTCAGCGTCGACGAACTACACCTCTTGGTCGGTCTCCTGCGTGAGGACGCGGCCTAACCACAACCACCAGTGAAGGGAGGGGCGTGCGGTGTCCGCTCACCAGCTGACTACCAGTATTCGGCTGACCGTCGCGGCCGTTCTCGGACTGATCGGCGCGGCGGCGGGGTTCACCCATACCCATGATTGGGCCGCGCACCACGGACAGACGGGGTGGTTGGCGTGGGCGGACGCGGTGGTGATCGAGGGCCTGGCGATTGTGGCCGCCTTCGAGATCCACCGTGACCGGCAGACCGGTCGACGCGGGCGGGTGTCGCTGCCGGTGGTGGTCCTGGTCTCCGGCTTCGGCGTCCAGATGGCCGCCCAAGTCGCCGAAGCCGAACCGACCGCGCCGGGGTGGCTGCTGGCCGCGATGCCGGCACTGGGATTCCTGACCGTGGTCAAGCTGCTCATGCGGCGCCTGCCCGAGGACGATACGCCACCGGAACCGGTCACAGCAGCAAAGCCACAACCAAGCTCGACCGAGCTACATCCGGCGCAGACGACACGACTGCGGTTGCCTGCCCCGATGGTCGAGAAGATCACCACCGCCGTGCGGACGGTACGAGACAGCGGCCGTGAACCAACCATCACTGATGTCCAGCGGGCGGTGAAGGTCTCCGATGAGATGGCCGCCCGGATTCTGGCCGAGCTGACCGACCACAACGGCCACGAACTCCAACACTAACCAACACCGCCAGAGCGCCACCTGAGGATCGGCCACGGAAGGCTGGTACGGGCGCGAGTGGCGGAAACTCCCGGTGTCCGACACCCGATCGCCCGTCTGTGCAGCACCGGGATTGCAGCCGCCAGCATTCTAGGCCGCCGGTCGTCGCACACCCTTCGACGACCGGCCTATCAGACGAATCACCAGCGGGGCAGACACGGCAATCAGCGTGTCTGCCTCTTTTCTTGTCTACAGAAAGTCGATCATGAGGGGGTTGTTGTGGATGTGACGGCGTTGACCCTGGATGAACGGATCTCCCGTCGCGTCCGGGCTATCGACTACACGTCATGGCGGGCCAAAGTCGAGGCGGTCGGGGGGTGTCTGCATCCGGTCCGCATGTCCGGCGCCTGGCACGTCCAGGACCAGGGCGGCGCGGTGCTGGCCGAGCGGTCCGGGCACATCTTCGCGCCCTGCGGCAACCGGCGAGAATCGGTCTGCCCGGCCTGTTCAGACCGCTACGCCGCGGACGCGTTCCACCTGATGCGCGCGGGCCTGTCCGGCGGCGACAAAGGCGTGCCCGAATCGGTCTCGGACAAGCCTCGGGTGTTTGCCACCCTGACCGCACCGTCGTTCGGGCCGGTACACAACCGACGGCTCTCCGCACGTGGCCGGACGATCCCGTGTGCATGCGCGGAACACCACCGGGAAGCAGACACCCGGATTGGATCGCCGCTGGACTCAGACGCCTATGACTATGTCGGCTCGGTGCTATGGCAAGCGCACGCCGGTGCGCTGTGGCACCGGTTCACCATCGCGTTGCGCCGCAGGCTCGCGCACGCGGCCGGGATCACCGTGCGCGAGTTCACCGACCATGCCCGGCTGTCCTACGCGAAGGTCGCCGAGTATCAGCGGCGGGGCCTGGTGCATTTCCACGCGATGGTCCGCGTCGATGGACCCGGCGGGCCCACCGATCCCACTCCCGCATGGGTCACTGCGGATTTGCTTGCCGACTGCATCCATGCCGCCGCACGTGCCGTGCGGGTCTCCGTCGAAAGGCCAAACGGTGCCGGGCTGGTACTGGCGTGGGGTGAACAAGTCGATGTCCGTCACATTCGACTCGCCACCGCGGCGCAGATCGAGGACGCGCACGGGGAGATCTCCGAGCAACGACTTGCATCCTATGTCGCGAAGTACGCCACGAAGGGCACCGGCACGAGCGAGGCGGCCGACCGGCCGATCCGTGACCAGCTCGACATTGACCGGCTCGACGTCAGTCCGCACCACCGCCGGATCATCCGCACCGCATGGGACCTCGGCGGCCTGGAACAGTACGAGGATCTGAACTTGCGGAAGTGGGCACACATGCTCGGGTTCCGGGGCCACTTCCTGACCAAGTCCAAGTACTACTCGACGACGTTCAAGGCCATTCGTGGTGAACGCTCGGCGTTCCGGGCTGAGCAAGTCCTGGAGAAATTGAGCGTCGACCCGGACGCGGTGATCGTGGTCAACCACTGGGATTTCACCGGGATCGGATACGCAAGCGACGCGGAAGCCGAACTCGCACACGGCATCGCCGAACGCACACGACAACAACGCAAACAGAAGTACGAAAGGAGGTAGCGACATGGGCAAGCTCTGGGGTCCGAAAGAGGTGGCTGAATACCTCGACATCCCAGTCCAAACGATCTACCCGTGGCGGACGAGAGGCTACGGTCCGCCCGGCCGGCGGATCGGCAAGCACGTGCGCTATCTCCCTGCCGACGTAGTGGAGTGGTTCACCACACTGTCGACGGAGGTTGCGTGATGGGACGTCCTCCGTTGTCGTTGGGAACCGCGGGAAAGTTCAACGTGAAGGAAGAGGCGCCCAATAGTTGGTGTGCTCGGTGTCGCTATCGCGACTACGACGGGAAGATCTACCACGTCGAGCGCTACGGCCAGACACGCACGAAGGCCGAGAACCGCCTCAAGGAAGCGCTCCGGGACTGGGTGTCGCCGGTTCCCAGCGCTGGAATCAGCCGAGACACGAAACTCCGTGAGGTGGCGGCGCAGTGGTTCAAGGAGTTTGAACAGGACGCGGCCAGTGACTACCGCTCGTGGGGGTCGGTGGATACCTATCGGAGCCGGTTGGAAGGGATCATCCTGCCGGCCGTCGGCGAACTGCGAATGTACGAGGTATCGACCCCTATCCTTGACGCGTTGTGCCGAAAGGTGCGGGATCACTCCAGTGCCAGCAGCGCCAAGACAGTGCGCTCGATCCTGTCCGCTGTCTGCGCCCTCGCGGTGCGGCACGGCGCGATCGACAACAACCCCGTCCGTGAGATTTCGCCACTGGAAAGCAAAAAGGCCAAGCACAAGCGGACCCCCGCGCGTGCCCTCACCGGTGACCAGGTTCTCGATCTGCTCACCAAGCTGGACACCGATGAGCAGGCGGTGAAAGACGATCTGCCCGACCTGGTGCGCTTCTTTCTCGGCACCGGAGAACGAACGGGTGAGGCACTGGGCGCGCACTGGCCGGATTTCGAACCGGACGACAAACTCATCAGGATGGAGGGCAACGTCATCCGGGCGAGAGGAAAAGGGAAGATCCTCAACCGGGGCAAGACGGAGAACGCCAAGCGGCCGATTCCATTGGCGGAATGGTGCGTATCGATGCTGGTCGAGCGGCGAAGGTCAGTGGACAACCTCGAAGGTCCGATCTTCCCCAGCTCCACCGGTACGGTTCGCGAGGCGTCGAACGTGCGCAACCGGGCGTGGAAACCGTTCACAGAGCGGGCCGGCTACGCCTGGGTGACCTTCCGCACGTTCCGCAAGACAGTCGCGACCTTGCTGGATGAGGCTGGTCTGACTGCCAGACAGATCGCGGACATCCTCGGCCACGCACGCCCGTCGATGACGCAGGATGTGTACATGGGGCGGGGAGCCGTCTCCCGTGCTGGGGCCGAGGCGCTGGACGCGGCGCTGACAAGGCCGAACGAGTGAGCGCGGGGTAAACGTGGGGTTCGATCTTGACGCTCAGGCTCCGCAATGCTCTGACCTGCGGAAAGAGTGGGCCGCCTGGGGCTCGAACCCAGAACCTACGGATTAAAAGTCCGCAGCTCTACCAATTGAGCTAACGGCCCCGGCGTTCATGGTAGCCGACGGGTCGCTGGCGCTTCACGGGTTGGACCGCCAGGCCGTTGACCAGGGCTGACGACATGACCGGCGACGTCATCAGCCTTGCCACTGCCTGGTGCTCAGCAGGGAATAACAAGCAAGATGGAGCGCGAGCCGCTGGTCAGGCGAGTCCAGATCAACACCGCGTGCCCGGATTCGTTCTATCCGGCTCAGCACGGTGTTGCGGTGCACCCCGAGCCGAGCCGCCGCCTGCCCAGTAGAGCCGGCGCAGTCGAGCAGTGCGGCGAGAGCGGTGATCAGGACTTCGGCATCGGGAGCAGCGATCAGATCGTTCAGCGCGACCCTGGCCGCGGCCGCGATCTCGCCAATGGGCAGGCAGGCCAGCAGCGCCCTCGGGCCGAGTTCACCGAACAGTTCGACCGATCCGCCGCCGAGCCGGCTGGCCACGGCCGCGGCCAGCCGTGCTTCCGTGATGGATCTGCGTAGGCCAACGAGATCCTCGCCGGGAACACCGACGCCAGCGGTGAGTGCGATGGGCAGGCGAGCCTCGGCGAGATACTGTCGCAACCGCTCGGCGACATGCCCTGGTTCGATCGACCTCGCGGTCCACCAGCTCACCCAGGCACCGTCCACAGGAACGATGGGCAGGTGAGCGAAGCTGTCCCGCCAAGTGAAGACGATCGCCGGCGTGTCGACGTCGTCGGCGCCGACAGTGCGGCCGGCTGCCCTGAGCACAACGGCAACGTGCCGGCCGGTCAGCTGCCATCCGGCCTCCTCGGCCTCCTCGGTGGCGTCTCCGCCGTTGAGCAGGATTTCCAGCAGTAGTCGTTCCCTCGCGGTCCGGCGGGCCACGGCCAAGCGTGACCGTCCAATGGAGGCTGTCAGGGGCGCGCGCGCGAGCCTCAGGATCGTTTCGACCGTCTCCACCCAGGACGGCGACGAGGAAGCCAGTTCTGCCACCAACTCGGCCCACTGCTGCCCGTCTGGTCCGGCCACGCTGACCTGTACGCGGCGTCCGCCACCCTTGCGCCCGACGGCGGAACGGCCCGCTATGACGTTTCCGTCCTTTGTGACCAGTGCGGCGGTGACTCCGGGCACCTCGGTATTGATCACGCCGACGATGTCGCGGACGCTGGAGCGGTCGCCGAAAAGCACGGCACATCGCGCCGTGAGCCGGGCACGTGCGGCCTCGGTGTCGGCGACCGTCGCGGACAGTTCCAAGGCATGGTTGGGTGGATCGTCGACGACGAACAACGGCACTCGCAGCCGCTCGGCGAGTTGAGCCGTCGAGCTGGTCACGGCGATTTCAGACGGTGCGATGACACATGAAGCGTTGCGCTCCCACGCGAGGCGTAACGCGGACTCCACCGCCCAGACACCCATCGCGGCGGAGCCATGCAACACGACAGCGGCATGCGGCTCGCACTGTCGGATCTGGTCCAGTTCGGACACCAGGTTCACCTGGGAAACCTGTCGATCCAGATTTTCGGCGGCGAACGCGTGCGCCCTGCTCAGCGGTCCGAAGTGGACAAGCTCGGCGACACTGAGCTGTTCGGGCGTTCGGTTGCGGCTCAACGACGCGCCCCCTCACCTGGATGCCTCACCGGGAAGCCGAACGCCCGCGGGCCGGCGAGCGCCAGCCCCTCCGGAGTGTGCCACGTCGGAGCCGCTGGCAGGATGAGCACGTCGACATGGTCTCCGACGGCCACACTCTCCATGCCGAGGACCCTCAGCTCGTGCCGGTCGATCAGGCAGAGGACGTCGGGCACCGCACCGGCGACCACTCCGTCGATGATCGCGAGCAGCAGCTCGCTCTGCCCCTCCAGCCGGATCATCCTGCGGGTGCCGGAGTATTCGTCGACCACGACGCTGGTAGGCACGGCGGGATAGTGCCGTGCGCCGGTCGTACGCGTCGCGTGGCCAAGTTCGACGACGCGGCCGCTGCCGATGAGACGTGCCTTGACCGTGCTCGCCAGTCCATTGAGCAGCGAGCCGCGGTCGGTCGCCGTGGTCAGCAGCCGGCCGACGTCGAGGAGTCGGCTGGTCGAGCCGAGGATCGCGGCCGTGGTCAATTGCCGCGCCGTGCTCGGATACATCGCGCACAGCATCCAGCCGCCCGCGGCCTGCATCGCCGCCCGGAGCAGCGAATCAGACCGGTGCTGGTCGCTGTCCAGTACGAGTACGTCACCGGCGAGGCTGACCGCCGAGAGCGGGCCGATCGACAGGCCCGCCATGGCGTAGGTGGTTTGTGAGATGAGCGGCAGGACCCGGCCCATACCGTCGCAGTCGACCAGCGGCAGCCGGAGCGCGGCGGCTGCGGCGATGGCGAACAGGGCGTTGGGGCCAGCCGCGTTCAGGGACACCAGCGCGTCCAGCCGGCGGCCGAGGCGTGCTTCGAGGGCCCGGATCGCCAGTTCGGGCTCGTGACCGGACGGCGGCAACTCGATCATCGGAGCGAAGCCGCCGATGACGCCGACCGCGGCACACAGGGCCCGCGGTTCGAGCGAGCTCAGCTCGACAAGGGATACCGGGCCGCCACGCCGCAACAACTCGGCGGTGACGTTGTGCAAGCCGTCGAGACTCGTGTCGCCGGCGGCAGAGCACAACAGCGCGCTGCCGGCGATGATCGCCGGCAGATCATCGACCGAAATGGTCCTCACGGTCGTGTTCCCGCGCTCGCGCGGACCCGCAGCCGGTAGACGTCGCCTCGCAGGAACCCCAACGACGTGGCCGCCGACCTGATCACCCTGCCGCTGCCGGGGCGCGCGCCACCCGCCTCGACGAGTGTCAGCGCGCGTTGTTCCAGCAGCGACTGCTGGCGGTGCAGGTCATCTTGGGTCCCGGCGGTGACGACGAGGTCAAGCCAGGCGCTCGGTTCGGCACAGGCCGTTCCCACAGTCGACGGGTCGACGTCGAAGCCAACGGCGCTGAGCCCACTATGCGGATCGCTTGTGAGCCAATCGGCAAGGTTCGCCCCTTCCGGCGTGACCGGGACGACCACGCCCGCGTTCGCCGGGTTCTGTTCGGTCAGCAGGGCCGCGGTCTCCGCTGCGGCGCGGGCGGGCCTGACGGTCAGCGCCGGTTGAGGTGTCGACAGCCGGACGCCCAGCGTGCCTCTCAGGTCCGATTCGACGTGGGGCAGGCCGTCGCGGACGTGTCCGATGGAGATCGTGTTCTCGTCAGTGAGGAGAACGGTCGTGTCGGTCCGCGCCGACAGAATGGCGGCACCGAGCAACGCGGCCGCTGGGGTCGTCGAGAGACCGAGGACCGGCAGTGTCCGCAGGCGCCGGGGTGTCACCCTTCCGCCGTCGCCAGAGGCGAACCAACACGAGGTCGCGCCGCCAAGCGCTTTCGTCACCCCTTCGAGTCTCGTGACGAGCTCCTCGGCGAGGTCGAACAGGGCGGCGTTGACCACGGTGGTGGTTTCCCGTTCTAGCAGGCCGAGCCCACCGACCTCGTGTGAAAGGCACAGGCGCAGGTCCGGATACTCGCCGAGCAGCCGCGCAGCCACCAGCTGTTCGTGTGCGGCTTGGCCAGACGCGCCGGTCGCGATGACGGCGAGCGCGGTGACACCGGTGGCCCTGGCCTTGGCCGTCTCCCGCGCCGCCGATTCCAGGTCGATCGGTGCCAGTTCGGTCCCGAAGAGGTCATGGCCGCCCCTGGCGGTCCCGACATGCGCGACAAGCGAGTTGACCAGCGCTGAGGTGTGGCCAACAGCGTAGGGGCTCCTCGGCAGCAGTCGCAGCACGCCTACCGGGCCCGCGACCGGTGCCGTGCTGTCGTGCTTGTGACCGGCACGCCGAAGGGATCCCTCGAGGACGGCCGAAATGTCCCAGGTGACGGAGTCCACCGTGCCGCGCTGGGTGAACGGATCGGTGAACTGACGCAGCAGACCAGTGAGCTGGCGATCGAACGGAGCGCTCTTCGAGATCGAGCTCGATGCGAGCACTCGACCCGCGTGCACGAGTACGCCATGGGCGCGAGTGGCATCGAGTCGGACCCCGATGCGCATTGACGACTCCCGGTTCCCTCGGGCCGCTCCGCCTCGGCCCAATATACTGATCAACCGGCGTCCTTGTCGGGATGTTGCCGCAAATGGCAGGTCACATCCTGTTCCGTCGGCATATACACCGGTCGAACCTGGCCGCGGTCGACCACACCCCGGGTGTTCGGACAGGGAGCGACCAGCCGAATGCACAATGCGGAACGTCGTCGGTGTGCTGGATGCCCAATCCGTAGAGCATGTCGCTTTCTACAGTCGGTGACGAAGTCGGGCCGCTGGTCGAGGCTTCAGGGTAGAAACCACTGGGGGTCGTTCCCTCTCTCCCGGGCACTGCCGGGAGAGAGGGAACGTCAAGCCTGTACCTCCGCTGACCGCTTGGTCGCGATGCCAGCCTGGCATGTCTTGACCAATGCTTTGCCTATTGAGTGGTCGCACACAACCTGTCAGCTCGTTATGGCTACCGTGATCCCATGGTGCTTAAACCCAGCCGAGCACGACGGCTCCCGTTGTGCCGTGGGAACGGGCGGGCACGCGAGCGCCCCGTTGCCTGAATCGGGTTTCCCGGTATTCGCCTGGTCGCGGACGACTTCTGAACACAGAGGTTGTGTGTCGTGGGCAGTCCTGTCTTGAATAGAGTGCGGAGGTTGGCATGGACGGCCTCGGGGCGCGGCAGGATGAGCCGCTCGACACGGGAAGGCTCCGGCCGCTTGTCGGCAGGACCGCCGAGCTCAGACTGCTCGAAGGAGCGGTGCGTAAGTCCTTCCAGCTGGTCGAGGTCGTCGGCGAACCGGGGATAGGCAAGACGCGGTTGCTCACCGAGTTGGCGACGATTACTCGCCGGCACGGCCGACGGGTGCTGTGGGGTGGGGCGGCTAGTGGTCGCGGGAGCATACCCTTCGGCCCGGTCGTCGACGCGCTCGCCGATCACGTCCACGGCGCCATCGACGGCCAGCTCGCCGAATCCGAGATCCAGTTGCTCGCCACCGTGTTTCCCGACCTGCGGGCCGACGACCGGCGGGCCGCTGTGGCGCACCCGGCCCGCTCCCGGCAGTATCGGGCCGTCCGTGCCGTGCTCCGGTCGCTATCCCTGGCGCGGGAACTCATGATCGTGCTCGACGATCTGCACCTCGCGGACGAGATGACCGTCGAGTTGATCGCCTACCTGGTGCGACACCCGCTGCCGACCCCGGTACTGCTCGCGATCGCCTACCGACCGGCGCAGGCCTCCTTCCAGCTGTCCTCGGTGGGATCCGGAGCCCTGCCCGGTCTGGTGCACCGGCTTGATCTGCAGCCGCTGAGCGCGACCGATGCGCATCAGCTGCTCGGGTCGGAACTCAGCCGGTCCACGCGCGAGCGGCTGTACCAAGCCAGCGGGGGCAACCCGTTCTATCTCGACGCCCTCGCGAGAATCAGCTTGTCGCCCGGTGCGGAGACCCCGCAGATTCCCGACGCGGTTCACGCCTCGCTCGCCGTGGAGCTGGCCGACCTGCGCCCGGATGCCGTGTTGGTCGCCCAGTCTGCGGCCGTGATCGGAGACGAGTTCGAACCGGCGCTGCTGGCGACGGTCGCCGAGATCCCCGAGGACGCGGTGTTGGCCGCCCTGGACGAGCTCGCGGCAAGCGACCTCGTCCGCTCGGTCGGATGGTCGGGGCGGTTCAGGTTCCGCCACCAACTTGTTCGCCATGTCGTGTATGGCTCGTCGCCACCCGACTGGCGACGCAACGCACATGCCCGGGTGGCCTGCCACCTCGGCAAGGTCGGCGCGTCGGCGGCGCTCAGAGCGCCGCACGTGCGCCACTCCGCCACAGCGGGTGACAAGAGTGCCATCGAGACACTCGTCGCGGCCGCGCGATCGGTTGCCGCGCAGGCGCCGGCATCCTCGGTAACGTGGTACAGCACGGCATTGTCACTGCTGTCGGAGGGCGCCGAACCCGGCGGAGACATCGGCACTCAGCGACTGCGGCTGCTCAAGGAATTGGCGTTCTGCCAGGGCGTCAGCGGCCAGCTCGATCAGGGACGACGGACGCTGCGGACCGTGCTGCGGATGGTGCCGGCGACCAGACACGCCGAACGAGCCGAGGTGGCCGCGTTCTGCGCGAGACTGGACTTTCTGCTCGGTGACTACGACGTCGCAAGGCAGCTGCTGGTCTCGACGCTGGCCGAGCAGCCTGATCCGGACTCGTCCGAAGCCGTTCCACTGCGCCTCGAACTGGCAATGGATTCACTTCTGGGCGGTCGATTCGCCGATGCGTCGACGCTGCTGGTGAAGGCACCCACCGGTGAGCGCTGGGCCATTCCCTACGCCGCGCTACGCGGGTTCGGGGACATGGTCGTCGGCGACCGGATCGCGGCGCAAGGCCACGTCGCCGCGGCCACCGCACTGCTTGACGCCACAGCCGACAGTCACTTTGCGGTCTGGCTGCCAGCCATCTACCCGCTGTGCTGGGCGGAGCTGGCCACCGGTCGACTTGCCTCCGGTCAGCGGCACCTTGCCAGGTCGGTCGCCATGGCGCGGGCAACCGGCAAGAACCTCCTGCTTCCCCTGCTGCTGACCGGTCAGGCATACGCCCACATGCTGGCCGGCCGTCTCGACAACGGGCTGGAGACCGTCGAAGAAGCCCTCGAACTGGCTCGCTCGTTCGGGCCGACACCGCGTGGGCTCCTGCTCGGGATCCGTTGTGCGCTGTACAGCTGGCGCGGCGACCATGCGGCCGCGCTCCGCTGCGGACTCGCGGCCGTCGAGATGGTCGGACCGAGCCGGCCATGGGCGTACACCCTGGCCCGGCAGCATCTGCTGCTGGCACAGGTACAGGCTGGCAAGTTCGAGGCCGCTGCGGCACTCGTCGAGGCCTGGGGTGGTCCTGAGTTGCCCGGTATGGACGCCTTCACGAAAACGCACTGTTACCTCTTGCTCGCCAAGGCCGCTGCGACTCGCGGCGACGTCGGGCAGGCACAGCGGTGGGCCGACCTGACAGAGGCGTCCGCCGACGCCCGGCTCGATCTCGACGTCTTGTTCGTCACGTTGGCAAGGGCGTACGCCGCCAGCATCGACGAGGCGGACACCGCCGCCGAGCTCGCCGCGCATGCGGCGACCGCCGCCAGCGAAATCGGGTTGGCGCTTCAGGAAGCCTCCGCCAGGCTGCTGGCCGGCAGCTGCCTGGCGGTTACGGCGCAACGCAAGAACGCACTCGCCGAGCTGCGGGCCGCGGCCGAGATCTTCGGTCGGTGCGGTGCGGTCGAGCTACACGATGTGGCCGTCCGTGAGCAACGCAGACTCGGTGTCCGGGTGCCGACGGTCGGCAGCCGGTCAAAGGAGCAGGCGCGTTCACTGTCCGCCAGGGAGGTCGACGTCGCGGAATTGGCCTGCGCTGGGTACACCAACCAGCAGATCGCCAAGACGCTCGTGCTCAGTGTGCGGACCGTCGAGACGCATCTGACCCACATCTTCGTCAAACTCGGGGTGAACAACAGGGCGGGAATCGCGAGCGCTCTCGCGGCTAACCCCACCGGGCCACGTGCGTGAAAATTCTCCTGCAACCCGATCCCGGACCCGACGCATGTCTCATGTGGAGACGAACAACGTCCCCAGATCGGAGGAACTCATGCGCACTCGGCTCCTGTTCGCCGCCGGCGTCCTTGCGGTAGCGACCGCGGCGATCGGTATTCCAGCCATGGCGGGCACCACATTCCCGACAACCCCCGGGTCCGGTGCCGTACCGTTCGATCCACCGCCGTCCTGCCCGAAGCCGCCCACCCCGCCGGCGCCGCCCGATCCCAGCCAGCCGCCGAAGCCGATCCCCTGCCCGGGAGGGCACCCACCGGTGCCCGGCAGTCCAGCGTCGCAGCACGTGAAGGTCGTGCCCGAAACGCACTAGTGCATGACACTCCCTGAGGTGGCCGGTCGAGGACCGGCCACCTCAGTGTCGACCCGGAGGCAACACCACAGTTGGGGACCGCACGCTCTCCGTCGGACGAAGAGTTCACCGCATACTTCGCCGCACACGCGCATGTGCTCCGCGCCACCGCGTACCTGTTGTGCGGGGATTGGCACCGTGCCGAAGACATCACCCAGGTCGCCATGATCAAGCTTTACGCCGTGTGGCCAAGGCTGATCCGACATGACGCCCTTGAGGCATATGCCAGACGCGTCGTGGTGCGCACGTTTCTCATGGAGAACCGGCGGATGTGGCGTCGTCGCGAGCGGCTGACCCACGAGCCGCCACTGGAACATACGGTCCACGACGCGGATCCCGATCACAGCGTTCTCCTGCGTGCCGCGCTGAACGCCGTGCCGCCGCGGCAGCGGGCCGTACTGGTGCTGCGCTACTGGAACGACCTGAGCGTCG
>Ga0213875_10001839_pt1 | contig 13187 bp, 17 predicted proteins | sample BarmaccomBMRX_R8_FD_160105 | JGI IMG/M metagenome (GOLD analysis project Ga0213875, IMG submission 160105) | Root-associated microbial communities from Barbacenia macrantha in rupestrian grasslands, the National Park of Serra do Cipo, Brazil - RX_R8 | ecosystem: Host-associated > Plants > Roots... | reverse complement strand
TGAACCGACAACAGGAACGGTATTGCTATGGCGGCCTATCGCGCCGCCGAGAAGTTGCAGGACTTAAAGACAGGCGAGACGATAGATTTTTCACGCAAGCAGGGCGTTATTTATTCCGAGATCATCACACCAGAGAACGCGCCGGAGTGGGCGCACAATCGGCAGGAACTTTGGAACCGCAGCGAAGCCGCGCACCGTCGCGGCGATGCTGTCATAGCGCGGGAAATTCAATTGTCATTGCCGTGCGAATTGAGTGACGGCCAGCGGCAAGAACTCACCACCAACTTCGCGCGCTTCATGGCAGAAAAATATAATGTGGCGGTTGATATGAATTTGCACGCGCCGAACCAGGAAGGCGACGACCGTAATTATCACGCGCATTTATTGATCTGCACCAGGCCGTTTGATGAAACCAAACCGCAGGGTTTGGGGAACAATGTGCGGGCTTTTGATGCGATCACGCACCAGAAAGCCGCGACGGAAAACCATGTTGAATTATGGCGCTCGACCTGGGCGCAGCAGATGAATGATGCTTTGGAACGTGCCGACATTCGAGACACGGACGGCGTGACAATCAAAGTGGATCACCGCAGCTATGAACGCCAGGGCGTTGACCAAGAGCCAACGATTAAGGAAGGCACGGCGGCCACGGCCAAGGCGCGGCGCGGCGAGGAAACCGAGCGCAGCCAGATCAATGATGAAATCCGGCAGCGCAACGAAGACCGCGCCAAGCTTGCTGAAGAAATCCGCGCCGACGTGCAGGAGTTGGATACATTGATGCGCCGCCAGGCCGAGCTAATGGCAGCGCATGAAATCCGCGAGACCATCACGCCGAGCAAAGACCCAACCGAAACATTAGTACCAAGAGAGGCAAAGCATTTGATTGCAGCAGAATTGCAGTCCGCGCCGGAGGTGCGCGAGGTCGTCACACCGAGCGAAGACCCAACCGACACACTTACACCAAGAAATGCGCAACACTGGATTGCGCCCGAAGTGCCGCAAGCTGCGCAAGTGGCCGCGCCGGAGGTGCAGCCCCCGCAGGAAGTCAGCGACGCCATCACACCGAGTGAAGACCCAACCGAGACACTTGCACCAAGAGAGGCAAAGCATTTGGTTGCGTCTGAAGTGTCGCGGGGATTGACGGCGGCCAATGACAACAAGCCAGACCATCCCGACTATGAGAGGCTACAATCGGAGACAGAAGAAAAATACTGGGGACGGGTTGAGCGATCCTTAAAACGTTTGAAGGAGCCAAAGGCGGAATTAAACCGCGAACCAAAAGGGCCAAGGTTTGGTTATTAAGGCATTGATAAGAGCGGCTTTGGTGAGCGTATACTACAGCCATCCTTTAGCCATGCTTTGTCAGAGGGGGCAATTTTGAGAGATATAAGAGCCACTTTCAGCCCGTTGTTTTTTGTGATGTCTTTTTATTATTGCCTGCGATGCCAAGCGCAACCATGTGTTTTTTTCGTTGGTCAACCTTACCCTACCACGAATTATAAGCTGGTTTCTCCCACCATTCCCGATAAAACGATAGGTGCTGCCTTTGAGCGAAAATGGAGTTATGCTGATGGTGGTGGGACTTTCTCCTGCTCGGCAAAAGCTGTCAACAACAAACTTACACTTGATCTTGAGGAAGCTTCGGATAACGGTAACCCAGGCGCTAATGACAATCGAAATGCCACATGGCAATCGAATGGCGGTTGGGTAAACTTCTATTCTTTTCCATCTCTGTTATTGGCTAATGATCGTAATGTAACAATTACGGTGACCTTCAACTTGAAATCTGAATGCCAAGCTACAGTACAGGCAGGCTATCCAGGTGAATTCTTGGGGGGCGGTTCTGCACGCATTTTGATGCTCAAAACAAACCAGATCATTCGCCATGACCAAGAGGGAAAAGATATTAGTCCGGCTAATCCAAATCCCAAATCTGTTTTTAAACAAACTATCTCCGGCATGGCTATTGCTTACGGAGAAAAAAAGCTGCCTTCAAACTACTTACCCGTAATACGAAGAGAGTGGGGTGGCATAGTCGCAGACAATGGAAAAAAATATGAATATTACATTTATATTCCAGAATTTGTTAATTCATATTTCAGGCAACATCCTGAAATTCAATCACAGCCACCTGCCGAAACAATGGATTGGCAGCCAACCGTGTTAGGTATGGACAGTTACATAACACCAGCAGTCCATTTTAAAACGCAATCAACGGGCCACATTGAAGTTTCTGTTGTTCCAAATGAAGCAGATCAGCCAGCTAAATCCTCATGCCCAATTAAGCCTTTAACACCAATAACTGATCCTGTTGCGCTGCAATTTGAGAATGGCAAAACAATAGACACTGAGCATCTTACGCCCCAGATGAAAGGCGCTTTGGCTCTGTTTCGAGAGAGAGTTACCCAAGCTGGGGGGCAGTTCCATTTAACATCGGCTTATCGCCCCTCGGAATATCAACATCACTTACGCGAAGTCTGGACAAAATGGCAGAGTTTGAAAAATGATAACAAACCAGAGTGCCAAAAAATTCGCGCTGAAGTTCGAGCGGAGATTTTTAAACACAGAATACAAAACCTGAAAACAAGCCCAGCTTCAGACACCGGCCCACATACAAAAGGATTAGCTATTGACGTGGCAATTGATAATATGAACTTGCCTCTTACCCGGATTTTGGCTATCGCAGATAGCTGTGGTCTGTATCGTCCACTACCAGAGAAAGATCGTGTTCATTTCATACACAAGTAAAATGATGAGTTTTGTAACTGCTCTGATGCTATTTTGTGTGTATATGGGCCATGCGAGCATGGCTGCTGAAAATAGAACGTCTGTGCAAGTACACGAAAAGCAACTTCACAATGGCAATATAAGGTATCAATATCAGATAGTTAATGCTCCTTGTGCGGTGGTGAACTTTTCCATCGGAGTTTATGCAACTAAGGCTAATGCCGATGAAGGAGAATTAAATTTAGCACCATTGCAGGTGCGCTCCCCTACTGGATGGGATGGCGGCGTTTATGCGCCGGAGAATGGGGGTAAGGCTCATATATCATGGATTAAGGACAACTATTCTATAAACCAAATAGGTTCCTCATTGACGGGCTTCGAGGTAGTCGCTCCACCTGCTGAACAAGCCTATTTAAAGGGCCATTGGAGATTAGGTTGCCTCAAGAGCCATGCGCCCAGCATCAGAGGCCAAATAGTTTTGCATTGAGCCTTCAGGAAAAGCCATTGACCATGCAACACAAAGGCGCGACATTGCGCGCATGATTGACAAATTAGATCACTTCGAGATTTTAAGGGAAGTGTCTTTGCTGATTGACAGCTTGGAGCCGAGCGAACGGCGGCAAGTTATGGCATCACTGGCCGAGCGTAACGGCATGAAGTTGGTTGACAAAACCAGCGGCAGCCGCAGCGGATTTAAGCCCTACCCCAAACGCAAACGCTCTTACTGATACTGAGCCATTTAAGAGAGGCCGCGCGCCTTGGCCGCTGTAGGCAAGGGATACGCTATAATGTGGAGAGTTCCGTAGGCAAAGGAAGGTAGATTATGAGCGACGAAAATAAACATGAAGAAGAGGAATTTTATATAAAGGCGAGCACGCCCAGTATGTGGTTAGACATGGCCGAAGAGCTAAAAATATCAGCCGATGTCATGTTGCGCGAGTTGAATAAGGTTATGCGTATCTCTAATGACGTAGGAAATATAGGAGATATTCAAAAACAAAAGTTAGCTTATATGCACTCTTATATGCTCTTGTCAGGATTTGCAATTGAGCATCTTATTAAAGGCATATTGATAGCCGATAATCCGCTCTTGGTAACTGATAAATTGTCGGGCGATCTGACAAAGCATACTCTGATGCAACTATCTAAGAATGCTAAATTGTCCTTGTTGTCAGATGAAGAGGAATTGCTTGGTCGCTTAGAAGTTTATGTTGTATGGGCGGGTCGCTACTTAACTGCCATCACTGAAAAAAAATTTGAAGAGCAAAAGGGAAAGAGAAGTAAAAAGCACGATGATGACCAACGGATAGAAAGCCTGTTTACCAAGCTTAAAGAAACCCTCACGGCAAAGCCTAATTATAAGTGATACTGATTTCACAAGCTCCTATCCGCGCGATAAAATGGCTTTAAAAGCTGGTCCCGCTTATGCTAATTAAGGCCAACCGTAAGGCGTATAATAGGCCACATGGTCGCTACCCCAAGCGCCTAAATCATCATAAAAACAACCAATTTTGCCGACAATAACGTTGGAAAAACTACTGCTATAAGGTCTCAATGAGACCGGCACTGTGCCTGTCCGCAATGCCTCTATCTGTTTGCAAACGGCCTCATTGGTTCCGAGGCGCGCGACAAGAATACTTGTGATGTTGCCACCAGCATTATAAAAGCTAATACCCTGGAATGGTTTTGGTAGGTTTGACAGATACACCGGGACAAGAAAAGACAGACTGTCGCCATATGTAGGCGGGCTATATATTATGCCATTGTCTGCATTATACAATTGCAAGGCTGCATTCTCCTGGTCGAAAGCATTAGCCACTTCATTTGCGTGCGCTTTGGCCTGCCCATTCATAAAAGCACCACCGCCATAATAGGCAGCCGACAGCGCGGCCACTGCGACCAGGGCAATTGAGATCACAACGATTATCAATTGAGACATGTTTATGGCCTACCCTACAGATTCCATTGTAGGACTGAAGCCTTAATAATTTCGTTGCAAGCTGTCAATGAGGCCGCTAATCTTATATCGGATAACGTCCTTTATCCGATATAAGATTGTGCTATAATGCTTTCACATGGAGGCCACCCAATGAGCGACACAACAGGACAATTAATTATTCTCGATCCGCACAAGACCGAGTTAGACGGCGCAGTGTTGCGCCTGCCGGAGATCATCACCAACACCAGCCCCCACGCGCCGGAGCGATTTTTAGAATTTTTCACGGTGACGATCCGCAACCCGAACACGCGCCGCGCCTATATCCGCCAGGTCATGCAGTTTCTAACGTGGTGCGAAGCGCGAGGCGTTTCCGATCTGGCCGCCGTGCGCCCGATGCTGGTGGCCGCTTACATTGAGCAGCACCCAGCGCAACCGCAGACGGTCAAGCAAAGCTTGGCGGCCATTCGGATGCTGTATGATTGGTTGGTTGTCGGTCAGGTCGTGCCGATCAACCCCGCCGCCAGTGTGCGCGGCCCCGCCTACAGCTACAAGAAAGGCAAAACGCCCGTCTTGGCGCGCGAGGATGCGCGCACCCTCTTAGAAAGCATTGAGACCGGGCACGTTGTTGGCTTGCGCGACCGCGCTTTAATCGGGCTGATGGTTTACAGCTTTGCGCGGGTCGGAGCCGTCACCCGGATGCAGGTGAGCGACTATTACCGGAACGGCAAACGCTGGTGGCTGCGGCTCCATGAAAAAGGCGGCAAGTTTCATGAAGTGCCAGTGCATCACAGCGCCGAGGATTACATGGATGCTTACCTTGATGCGGCAGGCATTCGGAGCGAGCCGAAAAGCCCCCTCTTTCGCACCACCAGAGGCCAAAGCCGCACCCTCACGGCCAACGGGATGCAGGAGCGCGAAGTGCTGTTTATGATTAAGCGCCGCGCCCAGGAAGCGGGATTATCCCCCGCGATCTGCTGTCATACGTTCCGGGCCACGGGCATCACGGCTTATCTGGAGAATGGCGGCACGATAGAAAACGCCCAGGCCATCGCCGCTCATGAAAGCCCCCGCACGACCAAACTTTACGACCGCCGCAGCGATCAAATTAGCCTTGATGAGATTGAACGTATCACGCTATAAAATGGTGCTTAAACTTATAAAATGCGGCAAAATGAGCAATACCAGTCTAAAAATGAGCCAATGAACCGACGTGAACCATGCAAACCACCATAAAACCGCCTATAATTCAGTTTTGGAAGGTCTTAATAGACTGACCTGCACCACATTCACAGCACAGCTAAAGCAATCTAAGCACCAGGGGGAACACCATGAATGAAGCTCTAACCGCTGAACCAGTTCAAGAAATGCCGACGATACCGGCCTATACCAACGAAAATATTGCTGCACCGGCCAAGGTTGGACTGAATGAAGCGGCCAGGCTCACAGGTGCCAGCAAAACCACGATCTTAAAATATGCAGAGGAAAGTAAGCTTTCCTTTGAGTTAAACCCCCAAGGTAAAAAGGTTTACCAAGTTGCTGAATTAGAACGAGTTTTTGGCAGGCTCAAAACTCCTACCAGTTCAGAAGAAGGCCAGCAAGACCACTCTGAACCGCCAGAAATACCACCTCAAACCGCCTTAGAAATGGCACTTTTGAAGGCTGAAGTGCGCCGTCTTGAAGATCAAAACCACTTGCTTGCCAAGAACGCGGAGGACTGGCAACAACAGGCTGAAAGATTAACGCTCATGCTGACCCACCGCCCGGAGCCGGAGCCAGTTCCTGCCCCGACAACACAATCCACGCCAGAGCCGCCAAAAGGGTTTCTTCAGCGGCTCTTTGGGAGATAGATAAATGAGCGACGGACAACAGCCGGAGCGGGGTATGGTGCATATAGGTAGTGTCTTAGGTTATGTGTCGCCCAACATGCCAAGTATGCCTCCACCGAAACCAGCCAAGAAAACAAAGGTAAGGAGCAAAAAAAACAATCAGCCGAACGCTAAGCTGATTGAAGCAGTCGCAGAAATTGAGAGCAAACCGGATAAAGAGAAACGCGCTCATATTTCGCGTGAGTTTGTGCAGTGTTCTATGCCGCACCGTGACCCCGGCAAGACGGAAGCTTGGGTAAGACGCAATGGAAATTTTACGCTCATGATAGAGCCGGGTTTTGACCCTAAAACAAAACGCTCCCTTGGGGTGCCTTTTGGTGAAAATGCAAAATTACTTGCTATTTGGCTTGAGACAGAAGCTATCAAGCAGGGGAAATGCATTAAATTTGGAAGATCATTCAACGATTTTTTACGCGCTTGCGGCTGTAACCCGGACACAGGAGGGGGGAAGCGTAGCGCGGCAAAGAGCATGAAAAATCAAATGCAGAGATTTTTCAATGCTCGTTTCAGCTTTGAATTTTCCGAGGTTTACGCAGAGCAAAAACTCGAAACTCGATTTAATATGAATGTTGCCCGGAAGGTTCAATACTGGTGGGATCTTAAAAGCCCGGATCAAGGCTCATTTTTTGACAGTGAAATTGTTTTGGATGAGGAATTTTATAAGGCTATCACTGCCAATCCTATCTCAATTGATTTAAGGGAAGTGATAGCCCTTAAAAATAGCCTTAAGCATTCCGCCTTTGCGCTCGACCTTTATATTTGGGCAAAGCATCGGCTTTATCGTATGGAGCAGACCGGACAGCGCGAAGTGCCCATCTCCTTAGAAGCTTTACGTCAACAATTTGGCGGAGAGTATGGGCGCTTGCTCGATTTCAAAAAGGCGCTCATTGCGATGTTGGTTCAGGTTAAAGAGGTTATAAAAACACTTGATTACAGGATTGAAAATAACACGTTCATTTTGATTTTGCAGAGAGGGAACAGACGCTTAACCAAGGCAGAAGGTAAAACACCGCAATTGCCTCCGTCCGATCAGGTGAGCGAAACAGCCATTGGAGAATTTAGACAAAGTTTCCCCGGCTGGGATGTTTACGCCATCATCGAAGAATTTTATCAGTGGCGTATAGATAAAAAAGAGCAAAGCGGCAACACAGACCGTCATTTTATGAGCTATGCACGCACATGGATCAGCCGCAATCGTTGACCTATACCAGACACAATTTAGCTGTGGATAAGTGGACGGTGATTAACTCCCAGCCGGACGGTGATTAGCTCCCAAAGGCACGGTGATTAGCTCCCAAAAGTACGGTGAATAACTCCCAAAATTTTTCCTCACCTTATATATCCTTAATAAACCTTATTAAAAAATCCTTTATAGGCACGACGCGCGGGTGCGCGAGGGATTAGGGATAACTCAGGCGCGGCTTTTTGCCTTTTGAATTGGCAAAGCCGCGCTTTGCCGAGAGACCAGCCCCAATCATCAAGACGGTGAAGTGGTAGGAAACCGACAAGATCAAGAGACCTTTCCCGCAGCCGATAGCATAACCGAGACTGCGCCCCTCCTGTTGTAAAGGGCACTCCAAAACAATTTTCTTAACGGGCCAACGACCGCCCTAAAAATTCTTTCGGTTTGCTCCGCTGCGCTCCGCATCCCTTGACAACGGGGCTTGCTCGGTCGAAAGTGCTGCCAGCGGGAAAAGCCTCACTGTAAAACCGCAGGTTTTCAGCAACCATTAAAGACCGAGACAAAGACCGAGACAGGGCTATCAATAAAATCATCGCTATAGGGGTAAATTTGACCATACAGCGACGTTTAGCGCCTTTGGCTACTCACATACCCCCAGAACTCTAAAACCTATCCCAGCCCAAAAAAACCGCACCTATTGGCTATTCTGAATGCGGAGCCATCAAGCCCGCTCTCAATTCTATAGCCCACTGTGGCCGCGCGGCGACGGGAGCGCCCCCCAAAAGGCAGGCGACCACAGCCGCCAGGCCGCTTTTTAAGTTGTGTTTCGCTTTTTTCATGCGTAAAATGGCCGCTATGACCATTCAACCCACCGACCAAGACGCAATGCCTCTTGATGCTGCCACGCTTGCCGCCGTTGAAAGCGCGCAGGCGCAAAGACAGCGCGGCGAAGCTGTGACCTGGGAGCGTGTCAAAATCAACGTCAGAAAGCAGCATCAAGCATGGCTCAACCTGCAACGGGAAGCCAGCCCGACTTAATCGAATTCGCGCCCCTCGCGCAAAGCGATTTAGCCGCCATTTATACCTATACGGCCCAGCAATGGGGCCAAGCCCAAGCCGACAAATACATGAAGTTTTTAGAAGAAATTCTGCTCGATTTGGTCAGCGACCCGACGCAAGCGGCTCTTTTAACCAATCCGCGCGGTGTAACTTCTCACACCGCGAAGCGGCAGGGTGCCCGCCACGGCCACCGGATGTTTTTCGAGCAAACCGAAATGGGAATTTATGTTCTGCGTATTCTGCACACCGCACGCAATTGGCGTGAGGCATTGCCCGAAAGCATCAAGCGATTGAACATCAAACACCAGGCCGCGCGCAAATAGCCGGGGAGCGCCCCCAAAAAGGCAGGCGACCGACGCCGGAAGGCCGTTTTTTGCTCTCCAAATCGAACTTATTGTGCTATGGTGCGTTAAAATGAAACAGAGAGGTTATTATCATGTCTGACGTGCTCGAACAGGAAGCGCCTACAGTGGCCGCGCCGCGCCAGGCGCGCAACATCCAAGCCGAGGAAATTGCGCGCGATCTGGCTTTGATGGATGAAATTGAAGCCTTTGCGCAATCCTTGAATTTGCCCAAACGCAACGGTGCTGACCCCACGCCCCAGCAAATCCGCGAAATGGCCTACGAAGACCGCGAGGCCGCTTTACTGTGAACCCAGCCCCGACCATTTATGTTTTAGATGCCAATATTTTAGTGCGCTTGGCCGATACTACCGACGCCATGCACAGCACCGCCGATAAAGCCACTAAAGCATTGCGCGCCGGTGGCGCTGTGCTGCGCACTCTGCCGCAATCGCTCTTCGAGTTTTGGGTTGTCGCCACCAGGCCGCGCGAGAAAAACGGTTTAGGCTTGAGTGTCAGCGACGCCGAAAATTTTGTTGATCTCTTTGTCCGTGCCTATTGGACTATTCCCGACGATCCCGCGCTTTTAACCTATTGGCGGGTTTTAGTGGTACGGTATGCCACGCTTGGCAAACAAGCCCATGATGCGCGCTATGTTGCTTCCATGCAGGCGCACGGAATAACGCACCTCCTTACTTTTGATACAGATTTCAACCGCTACACTGCCGAAGGCATCACCATTGTTGATCCAGCCAGCGTGACCGCACCAACTTGACTATGAACGAGAAGCTGTAAGCCATGAAAACCCCCAAACCTACTCCCCAGGAACGCAAGCTTGATACTGTGGCGGCATCACCCTTAGCGCGGGCCTTGGCCTTGGTCGAAGCCCGCGACGCCACAGCAGGCCAAGCCACCCCTCGTATTCAAGATGTCAATGATGCCGCCGCCGAAATTCGCCAAATGCGTGCGACCCGGACGCCGTAGCCTCAACAGCGCAGATCAACCCTCAAAACTGCGCACCGGCGGGCTTGATGCTGTTAACAGCCCGACCGTGTGAATGCCGCGCGCGACAGGGACAAATTCTTTTTCAGGGTCGGGATTTTTCGAGACCACCGTATCAATTTCATCACCCAGCCATTCATACAAGGGCGTTAGGTCGGTGCGGTTGAAATTGACATATTGCCGGATATTGTGAACCCACAAGGGCGGTGGCGCTTTGCCTTCATGGGAAAAGCGCGGCTGCGAAGTTAGCCACTGAATATAGGCCCAGGCCAGGGCCGAGAAGATCAAAAGCGGTGTCATCAAAAGCACCGTCAGGATCATGATAAAACCGCCATAGAGGGGATTACCCATGAACGAGGCGATAAAGAAAAAGGGAATAGCCAGCGCCGCAATCAAAATCCAGAGATTTTTGCACTTCTCCGCAAAATTGGCGGGCGTTTTGGCCGCGAGCCAGTATTTATGCTCCACCAGCGGCACCGCGCCGTAAGTCAGGCGCGTAGCGACGGGATAGGCCCGCTCAAATTCTCCGGTGCTGTGGTTGATATAGAGGCGCGGGAAACTGACGCGCCGCGCTGTGATCGGCTCATGTCCCATTAAGCTAACGGGGTCGTTGATTTCGACCTGGTGATAAACCCCTTCAATCCGCACATCATAGCCATCGTTTGGATTGTCCACGTCGCCAACTTTTAAGAGCAGATCACGCAGGCGGCCCCCCGGATTTTGTTTGTCGGGGTTTTCGGTTGGGCGCTCGACCTGTTGAATGTCGAGAACCAGGCCGCGCACCCACCACATTGTTTGATGACCCGGCAGGTTCTGCCGAATGTGCGCCGCGATAGAAGAGGGGAAAGCTGACAGTTCGATCATAAAATCACACTCCCTACCGCTAAGACGTAGCTCTGTAGCTTTTGCACCGTCTATTTTTTAGATTTTTTCAGGTTGTGTTTTCGATAATGTAGGGATCATCGGCAAACATATTTATCAGTTGGCCGTCTTGCTCATATTTAAATTCTCTGTCCTCGTAGTAACAAAGCTTGGTTGCTTGAATAGGTTTTTCCCGTTCGTAAAATAGAATTGCTTCAGTGGCGGCCAGGCGGCGCACTTCGTCAGAAGTCAGGAGAGGCCGCCCGGTGGCGCTGATGTTAGACCCCGGCAACTGATTTTGGGCATTGATGTTTTCGGCTTGCACATAGCGCGTTTCATGGCCGAGATATTCCGACACAAAATCAGCGGTTGCCAAATCGTTGACGTTGAAAAATTGCTTGACGCCAGAATTGGAAATGAAGCTTTCCCAGCGCGTGCCATAGGTGCTTTTGAGTTGCGGCAAATCCTGAAAGATCAGCCAGAGCTTCATACCATAGCCACGCATGAGACCGACCGCTGTTTCGAGAATTTCCAAACGACCGAGGGCGGCGCATTCATCCACCAGAAACAACACCGGATAATCGGAGCGGCGCGCGTCGCTCAATTGGCCGATCAGGATAGACAGCATGAGGCGCAGCCAAACGCCGTGTGTGTGCAAATGCTTGGCAGGCAGCACCAAATAAACCGTTGTCGGCGTGGTTTTCAGGTCGCTGAAATTCACATCTGAAGGCTGCATGGCAGGCAGCAGGCGCGGCGATTTAATCAGGTTTAAGGAACGGTAGAGCGTTGACCAGACCGCCGCGCCCGTGTCGCCCGTGAGGTTTTCGATCAAGCCCGCCAGGTGCGCCACATGGCCGCCGAAAGCCTTGTTGTCGCGCATATCGGGCAGCCAGTCCTGTTTGATTTTGTCTTGCGGCGCGAAAGCTACCGCAAACAAATCCTGCATGGTGAGGCGCTCATTTTCAGATAGCAGATGCAAAATGAAGCCTTCCAAGACCAGGCGCGCACTGTCGGAGAAATAGCGGTTTTGTTCGTTTTCCTGCAAAACCAAACTTGTGGCAATCAGCCGTGCATCATCTACCGCATCCGGGGAGGCCGCATCGAGCAGGCCGAACGGATTGACACTGGACGGCGAGAGGGAGGGCCAGAGATCAGGCCGTCCCCGGCTATTGACTGCGCTGGCGACTTCTTCAAACGGATCAAGCAGGATTACATTTTGCCCCATCGCCGCGCGCTGCGCCGCTGTAATGGGTGCTATGGCACCTTTAGGATCAATACAAATCGCACTTCCTGGATAGGTCAGGAGATTGGGCACCACGACAGAAACGGACTTGCCCGATCCGGTTGGCCCGAAGGTGAGGCAATGACCATCACCGCCATAGGTGAGCAGGCCGGAGGGCGTGCGCCCCATAAGCAGCGTTCCCTGGCTGCCTGCTTTGGCAGTTTCGGCAGCGGAGGCGAAGGCCGCCGAGCCGTGCGCGGTTTCAGTGTTTTGCTGTGCAGCGGATGCTTGCGCGCGTTGTTGCGCCCGCAAGCGCATTTGGCTTTGGGCGCTCATGTCGGCCATGATAAATTCCCCAGGCCCCCAATGAGGCAGTAATTATTTATTTAAGAGTTCAGGGAACAAGACGCGGTTGCGCTCTTCGGTTAAATCTTCGTCAATGATCTGAAAGAGACGTGCCGCGAAATCCTTATCTTTCTGTGCCCGCTGCAACACGACCGCCCCGGCCAAAATTTTGCGGCGCAAGTCTCTGGCGCGAGCTTCCTTTTTTTGCTTCTGATTTTGTTGTGCAATCTTTTTTGAAAGGAGAGCTTTTTTCTGTGCAATTTGGTTTTTAAGTTTTTCGATTTCGGGCGTTTCGATTTTCTTATTTTCCATTTAATTCGCCTGTGCTGAAAAGAACAAATGCAGATATAAGTTTATAGCAGAAATTGAGAAGATGAGAGAAACTATAAAGTGTCAGAATGGCGCACTTAGAGCAAACTAAAGTTTGCAGGCGGTCTGCGACGCTATCAAAAAACAATTATGGCACAGTATCGTTTGAGTGTGTATGTAGCCAAGCGAACCGACAACAGGAACGGTATTGCTATGGCGGCCTATCGCGCCGCCGAGAAGTTGCAGGACTTAAAGACAGGCGAGACGATAGATTTTTCACGCAAGCAGGGCGTTATTTATTCCGAGATCATCA
>Ga0213875_10001838_pt1 | contig 13191 bp, 13 predicted proteins | sample BarmaccomBMRX_R8_FD_160105 | JGI IMG/M metagenome (GOLD analysis project Ga0213875, IMG submission 160105) | Root-associated microbial communities from Barbacenia macrantha in rupestrian grasslands, the National Park of Serra do Cipo, Brazil - RX_R8 | ecosystem: Host-associated > Plants > Roots... | reverse complement strand
GCTGTATATCGGCCTGGTGCGCGCCGGCGAGGCGGGCGGCACGCTCGCCGCCACCCTCGAGCGGCTGGCCGAGCTGCTGGAGCGCGAGCGCAGCCTGGCGGCGACGATCACCTCGGCGATGATCTATCCGACCCTGCTGATGATCGCGGCGATCGGCTCGATAACCTTGCTGCTCACCGAAGTGCTGCCGCAATTCGTGCCGCTGTTCGAGGAGAACGGCGTCGCCTTGCCGCGGCCGACGCAGATCCTGATCGCCTCGGGCGCCTTCCTCTCGGCCTACGGCCTCTATCTGCTGCTCGGCGTCGCGCTGCTGTTTCTCGCGGTGCGTCAGGCGCTGCGCCGGCCGGGGCCGCGGCTGGCGGCGGACCGGCTGCTGCTGCGCCTGCCCGTCTCCGGCAGCCTGGCGCGGGAGGTTCTCGCCGCGCGCTTCAGCCGCACCTTGGGTACGCTGGTGCAAAACGGCGTGCCGCTGATCGGTGCGCTCGGCATCGTCCGCGATGCGGTGGTCAACCGCGCCGGGGTGGAGGCGGTGGACCGCGCCACGCTCAGCGCCAAGGGCGGCGCCGGCCTGTCACGGCCGCTCGGCGAGAGCGGCATCTTCCCGCTGCGCACGGTCTATCTGCTGCGCCTGGGCGAGGAGACCGGGCAGCTCGGCCCGATGGCGCTGCGCGCCGCCGCCATCCACGAGGAGAAGACGCGGCTCGGGGTGCAGCGGCTCGTGTCGCTGCTGGTGCCGACGATCACCATCGTCATGGGAGCGGCGATCGCCGGCATCGTCTCCTCGCTGCTGCTGGCCATGCTGAGCCTGAATGATCTCGCGAAGTAAGATAGGGCGGGATAAGGCAGAAGCCGGGTTCACGCTGATCGAGATGATCGTCGTGCTGGTGATCCTCGGCCTGGCGCTCGGGCTGGTGGTGGCGCGCGGGCCGATGCGCAGCCGCGGCATGCAGGCGGCGGCAGCGGCGAGCGATGTCGCGCAGGCGCTGCGCCTCGCCCGCACCCGGGCGATCGCCGGGGACCGGCAGGTCGAGTTCACCGTCGATCTGGCGCAGCACAGCTTCCGCGTCGATGGCGGGCCGCCGCATTTGCTGCCGCCTTCGCTCGGTGTTTCGGCGATCGCCGCTTCCGGGCAGACGCTCGGGCAGCGCTTCGCCGGCATCCGCTTCGATCCGGACGGCGGCTCCTCGGGCGGCCGGATCGAACTCGTCGAGGGCAGGCGCCGGCTGCAGGTCGGCGTGGACTGGTTCACCGGACGGGTGCGGATCGCCGATGCGCACTAAAGCAAACCGCCAGCGCGGCTTCACGCTGCTCGAGGTGCTGGTGGCGTTCGTGATCGCCGCGCTGGCGCTCGCGGTGCTGTTCCACGGCGCCGTCGGCGGGCTGCGCACGACATCGGCGGCCGGCGGCTACGAGGAGGCGCTGTCGCGCGCCCGCTCGCGCCTTGCCGCGGTCGGTGCCGCGCCGCTTCCCGGCGAGCTGCAGGGCGATGACGGCGGCGGTTTTCATTGGCATACGCGGGTGACGCCGATCGGCACCGCCGCAGGCCAGCAGCCGCAAGCGATGGCGCTGGCCCGGCTGACCGCGCCGCAACTGACGCTCTATCGGGTGAGCGTGGCGGTGTCCTGGAAGGGCGACGGCGGCAACCGCGTGGTGGAGCTCGACAGCGAACGCCTCGGCGCCACGGCTGCGGGCGCGCGATGAGGCAGCGCCAGGCGGGGTTCACCCTTCTCGAGATCCTGGTGGCCCTGGTGGTCCTCGGGGTGTTGGTGCTCGGGCTGACCCAGGGCGTGCAGTTCGGCCTGAAGGCGTGGGCCACGCAGTCCCGCACGACGGCGCGACGCGACGATCTGGACGCCGTCGACCGGGCATTGCGCCGGCTGATCACGCACATGGACCCGGGAGGGGAGACGGAATCGCCGCACGTCACCGGCACCTCCGGCAGTTTCGCCTTCACCTCGGATCTGCCGGCCGCGGCGAGCGCCCTGGAGACGCGCCGGGTGGATGTGGCCCTCGGCGTCGAAAGGGGCCGCCTGGTAATGCGCTGGACGCCGCATCTGCACGTCGTGCGCTTCACGCCGGCGGTGCCGACGGAGGCGGAGCTGCTGCGCGGCGTCGATCACCTCGAGATCAGCTATCTGCGCGCGCCAGGGAAGGGTGCCGGCTGGCAGAGCGCATGGACGTGGGACGACCTGCCCGAGCTGGTGCGCATCCGGCTGGTTTTCGCCAAAGGCGATCCGCGTCACTGGCCGGAGATCGTCGCCGCGCCGATGCGCGTCCGGCCGGAAGACTAGGACCCTTCGGCGCCAGGCTCGTCGAGCTTTTGACTCCGGCCGACGGCGCCCGTAGCGTCGCAGAGGAGGGCTGTTCCCATGAGAGATGCCTCGTTTCGCGGCGTCGTTCCGGCGCTGACCACGCCGTTTCGCACCGACCTGTCGCTGGACGCCGACGGCTTCGCCGTCCTCGCGGGCAACGTCATCGATGACGGCGTGAACGCGCTGCTGGTTAACGGCTGCACCGGCGAGAGCTGGTCGTTGACCGCCGACGAGCGCGCGGTGGTGTTCCGCACCGCCGCCGAGGTGGCGAAGGGCCGCGTGCGGGTCATCGCGGGATGCAGCGCGATCACCGCTGCGGAAACCATCGGCAAGATCCGCCAGGCGGAAGCCGCCGGCTGCGATTTCGCGATGGTCTCGCCGCCCTGGTACGTCATGCCCGGACCCGACGAGATCATGGACCACTACCGCGCGGTGCTGGAGGCGACGAACCTCCCCGTGGTGCTCTACAACATTCCGCGCCGCACCGGCGTGCAGCTGACGCCGGACATGGTCGACCGCCTGGCGGATCATCCGAAGGTGGTGGCGATCAAGGAGAGCTCGAAGGACTGGGGCATCCTGTCCTCCGTCATCCGGCGGGTCAGCGACCGGATCAGCGTGTTCGCCGGATATGCCAGCTTTTTCGGCCTGGCGGCGATCACCGAGGGCGCCGTCGGCTACATGGATTCCGGCACGCCGGTGTTCGGCGCGCGCTCGCCGGAGTTCTATCGGGCGGCGGTCGCGGGCGACCTGGCGACGGCGCGGCGCATCCAGATCGAGATGGCCGGCATGCTCGACAGCTTCTTCAAGCTCGGCACCTTCCCGGCCAGCGTGAAGGCCTCGCTCGACATGATCGGCCGGCCGGGCGGAGCGACGCGCCCGCCGATCAAGCCGCTGGATGGGCAGCAGCGCGAAACGCTGCGCCGCGCCATGGTGGCCGCGAACTTCATTCCGGGCGAGCGCGCGGCGGCGGAATAGCCGGCATGTCGACGAGTCTCGCCGGCAAGGTGGCGCTGGTGACCGGCGGCGGCACCGGCATCGGCGAGGCGATCGCCGCCGCCTTCGTGCAGGCAGGCGCGGAAGTTGTGGTCTGCGGTCGCAGCGCCGAGCGGCTTGCCGCCTCCGCCGCGCGTATCGGCGCACACGCGATCGCCGCTGACGCGGCGGACGAGGCCGCCGTGCAGGGGCTGTTCGCGCAACTCGATGAACGCTGCGGCGGCCTCGACATCCTGGTCAACAACGCCGGCATCACCGGGCCGGTGGCGCGGGCGGAGGAGATGGAGTTGGCAGCGTGGGATGCCACGATGGCCAGCAACGTTCGCGGCACCATCCTCTGCATCAAATACGCGGTGCCGCGCATGCGCCGGCGCGGCGGCGGCTCGATCGTCAACATGTCGTCGTTGATGGGGCTGCGCGGCTATCCCGCGCGCAGCGCCTACACGGCGAGCAAGTTCGCCGTGCTGGGCATCACCGAGGCGGTGGCGCAGGAAGTCGGGGTCGACAACATCCGCGTCAATGCGCTGTGTCCCGGTGCGGTGAACGGCGATCTGATGCAGCGCGTGATCGCGGCGCGGGTGCAGGCGGAGGGCCGTCCCGCCGAGGAGATCATTCGCGTCAACTACACGGAAAAGGCGGCGCTGCGCCGGTGGGTGGAGCCCGAGGAGGTCGCTGCGGCGGCGCTGTTCCTGGCGAGTGCGGCCGCCGCCTCGATCACCGGCGAGCGCCTGCGCGTGGATGCGGGGCGCATGTAAGGGCTGGCCCCTGGCCTTGCTGTCGATCGGCAGCAATACTGCGATGGGAGCTGGGTCCAAGGAGGCGGGGATGAGCGATTTGTGCGTTAGCCGTCGCGGATTTGTTGCTGCCGCCGTCGGCGCTCTCGCCTGCCCGCAGATCGTCCGCGCGCAAGGCAGGACGACGCTGCGCTTCTGGACGAGCCAGGGCGCGCCGGCGCAGATGGCGGCTTGGAAGGACATCTTCGCCCGCTTCGAACAGGCGAACCCGCGCTTCACCGTCGCCATCGAGCTCTATTCCGACGACGACATCTGGCCGAAGCTGACCGCCGGTTTCGCCGCGCGCAACCTGCCGGACCTGATCTCCTTCGTGCAGGCCTATACGGTGGCGACACTGGCCAACAACGATCTGCTGGAGCCGTTCGACGAGGTGGTGAAGGCGGTGGGGGAGGACGATTTCTTCCCGGGCATGCGCGACATCTACAAGATCGACGGGCGCTACGTCGCGGCGACGCTGAACAATGCCACCAGTTCCAACCTGTGGTATCGCAAGGACCTGCTCGGCGAGGCCGGCGTGGCGCCGCCGAAAACCTGGGACGAGCAGCTCGACGCGGCGCGAAAGCTGACCAAGGGCGACATCTACGGCAACAGCCTGCCCTACGGCCGCACCTCGTTCGCCAGCACGATGATGGTCAATTTCATCCACCAGGCCGGCGGGATGATCGTCAACCCCGACGGCAGCGTCGGGCTGAACTCGCCGGCGACGGTCGCGGCGCTGGAGTTCCTGGCCGACATGTTTCCCTTCGCGCCGCCGGGCGCCACCAACTATTCCTGGGGCGAGGTGCTGAACTCCTTCGTCACCGGCCGTGCCGCCATGGCGCCGTACACCGGCCGGCCGATCGCCATCGTCGCCCAGCAGAACCCGAAGATCCTCGACAGCATCTCGGTCATTCCCTACCCGTACCGCCGGGAAGGTCATCCCGCCTTCGACTGCCCGTTCAATTCGCTGTTCATTCCGAAGGGCGCGGCGAATGTCGGCGGCGCCAAGCTGCTGGCGACCGCGCTGTTCGAGAAGCGAAACTACATCCAATTCCTGCATACCACCCCGGGTCACATCCTGCCGTCGCTGAAGTCGATCAGCACGTCCGCGGAGCTGTTCGACCAGCCGCTGATGCAGAAATTCCGGCCGGAGATCGAGCTGATGATGCGCTCGACGGCGCAGGCGCGCAATCTGGTCAAGGAATCCGACGATTCGCCGTACGACCTCAAGGCCGGCGACATCTTCAACAGCGCGGCGCTCTCGGAGATGCTGCAGGATGTCGTGGTCAACAAGGTTCCGGCCAAACAGGCTGCTGCGAAGGCCGCCGACAAGGTGGCCGAAATCCTGAAGGCCTGATGCTCGAACCGCAGCGGCGGGACCAGGCGCTGGGCATGGCGCTGCTGGCGCCGACCGTGCTGTTGTTTGCACTGCTGATTTTCTATCCCGTGGCGCAGAGCCTCTTTCTCAGCCTGCACCGGGTCAGCACGCTGACGTTGCGCACGCAATGGATCGGGCTGGCCAACTTCCGGGCGCTGTTTGCCGACCCGGCTTTCCGCATTTCCTTCATCAATACGCTGATCTGGACGGTGAGCGCGGTCTCCCTGCAATTGGTGCTGGGCGTCGGGGTGGCGCTGCTGCTGAACGGCCGCCTCGTCGGGCGGTCCGCGGCACGCGGGCTGCTGCTGTTCCCGTATCTCCTGCCAACGGCGGTGGCGGTGCTGGTCTGGCGCTGGCTGTTCAACGATCTCTACGGCCTGATCAACTACGCCCTGATGTCGATCGGGTTGATCTCCGCGCCGGTGCCGTGGCTGTCGCAATCGCCCAACGCGATGATCACGGTCATCCTGGTCGGCACCTGGAAGTTCTTTCCGTTCGTCGTCATCGCCGTGCTGGCGCGCCTGCAATCCATCCCGGAGAGCCTGTACGAGGCGGCGCGCATCGACGGCGCCGGACGGTGGGCGCAGTTCTGGGACATCACGTTGCCGCAGCTCGCCGGCGTGCTTTCGGTGGTGATCCTGTTGCGCAGCATCTGGGATTTCAAGGAGTTCGATCTCATCTACCTGATGACCGGCGGCGGCCCCGGCATCAGCACCCAGACCCTGCCGATCCTGGTTTACCGCCAGGCTTTCCAGCTGCTGAATTTCGGCCGGGGAGCGGCGGTTGCGGTGACGATGTTCGGCTTCATGCTGCTGTTCTTCGCCGTGCATGTCTGGGTGACGCGCCGTCGCGAGGTTGAGGCATGAGACGCGGCACGGTCGGCTTCGCGCTCTACAATCTGCTGGTCTGGGCGCTGGTCCTGGCGGTTGTTTTCCCGCTGCTGTGGATGATCAGCACCGCCCTCAAGCCGAATGACGAGACCTTCGCCATTCCGCCGACGCTGATCCCGGCGCACCCCACGTTGGAGCAGTTCCGGCGCCTGCTCGTCGAGACGCCGTTCATCACCTATTTCCTCAACAGCGTCATCGTCGGCGTCTGCACCACCCTGCTGGTCATCGTCGTCGCCGTCGCCGGCGCCTATGGCCTGGTTCGCTTCCGCTTTCCCGGCCGCACCCTGATCGCGCACCTCGTGCTGTTCACCTACATGCTGCCGGCTGTCGTGCTGCTGTTGCCGCTTTATCTGACTATCTCCGCGATCGGGCTTGCCAACAGCCTGCTCGGGCTGGTGATCGCCTACACCACCTTCGCCCTGCCGTTCGCCTTGTGGCTGCTGCGCTCGTTCATCGCCGGCATCCCCGTGGAACTGGAGCAGGCCGCCATGATCGACGGGGCCGGGCGGATCCGCGCCTTCATCGAGGTCGTGCTGCCGCAGGCACTGCCCGGCATCATCTCGACGGCGCTGTTTTCGTTCGTGCTGTCGTGGAACGAGTATCTCTACGCCCTCGTGTTCATCAACGTGGACGATCGGAAGACCTTGCCGCCGGGCGTGCTGACGATGCTCAACCAGAACCAGAACGTGGAGTGGGCGCTGCTCATGGCGGCCTCCGTGCTGATGTCGGTTCCCGTGCTGGTGTGCTTCGCCTTTCTCCAGAAGCATCTCACGCGCGGCTTCGGCGCCGGCAGCGTCAAGGGCTAGACGATGGCCTCGGTGACGCTGGAGACGCTGCGCCGGGTGTTCCCGGACGGCACGGTCGGCCTGCACGGCCTGTCGCTGGACATTGCGGACGGCGAGTTCCTGACCTTCCTCGGTCCGTCCGGCTCCGGCAAGACGACCACGCTGCGGATGATCGCCGGGCTGGAGCATCCGACCTCCGGGGTGATCCGCTTCGGCGCACGGCGCGTGGAAACGCTGTCGCCGGCGGATCGCAACGTCGCCATGGTGTTCCAGAACTACGCGCTCTATCCGCACATGACGGTGCGGCGGAACCTGGAGTATCCACTGCGCAAGCGCCGCGTTCCAGCGGCCGAGCGCGAAACGCGCATCGCCGAAGTCACGGCGCTGCTGCAGATCGGGGCGCTGCTGGACCGACGGCCGCGCCAGCTCTCCGGCGGACAGCAGCAGCGCGTGGCGCTCGGCCGGGCGATGGTGCGCCCGAGCGACGTGTTCCTGCTGGACGAGCCGTTGAGCAACCTGGATGCGGAATTGCGCGCGCACATGCGCGCCGAGCTGATCCAGCTGCATCGCACGCTGAACCGCACGATGATCTACGTCACCCACGACCAGATGGAAGCGATGACGATGTCCTCGCGCATCGCCGTGCTCAGCCAGGGCCGGTTGCAGCAGGCGGCGACGCCGCACGAGATCTATCACGCACCCGCCAACCGCTTCGTCGCGACTTTCGTGGGCTCGCCGGCGATGAACATGCTGGCCGGCTCCCTCGAGCAGCGGGGCGACTTTCTCTGTTTCGTCTCGCCGCACATCACCATTCCGCTGCCGGCGCGGCGGCGGGCGGAGCTGCAGGGTGCACCGGCTGCGGTCATCGCCGGCATCCGGCCGGATGATCTCCGCTTCACCGGGGGTGACGGCGAGGCGAGAGTGAGCGTCGTCGAGCGTGCCGGGCATGAAGCCGTGGTCTGGCTGACGCTCGGTGCGCAGCGCCTGGTCGCCCGCGCCCCGGCCGACACCCGCGCGCAAGCCGGCGACCACGGCACGCTCTGCGTCGAGGGCGGCAAGGTGCATCTGTTCGGGGCGGAGGACCAGGCCCGGCTGATCGGCCCCTGTCCCGCTTGAGGTCAGAACTGCAGGGTCGGCGGCAGCTTCGACGCGTCCAGCCCCGAATGCTGCATCGCCTCCAGGATCGCCTGCTTGGCTTGACCGGAGGCGCGGTACTGCTTGGCCCACTCCTCGCAGAACGCGGCGAACTTGCCGTCTCCGTCGCGGCGCGTGCCGCCCATCGAGGGCTGGCTCAGCAGCGGCTGCAGCACCACCGGCGGGCCGAGGTTCGGCGTCTGCCTCGCCGCCATCATGCCGGACAGCACGGTGTTGATCATCGCCTTGGAATTGCCGGACTGGATGTCGAGGATCGCCTCGGCCGTCGATTTCAGCGCGCGGATGTCGGCGTGCGGCAGCATCTTGCGCGCCGCCTGCTCATCGGTGCTGCCCATCACCACCGAAACCGCAACGCTCGGCTTGTCGTAGTCGGCCCAGCTGTCGCCGGGATCGAAGCCCTGCGTGTTGATGGCGCATTCCGGCAGCTCATAGATCGGACCGAACAGGCTGATCGCGCGCCGCCGTTCCTCCGATGCGGTCAGCCCGAAATAGAGGTCGAGCCGGTTGGCCTGGATGTCCAGGATGACGGTGCCGAGCGTGGTCTCGACGTACTCCGGACGCAACGGTTTCTGCATCGCGGCGCTGAGCGCCTGCATGCAGTCGAGCCCCATCCGGATGGCGAACCCGACCCACTTGCCGTCTTCGAAATTGTGATAGGGCGCATGCTTCTGCAGCACGCCGAAGCGCACCACGCCGCTGTCGCCGATTGCTTCCCAGGTGGAATTGGCGGCGAGCGCACGGCGGCTGCCAACCATGGCGGCGATGCCGGCGAGCATGGTGCGGCGGGTCGGCACGAAGTCGACGATTTCGCGCATCGCGAACCCCCTGGTGCCGCTCGAAGCTAGAAGCCGCCGATCGCTCCTGTCAAACATCCTGGACAGAACTTCGCTCCATGAACATAGTGGAGGGATCGTCATCTCCCGGAGGGATCGGCATGGCCGCGAACTTCCTTGTGCGGGGCAACATTCCCGCCGTCGTGACACCGTTCTCACCGGCCGGCGACCTGATGATCGACGCGTATGCCGATCTGGTGCGCTGGCATCTCGACCAGGGCGTCGACGGTATCTGCGTCGCCGGCGACAACGGCGAGATCTGGTCGCTCTCGGCCGAGGAGCGCCGGCTTCTTGCCGCCGCGACGGTCGAGATGGTCGGCGGGCGCGTGCCGGTCATTATGGGCGTCAGCAGCACGACGGCCAAGCAGACCATCGCCTATGCGGAGCTCGCCGCATCGGCGGGCGTGGACGCGCTGATGATCGGGCCGCAGAGCTACGTCATGAAGGCGACCACGCAGGAACTGGTGCAGCGCATGGCGGCGATCCACCGCGCCGTGCCGCTGCCGATCGTGCTGTACAACTCGCCGCGCCGCACCAACATCAGCCTGACCATCGAGACGATGCGCGCCATCACCGAAGCGGTGGATGTCATCGCGCTGAAGGAAGCCTCGCGCGATTTCTTCTACCTCACGCACGTGATCCGGCACTTCGCCGACCGGCTGGCGGTGCTGGTCGGCCCGGCGCCCTACATCCTGCCGGGCCTGGCGCTCGGCGCGGCCGGCTTCCTCTCGAGCGGACCGGAACTGCTGGGCGGCGTGGCGGCCACGCTGCTCGATGCGGCAAAGGCGGCACCGACCCCCGCCCTGCGCGAAACGCAGTACCGCCTGACCCGCGTCTACGAGACGCTGATGGCGCTCGGCACCTGGCCGGCGGCGCTGAAAGCCGGGCACCGGCTGATCGGGCGCGAAGCCGGCGTGCCGCGCGAACCGGTGCTGCCGCTGGATGAAGCGGGGATCGACGCGCTCGCCGGCGTGCTGCGCGAGTGCCGCGCGCCCCTGGCCCATCCCGTCCACGAGGCGCTCGCGGCGGAGTAGTTCAGGCAGCCGCGGACGTCGGCACGATGGCGCGCGCCGGATCGAAGATCGGCATTTCCGGCTCCTGGCCGAGCATGTGCTGCGCCAGCAGCTTGCCCATGAACGGGCCGATGGTGAAGCCGCCGCGCACGCCGCCGATGACATAGGCCTCCGGCGCGCCGGGCAGCGCACCGACAATGGGCATCTCGTCCTGCGTGCTGCCCTCGACACCCAGCCACGTCCGCACCACCCGCGCCTCGCGCAGCGCCGGAATGGCGTAGCTGGCGAGGCGCAGGTTGCCGACCAGGTTCTCCGGAATCACCTCGGTGCCGCCGCGCTCCGCGTCCCCCTTGCCCTGCCAGCCGCCGCCGATGATCACCGTGCCGTTCCGCGACTGCTTCAGGCTCAGCAGCCCGGTCGCCACCCCGAGCACCCGATGCAGGATCGGCGGCAGCCGCTCGGTGACCGAGACCTGGTTGACCCGGCAGGTCAGCGGGATGGCGATGCCGAAATCCCGCCGCAGCAGCGTCTCCAGCCACACCCCGCCGGCGAGCACCACGCGGCGCGCCCGCTGCAAGCCGGCCGCCGAGCGCGCGACATACTGGCCGTCCTCGCGCTCGAGCCCATCGAGCGCGGTGAACTCCCGGACCTGCACGCCGGCCCGCGCCAGCGCGCCACGAAGGCTGTTACCCAGCTCGTTGCTGCTGGCGTAGCCATCCAGCGCGCACCAGCTCGCCAGTACCGGCTTGTCGGAGAGACCCGGCTCCAGCTCGTGCGCGCGATTGGCGCCGATCATCTCGACAGGCGCGCCGTTGCGCTTCCGCGCCTCCATGCGCTCGGTCAGCATCGCCGCCTCCTCGTCGGTGAAGGCGAGGCTGAGGCCGCCGGTCTGGTGAAAGCCGGCGTCGGACCCCAGCCAGTCCCGCGCATCGCGCCACAGCTCCCAGCCGCGCAGCGCATAGGGGATCAGCGCGGCGCGCTTGATCTGGATCGACAGCGTGCCGGCATTCACGCCGGACGCCTGCATGCAAAGGCCACCCTTCTCGAGCAGCAGCACGCGCTGACCGGCGCGCGCCAGATGCAGGGCAACCGTGCAACCCATGATGCCGCCGCCTACCACTATCGTGTCGTGCATGAGGCACGTCTATCAGGTGCGGCGCTATTCGTGCGAGTGATAGAAAGGCGAGGGGGCTTTGCCCCCCTCGACCCCCACCAAAGGCGGAACCTTTGGAATCCGTTACTTACGGCATTGGATCAGGCGCGATGGACTATGAAGGCTTTTTCGACCAGCAACTCGACGGGCTTCGTCGCGGCGGCAACTATCGCCGCTTTGCCGAGCTCGAGTGTCGTGCCGGTCCGCGGGCCACGCTGCACGCCGAAGGCACGACGCGCCCGGTCACCGTCTGGTGCTCCAACGACTATCTCGGCATGGGCCAGCATCCACGCGTGCTCGCCGCGATGCATGCCGCGCTGGACCGCCATGGCGCCGGCGCCGGCGGCACGCGCAACATCGCGGGCAACCATCACTGCCACGTGGCGCTGGAGCGCGCGCTCGCCGAGCTGCACGGCAAGCCGGCGGCCCTGCTGTTCAACTCCGGCTACCTCGCGAACTGGACGACTCTCGGCACGCTTGCGCGGCGGCTCGAGGGCTGCGTGGTGCTGTCGGATGCCGCCAACCACGCCTCGATGATCGAGGGCATTCGCCACAGCGGCGCGCGCTGCCAGATCTTCGCCCACAACGACGTGGACGACCTCGCCGCGCGCCTGGCGGCCCTGCCGCGCGGGACGCCGAAGATCGTGGCTTTCGAATCGGTCTATTCCATGGACGGCGACATCGCGCCGATCGCCGCGATTTGCGAGCTCGCCGCGCGGTTCGGTGCGCTGACCTACCTGGACGAGGTGCACGCAGTCGGCCTCTACGGGCCGCGCGGTGCCGGTGTCGCCGCACGCGAGGGGCTCGCCTCGCGCATCGACGTCATCGAGGGGACGCTGGCGAAGGGGTTTGGCCTGATCGGCGGCTACATCGCGGCGTCGGCTTCGCTGTGCGATTTCGTGCGCTCCTTCGCCTCCGGTTTCATCTTCACCACCGCCCTGCCGCCGGCGATCGCCGCCGGGGCGCTGGCGGCTATCGAGGTGCTCGCCGAGGCAGACGCGCTGCGGGCGCGCCATGCTGCCCAGGTCGCCGGAGTGCGCGCCGCGCTGGACGCAGAAGGTGTGCCGCATTTGCGCAACCAGAGCCACATCGTGCCGGTGGTCGTCGGCGATCCGGTGCTGTGCCGGCGGATGTGTCAGCGGCTGCTCGATGAAGCGGACATCTATGTCCAGCCCATCAACTATCCGACGGTGCCGCGCGGCACCGAGCGGCTGCGTCTCACTCCCTCGCCGCTGCACGCGGAGGCCGACATCGCCCATCTCGCCGCCGCGATGGGGCGTCTATGGGCTGACCTCGGCTTGCGCCGCGCGGCGTAGAGCGGCCGCCGCGCTGACCATCAGGCCCGCTTGCGCTGCGCCGGCTTGCGCGCCGGCTCCTTGGCGCTCGGCTCGGGTCGCGGCTTTGACTTGGGCTTCGCGGCAGCCGCCTTGGCGGGCTTGGCCGCGGGCTTCGGCGGCGCGCTGCCGATCTTGTCGAGGCTGTTCTTCAGCGCCGCCATCAGGTCGATGACGTTGCTGCGGTCCGCCTCCTCTTCCTGCTCCGGCGCGATGCCCTCGCCGCGCAGCTTCGCATCGATCACCTCGCGCAGCCGGGCTTCGTAGCGATCCTCCATGTCGGCGGGGTCGTAGGTGCCGGTCTGCCGGTCGATCAGCTGCACCGCCAGCTTGACCATGTCCGGATCGGGCTTCTCGTCGGGAATGCGGTCGAACAGCTTGTTCCAGTCGTTCAGGTCCTTGGCTTCGTGCAGCGTGTGCACGACCAGCCCGCGCTCCAGCGGCTCGATCGCCACCGCCCGCTCGCGGCGCGCCATCACCACCCGCGACAGCGCCATCCGTCCGGTCTGCGCGATCGCATCGCGGAGCACCACGAACACGTCCTTCCCGGCAGCGCCGTCCGGAACCATGTA
>Ga0213875_10001837_pt1 | contig 13194 bp, 10 predicted proteins | sample BarmaccomBMRX_R8_FD_160105 | JGI IMG/M metagenome (GOLD analysis project Ga0213875, IMG submission 160105) | Root-associated microbial communities from Barbacenia macrantha in rupestrian grasslands, the National Park of Serra do Cipo, Brazil - RX_R8 | ecosystem: Host-associated > Plants > Roots... | reverse complement strand
CGCCATTGCGAAAAGGCGCGCCAGGCGCGCTCCGGCCGCCCGAGGTGAAACACCGACGAGACCAGACCGCCGCCGGCCAGCACCGCCGCAACCGCCAAGGCGGCCAGTCCGAACCCGCTATCCCCGGGGACGAGCCCGAGCGGCGCGCCGATCCCGACCAGGAACAGCAGCGCGAACCCCGCGCCCGAGGCGGTCGTAAAGAAGACGATCGACAGTGTCGGGTTCACGTCGGCGCTCAGATCCGGCGGCTGAGACGAGGGCGGGTGAGGGTCCTGAAAGGCCCGCTGCCAGAAATACCTTGAGCACTCACCGCGACAGCAGCCGGTCGACCCAGCGCAGCAGGCGGTTGCCGCCGTCCTCGGCCGCGGGACCGGCATAGGGCGGTTCGGGCGTCCGGTTCGGGGCCATGCGGCCGGGACGCGGCAGCAGGTATTTGTTGACCGGCTTATAGCCCAGTTCCGGCATCAGATCGGCGCCGCGGCGTTCGGCGACCATGTTCGAAACCGCGGAGTCGGGGTCGCCGAGATCGCCGTAATGGCGCGCATGCGTCGGACACACCATGACGCAGGCCGGAGTGCGATCCTCGGGTATCAGGTTCTCGTTGTAGATGCGGTCGATGCACAGGGTGCATTTCTTCATGACCCCGACATCGGTATCGAACTCGCGGGCGCCGTAGGGGCAGGCCCAGGCGCACAGCTGGCAGCCGATGCAGATCGCCTCGTTGACCAGAACGATGCCGTCCTCGGCGCGCTTGTAGGAGGCGCCGGTCGGGCACACCGTGACGCAGGCCGGCTCGTCGCAATGCAGGCAGGATTTCGGAAAATGCACGGTGCGGGCGCCGGCTCCGTCACCCTCCTCGAAGGAGTGGATGCGGTTGAACCAAACCCCCCAGGCATCCGCGCCATAGGCGTTGAAATCGGGCAGCGGGTTCATGTGCCCGCCCGTGTTCCATTCCTTGCAGGCGGTGGCGCAGGCGTGGCAGCCGACGCACAGATCGAGGTCGATGACGAGGCCGAGCTTCTTCTGCCCCGGCCGCGGCTGCGGCAGATCCGTCACCGGTGCTGTCCCGGATGAGTATTTTCGAGGCCTTTGCCGTAACGCAGAATTGCCGCGGGCTCGGGCAGCGACGCGGGATGCCCGATCGGCTCGAATACCGGAGAGGTCGCCCCGGCGTCGGCCGGGGCGGCGCGCTCGATATGCACGCGCAAATCGTACCACGCGGCCTGGCCGGTGATCGGGTCGCTGTTCGCCCCGCCTCGCCCGGCTTCCTCCGGCAGCAATTCGGTAATCAGATGATTAAGCAGGAAACCCTCGCGGAATTCGGGCGAGTCGGTCGCCAGGTTCCAGGCGCCCGAGCGCTTGCCGATCGCATTCCAGGTCCACACGGTATCCCGGTTGACCCCGTCCATCAGCTTGATGCGGGCGCGGACGCGGCCGGCATGGCTCGACAGCCACACCCAATCGCCATCGGCGAGGCCGAGCCGCTGCCCAGTCGCGCGGTTCACGAACAGGCGGTTGCGGCCGAGGATCTGGCGCAACCACGCATTTTGCGAATGCCAGGAATGGTACATCGGCATCGGCCGCTGGGTGATCGCGTGCAGCGGAAAACGCTGCGGGTCGAGCCGCGCTTCCTCGAACGGCGGATACCAGAACGGCAGCGGGTCGAAATAGGTCTCGATGCGCTCGCGATCGGCCGGCGGCGGCACGATCTTGCCATGGCCTTGCGCCGCCAGCCGGAAACGCTGCAACGGTTCGACATAGAGCTGCAGGATGATCGGGTCGGCATTGTCGAGCACGCCCATCGCGACGGCACCGTCGAGATAGGCGCGGTTGACATGCTTGAAATAGCGCTGCTCCGGCGGCAGCCGGTATTTCCAGAAGCAGCCGTTCGCGACATAGCGCTGCAATTGCTGGGCGTTCGGCGCGCCCTTGCCCTGCGCCTCGCCGGCGCCCCGCCAGCCCGCGAGCGGGCCGATGCCGGGGCGAAACTGGTGCCCGGCGATGTACTCGGGATAGCCGCCGGGGTAGCGCGGTTCGCCGTCCTCCCGGGTGAAGGCGGGCAGCCCGAGACGGGCGCCGATTTCGATCAGCGCGTCCTGGAACGGCCGGACGTCGCGGTCGGGGGCGAGCACCGGCTGGCGGATCGCATCGCCGGGCCCGTCCGCCCCGCCGATCGGGCGATCCATCAGCGAAATGCAATCCCAGCGTTCAAGATAGGTCGTGTCCGGCAGGATCAGATCGGCGTAGGCGACCATCTCGCTGTAATAGGCGTCGGAATAGACGATGTGCGGAATGCGGTATTCACCGGTCGCCGGGTCCTGATCGGTCAGCATGCGGGTGGTCTCGGCCGGGTTCATCGCCGAGTTCCACGCCATGTTGGCCATGTACATAAACAAGGTGTCGATCGGGTAGGGGTCGCCGGCCCAGGCATTGCGCACGACCATGTGCATCAGCCCGTGCGCGGCGATCGGCGCCGCCCACGAGAACGCCTTGTCGATGCGCTGCGGCCGGCCCTCGTCATCGACGATCAGATCGGCCGGCGACAGCGGGTAGCCGAGCGGCGGCCCGGCGAGCGGCTTCCCGGGCACGACCTGCTCCGGCCTTCCAGCCGGCCGCACCCCGGGCGGACAGGCCTTCGGATGCGGCGATTTATAACGCCAGCCGCCGGGAACATCGATCGTGCCGAGCAGCAATTGCAGCAGGTGCAAGGCGCGGCAGGTCTGGAAGCCGTTGGAATGCGCCGAGATGCCGCGCATCGCGTGCATCGAGACCGGCCGTCCGCGCATCGTGTCGTGCCGTCGGCCGGTCCAGTCGGTCCACGGCACCGGGATGTCGATCTGCTGGTCGAAGGCGGTGTCGGCCAGCTCGATGGCAAGCCGCCGGATGGTTTCGGCCGGAACGCCGCAGATTCCGGCGACGGCCTCCGGGGCATAGCTCGGGTCGAGGTATCGTTCGGCAAGCAGCTGGAACACCGGCACGGCGCGGCGGCCGTCGGGCAGAGCCGCCTCGCCGACCAGCCGGGTCGTGCCTCCCGGCTCGCGCGCGCCGGCCAACCCTCGCTCCCCATCCAGCAGCAACGGGTGGCCATCGGTTCCGCGCGCGAACAGCCCGTCATCCGGTGCGCCGGGTGCCTGGATCACCAGCCAGGCCGCGTTGGTGTAGCGCGCGAGGTAGTCGAGATCGATCCGGTCGGTCCGCAACAGCTCGTGGACCAGCGACAGCGCGAGCAAACCGTCTGTGCCCGGGCGGATGCCGATCCACTCGTCGGCAATCGCCGAATAGCCGGTGCGCACCGGGTTGATCGAAACGAATTTGGCGCCGCGCCGGCGCAATTCCGACAGGCCGAGCTTGATCGGGTTGGAATCGTGGTCCTCGGCAACCCCGAACATCAGCAGCAGCCGGGTGCGCTCCCAGTCCGGCTCGCCGAACTCCCAGAAGCTGCCGCCCAGCGTATACATGCCGGCGGCCGCCATATTGACCGAGCAGAACCCGCCATGGGCGGCGAAATTGGGGGTGCCGAACTGTGCCGCCCACAACCCGGTCAGCGACTGGCTCTGGTCGCGTCCGGTGAAGAAGGCAAGTTTTTTCGGGTCATCGGCGCGGATCTTGGCGAGCCATTCGACCGCCGTGGCGATCGCCTCATCCCATTCGATCTCGCGGAACTCGCCGGCGCCGCGCGGCCCGACCCGCATCAGCGGCTTCTGCAGTTTCGCCGGCGAATATTGCTGCATAATGCCGGAGGCGCCCTTGCCGCAGATCACGCCGCGGTTGACCGGGTGATCGCGGTTGCCTTCGATGTACCGGATCTGGCCATCCTTCAGGTGCACTTTGATGCCGCAGCGGCAGGCGCACATGTAGCAGGTCGTGGTCGTGACGGCGTCGGCGATCTTCGGCGAGGTGTCGATGATTTCGCGTGGCTTAAAATAATCGCGCAGTTTCCCGGCGAGGGTCATCGGCACCCTCTCAATCGCTGCCGGCGCCCGGGGCGCCATCGGACAGCAGACCGGCCTCGCGGTAGAAGCGCTCCGCCCCGGGGTGCAGCGGCACCGAAAGATCGGCCAACGCGTCGACGAGGCGGACGCGGTTGCCGATGCGGTCGCGGGCCGCCAGCAACTCCTGGGTCGCCCCGCTCCACAGCGATTTGGTGATCGCGTAAACCAGGTCGGGATCGGTTTCTGCCGAAACCAGCCACAGCGCATTGAACCCGATCGTCGCGGCCTCGGATGCGACGCCGGGGTAGCTGTCCGCGGGGATCAGCGAGCCGCGATAAAAGCGGTATTTTTCCTGCATCCGGCGCGCCAGCCCGGCATCGATTGAAACCAGCCGTATCGGAAACGCGGCGGCAAGAGCCCGCACGGCCGGAACCGGATAGCTGCCGACCAGGAAAAATGCGTCGAGGGTACCCTCCTTGAGTTCCTCGGCGGCTTGCCCCGGGCGGAGGTAGCGCGCATCCAGATCCGGGATTCCGAGGCCGGCCTCCTGAAGCAGCACCCGGGCATTGGCGACCGTCCCCGATTGCGGTTCGCCCAGCGACACGCGGCGCCCCTTGAGGTCGGCCAGGGTTTGGATCGGACCGTCCGCCCGGGTCACGAGATGCAGGCTTTCAGGAAACAGGCTGGCAATGGCACGCAGCCGCGTCATCGGCTCGGTGCCGGCGAAAGCGCCGGTACCGGCGAAGGCCCAGCCCGCCAGATCGGCCTGGGCGAAGCCGGACTCGATCTGGCTGCCGTTGATCAGGCGCAGATTCTCCACCGAGCCCTGCGTCGCCTGCGCCACCGCGACCAGCCCGGGCACGCCGCAACTGCCGCCGTGTTCGCAAGCCGGCGAATCGGCCGGCTTCGAGATGGCCGCCGCGATGGCGCCGCCTATTTCGAAAAAGCTGCCCGCAGTGGCCGCAGTGCCGATGCGGAAAAAGCGCGGCTCCTGCGCCCGAACCGCGCCGCTGACGGTACACAGGGCGAGCAAAAACAGGCCGGCGCAGATGGTGCCGCGCCAGCGATGTCCGGAAATCGTCGGGAGGGTCTCACCCGGTGAGACAGCCATCCCCGATGACAGCATGGTTGTGGAGAGAATGCAACCCGCCTGGCCAAGCAGCGATTTGTAATTCACCGCCTATGAGTGGGATTCGTTTGGGATTGCCGCCCCAGGCAACAGGACAGAACGGTATAATGTAAAATTTACACTCTATCAATTTGTATAACTTCCGGCCGCAAACCGCGATTACTCACCACCGGACGGCATCGCCCGAGGCAATCTCGCACGAGCGCGGGAATGTTCACGGTTCGGACATTCGGGGGAATGGCGCGCGCCCATTAGGAGAAAGACGGATCGGCAGGGGTGCCGCTGTCGAACTCGCCGAGATGTCGTCTGCCCGACGGAGCATATACCTCGACCGTGTTGGGCAGACGATCCGCTCGATGATGCGCCGGTCTTCGGTCTTTCATCGACTGCGCCGTCCACCGCCCGGGCGTGGCGTCATGGCCCTCACTTTGTAGGCATCCGGGAAACCCGGGAGAGTGTCGCCGCTGGAAAAAGGGCGCCTCACGGGGCTGTCTCGGCCGGCCTGACGCTTTTCGCTCCCGTGCCCGCGCCCGCAAAGCGGCGATGTGCGCCCGCTGCGGCAGGCCCGGCGACAAACGCGCTGGCGGAATGACCCCGGCTGGCGCCGGGGTTTTCCGCCAGGCGGTATCTCCGCCGCTTATTGCGCGGCGGCGCGCATCGGCACGTGCGCCTTGAGAAAGCTGCGGACGCGGTTGATCGTGCGTTCCTTCAGTTCCGGCGGCTCGCGCCACGGGAACACCGTGATCTCGGAGTTCGGGGCCAGCGAGGCGACGTCGATCGAGGTCTGCAGCGGGTGCGACGGGGTGTCGTCGGGCAATACCAGGATCGGGGTCCGGCAATTTTTGATGAACTCGCGCGACACGCTATAGAGAAAATCGGGGTGGGCGCGCCACAGGCTGTGAAAATACTTCTCGAGAGTTTCGGTCGAGACCTCGGGATGCTCCTTCTTGAAGTCGGGCACCCAATTCTGGTGGCTGTGCCGGTACATCACGTCCGGGTCCTCCGGGCGGTGCCCGACGCTCTGACAGAACACGGCGGCAACGACGCGCTCGGGAGCCCGTTCGAGGAGCTTGCCGGCGAAACAGCCGCCAATGCAGTAGCCCATATAAAAGAATTCGCGGATGCCGAGATGGTCCATCAGCCCGAGCTGGTCGTCGGCGAAGGCGTCCCACGCATTCTCGACCGGAACCGGGCCGGTGCTTTCGCCGGCATTGGCGTTGCGCTGGTCCATCGTGATGCAGCGGAAATCGTTCTTCAACGCTTCCGGGGCGTTGAACACCGCGGTCGGCCAGTTGCTGACCCGCGAATTCAACCCGCCGCCGGGGGTGACCAGCAGCGGAAAGCCGGAGCCGGTCTCCTCGTAGCGGATGCGAACATCGCCTTTCTCATAAAACGGCATCGGGTCTCTCCTTCCCGTGGTGGTTACGCGCAGGTGTGCATCGATTCCGAGCTCAATGGAAGTAGCGTCCGGAGTCGATGACGATCGTCTGGCCGGTCATGGTTTCGGTGCGGCACATCGCGACCACCATCTCGGCGCAGTCGTCCTTGTCGGCCGGTTTCTTCAGCAGCGAGGTGGCGGCGGAGTTCCGGACCTGCTCGGCGCGCAGATTGGCGGTGGCGCGCGTGCCCTCCAGCAGGCCCGGCGCGACGCAGTTGACCAGCGTCTCGGGCGCCAATGCCACCGCCATGCAGCGGGTCAGGTGAATGAGGCCCGCCTTCGATACCGCGTAGGCGATCGACGAGCCGGTCGGTCCAACCCCCGCCACCGACGCGATATTGACAATGCGGCCGCAGCCCTGCCCCTTCATGACCGGAGCTACCGCCTTGATCACGCGCATCGGCCCGGTCAGGTTGACGGCGATGATCTTGTCCCAAACCTCGATCGTCAGAGCGTCGAGGTCGGCAAACGGGATCGCGTGGTTGTAGGCGGCGTCGTTGACCAGGATGTCGAGGCGGTCGAAACGCCGGGTTACCTCGCCGACCAGTCTATCCACGGCTGTTCCGTCGGTCACATCGCAGGCGAATGCCGCGGCGCTGACCTGGTAACGCGAGCTCAGGTCGCCGGCGACCCGCTCCGCCTGATCGCGGCTGCGGGCACACATGACCGCGACATGCACGCCCTCCCTGGCCAGCGCGTGGCAGATCCGGGTTCCGAGCCCGCCATTGCCGCCGGTCACCAGCGCGACCGCGCCTCTGAGGTCCATCTATCTGCTCCTGCCTGCGAGCGCGCGGGTTCCTCGCCCCGGCTTCCCGCGTTCGACGGACAGTTTGTTCCTTCACCAAAAGGCAGGCAAGCCGCGCGCATCCGGATCTCGATCAATGACCCGCGGGTCCCTGCCGCGCCGCGCAAATCAGAAGCCGGTGCTGCCTGTAAGTTGCTCTTTCGCGGCCGGCGTGCGATCAGGATCCGGATAGATCATTTTGAAAGCGCGGGCCGCCGCGCCCTGGTGGGACGCCTCTTGCGCCCGCGCCAAAGCGGCGGATCGCCAAAGGAGCAGCCATGACCGATGAACTGGTGTTCTACACCAACCCGATGTCGCGCGGCCGCATCGTCCGCTGGATGCTGGAGGAAGTCGGCCAGCCCTACCGCACCGAACTCCTCGACTACGCGACGACGATGAAAGGCCCGGAATACCTGTCGGTCAATCCGATGGGAAAGGTGCCGGCGCTGCGTCATCGCGACATCGTCGTTACCGAGACTGCGGCGATCTGCGCCTATTTGGCCGACGCATTCCCGCAGGCCGGCCTCGCACCCGCTCCGAGCGACCGGCTGCGCGGCCCCTATTACCGCTGGCTGTTCTTCGCCGCCGGTCCGTTCGAGGCCGCGACCGCCAACAAGAGCCTGGGCGTCGAGGTGCCGCAGGGCCGCGAAAGAATGCTGGGGTATGGCAGTTTCGCGGCGGTCATGGACGTGCTGGAAAGCGCGGTGTCGGAGCGCGACTACCTCGTCGGCGACGCATTCACCGCCGCGGATGTCTATGTCGGCTCGCAGATCGGCTTCGGTCTGATGTTCGGGTCGATCGACCGGCGGCCGGCTTTCGAGCGGTACTGGCAGCGTCTGGCCGGGCGACCCGCCGCGCTGCGCGCGAAGCAGATCGACGATGCGCTGACCCCTCGCCAATAGATCATTTCTGCTGAATCACGCCCGGCGGCATGCCGCGGCAGCGGTTCAGGGCCTCAATTCGGCACCGGCGCGTCGGGATGCAGCAGCCCGGCCTGGCGCAGATCCGCCCACAGCGCCGGCGGGATTGGATGCTTCAGCAGGGCGAGGTTGGCGGCAAATTCGTCGGCGTTGCGCGGCCCCGGAATGATCGCCGCGACCGCCGGGTGGGCGAGCGGGAACTGCAGCGCCGCGGCCGCCAGTGGCACGCCATGGCTGTCGCAAATGTCGGCGATCGCGGCGACCCGGGCGGCTACCTCGGGCGGGGCGGGCGCATAGTTCCAGGTATCGCGGCCGGCGAGGATGCCGGAGTTGAGCGGCCCGCCGACGACGATCGAGGTGCCGGCGGCCAGGCATTTCGGCAGCAGATCATCCAGCGGGGCCTGCTCCAGCAGAGTGTATCGGCCGGCCAGCAGGAAGGCGTCCCAGGCGCCCCACTCCATCGCTTCGAGCAAGACCTCGCGCTCGTTGACGCCGATCCCGACCGCGCTCACCGCGCCGCTGCCGCGCAGCCTTTCAAGGGCGCGATAGCCGCTGTCGCGCAAGCTGCGCATCAAGGCCGGGTGCGCCGCCGGGCCGTGCTGATAGGTGCCGATGTCATGCACATAGAGGATGTCGATCCGGGCCAGGCCCAGCCGCTGCAGGCTGTCCTCGAACGAGCGCATGATCCCGTCATGCGAGTAGTCGTAAACCGGCTCGAACGGCAGCGGATGATGGCGGCCGTCGGCAAAGACGCCGCTCGGGTTCGGACGCAGCAGCCGCCCGACCTTGGTCGACAACACCCATTCGTCGCGCGGCCGCTCGCGCAGCGCGTCGCCGACACAGCGCTCGGCTTGGCCGACCCCATAGAACGGCGCGGCATCGACATAGCGCACCCCGGCTTCCCAGGCAGTGGACACGATCGCCTCGGCGGTTTGACGTGCCACATCGATCCGGCTGCCGCCGAGGGTGGCGCAGCCGAGCCCGAGTTCGGTGACCCGCAGCCCGGTGCGGCCGATCTGCCGTGTCGCAAACCCGGCCATGCCCTCCTCCTCCACCCAGGTCTCGGCGGCAAGGCCGGAGGCGGTTGACGCCCCAGCCTTCGCGCCAGTTGCGAAGGCAAGACTGTGGCTGCACGGCGCTGCGCGCAAGCGCCTTGCGTCAGCTGCAGCGCCTTGCGACAGCGCAGGCGATGCTTGGCTCGGAGCCGCCGCACCGCAAAATCGAACCGCCATATGGTAAAGAAGGACGCCATGCCCCCATTGCCAGAAACCCGGCCGGAAGCTGCGCCTGCGGTCGCCGCAACCGACGCCAGGGTCGTCGCCGCCGTGTTGCCGGACCTGCAGCAGGCACGCGCCTGCGATCGGCGGCGCCGCGCCGGGCGCTGCCGGTGACGCTGGGCTTCGAGATCCTGGCGCGGGACGGGAGGGCGCGACGGGGCCGGCTGCGGACCGCGCATGGCGCGATCGAAACGCCGGCGTTTATGCCGGTCGGTACCGCGGCGACGGTCAAGGCGATGACCCCGGAGGCGGTCGCCGCGACCGGCGCCCGCATGATCCTCGGCAACACCTATCACCTGATGCTGCGGCCCGGCGCCGACAGGATCGCCGTGCTTGGCGGGCTGCACCGGTTCATGAACTGGCCGCATGCAATCCTGACCGATTCCGGCGGCTTTCAGGTCATGTCGCTGGCGGCCCTGCGCACCGTCACCGAAGAGGGAGTGGCGTTCCGCTCGCATCTCGACGGCAGCCGCCATCTGTTGACGCCCGAGCGCTCGATCCAGATCCAGCACCTGCTCGGCGCCGACATCACGATGGCGTTCGACGAGTGCACCGCCTACCCGGCCCCGTACGAGGTGGTCGCGGCCTCGATGGAACTGTCGATGCGCTGGGCGGAGCGCTCGCGCCGCGCCTTTGTCGAGCGGCCCGGGCACGGCATTTTCGGCATCGCGCAGGGCGGCGTTCATCCCGCATTGCGCCGCCGCTCGGCGGAAAGGCTGATCGAAATCGGGTTTGACGGCTATGCCGTCGGCGGGTTGGCGATCGGCGAGGGTCGCGACACCACCTTTGCCGTGCTCGACGCGACCGCGCCGGCCCTCCCGGACGAGCGGCCGCGCTATCTGATGGGAGTCGGCAAGCCGGCCGACCTGGTCGGCGCGGTGCAGCGCGGCCTCGATCTGTTCGATTGCGTATTGCCGACCCGATCCGGCCGCACGGCGCAGGCCTTCACCCGCGACGGCAGCCTGAATTTGCGCAACGCCCGCTATGCCGACGATCCGGCGCCGCTCGATGCGCAGTGCCGCTGCCCGGCTTGCGCCGGCTTCAGCCGAGCCTATCTGCACCATCTCTGCAAGAGCGGCGAGATCCTCGCGAGCATGCTGCTGACCGCGCACAACCTGACCTATTACGCCGACCTGATGGCGGCGATGCGGGCGGCGATCGGGCATGGCGGATTGGCCGAGTTCGCCGCGGAATTCGCGGCGCGGGCGGAAGGCGAGAAGGCGGCATGAGCCCGACCCAGCTCGGCCGCCCGGTGCCGCTGCCGGCCTCGCCCGATGCCGCGGTCATCGAGACGGTGCCGAACCCGCATCCGGGGCTGCTCTACGCGGTGCGTTTCACATGCCCGGAATTCACCGCCCTGTGTCCGATCACCGGGCAGCCCGATTTCGCCCATCTGGTGATCGATTACGCGCCGGAGGGCGCCATCGTCGAAAGCAAGTCGTTGAAGCTGTTCCTCGGCGCCTTCCGCAATCACGGCGCCTTTCACGAGGCCTGCACCGTGACGATCGCCCGCCGGCTGGTCGCGGCCGCGGCGCCGCGCTGGCTGCGCATCGGCGGCTACTGGTACCCGCGCGGCGGCATCCCGATCGACGTGTTCTACCAGACCGGCGCGGTCCCAGCCGGCCTGTGGCTGCCCGATCAGGCCGTGCCGCCCTACCGCGGCCGCGGCTGAGCCGCCTTCGATCGATCCGGCAATGCCATGAGCGCGGCGATCCGCGAGTCGATCCGCAACCGGGCGCTGGCGATGGGCTTTGATGCGGTCGGGTTTGCGCCGGTCCGGCTGGCGGCGCAGATTCGCGAGGATCTCGGCGAGTTCCTGCGCCGCGGCTATCACGGCGACATGGGTTGGCTCGCCGACAAGGCCGATCGGCGCGGCGACCCGCAGGTGCTGTGGCCGCAGGCGCGCAGCGTCCTCGTGCTCGGGGTCAATTACGGCCCCGAGGAGGATCCGCTGGCGCTGGCCGAATTCCCCGAGCGTGGACGGGTGTCGGTCTATGCCCGCGGCCGCGACTATCACGACACGATCAAGCGCCGCCTGAAAACCCTGGCGCGCTGGATCGCCGCAGAATGGCCCGGCGACCTCAAGGTCTTTGTCGACACCGCCCCGGTCATGGAGAAGCCGCTGGCGCAGCAGGCCGGGATCGGCTGGCAGGGCAAGCACACCAACCTGGTATCGCGCGATTTCGGCTCCTGGCTGTTCCTCGGCGAAATCTATCTGAGCCTCGAACTCGCGCCCGGTCCGGCCGAACAGGACCATTGCGGCGCCTGTTCCCGCTGCCTCGATGTCTGCCCGACCGCCGCGTTCCCGGCGCCGTACCGCCTCGATGCCCGCCGCTGCATCTCGTACCTGACGATCGAGCACAAGGGGCCGATCCCGGCGGAATTGCGGCCGCTGATCGGAAATCGCATTTATGGCTGCGACGATTGCCTGGCGGTCTGTCCGTGGAACAAGTTTGCGCAGGCGAGCCGCGAGCCGGATTTCCGGCCGCGGGCGGCGCTGACCGCGCCGGAACTGGCCGGGCTGGCGGCGCTCGACGACGCCGGGTTCCGGGCGCTGTTCGCCGGATCGCCGGTCAAGCGCATCGGCCGCGACCGCTTCCTGCGCAATGTCCTTGTCGCGGCCGGCAATGCGAGCCCCGGCGATCCCCGCCTGCTCGCCGCCGTGCGGGCCCGGCTCGACGATGCCTCGGCGCTGGTGCGCGGCGCCGCGATCTGGGCGTTGTCGCGGCTCGCCGCCGGCCCCTCCTTCGCGGCCGAATGGCACCGGCGCCGGCCGCATGAAAGCGAGGCCGCGGTCATCGCCGAATGGGACGCGCCGCAGTAACGGCGCGGGCCCTCAGCCGCTACGCACGAACTTGTCGACGCTGCGGTTCTGGGTCAGGCCGGCGTAGATGTCGCCGCGCGAATCGACGCCGACGCCGTGCACATGCCGGCTCTCGAGGCGGGCGAGCACGTTGCCCTGGCGATCGCGGACGGTGACATAAGCGGGGTTGCCGCCGTCTTCCTGCTCGGCGATGTAGAAATTGCCGTCGCGGCCGCGGCTGATGTCGTTGGGGCCGCCCATGCCGGTCCATTCGCCGAGATACTCGCCTTCGGGCGTGAAGATCTGGATGCGTTTGTTGGCGCGGTCGGCGACATAAAGCCTCCCGTCATCGTCGATCGCGACGCTGTGCGGCAGGTGGAACTGCCCGGGTCCATGGCCCGGCTCTCCCCACGACGCGACCAGGGTTCCGTCCGCGGTAAAGCGGTGGACGCGCGCGTTGCGGTAGCCGTCGGTAACATAGATGTCGCCGTTCGGGTGGGCGATCATCTCGGTGGGATGATTGAACGGCCCCGCCGCGCGCTCGACCAGCCAGTTCCTGACCTGGCCGGTGTCGGAATGCTGGCCGCGGCGGCCTAGCGCCAGCAACGGCGTGCCGTCCAGCTCGAAGGCCTTTGCCACCGAATCGGAGCGGTCGGTTGTGTACACGGTGTCGCCGACGATCTTGAGCCCGTGCGGGTCGGTGATCTCGCCGCTGCCCCAGGCGCCGATATAGGTGCCGTCGCGGTCGAACACGACGACCGGCGGGTCCTTGCGCTGGAACACATAGATGCGGTCCTGCGCATCCGCCGCGACCCGGCTGATCATCCCGAAGCCCTGCCCATCCGGCAGCTTGAAAAAATCACGGACGATTTCGTAGGTGTATCCGCCGTTGCCGGCTTGGGTCATGGCCG
>Ga0213875_10001836_pt1 | contig 13196 bp, 9 predicted proteins | sample BarmaccomBMRX_R8_FD_160105 | JGI IMG/M metagenome (GOLD analysis project Ga0213875, IMG submission 160105) | Root-associated microbial communities from Barbacenia macrantha in rupestrian grasslands, the National Park of Serra do Cipo, Brazil - RX_R8 | ecosystem: Host-associated > Plants > Roots... | reverse complement strand
CTCCCCGCATCCATGGCTACGCAGGCGATCATCTGCTCACCGCAGCGACCACACCACCCCAACCACCCCGCTCAGCGGTCCGAGGCGACGCCTCACTACCGCTACAGACTCCAATTACCTCGTCGGCAGCATTGTAGCGGTTATGGCGGATATCCCAGCCGGGACACCGACACAGTCCATCGGCGACGCCGTGGACTGACCAAATCGGCAGGCCACCGCTGTGAGCTTGATGCTAATGAAGTCGGTGATTTGCGCGGCGAACATGATAGGTGCGCCCTGAATGGTGATATCGCTAACCGTGAATCCTTTGCTGTCCGGGACTTCATATACCGCGCGTACTGGATGTTCGGCAGAGCCGCGGATGTACTTCCAGTACGACTGTGGATCCGATCCGTCTGGGGTTGCCCAACCAGCCGTGCTCAAGCCTTTAAAATAGAGGCCTACCGGATTGCTCAGTGCCAGATCCGCTTTTAGCCGGGCCACACTGTTGACCACACCTCCGATATGCGGGTCACTATTTCGCTGCGGCACTCCGTATTGGGCACACTCAATCAATTCTTGCTCTCCGGTAAGTTGGCGACCGTTATGGACGCGGACAATGCTCGCCGCCGCGGAAAGTTCTATCTCCGCACTAAGGGTGTTCGCGTCTTGAATGAGATGCATTGCACCGTTGGTTGTAGTGCTGTTCCACTTATTGCGGGGTATATACGTTCCCGATGCGTCAAACAGGTCGTCGCGCTGCACGGTGGGGTCTATGAATTCCCGGTAGAGATCCAGCAACGTGTCTGGTTGTGTCCGCGCGAGCAACTCCCAATATTCGGGGCCTTCGCAGGTGAACGTCGCTCTCATGATCTTGCCATCAGCTCGCCTGGTGACGCTCCACTCACAGTACTCATCTTGGACATCACGTGAGCTCTCTGCTCTTCTCCAGCGCTGCTGGTCGGAAACGGAGTTGAGCTTGACAACTCGGGGAAAAGCAATCCAGCTCACTTCTTGAAATTTTGCGTCGGTCGCGGTGTCGGTCTTGGTCAGGTTGTAGTATTGCGCACGCGGACTATCATTGGCGTGGTCGGCGCGGCCAACGATAGCCGTGTCGACGGCGGCAGAGATGAAATTATTCCACTCTTTGCGTGCGGCATCGTTGAGGTCGGACACTTCTCCGGGGGGATCAAAGTGGTCGAGTATCATTGGGGCGCACTCTCCTCAGGTTGCGTGGCCAGAACAAGCTTTTCTTGAATCGTCCCGTCTGGCCGCATCTGCAAAAGTGGCGCATCCAGGGGGATATTCGTAACAGGCAAAGTCAAGGCGAATTCATTCAGCCGCATCCTCTTGAATTCACGTCGCCGTGACTCCGCTAGGCGCACGTAGTCATCGAAACCCGCCACCGAACTTATGCGTTCCGTAACGGCGGCGAGATAAGATTCGATTCGAGATGCGAATACATTCTGCCACTCGCTCTCGGCCAGTTCCCAATTTGCCTTGAATTCTGCTTCTGGGCTATCGGCGGGGTGACCGTCGGCCGCCTTTGATATTACCGCCGCTATTTGTTGCGACAGGCCACCGGCCGCCGGGTCCAATGTGGCTGCGGTCGGCATGTACTGGAACAGCGTGGCGCGCGCCGGACTGAACACAGGATTTGGAAAGTCGACCATGAGCACGCTAGCCGCAAAATGCGCGGTTAGAATTCCGGTCGTCACCATCTGTCTAATCACATCAATATCTTCAAACGCCGCCTCGGGTACAACGAAAGCAAAAAATGCATCCCCAGGTTGACGGAAATCGTCCTGCACCAGCGCGAAATCGTATCGGGCCAAACTATCAGCGTAGAGCTTTCCCGTGACGCTTGGGACAGCGGAGTCTACTGGGATATTCAGCGGTGGGTTGACGAGAACATCTGCGTTGAACCAGAAACCTAACGGCAACAACAACGTGGCGGAGGGAGCCGTAGCCGCTGTACTGCTGGCCACAATGGTGCTGGCGAGATTCACCGTGGTTGTCGTACACAACTGACGCAACAACCAGTCGGAATTGGGGATCTCGCGGTCAGTAGTTACCGCATGCTTGAGCCGCGCGCGAGTCCATCGGCTAATGCCGGCTCGTACAATGTTTTCAAGCTCCTCCGCGCCCGATAGCGATTGGTAAAGAGGATTCTGTCGCAGTGGGTCATCGTCGGCCAGCTGGATTGTCGCGTTCATCGACTGCCAATTTAACCAGGGCTGTTTGAGCTCCTTCATGACCAGGCTGCCATTGACGTGACTGTCAAAACACCCATAACCCCGCGACGGGGAGGCGAGCGCATGGTAAGAATTTCCAGCCCATACCCACGTTCCAGAAACACGCATATAGTAGTTGAACAGTCCAGCCCGGTCATCCCAGCCGGCAACTTGCAGGAAAACCGCCGCAGGATCGCCGACGGCACCTGTACTAATCGCCAAATCAGCGTCGGACGATTTTCCCCGAACAATCGCAAAGCGTACATCACGATGCAACGATGAAGCCCGATCCGGTGATATCTGGCCGGCCTCGCTAATCATAAAAGATGACTGCCGAGGAACCATCCCAGCCGCATCAAGCTCACTCAGAAGCGCACCGGCAGTCAGGGGAAACTTTCCCTGACCGAGGAGAGCTCCCATCGGATCGGCAAGCTGAGCAATCTCCGACGAGGACATGATACTGAAATCCGAATCCGCGCCCATAACAAAACGGTAAAGGGTGCGCGGTTTCAGCATTTCCAGGTCGATGTTTTCAGCCAGCGTCACTACCGCGTGCTCTGACCACGCGGTAGCACGTCGCCGAGGACCAATGCGAAACCAGTCACGCACAATATCCTCGCTTCGCGTCATTCTTACCTCCTCGAGGTGAACTATTCGGCGGACTAATACGCACGACGCCTGAGTGCAATAAGCGGCGTACGCCACTCCACGACTCCGACCCGCGGTTCACGTCACCGTTTAAATGCATTCGCCTTTAGCGTTCGACCATTCAAGCTGCACGGTGTAGTCACCCAACTTCTTTGTTTTCCACGCACAGATATCACCAATTTTCTCCATTAACATCGTCGTATCAACCTTGTCCTGGTATGGGGTCTGCGACCGCCTCGCACAGCTCATGCGAGCTGGTCGACGTCAACGCATCAAACGTCGCCAAACCGCCCAGGCAGCCAGCACAACCGGGGTAAGGCATTGCCGCATAGAACATCTGCCCATTAATGGTGTCGTGGTACCCACAGAAGGCTTGACACGATCTCGAGCCACCCTGAGCCACAGCTACGCCAGGTGGCAGATAAATAAAATACAGCATATTCGAACTCGGCCGTGGGAAGGCGGCGTTAGTTGCGATCTCCTGCTGAAGCGTATGTTGAATTGCCTGGTCAGTAACGATACGTCCAAGCTTTGGTGAGGCGATCGTGACGGTGCCTACACGTTGGCCGTGGCCAATGGTTACCCGATCCGTGCTGTACTCCGCGAGTTGATCCATCAAAGCACTGGTCAACACGAAGTCGAAGAAACCATTAATTTTTGTAGCCAGGTCAGATAATGGAGCGTCTTGCCACGCCGCACCCCAGAAAACGGTGAACACCTCGACGTTGGCAAGGAGCGGGCCCCCACGGTAACTCAAATGCGGTGAGACGGCCGGAGCGACACCCTCTAGCGGCCGCACTGTCTCTTCCGGTACGTAGAGCGGAACAATACGAATGAGGTCACCGCGCCCCGGCAGTACCGCGCGCTCGGCTCCTGCAGTCATGATCGTGATCCACTTCGGTCGCAGCTCACAGGCAGGGTGGCGGCCCAGAAACGTCCGCCCGCACTGCTTAGAGGCGAGGCCTGCGAAGGCTGATACATCGCACGGCTGGTCAGCGGGGACGCTGTCAAACCTAAGGTGACACCACCGAGGCTTCCCACTACCGACGGCACTGTCGAGTTGGCCGGTGGCGTAGATCTCTGGCGGCGTTGGGGTAACCAGATGACGTCGACGCTGCAGGCCGAGAAGATCCCGGTGTCCGGCGACTGGGTGGTGACGGCGCCGAAGGTATCAACGCAGCGACGGACCACTCCTTATCGCAAGCAACACGGGTGGGCAGCTGACCGTCGGCACGCACCGATTCCGCCAAGCCTGCCTGCTACCAGTTCGTGAGGAGTCAGATGATGCAGCAGTCGCCAGTTCATCAAGTTCAGGACCTTGCATCCGGGGGAGTCAGCGCAGACGATCCTGCTTGGGGCCGTCTGGGGCGGTGGAATCCAGTGTTGAACTTACCGAACGTAGCGATTCACACCCACGTACTACCCAATGGTAAGGTTCTTTTTTGGGGACGGCGGGATCGACCTGACGGCTCGCTCAATGAACACGAGTGCACGCCACAGCTGTGGGATCCTCGAACTGGGGAAATTAATTCGACGCCTCAGCCGCAGCTCGCGGACGGCACAAAAGTTAACCTGTTCTGCTCGGGACATGCCTTCCTCCCAGATGGCCGGCTGCTGGTCGCCGGCGGGCATATCACTGATAGTAACGGTCTTAACCAAGCGTGTGTCTACGATTTCCAGACCAATTCCTGGACAGCTCTTCCGCTGATGAATCAGGGCCGATGGTATCCGACCGCCACGGCGCTCGCCGACGGCCGCATTCTCGTGCTGTCGGGCAGCTTCATTAAAGACGGCATGACGATGATAAACGATCTGCCACAAATTTGGGATGGTCAACACTGGGAATCGGCCGAGCATTTCGTTGGCCTTCCGCTATACCCGCGCGTGCACGTCGGACCGGACGGGCAGGTATTCATGTCCGGAACGAATGCGCAGACGTACCTGCTCAACACCGGTGAAACGGGTACCTGGACGCCACTACCACCACCCGGGGGGATACGACGGAACGGAGTGCGCGAGTACGCGCCCTCGGTAATGTACGATGTCGGAAAAGTTATTTACATCGGTGGCGGCAACAGCGGACCCACCGACGCACCTACTGCTGCGGCAGAGGTCATCGATCTCGGTGTGAATCCACCGGCGTGGCGTGAAGTCGCAGGGATGCACTTTGCCCGGCGCCAGCATAACGCGACGATTCTGCCGGACGGAACCGTGCTGGTGACCGGTGGCACCAGGGGACCAGGCTTCAACGATCTCTCACCTGGTAGCCCTGTCCATGCTGCCGAACTATGGAATCCAGCAACGGAAGAATGGACACAACTGGCTCCCGAAGACATCGATCGCTGCTACCACTCGACGGCCGTACTCCTCCCAGATGCCACAGTACTCAGCGCAGGCAGCGGCGAGTTCGCAGTCGGCAGCGGGGCAAACGATTCTCGGGACAGTCACCGCAATGCGCAGGTGTTCCACCCACCTTACCTCTTCCACGGTCCACGTCCGGAAATCACCTCTGCTCCCGAGAAAGTGGATTACGGTCAGGTCTTCTCGCTTGAGGTCTCAGGGCCCGCTCTAGGACGGATCACCTGGATAAAACTTCCGTCAGTGACGCACGCCTTCGATCAGAACCAGCGGATCAACTTTCTGCGGTTTAGCGTGGATCACGACAAGGCGACTGTCAGCGCGCCCGAACGGCCAGAGATCTGCCCGCCTGGGCACTACATGCTCTTTGCTATCAGCCAGGCCGGGGTTCCCTCGCTTGCTCGAATCATTCAAATTGGCTCATTACCATCACAGCACCCTGAGGCTGTGCCCCCGATAATGGCCGAGGAGGGAGCTCAGATTATTCCTACCGGAAAGACGCGCACCGAGACACTCGATGAAGCAATAAGGAGCCACGCGACAGGTACCCACGTAACGATTGGCTTGACCACCAAATGCCCTTATGGCCTTGGGGCGTGTTGGGCTGGAGCCTACGAGGCCCTGAAGGGACTCAATAGGGTTGCGGCCGTCCGCCCGATTGCCAATCCCAAAGACTCGACAGCCGAGGTCTACCTGCGCGATAAAGGACTTCCCGATCTTCATAATTGGATTAAACAATTCGCGGGCAGAGCCAACCGAAGTTACGATTTCCGCGGGGTCGAGGTCACTCTCGTTGGTAGCATTCGAGCGCAAAATGGAACTCTGCAACTAACTGGTGACTCCCTTGAACGGCCAGTAACACTGATGCCACTTCAGCAAGACCTGAAGGTGCAATGGGACCATCAGGACAGAAGAGTCCAAGACTCCACCAGTGACGAGTTGAACGCATATATGCAGCTAGAAACCAGGTATCACAACCGTGCCGGTGGGATGGACTCGGTACGGGTCACCGGGCCACTGACGATGACCGAAGCTAAAGAATACGTCTTGTACGTTCGACACTTTGCACGGTAAGTAACCGCGCGTGCCGTCGCCCCGACTATTCAGGCAAGCATCCCGTTGGTCCGATCGGGCGGCAGACCGGAGAGTAAGTATCAACGAAGCCATGCTCGGACTCTTGCAGCGGGGAGATCGACAACTCGACGCATTCGCAGGAAGGTTTCCCATGACATCGAAAATTGGCTACCGCCCGCTCAACGTGGTCTTACGGCCACAGTCCCCTGCCCTTGACGCTTATGCACAACAAGCCGGTGTCTCCAGCGATGCCATCGCCACCGGCTTTCGGCCGCACCCCGACCTCGACCTCACTTTTCACGGCGGTCACATCATTAAAGACCTCGTGTTCGTCAACCGCTACCTGGGCGGAGCGGCAGCATGGAACGATTCCGATCGAACGAATATCGACTCCGCGCTCGAAAAAGTGCTGACCGATCCGGGTTTAGAAAATATCATCGCCCAATATTTCTTCGGGCAGCCCATCAGTACAACCATGCTGCCCTCGCAGTTTATTAACCACAGGGTCGGTAGGCGGTTGTTCAAAGATCAGGCTGAGGCCCTGGTGAAAGAGGAAGCCGCTAGCGGTGCGCTGCGAGACACCGACCCGGCCAGCACGGTCTTGTGCCTTATGTTGCCACGCGGGGTGGTACTGGTAGACGGCAACAGCGATGGGAGTGAGGCAGAATCACCGCACGCCAAAGCTGTGCTCGTCGATGACGACCAAGCCGACTCGAAGCACGGGCTTGGCGGCTACCACGGTTCCGTTAACGTCGACGGGCAATCGGTTTACTATGCGGTCGGCGTCTACTCCGAGGGTGACAACGGAATCGTCGCTTTCGACAAACCGTGGAAAAATGTGGTAGCGACTTTCTACCATGAGCTTTGCGAAGCTCGCACCGACCCGGACGTTGGAGAAGTAATCCGAACGGGCAATGACAGACTCCTCGGCTGGTACTCCGAAAATGCTGGCGAAATTGGTGACATTCCGATGTCGCTGGCTGGTGGAGATCTCTCCAGTGTCATGCAAGAAGTCAAGCTCGAAGACGGCAGTATCGAGCCGATACAGCTCCAGTGGTCCAACAAGGTTCACGGCCCTGAGGGTCCCGACTCGGCTTCGAACTAAACATTCCACGCCGTTGGTCCAGGCCCGCGCGACAACCGTTTCGAGACATTCCTGGAATCGGTCGTCATAAGGATTGAGCGTGTGCTGTTTCGACCGCCGCCCGCAGTCGGGCGTTTGGGCGGCACGGCTACCCCAATGGATAGCTACCGATGGCCGGAGGATCCGACTGTGCACGGAGGCGATTCTCTCCCCCATCGAGCACACTGCCATAACCGCCAGGGCCACATCGTGGCCGGCGCCGCCGTCGTGTGCGCCGACGGCGGCTTGGCGCGCTGAAGCAACGGCTTCGACCTTCTCCACCTGCGTGACGTGCTCGCCGGGGACCTCACCGTAGGGGAAGCGCTCGAACGCGCTGAGCACCACCGGCCTATAAGGCCGTAGCTGTCACAATGCACTGCTCCCGGCTGATCGAAGACGTCACTGCCGACGTAGTGCTGCCAGCTGACACCTCCGTAGCGCAAACCGAGTCGCATTGGCGCGTTAAGTTCGATGCGCCATTGTGAGCGCAACGTATCAAGCATGTAGCGACGGACCTCTCTTATGCGGGGACGCCAGCAGGAGCACAGTGCCGACGCTGGGGTGCCCGACTTAGTGGAGGTATTTGTGCATGATCTACAACAAAATCCACTGATACAAGCCACTGCTAGGCTACGCGCCCCGCTGGTCACGGTGCGCTCGAAGGCTCGCTATGCGCTCGCGGTCATAGGATTGCATTGTCATCGGCTACTCACAAACCTCTTTGCCAGCCCAAGGAGTACGGGTCGAGATCCGTCTTGTGGCGCCCGGCCTCTACCTGGCGTCGTGTGGCTCTGGTGCCGTCGCGTTGGCTGGTTCAGGCTGCGCGCCACCCAAAGCCACTAATGAAATCTGATGTGAGCAAAAAATTCTTATATCTGACGAAAAGATCGGAAGCATACCATGAATTCACCGGCTCTAGCTGACGTGACAGCTTCGGCGCAGCCAACGTGGCGGGTCACCAACGCACCTGTGGCCAGCTCGCGCACCGACGATATCTGGTTTATTGACGCACGGCGCGGCTGGGCAGTGAACAGCAATGGGCAAATTGTGCACACCGAGGATGGCTTCACGACTTGGAAGGAGCAACTCCATGACCCGGAAGTCTATTTCCGGTGTGTCGGTTTTGCATCCGAGGCCCGTGGTTGGGTTGGGACGCTGACCGCGAATAAACGCATGTTCGAGACTTTCGACGGGGGCATCAGCTGGAGCGTTGTCGAGGGTCTTCCCTCGCTCGCACCGTCGGCCATTTGTGGCCTTTCCGTCGTGAATGAGTCGGTTGTGTACGCATCCGGTACCAATTTCCCCAACCGGCCCACGCGAATGATACGGACGGTCGATGGCGGTGCCAGTTGGCAGGCCTGGGACATGTCACCGCATGCGACCTTGCTGGTGGACACCTACTTCACCGACGCCGACCACGGCTGGGTAGTGGGCGGGAAAGCAACTGTCGCCAACCCGACGCGCAACGATGTCCGCGCGGTGGTGTTACGCACCGAGGACGGCGGGCGAACCTGGGAGAACCGGGCCGCCGCACTTGGTGATCACCTTCCCCTCGGCGAGTGGGGCTGGAAGATCCAGTTCTTGACCGATCGGATCGGTTACGTCTCGTTGGAAAGCTTCACGCGCGCTGCCATCCTCAAGACAACCGACGGTGGGGACTCCTGGACCCGGATCGAGATCCATGATCCCCAGGGCAACGCCAACCTTGAAGGCGTCGGGTTCATTGACGAAAACACTGGCTGGGTGGGCGGTTGGGGATCAGCCACCTTCCAGGAGGGTTTCAGCAGCTCAACTGTGGACGGGGGCGAGAGCTGGCAGAACGCCGACGAGATCAAGTTTATCAATCGTTTCCGGTTTTTTCACCAGCCAGTGATCGTGGGATACGCGTCGGGTCGCACGGTTTACCGGTACTCCGCTGAGCCCGTTGCGGCACCCCATGAGATCGCCTCACTAGAAAAGCTGCACTTGCTCGCCGACAACACTCCGCAGAGCGGCACAGCACCGATGCGGATTTCGCTCACTATTCCCGACGGCGCTGACCGGTTAACCGTCGATATCTGGGACCGATTTGGGGAGCATGTCCGTCAACTGATCGATGAGACGCAGCCCGCAACCGGACTACGCACCGTTGATTGGGATGTCACCGACGACACCGGATCCCCTCTGGAAGGTGGCAGTTTCCTGCTCCGAGTGACGGTGGACGACCGATCCGAAAGCCAGATCGTGCATGTGACGCGTTGAATACCGGATAAACGAGAAATGGTTACCCGATGAGACGAAGGTTTTTCACGCCCGGACTGATCGCCGTGGCGCCTCAGTGGCAACGTACGGACGGCGAACTGCGGGTGATTGGCGTCGTCCCACCCGACCCGGCCACCCCTGCACACGATCCTCCGTTGGATCCGCGCGATGAGGCGGTCTTCCTGCTGACGGCGGCCGCCGAGATCGAGCATGCGCTCATGGTGCAATACCTCTACGCTGCCTACACGGTGCGCGTACCCGCGGACGACCCGAATTCTGATCAGCTTGGGCAAGTGCAAGAGTTGCTGACCCAGATCGCTCGCGAGGAGATGGGCCATCTCGCCACCGTGCAGAATCTGTTGCATCTAGTCGGTGGACCGCTGAATTTCAACCGGGAACACTCGCCTTACGCCAGCGAAATCTACCCTTTCCGCTTTAAGTTGGAGCCTTTGACACTGGATTCCCTCGCCAAGTACGTGACCGCCGAAAGCCCCTTGGAGGTCCCCTCTGACCTGCCGGGGGACGATAAGGCACTACTCGTGCAAATCAGCAAGGACGCGATCCGATCCAATGACGGGCACGATGTCCACCACGTCGGCCCCATCTTTGCGCGGCTGGCGCACCTGTTTCAAGCGGTGCTGGCCGACGACGATTTCCGGCTAGACACCTTTGGACAGCAAGCGAAGTTCCAAGATTGGGGTTTCCAGCCGGCAAGTCCGGAAACCGGTGAGACGCTGATTATCGACTCGTTTCCGAACACGGACGTGGACCAGGTGCGCGCGGCAGCCGTCACTGCGGTGCAGAAAATTGCTGCGCAGGGTGAGGGCTTCGACACCGCTCCAGCCGGACCTACCGGTTCGGAGTCGCACTTCGAGCGATTTTTTGATATCTACAAGCGGGTATCGCAGCTGTCCACAGCCGGAGCGGTTATCACCTGGCCGGTGGCCGAAAACCCGAACACCACCTCTGCACCACCTGAACAGCCCGGTCTGGCCGACATGGTCACGATGGTGCAAGAGGCGCAGCTCAGCAAGGGGCGCATTAACCATCCGCGAGCCCGGGCGTGGGCACAGCTGTTCAATCTACGTTACCGGATGTTGCTGGCTCGGTTGTCGCATTTTCTGCGGCTAGGCCAAAACCTTTACCTCGATGAATCTGGCGCCCAACTGGGCGATCGGACTCCTCGGGGTTTGCTGCTGATATGGACTTTTGATGAGATGCGACATCTGGCGAAGATCGCTACCAAGCTGGTACAGCTGCCCAAAGATGATCCGCCAGGACAGCTCCACGCCGGCCCGCCCTTCGAGTTGCCCTACACCCTGAACCTTCCGGAAAGTGAACCGCAGCGCTGGCGCACGCATCTGGACATATCCCGTGCCGCTGTGCGACTGATCCGTCAACAGCTTCAGCCCGACACCCAAGTTCAGAATCGCGACGGCTTCCTCGACGATCTGGTCAAGCTCGACGAGCAGACCCAAACTGTGATGCAGGCCCTCGCCAACGGCCAAGGCATACCATCAGAAAGCCTGCCAAGGGACTTCCAGAAAGCGGTTCGAATTCTTGAGGATGCTATTCGCGGCTTCACAATCGGCCAGCATGGAAACTTTTGGGCCGGCAAAACTCGTGACCAGTTCCTCAAAACCAGAGTGTTTGGCGTACACCCGGTGGAATCGAACCCGGATGGTACCGTTAACCCCGATCCCGAGGCAGCACATCTGGTGCGACGCCTGCAAGGTACCGAGCCGTCGCAGATGCCTCTCTTCCGTCCTGCGGTCCCCCCCGAACGCATCAGGTTCATCCGCGACTGGATCAGCCAAGGCTGTCCAGACAACGAGCCGCCCGGGCAGGTCGGCCTCAAGCACGAACAGGATCCCGTGCCGGAGCCTCTCAGCCTTCCACCACAACCACCATCGACAACACCGCTCAGCTTCGAAGCGGATATCAAGGGCCTGTTCCGGGAGAACCCCGACCGCGTGGCGATGCGTGCCATCGCGGGATTTGATCTACACCGCTTTGACGACGTCAGTGATCACGCAGATGCGATCTTGGCCAGGCTGGAAGACGGCAGCATGCCGTGCGACGGCAGCTGGCCTCCGGATCGCATCGCGCTGTTCCGCAAATGGATCGAGGACAACAAACGGCCCTAAGTTAGCTTTTGCAATTACCCAGCGAATCGATGGGTAGGCGCAAATTAATGCAGCGGTGCAAACCATGGCCCGACCATAGAAGCTACAGCCCGGTAGTTGCACCTGCCCGCGTCCAGGCGGTCCCTCTCATGGGCCGTCGAACGTAGTGATGAACTGCAGGCACCGTCGTTGGCCTGTGTCGAGTAGTTGAGCTTGTCGATGTCGGATAGTCCTTGATAGGCACCAGATCGCCGTAGCTGACTGCGGCACCGGGGAATTTTCTCCGCGTACACGGATTTCATTCCGATGACGCTGCGCCCCGCACACCAGCACCAGAAGTCCAGCAAGCGACGGGGAGACGGCCACCGTCCCCACAACGGACACCCGAGCTCAGGACAGGTCATACGCGGCGAACGACCGGCAAGAAATGGTCGGCGGCACCACCCGAAGATCAACTGGTGGTGCCTGCCAGGCTATCTAGAGAGCTCAGTGTGGCCGATGTAGGTGAGAAGTAACGGTGCCACCCAGTCGCCAAGTTCGGCGGAGCGAGTCCAGTAGTCGATGGGTGACACTGGTTTTGCCGTCCTGGAGACCGGCCAGTCCGAGGAAGTTGAGTGCGTCGGTGTTCCCGGAGTCAGCGGCAGTTTCCAGTTGCCGGATGTGAATGTCGGTGATGGTCTGGTTGATGGTCGCGGAGTAGGCGGCGGCTTCTTTGTGGCCAGATTCGGCCGTGCTGCCCAGCAGCGCCAAGGCACGTTGGGGGTTTCCGCGGACGGCTTCGATGGGAGCCAGTTTGAGTACTGCGCGGGCGTCGCCGTCTGCGGCGGCTTGTCTCCACAGTGCCGAACCATCATTGCTGGCGGTGGCCACCAGGATCGCGTTGAGGGATACCGACACCGCCACCACCGTGGCGTCCGGATCCAAGCGCGCCAGCTCAGCACCGGTGGTGACGTCGAATATCGGCGCCGAACCATCGCGGCTTGCGCTGGTCACCCGCCTGCCATCAAGGGAGAAGGCCACTGCCAGCACGATGTCGTCGTGGTGGCAACAGGCCAGTGCCACGCCTGTGATGGCGTCAAACACCGCGCAACGATGGCCGCCAGACTCCATACCGCGGGCATCCGTGTTCATCGCCCAGCACGCCACCGCTGCCGCACCTGCCTAACGTGCTGGCACGACGTCCCGGCCGGCCACGCACTCCACGACGCCGAGTAAGGTGACGTCGTGAAGCCAATCTGCCCACCGGGGTCGGGCCGCGCTGGGATTCGCTGAGTGCTGAAGGTAGCGCTCTAACGTGAGACTGGACCTAGCCACGCGGGCTGTTGTTACCCGGCGGAGCGTGAGCGGAGCCGGGTTAGTGGTTGTGGGTTGATGGTGACGGTATGTCCCAGGGCTTCCAGTTTGGCTATCAGG
>Ga0213875_10001835_pt1 | contig 13203 bp, 11 predicted proteins | sample BarmaccomBMRX_R8_FD_160105 | JGI IMG/M metagenome (GOLD analysis project Ga0213875, IMG submission 160105) | Root-associated microbial communities from Barbacenia macrantha in rupestrian grasslands, the National Park of Serra do Cipo, Brazil - RX_R8 | ecosystem: Host-associated > Plants > Roots... | reverse complement strand
AGCTCGCCACAGCCCCACGAGCCCCAAGCCCGGTCCCGCCCCGCTCACGCTGCCGCCCCCTCACCGCCGCTCGCCTGCCTCCGAGCCCCACGTCCGACCTACTCACCCCCTGTGACCTGCCGACTTCGCTCCGCCCGCGCCAATTCGGTCGGCCCGCCAGCGCGGCCGCTTGAGTCCGATTCGTTATATTTGGGAGTGTTAATTCGTTGTTAATTAATCTGTACGGTCTACGAGAACCGTGCCCGCAGGGGTCGCCCGGTCCGGCAACGTGGCCAGCCGGCGCCCTGCGTGCGCGGATTCTTTTGTCAGGGCGCGCGTGAGCCCCGGTCGGCCCGCGCAAGCCCGCTCGATCCCGGCTCAGGCCACCTGGAACGACCGCTTGGACAGCCCCACCATGTAGCCCTCGATCGTGGTGGTCACCGGCTCGTCGGCCCGCTCGGCCGCGCCCAGCGTGATGAACAGCGGGATGTAGTGGTCGACGGTCGGGTGCGCGTACGGCATGCCCGGTGCCTCGGACCGGTAGCGGGCCAGCGTCTCGACGTCGCCGCGGCCGAGCGCGTCCGCCGCCCAGGCGTCGAAGTCGGCCGACCAGGACGGCACCGCCCCGCTCACCACCATCTCCTGGGTCAGGAACGGCAGCCCGTGGGTCATGAACCCGGACCCGATGACCAGCACGCCGTCCTCGCGCAGGGGCCGCAGCCGCCGCCCGATCTCCAGCAGCCGGCCGGGATCCTGGGTGGGCAGGCTGAGCTGGAGGACCGGCACGTCGGCGAGCGGGTACATGACCTTGAGCGGCACCCAGGCGCCGTGGTCGAGCCCGCGACTGGGGTGCTCGTGCACCGGCTCGTGGTCTAGCAGCAGCGCCCGCACCTGGCGGGCCAGCGCGCCCGCGTCGGGCGTCGGGTAGGTCATCCGGTAGTAGCGCGAGTGGAAGCCGCCGAAGTCGTACACCAGTGGCGTGTGGGCGCCCGACGCCGAGAGCATCAGCGGCGCCGACTCCCAGTGCGCGCTCACGATCAGAATCGCGCGCGGCTTCGGCAGCGCCTGAGCCCAGCCGAACAGCTGGTCCATCCACGGCCCGTCGTTGAACAGCGGCGGCGCCCCGTGGCTCACGTACAGCGCCGGCAGCGGCCCGTCGTCCGCCGTCCAGTCCCGCTGGGTGCGGCTGACCCGTTCTGCGTCCCCCACGAACTGGTCGAACGCCCCGCCCTCGACCTCAGGGAAAAATGGCGAGCTCACGGCCCTTCCTCACGTCTACCATCGAGCTTGAAGCTTCAACTCATCCTAGGATCGCGCCCGCCGCCCGGTCAACCCAGAAAAATCCCCGGCCGTGACATTGACCCGCTTTGTGGCGGTTATTAATGCGTGATGAATCAACGCCAGCCCGCCGGTGCGGTTGAGGCATTTGTAACAGACGGGGTTCCAGGTAACGCGGAGGGTGGATCGTCCCTCCGGCTGATGACTACGGCGCGTAGGCTAGTTTCATGACGGCCATCGATCAGGGTGCGGCGCACCCGTCGCCCGAGGCGGGCGCCGAGCCGGAGGCCGAGCCCCGCTGGCTGAGCGAGGACGAGCGAGCCGCCTGGGTGCGTCTGGTCAGCGTGATCATCAAGCTCCCGGCCGCGCTCGATGCTCAGCTGCAGCGCGACGCGGGCATCAGCCACTTCGAGTACATGGTGTTGTCGAGGCTGTCCGAGGCGCCCGGGCGCACGCTGCGGATGAGCGATCTGGCCGTGCTGGCCAACGGATCGCTGTCCCGGTTGTCACACGTGGTGACCAGACTCGAGCGCCGCGGCTGGGTCCGCCGCGAGCCCTGCCCGGGCGACGGCCGGTTCACCAACGCGGTGCTGACCGACGATGGCTGGGCCAAGGTCGAGGCGACCGCCCCCGGCCACGTCGAAGCCGTCCATGAGCTGGTCATCGACGCGCTCGCGCCCGAGCAGATCGAGCAGCTGCGCGACATCTCGCTGGCCATCATGGGCCGGGTGGTGCCCGGCGGTGACTGGTACGGCGACCTCCCGCACACCGGCGCGTCGAATTTCAACGGCTGACCCAACAAAAGGCTCGGAATGGCTGACCCCGCGCCCCAGGGCCGGGGTCAGTGCTCGTTTTTGATCGTGAAGAATGAACCGCGAATGGTCCCGGCCAGCTTCGACCGCTGCCGCGCGAACTTGAACCGCGAGGCCAGTTCGGCCGGGACCTCCATCCCGTCGGAGAGCTTGAATCCGACCGCCCGCTTCCCGGCGTCGTCGATCGTGTACATCACGTTGATCGAGAGCCCGCTCTCGTAGAACACGTAGGCCATCCGGATCCCGTCGACCTCGAACGCCGTCGCCTCGAGCGGCCGGGACGTGATGACGAGGCCGCGCTCCTGCTCGAGGATCCCGTGCACCCAGTCGATGGCGTCCGCGGCCTCGGCGGCCGGCTCCACCGTGAACACGTGGTCGTACTTGTTCCTGAAGTACCGCGCCTCGTTGGCCCGCAACCCCGCGAGCGCGCTCGCGACTGGCGACGACTCCAGCCCGACGGTCGAGACATCAGTGAAATCCACGACGTAAGACACCAGCCAAAGCTAGCCCATCAGCCCCAGGCCCACCATGACCGGCCGCCACCCATTGCTGCTAACACCTGATTGTGTGCCCGCGCGCCTCAGCAATATGAAATTTATATTTAAAAAGGTTCAGCCCGCCGACGTCATAAAGCATTGCCGTTTGAAATCCGATGGCCCGAACCAATAAATCCGGATCTCCCGCCAACCTGCGGAGTCCCGCGTCTGCACCACCAAACGAGCTCGAAGCTCCTCCAGCCGCACCGACTCGGGCCGCTGCGGGCCGGGCGCCGAGGCCAGCCACCGGCACCAGCCCTTCGTTCTCCGCGGAACGGAACCATCAGTTCCACACTAGACCACGCTTCACCTGGCCGTCCGGCGACGGTCATCCACTCCGTCCGGCCGCCACCGTACAAAGCAACGAGTATCACGTTTGTCTGCCAGGTTTGACGTCGAATAAACCATCAGCCGCGAATTACTTTGCCGGAGATTGACCTTCTGCTGGCCGTTTAGTGCCGATTCCTCAGGGAATCCGCTGGGTGGTTCAACCCAATCCGGGAGGTAATGATGTCAACCGGAGCTGTGATTGCCATCGTGGTCATCATCGTCGTGGTGATTGCCGCGCTGGCGGTAGGCGCATTCGAAATGCGCCGACGCAGGCTGCGCCAGCAATTTGGCCCGGAGTACGACCGGCTGGTGAGCGAGACCGGCAACCGCCGCAAGGCGGAAGCGGAGCTGGCCGAGCGCCAGCGCCGTGTGTCCAAGCTCGACATCCGGCCCCTTACTCGCGAGGAGAACGCCCGTTACCAGGGCGAGTGGAACGCCATCCAGGAGCGGTTCGTCGACACCCCGGCCGAGGCCGTGGACCAGGCCAGCACGCTGGTCACCACGGTCATGCGGGTGCGCGGCTACCCGGTCGAGGATCAGAACGAGGCCGAGGACGCACTGTCCGTCGACCACGCGCCGACGCTGGCCCGCTACCGCGAGGCCCGCGTGATCAGTGACCGGGCCGGCAGCGGCACCGCCACCACCGACGACCTCCGCAACGCCATGCTGCACTACCGCGAGCTGTTCCACGAGCTGGTGGTCGTCCCGGGCGGGGAGCCTGCGACCGGCACCGCCCCGGGCGCCGCCGCTAACGACACCGCGCCGGCCGGTACCGCCGCTACCGACCCGGCCGCCATCGATACGACGACCGACCCGACGGTCACCGACCGGGCCGCCGCCACTTCCCGCGAGCCGGTCACCGATGCCCCGGCCGAGCCCGTCACCACCGAGGCCCCGGTCGAACCGGCCGATCCCGGTACCCCCACTGCCGCCGACGACGCGGTGACCCGCGGCGCCGTCCCGCCGCAGCGTTCAAGGAGAGGATGACCCGATGCCGCGCGACCAGGAAACCAGTCGCAGGACCAACCGGCCGGGCAGTGACGACCCGCTGTTCCGGGAGCCTGCCGACCAGTACCGGGACGACACCGCCAGCGGTGACACCCCCATCGGCGACGGGCTGACCGGCGGCCGCCACGCCACCGCTCCCGACGACGACACGCTTCCGGCCGACACCGTGAGCGACACGCCGGGGGAGTGGGTGGCCGGCCGCAAGGGCCCCGGCTTCACCCCGGCCGGCGACGCCGCCTCGACCGACGACGTCGACACCCGGCCCGCAACGGTCCCGGCCGACACCGACACCGACACCGTCGACCCGTCAGTTGCGGCTGACCCGTCAGCCACGGGCGCCACCAGCACCGCGTCCGACCTCCGCACCACTCGCGACCCGCAGGTCGCACCGGACTCGGCGCTGGACGCGGACCCGGCGGCCCCGGGCACCGAGGCGACCCGGGCCGACACCGGCTTCCCGCCCGCGGACAGCATCGGCACCGCCGGGACCACGGACGCCACGCTGCCCGAAGCGCCCGCCACCACTCCGCCCGATGCCACCCCGCCCGATGCCGCCACGCCAGGTGGCACCGCCGCCCCGGCCGGCACCCCGGCCACCTCCGCCCCTGACGGCGCCACCACCACCCAGCCCGGCACCCCGGTCCCGGGCGCACCCGGCACGGCCGAGACCGCCGGAGTCGACGCCGCGATCGCCACGTTCGTCACCAACGGCGACCAACTGCACGCCGAATGGACCCGCATCCAGTCGTCGTTCGTGGACGACCCCCGCGGCTCGGTCTCGCAGGCGGCCGACCTGGTCCAGCAGGTGACGCAGTCGCTGGTGGCGGCCGTCCAAGAGCGGGAGCAGTCACTCCGCGGCACCTGGGACGGCCAGAACTCCGCCGACACCGAGCACCTGCGGACCGCTTTCCGCGACTACCGTGCCTTCTTCGAGGTGCTGGTCAAGCTGTAGCCACTCCCAGAAAGCACAGCAAGGAGCACGCTCGGTCTGCCCGGCTGTCCCGCCCGGTTTCCCTTTTTCCGGGCGGGACAGCCGTTTTTCACTAAATTGACCGGATGACCGAGTTTCGCCGCCGCCTGCCGCTGCTGATCCTCGCCGGGCTGGCCGCCGGGTTCCTGGCCCTGGGGCTGGCCGAGGCGCGGTCGGACTCGCCCACCTTCGATGAGCCGGTCTACGTCTCGGCCGGGCTGGCCGCGATCCTGCACCACGACGTCACCTACAACGACGAGCATCCGCCGCTGCCCAAGGTCCTGGCCGCGCTGCCGGTGCTGCTGGTCCACCCGGCCGTCCCGGCCAACGGTCCCTGGGCCGGCAACGACGAACACACCTACGCCGCCAAGTTCATGGACGCCCAGCTGGCCGCCGGTGACGTGCGGTCGGTCACGTTCGCCTCCCGGCTGGTGCCGCTGGCTGAGACCGTCGGCACCGCGTTCGTGCTGTTCGCGCTGGCCCTGGAGCTGTTCGGGGCGGCCGCCGGCCGGGCCGGCGCACTGGCCGGGCTGCTGGCCGGGGCGCTGTGGCTGACCTCGCCGTTCGTCCTCGGGATCGGGCACCTGGACGGGGTCGACGTCCCGTTTGCGCTGGCCACCGCGCTGAGCTCGTGGGCCCTGGTGCGCTGGCTGCGGCGCCGGACGGTGCGCGGGCTGGTCTGGCTGGGGCTGGCGTTCGCGGCGGTGGCGGGCAGTCAGATCTCCGGGTTGCTGGTGGTGGCGCTCGGCCTGGCCGTGGTCCTGGTGGCCGACGGACGTCGGCGGTGGCCGGTCCAGGTCGGGGCCGGCCTGGCCCGGGCGGTCGGCCAGGCCGTGCTGGCCGGGCTGATCTGCGTGGCCGGGCTCTGGCTCGGTTACCTGGTGGTGGACCCGGCCGCGATCGCTCACGCCAGGCTCGGCCTGCCCTACCCGTTCCTGGACGGTGCCTCTTATCTGCGCACCCAGGACACGATGGGCACCGCCGGTTACGTGGCCGGGGTCGCCTACCAGGGCGGCCGCTGGTGGTTCTGGCCGCTCAGCCTGGTCATCAAGTGGCCGCTGGTCAGCCTGGTGCTGCTCGCGGCCGGTCTGCTGGCCTGCGGCTGGCTGCCCCGGCCGGTGCGCCGCCCGGCGGTCTGGGCGGTCGGCCTGCCGGCCGCCGCGCTGGCCGCGTTCGACCTGGTCATGCCCCGCGACGTGGGGCTCCGCTACACGCTGCCAAGCCTCGCGCTGGCGGCGGTCCTGGCCGGCGGGCTGGTCCCGGTGGCGGCCCGCTGGGCCCGGGCACGACCACGGGCCTGGCCGGTCACCCGGATCGGGATCGCCGTGCTGGTCGCGCTGTCGGCGGTGGCCACGATCATCTCGTTCCCGCAGTCGCTGAGCTGGACCACGCTGCCGTTCCGGCCCGGCTACACCGCCGTCACCGACTCCAACATCGACTGGGGCCAGGGCCTGTACACGCTGAGCGCCTGGAGCCTGACCCGCCATCCGTACGTGCTGTACTTCGGTCCCCGGGGGGTGACCGCGGCGTCGATCCCCGGCGCCCGGGCGCTGCCCGCCGACCCGGCCCAGCACGTGACCGGCTGGGTGGCGGTGTCGGTGACCGCGGTCAATAGCACCAACCGGGCTCAGCTGAGCTGGCTGCGCCCGTGGTGCCCGGTCCAGGTGCTGGCCGGGTCGATCCTGGTCTACCGCTTCAGGGTCTCGCCGGGGTGGCCGGCCGGTTCGGTGCCGTCCTCGGTACCGCGGCTCTGCGCGGGGATGTGGAGCGTGGCCGGCTGACCGCCGACACCGGTGCCAACTCCAGTGCCGGCCCCGGCCCCGGGCTGGACCTCATCCTCGGGCACCACCCGCTCCTCGGCGCCATCGGCGGCCGCCAGCGACCGGATGCGCGGGAAGACCAGGCGGGTCATCACCAGCCAGGTGCCGACCGCGAACGCGATCCCGCCGAGGACGTCGATCGCGTAGTGCTCGCCCAGGAAGATGACGCTGAACCAGACGATGAGGCACCACGGCACGGTGAAGAACGCGCTGCGCCGGTTCATCCGCCACAGCGCCAGCGCCCCCAGCGTGGGGTAGGCGGCGTGCAGCGACGGGAACGCGGCCACCTGGTCGGCGTCCAGGTGCCGGAAGTACGGGCTGACCTTGCTGGGCAGCGCCCCTTGGACCAGGTCGTGCACGCCCGGCAGGGCACCCAGGTTGTGGGCGTACCAGGGCGGGGCCGTCGGCACCAGCAGGAAGATCACGAACGCGGCGAACGACATGGCCAGCAGGGCCACCACGTAACGCACGAACGATCCGCGGTCGACCAGCCACAGCGTCAGCCCCACCAGCAGCGGGTAGAGGAAGTGGCAGAAGTAGACGACCGTGCAGGCGACGATCAGCCAGCGCAGGTCGCCCAGGTGACGCTGCAGGATCTCGTTGGGGGAGCGGCCGAGGAACAGGAACCGCTCGACCCGCACCATCCCGTAGATGTGCGGCGCGATGCCGAGCTTGGGCGCGACCCCGGCCAGCGCCTCGTAGCCCAGGAACAGCGCCACGAACGGCACCCAGTCGCGCAGGAAGGCGACGAACCGGCCGGTCAGCAGGGCCAGTGGCACCATGACGAGCAGCAGGTAGTCCGGTGAGACCGAGATGCCGCGCCAGATCATCACCCCGGATACCAGGGCCAGGTAGCCGATGGACAGGGCGACCAGAGGTCCGGGCCGCCGGATCCGTCGCAGCACTGCGCGCCCGTCAGCCACCCGCGCCCCCTCGTTTACTCGGCGTTTACTGGCGTAACACGCGAACTTTGTTGGGAATTCGTAGATCTTAACGACGTCTTAACTACCCGGCACCTGAAATAGGACGTTGTGTCAGGGCGGCGTTACACAGCCGTACCGCCTCGTCCGTATACGCGCAGGTAGAAAGCTGTTTGCCTGTCGTTCACCTTCGGAAGATTCCTGCCTGGCGGACGAGATTGGTTACAAATCCAACCGACGGGCGGCCTCCGTCGTCGTAAAAGGTGACCACGTAAGGCGGGTGGCAACCCGTCACCCGCGCCTGCTACGTCGTGAGGGAGAGATCCAAACATGGTCACTCGGTCACGCTGCGTTCTCGCCGCTGCCGTCGCTGTGTCCGGCCTGGCCCTGGCCGGTTGCGCCACCGGCTCGTCGTCATTGACCGGTTCCTCGTCTCCGGCCGCCTCGTCGAGCGCCTCCGGTGCCAGCCGGAGCCCGGCCCAGGCCGCTCCGGCTGCGGCCGGCCCGGCCGCCTCGGCCAGCCCGAGCGGTTCGAAGATGGGGATCGACCCCGGCGGCCCGATGGACCGTCCCACCCCGCGGGCCGCCGAATGCACCACCGCCCAGCTCAAGGTGGCCTACACCGACAACGCGCAGATCCGGAACGGCGCCCTGGACGGCATGAGCCACGCCGACAGCGTGATCACGTTCACCAACGTCGGCTCGGCGCCCTGCCAGACCCAGGGCTATCCGGGGGTCGCCGCCCTCGACACCGCCGGTCACCAGATCAGGCAGGCCGCCCGCGGGGTGGCCGCCAACGGCCTGATCCCGCAAATCGTGCTGGCCCCCGGCCAGGTCGCCTCGGCCGAGATCACCGGCAACACCGCCTCCTGCACCAGCCTGACCAAGGTGGCCGCGTTCCTGATCACCGCGCCCGACCAGCGCACCTCGATCCGGCTGGCCGGGGCCCGCGAACTCTGCCTGAACAGTCTGGGCATCGGCCCGCTCGAGCGCGGCAACGCCGCCGGCCTGCCGCTTTAACGTGACGTTGCCGTGAAGATCGTGATCAAGTTGCACGCCGGAACATATTCCGTTACCAGCGATCTGCGGTCACAGTAGCTCCATGGCAACCACGCAGACGCGGACCGGTGGTCTGGAAGTCCGCTCCATCGACTACGTGCCGCTGAACGAGCGGCACGGCAAGATCTGGCATCTCGGCCCGCTGTGGTTCATGTCCAACGCCCAGATCGCCACGCTGGCGGTCGGCCTGATCAGCATCAGTGAGGGCGCCTCGCTGTTCTGGTCGGTGATCTCGATCGCGATCGGCACGCTGGTGGGCACGCTGTTCATGGCGTTCCACTCGGCCCAGGGCCCCCAGCTCGGCCTGCCGCAGATGATCCAGTCCCGGCCCCAGTTCGGGTACATCGGCGCCCTGCTGGTCTGGCTGTTCGCCTACGTCCAGTACGCCGGGTTCAACGTGTTCAACACGATCCTCGGCGGCGAGTCGATGAGCACGGTGGCGCACGGCAGCACCAAGCTGTGGGTCGTCATCGTCACGGTCGTGGCGTTCGTCATCGCGCTGGTCGGCTACGACCTGATCCACCGGGCCGAACAGTGGCTGACCTACGCGATGATCCTGATCTTCGGGATCTTCACGATCACGCTGTTCTTCATCCACTACCCGGCCGGGACGTTCGCCCTCGGCACGTTCAAGGCGACTCCGTTCTTCGGCCAGTTCGGCGTGGTGGCCGGCTACCAGATCAGCTGGGCCATCTACGTGTCGGACTACTCGCGCTACCTGCCGCCCTCGGTGACCGTGCGCAAGACGTTCCTGTGGACCTACTGGGGCTCGGCCATCGGTGGCGGCTGGATGATGATCGTCGGTGCGACGCTGGCCGCCTGGGCGGGCAAGAGCTTCGACGGCACCGGCATCGCCGAGATCAACGCGGTCGGCAACCACGTGTTCCACGGCTTCGGCGAGACTGTGCTGGTGCTGGCCGCCCTCGGCCTGGTCTCGGTCACCGCGCTGAATATGTACGGCGGCTCGCTCACGCTGATCAGCGCGGTCGACTCGTTCAAGAAGGTCCGGCCCACCCTCAGCCTGCGGATCGTCACCATCGGGCTGACCGCGGTGCTGTCGCTGATCGGCGCGCTCGCGGCGACCGCGAACTTCCTGGCCAACTTCAACGACTTCCTGCTGCTGATCCTCTACCTGTTCATCCCCTGGACGGCGGTCAACCTGGTCGACTACTACATCGTCCGGCGCGGGCACTACGCGATCGCGGAGATCTTCAACCCGCACGGCATGTACGGCCGCTGGGGCTGGCGCGGCGTCGTGGCCTACGTGATCGGGTTCGCCGCCATGAGCCCGTTCTTCAGCGTCGGCACGCTGTACGAGGGGGTGGCGGCCAAGGCGCTGGGCGGCGCCGACATTTCGTTCTTCATCGGCCTGCCGATCGCCGGCGTGCTCTACTACCTGTTCACCCGCTCGATCGACGTGGCCGCCGAGACCCGGGTGGCCGAGGCCGAGGCCGCCGAGCTGGAGTCGGCCGCCGCCGAGCACCAGCTGCCCCAGTCGGAGACCGGGCTGAAGGAGCCGGGGATGCCGTAACCGGCGTCAGCGGTTCCGGCTGGGGGTGTCGTCGTCCACCGCGTACGCCCCCAGCCGGCGTCGCCGGGACCATCGCCGGTAGCTCTTGACCGGGTGCAGCATCCCCCGGAAGAACTCGGTGTCCACGCTGGCGAACATGTCGACCGGGAAGCCCAGCACCCGGTTCGGCTCGCGCCGCTGCGGCCGGGCCGAGCCGCCCATCGGCGCCCCGAACATCCGGTTCGGTTCGTTCTGGTCACCGGGCATCAGCCGACCTCGCTCTCCTGGCGCCTGCCTTAACTCTAGGCCTCCCAGAAGCGGGCCACGACCGTCTGAGCCCGGCGGCGACCGGGCTGACGCTGGCAAGCGGAGGCCGCCGAGCTGGAGGCCGAAGCGGTCCAGCTCGGCGCCGGTCCTTCTCATCGTGGCCGCGTGCGCGGTACTACCCGGGCCCGCCAGCCGTCCAGGTGTGGCCGGCCCGCGGCCACGGACTTGCAGGCCGGTCGCCCAGCTCCGGAATCGTCGCTGAAGAATGGCGATGGACACTTCTGTCAGTGGCGATAAAGGGCTGATACCGATGTCCTGCTGCCTCTGAATAAACCGGTGAAGATCAATTCAGGCGGAGCATCAGGTCAGATAGTCAGCTCGGTTTCGATTTGCCGGAGCTGGTGGCGGGCCAGGGCCAGGTTCGCCTTCTGCCGGTCGAGGACCAGGTAGAGGAAAAGGCCCTGTTCGTTGCGGGAGTTGCGCAGCAGCCGGATCAGGTGGTACTGCTTGCTCAGCGTGATCAGAATGTCTTCAATGGCATCGTCCAGGCGCAGTGACTCCATTGTCCGCATTTTCGCGCGGATGACCTCGGTGTTTCCCGCCGCGGCCACGTCCAGGTCGAGGTATTTACCCCCGCCGAGGTTGCCGAGCGACATGCCGCTGTCCCAGTCCACCAGCGAAGCGCCGAGGGCACCGTCGATGGTCATGGCTTCCTTGAGCGCTGTTTCGATGTTCACGTATTCCGCCCTCCGGCTTTTCTTGTTGGCATCGCCCAAGGTAGCGAACGTCCACGTTAAGCATCAATAAAACGCGGGAAATTGTTTTCACATTAAGTAGTTATTACGTTACTCAAGGTAATAGCAGGGCTCTGAGCTGGCATTTGATGGATAATTTTCCGGGCCGACGGGTGGGGATCAGCATTTCCTAACCCAAAAGTAAGGTCGGCCGCCCCGGCCGCCTCATTACACTGGGACAACGGCGCCTGGGCATTCGTCCGAGAGGTGGGCAAATGCCCAATTTCGGCAAATTGACCACTTTCGGCAGGTCTGTGAGCTCGGGCCGCTACGGTGTTACGCGCAGTGTTAGCGGGCGGGTTATTAAGCACTGTCAGTAAACGTCGGTGTTTCACGAGGAACACGACCGGGGGATGTGATTTCGGCTGACCGAATCGGACGTTCCGGCCCGGCCGCAAGTAGCGGCGGTGCTGGAGAGCCTGTGCCGGAAGGATGCGTCCGGCGTTCTTGAAGTCGATGGCAATCCAGCTGGTGCCATCTATCTGGACCGGGGCCGGATCACTTTTGCCCGGTCGTCGTGGGTTCCGGATCTTACTGCCCGGCTCTGTGGCGTGCTCCGGCCGCCGCCCGAATTGCGTAATTTCCTGCGCGGCAGCGACCAGGCCGAGCACAATTCGGGACCCTTGCTGGTCCGTCGTGGATATCTGTCGGAAAATGATCTGCGGTCCATTCTTCGTTCGGCCGTCATTGACGCCCTGATTGTGCTAACGATGCCCTCGGTTGCGGGCTCGTCGGTGCTCGACATCCGGTTCGAAGCGCCCGGGACGCACTGGGCCGCCGAGTTCCTCCGCCTGTCGCTCGATTCCGTGCAGCCGGACGTCGCCCGCCGGGCCGCCCAGATGGCCAGCGCCGGCGTTCTCCACACCGCCCCGGTCGCCCTGCGCGATCTGGATCACCCGTCGGCCATCCTGACCCGCGCCCAGTGGGCCATCGCCAGCCGCGTCGACGGCACTCTGTCCCCGCGCGACCTGGCTCGCCAGTCCGGGCTCTCGCTCTACGAGACCGTCACCTCCCTGGGCGCCCTGATCCAGCTCGGCCTCTGCCGCTCCAACGCCCCCGACCCGGTCCCGGCCCCCCGCCCCACCGCCACGCTCTCCTCCAGCCCCGTGGCTCCCCGACCGGCCGCCAGCACGACCGTTTCCTCGGTCCCGGCGCCCGCCGCGGCCACTCCCGCGGCCCCGGCCGCCGCCGCCGTCCCGCCGCTCCGCCCGGACCCGGACCAGGGCACCCCCAGCTGGTCAGCCGCCCCGGCCGAACGCAGCCCGTTCACCCCACCGGTCCCGGTCAGCCCCGGCGAACGAGCCCATTTCACCCCGGCCGTCACCCCCACCCCGCTCACCTCGCCCGGCCTGGCCGGCGCCCCGGCCGCCGCCGCCACCGCGATCCCGAACCCCCCGGGGCCGACGAGCGGACCGAATCCCGTGGTCAACCCGGCCCCGGTCGATGTCCCAGTGGCCGCGGTAGCCTCCGCAGGCTCCCCGTCGTATCCCGCCTACCGCCGGCCCGCCCGGCCGCCCTGGCCGCAAGCGGACCCGCCGGTCTCACCGGAAACGCTGGCCCGCCCGGTCGCCGCCGCCTCGGCTCCCGCCCCCGCGCCGGTTCCCCAGCCGGTCGCGGCGGCCGCGGCCGAGCCCGCCGGAGCGCACGCGGCTCGCGCCCCCCGCGGCGCCCACCGAGCCGACCCTGCTTCCCGCCCGGAGCCGTCCCGTCCCGACGAAGCCGGACTGGCCGCCGATCCGCCGCTGCGCTACCGCCCGAACGGCCTGCCCCAGCGCCAGCCCACCCGCACGTTCGCGGGCACCGGCCGGCCGCGGCCGCAGGTCGGCCCCTGGGGACCACCGCGCCCAGCGGCCGGCGCCTCCGGATTGCCGCCGCACGCCCAAGCCCCCACCGAGCCGCTCCCGGCGTTGCCTCACCGCT
>Ga0213875_10001834_pt1 | contig 13204 bp, 14 predicted proteins | sample BarmaccomBMRX_R8_FD_160105 | JGI IMG/M metagenome (GOLD analysis project Ga0213875, IMG submission 160105) | Root-associated microbial communities from Barbacenia macrantha in rupestrian grasslands, the National Park of Serra do Cipo, Brazil - RX_R8 | ecosystem: Host-associated > Plants > Roots... | reverse complement strand
GGAGAGAACGCTGGTCTCATCCTCGATGATCGTCACATCGAACGGGCGCAGCTTCCCTGCGCCCAGCGCGGCGAAGGTTGCGGGAAGCCGCCGGGCCACGGAAGTGGCCATATTGATGTCGTTGTTCGCGGCCAGCGGGGTCTGGTTCCGCGCGAACGCGATCTGGTCGGCAGCGGTGAAGTTATTGGGCCGTGGCCGGGATGCGAACTCCGCCAGCGCGGCCATCTCCGCCCACGCGTTCCAGGACTTCATCCGCACGACCGCGGACAGGAATCCGATCAGCTGGTCATCGGTCATCTGGGCCAGGCCTTTGCCGCCCTCTCCGGCGGCCACGCCCAGGATCGTGGACAGCAGCCCTCCCGGCGCCATCGTGTCCACGCGGCCACCGTCGGCGAATTCGTCGAGGCTCAGCTCCTCGGCCGGCGGTGTGACGAACAGGCGCCGCCGCGGAACGTCCGCTGGCTCGCCGTCTGGCTCGCCGCCTCGGGGCAGCCCGGAACCCGGCGGCTCCTCGGGCGCGCAGAACGGCTCAGCGGACATGCCTCACCTGTTAGGTAAGAGATCAGGGGAAGTGCGGGGAGCTTAGGCATCAACCCGCCACAGAACAATCTATCACCTGACAGGGTTCAGATCTAGTCTTTATCGAACTTATTTTCAAGATCTTTTGGAGGGGTGGCTGTGGCCGTCGCCGTCGAAGCGGATGACCCAGAGGTCGCGGTATTCCTGGGTGATCGGGTCCCCGTAGTGCACCTCGGCCCGGACGACCGCGACCGGGCCGTCGAGGGCCACGATGCCGGTGATCAGCGTGAAGACCTCGTCCGGCCCGTCGCGTTCGGCGTCCCACATCCGGGCGATGGCCGCCAGGCCGGTCACCGGCGGATCGTAGGGACCCTGCTGGTAGGTCGCGTCGGCGGTGAACAGCCCGGCCAGTGCCTCCGACCCGGCGGTGCGCCAGGCGTTCTCGTAGGCGGCCAGCCAGCGGTTCACCGTCGCGCGATCGGTCACCCGCTCATGGTGTCAGCCCCACTGGCCGGGTGTGTAGTCACCGGCGGGCTGGCGGGTAATGACGTTCAGCCGGTTCCAGGCGTTGATGCTGGCGATGAGCGCCACCAGGGCAGCGAGCTGCTCCTCGTCGTAATGCTTGGCCGCGTTGTCCCAGGCCTCATCGGTTACCCCGCCGGCCGCATCCGCGATGCGGGTACCTTGCTCGGCTAGCTCGAGGGCAGCCCGTTCGGCTTCGGTAAATACCGTCGCCTCCCGCCAGGTCGCCACCAGGTTGAGGCGCGCCGAGGTCTCCCCGGCCACCGCGGCGTCCTTGCTGTGCATGTCGGCGCAGTAGGCGCAGCCGTTGATCTGGCTGGCGCGGAGCTCGACCAGGTGCTGCGTCGCGGTCGGCAGGCTGGAGTCCGCCACCACCTTGCCCGCGGACATGAGGTACTTCGCGAACTTCGCCGCGACCGGGTTGGCCATGTAGTTCAGCCGTGCGTCCATGATGATCTCCTTGCCGTTTCGGTTCTCAACCTACCGACCCGGCAGCCCGGCGTTTTGTGACGTCAGGGCCTGAGGTGGTCAGGCCAGCGCCCGCGTTACGTTCTCGATGGCCTCGGCCAGGTCGTAGTCGCTGGCGTCGCGGTAGAGCGGGCCGGCGCCGTCGGCCAGCAGCTGGCCGACCATGGCCACGGCCTGCGCGGGGACCGGGCCGGGCGCGATCAGCGAGCTGGCCAGATTGTTGAGCGTCCCGGCCGAGCGCCGGATCCCGGTGCGGGCGAGCGGGATGCGCGTCGGACGGAGGCTGATCGCCGGGACGGCGGTGGGCTGCCCCGCGGCCGCCAGGATCCGCCACAGGCTGGTGGCCAGTGCGCGGCGCGTCTTCAGCGAAGTCAGCTGCCCGGCGCGCGCGGCTAGGATGGTGCTGCTTTCGGGGCTGGCACCGGCGGCGAGCTGCCTGTCTAGCCGGGCCGCCTTGCAGCGGGCCAGGATGCGGTGCCACGGCCGCAGCCGCTCGAGGATCAGCTGCCCCTGGCCGTCATCGAGCAGGACGTGGCTCGTGGATTCCTGGCCCATCGGGCGATGAGTGTGCGTGTTACCGGCCGTGGTCGTCATCGTGGCTCCCCCCAGCGATCCTGACCGCTCACCTGCACGGAGCGCGGCCGGGGACGACCTGATACACAAGGGACGTGCCGGGCGTTTATGCTGGCCAAAAGCTGACCTAGGCCTGTGGTCGGTGGCCGCGAGGATGGGAGGGATAGATGCTCCCGCCCGTGCTGGTCCGCCGCCTCGTACTGATGCCGCTCGTCGTGGTCTTCGCCGTCGTGTTCATCGTGCTCTCCCCCGTGCTGGCCGTGCTGGCCCTGGTGTGCGGGCTGATCGCACTGCCCCGAGGTGGCCGGATGCGCAGCCTGCGGCTGACCTTCTTCACGCTGATCGGGTTGTCCGCCGACCTCGCCACGCTATTTGCGCTGGCCGGGCTGTGGATCGCGAGCGGGTTCGGCCGGCGGCTGGGCACCGAGGCTTACCAGCGCCGGCACTACGAGCTGATGCGCTGGTTCCTGGACACCGCGTACTGGGGGGCCGGGCGCGCCTATGGCTTGCACCTCGAAGTCGAAGAGCCTGCCCCCAGCGGAGAGGGCATGATCTCCCTGCTCACCCGCCCGGTCATCGTGCTGTCCAGGCACGCCGGGCCGGGCGACTCCTTCATGCTGATCCACCAGCTGCTGAGCGTCTACAGCCGGAGTCCGCGGTTGGTCATGAAGGCGGCGCTGCAGCTCGACCCCACCGTCGACCTGTTCGGCAATCGGCTTCCCAACGTGTTCATCGACAAGCACGAGACCGGCGAGAACATCTTCACCCGCCAGATCAAGCAGCTGGCCGCGGGTATCGGCGAGCGCGGTGCGCTGGTGATCTTTCCCGAGGGCGGGAACTGGACGCCCCTGCGGTGGCGCCGGGGTATCCGGCGGCTCGAAGACCAGGGGCGTCCCACCCTGGCCTCGCGGGCCCGACACATGCCGAATTTGCTTCCACCCCGGCCTGGCGGGGCACTGGCGGCCATCGAGGCCTGCCCCGAGGCCGATGTCATCTTCGTCGCACATTCGGGCATGGAAACGATCATCACGATCGGGGACGTGTGGAGCCGGTTCCCTATCGACCAGGTCATCAAGGCGCGATGGTGGCGGGTGCCGCACGACCAGGTGCCGCGGGAGGCTGAGCACGAGGATCGGGTGAAGTGGCTGTATGACTGGTGGCAGCTGATTGATGCGTGGATCACAGCTAATCGGCCTGAGGGCGCAGCGGAACATGAGCATCCGGCACATTCAGGCGATCAGACTACTGAACCGGTTAAGGACTGACCTACTCCTGGCTTGGCAGCTCAGTCAGCAGGTCGTCCGACGTCTCCATGCCCTTGCGCCATACGGACCGCGCGATGATCTTCTTCAGATCAGCCCGGTCGCGATACTTACGCGCGATCTCCGTACCCTCCTCGAGCAGCCCTTCCGACAGCGTCGTCGGCTCCAGCCCCAGGCCAAGGAACTGGTCATTAGTAACGATCAGCTCGTTCTCTTCCGCTTCACGCCGCGGGTTGGGCAGATAGGCGATGTCCACGTCCATGATGTCGGAGACGAGCTTGGCCAGGCCCAGGATCTGGTGGGTCTCGGTGACCTGGTTCAGGACCTGGGGACGGTCGCCAGCCTGCGGCGGGTTGCTCAGCGCCAGCTCGATGCAGCGGACGGTGTCGCGGATGTGGATGAACGCGCGGGTCTGCCCACCGGTGCCGTGCACGGTCAGGGGATGACCGATGGCGGCCTGCATGAGGAACCGGTTCAGCACGGTGCCGTAGTCGCCGTCGTAGTCGAACCGGTTGATCAGCCGCTCGTCCCGGGCGGTCTGGTCGGTCTGGGTGCCCCACACGATGCCCTGGTGCAGGTCGGTGATCCGCAGGCCGTCGTTCTTGGCGTAGAAGGAGAACAGCAGCTGATCCAGCGTCTTGGTCATGTGATAGACCGACCCCGGGTTGGCGGGATGCAAGATCTCCCGCTCCAGCTCACCGTCCGGGGTGGGCACCTTGACCGTGAGGTAGCCCTCGGGGATCGGGGCGCTGCCGGACCAGCCGTAACCGTAGACACCCATCGTGCCCAGGTGGGCCAGGGCGGCGTCGACGCCGGTCTCGACCATGGCGACCAGCAGGTTGTGGGTCGCGCGAATGTTGTTGTCGACCGTGTAGCGCTTGGCCGCCTGGTTGCGCATGGAGTACGGGGCGGCGCGCTGCTCGGCGAAGTGGACGATCGCCTCGGGCTGGGTGTCGAGCAGGACCCGGGCCAGCCGGTCGTACTCGGTGGCGATGTCCAGGCTGACGAAGCCGATGTCGCGGCCCGAGGTTTCCTGCCAGACCCGCAGCCGCTCTCCCACCGGGCGGATCGGGGTCAGCGACTCGACCTCCAGGTCGATGTCGATCTTCCGGCGGCTCAGGTTGTCCACGATGGTGACGTCGTGGCCGCGGTCCGACAGGTACAGCGAGGTCGGCCAGCCACAGAACCCGTCACCGCCGAGAACCAGAACGCGCATGTCCGAAAAGCTCCATCTTGCAGGGGAAATGGGTTGAGGTACCGGCCGCACGTACCTCTTTGGACCTTACCCGCCCGCACACCGTGCCGACGAACCTTTCGGTAGCGGAGCCTTTTTGTGCCGGAAGTGACGGTTCCCTTACGCCTGGTGGCCACCAGCGCCATCATGCGCAACCACGGGACAGAATCAGTCACCTATCGTCCATTTCCGGACACGCGAGGCAGCCGGGGGCCGCGCTACCAGCGGGAAGGGCTGGACAGAGATCATGGCGGCTTCGGCGACCAAGGACAACAACGGCACCGGGAACAGCAGGAAAACGAAAGGCAACAGCAAGACCGCCGGCGATGGCATCCTGCGGCTCAGCCAGCGGGATATCGACGGCCTTCTGCTATGCGCAGAGCATTACGCCGCACCGTATGACCTGCTGGCGGAGGCGCTCGGCGTGGGTATGGAGCGGCTGCCCGAGATCGTGAAGCGGTGGCGGAACATCGGGTTCGCGGCCAGCGCGCGGCTGGGACCGGGTCCTTCCTGGTGCTGGCTGACCCGGGAGGGCATGAGCGCCACCGGGTTCCGGTATTCAAGCGGCAAGCCGTCCATCGGGCGGCTCGCGCACACCCGCGCGGTGCTGGCAGCCCGGCTGTGGCTGGAGAGCGGCCCGGCCTGGCAGCAGCGGCAGGGCTGGTGGTGCTCGGAGCGCAGGCTGCACACCGGGCGGGACCGGCGCGGGCACCTGCCGGACGCCGAGGTGCACTGGCCCAGCCTGGTAGACAGCCCGTACGCGGGACAGATCTGGGCCATCGAGGTTGAGCTCACGCCCAAGCCGGTGGCCCGCACCGCCTCGATCATGACCGAATTGATCTGGGCCAACCGGTACGCGGCGGTCGTCTACCTCACCTCCCCCGGCGCCCGGCACGTGGTGACCACGGCGGCGCTGCGGCTGCCGGAGACGGACCGGACCCGGATCGCGATCCGGACGCTGCCGGACCGGGCCCTGGATCCGGAGCGAGCACGGGACGGGGAGGCTCTCCAATGACCGTGTGGTCGTGGATCCGGCTGCGGATTTACCTGTGGCTGCTTGTGAAGGCGCTCAAGGTGGCGGGCTGGGTTCTGCTGGTGGTGGCGGCCGTGGTGCTGTGGCCGGTGACCAGCGTCGCCGGCCTGGCGTTCGCGGTGGCGTGGCTGCGCGGCTGGCCGCCGGTGCGGCTGGCCCGGACCGCGCTGTGGGCGCTGCCGATGACCTTTATCAGCACGGTGGACCGGGCCTTGCATGTGCACAGCTGGCGGGCACTCGTCCTGGCGCCGGTGCACACGTGGGCGGCGTCCTTTCATCACCTGGGCGGCTTCCATCTGGTCCGGACGGCGGTGCTGCTGGGGCCGGTGGCGATCCCGGTGGGACTGGCGCTGGGGTCGCTGCTGTGGTGGTGGCGGATCTTCGCGATCAGCAGCGGGCACGCGGGCTGGCTGGCGTCGGCACCATTTACCTTCGACGCCCAGCTGTGGGGCCGCCAGGTACGCACGGCCCGGGGGCGGACCGCGGCCCAGGGTCTGGTGCCGCTGCTAGCGCGGCACGGCCGGATTCCGGTGGGCGGCACCATCCGGTCCGTCGGGCACGGCTGGCATCCGATCTTCAGCGTGCCCGCCACGGCCTGCAACCGGCACCAGGTGTTCATCGGCGCGACCGGCAGCGGCAAGACCAACCTGATGATGCGGCTGTGGGCGGGCTGGTTCCGGGCCACGCTAGAATCCAGCGGGACGACTGGGCGTCGCCCGGCGCTGATCGTGCTGGACTGCAAGGGCGGCCTGGACGCACGGCAGAAGGCGGAGCGGACCAAGCGGCTGCTGTACGGGGCCGGGGCCCGGCGGGTCGCCATCTGGCCGGAGCAGGCCTCGCTGTCGCTGTGGGACCTGCCGCCGGGCGACCTGGCCGTGCTGCTGTTCCAGATGATCGAGTCCGGCGACGGCGCGGCCGCCTACTACGCCGACATCATGCAGGCCGTGCTCATGCTGGCCACCACCGCGCCGGTCGGCCCGCCGCTCAGTGCGGCCGGGTTCCTGGACCGGCTGAACGTGCGGTGGCTACGCGTGGCCTGGGACGACGGACGCCATCCCAGCGAGGTGGACTGGATCCGGGCGGCGACCAAGCACATGCCGGACATCCAGCTCCGGTTCGTCACCCTGCTGCAGCGGCTCGGTCCCGGCCTGGACGGGCCGGGGAACCTGGCCGACGCGGACGTCTGGTACTTCATCCTGGAGGGCACTCGGGAACCGTCGGTGGCCGAGGCGCAGGCCATGGCCATCACCGAGCTGACCGCGGCGGCTGCCGTTGGAATCGGGGGCACCACCGAGGGCCCCACCTCAGCCAACACCGAGCCGAAGCTGATGCTGCTGGCCGCCGACGACTACAGCGCGGTGTCCGGGCGGGTGCCGCTGTCCAACCTGTACGAGCGGGGCCGCTCGCTCGGCATCGGCATGCAGGTCTCGGCCCAGTCCTGGCAGGGTCTCGGCGCGGACGAGGACGAGCGGTACCGGATCGCGGCCACCGCCGACGGCGGCATCTGGGTGCTGGAGACGCCGTACCCCGAGCCGCTGTCCGGGCTGGCCGGGCAGCGCCGGGTCCTCGACACGGCCCGGCGGATGGCCGGGGTGGCCTGGGGCCCGGACGGCACCACCCAGGAGCGGCGGGCCTGGGTGGCCGACCCAGAGCTAATCCGGCGGCTGGAGGTCGGGCAGGCCTGCTACATCCACCACGGCGCGGCCACCTTCGTCCAGGTGGCCCGGCCGAAGCCGTCGCCGCTGACGCTGATGTACCAGCCGCTGCCGGCCGAGCCGGTCGTGCCGCCGCCGCGCCGCGACCCGGTGCGCGAGCCGGGACCGGAGCCGCCGCCGGTGCCGGTGCAGCTCGAGGACGTGCTGGGACCGGGAGGACCGTGGTGAGTACCCCAGATCCGTTCGGCATTCTCGGGCTCGATCCGCGGGCCGAGCTGACCGACGCCGACGTGCACCGGGCCTGGCGGCGGATCGCCACCGCCACCCACCCGGACCGGCCGGACGGCGGGGACATAGCCGAGTACACGGCCGCGTCCGCCGCGTACACGGCGCTGCGGACCGCGTGGGGACGCGGCGAGGCCCGCGCCGACCTGGCCCAGGCCGACCTGGTCGCGGAGGGGCCGACCCAGCCCGTTTGGCTGTCTGAGCCTGGGCCGAGGCCGCCGGGTCTAGGTCCGTGGGCGGCCGGCCGGGTGCGGGCCTGTTGGGTCCTGCCGCTGCGGGTGCGGCACGGCCGGCCGGCCCGGCTGGTGGTGCGCGCGGTGGTGGCCGCGGCCGCGTGCCTGGCGGCGCTGCGGGTCTGCGCCGGGGATCCCGCCGGCCCGGGCCTGGTGACCGGGATCGTCACGTGGTTCGTGCTCAGCGGGCGGGGAGACCTGGCTCCCCCACCCGGACGATAAGCAGCATTACCGCAGAAGGCCCCTCGTCGGGAGGGGCCTTCTGCGGCGGCGGTCAGCAGGTCAGCTGGATGGCCGGACCGTTCTCGGATTCGTTTTCACCGTGCACTCCAATGGCTTGCTGGACGCCATCGCCCCCATCTCCGTCCGACTGGCCCTCGGTCTCATTTGAATCCGACTGGCCTTCGACCGGGCTTACATCACCGGTGCTCGAAAGGCCGATCACTTGCATGTGCACCCGATACGAGTGGGTGCCCGGGCGGCACGCCATCGTTACCTGCCGCGCGACCACCCCCGTATCGTCGTGCGCCCAGAAGAATTCTGGAATTCCGTGATTGCGCGTGACCCATTCACAGCCCCAGAGCCCGCAGACCCAGCTCTGCATCTGGAATGCCACCTGATTACCGCATGATCCCCAGTCGGAGAACGGCACGGAGCTGTCGGCCCGCACCACATTCCCGTCGAGATACGGCGTACCCAGGTCTGCTTTGCCCAGGATGGCGGGGCTGAGCGAACCAATTCCGGCTCCGACGATATTGTTGAGCACTCCGCCCCATCCCTTGCAGAGCGTTTCCCCGGTGCTCGGGCCCGTGGTCGAGGTTCCGCTCGCGGGTGCCGCGGTGGAGGCTCCGGTCGCGGGTGCCGTCGCCGGGGGCACCGTGGGGGTCGGCACCGAGAGGGCGGCGTCGAGGGCCTGCTTGGTGGCCAGGCCGACCACGCCGTCTTGCTGCAGGTTGTTTGCCTGCTGAAACGCGGTGACCGCGTCGTAGGTCTGCGAGTCGACCGGGCCGAAGGTGCCGTCCACGGTTAGGTGATTGCCCTGGATGGTGTTCAGGTCGGTCTGCAGCTGGGCCACGCATCCGCCGGTCGGATAGCCGGCTTGCAGCGTCGGGCAGTCGTCGATGTTGACCGGCGGGAAGGATGCGGTCTGGGCGGCGAGGGCCACTGGCTGCGCCGTGTGGCTCGAGGCCGGGTTCGCCCTCGAGCCTGAGCCCGAGCCGACCGTGATGGCCACCACCGCGGCCACGGTCAGGCTTCCCGTCGTGATGGCGGATAGGAGACGGAGTTTTGCTCGTTGCATGGCTGATTCCCCGTTCGCCGTCAGTCTTACCGGTCGTGAAGGGACAGGATGGCCGCGGTGAAAGCGGCTCCGCAGCCAGCGGCTGCGAGAATGATGCCGATGTTCGGGAAGAACGTCGCGGTCGTCACGGCACCGAACAGGTCCGTCTCCGTCACCCCGTGGATGCCGATCAGAATGAAACCCACATACAGCAGGCCGGCCAGCGAAGAAAGGATCACAGTCGCGATACCCGCGGCGAGCCGCAGCGGCCGAGGTGCCAGGCGCAGCGCCAGTCCGAGTGCCACCACAATCAGGCCCAGGACCACAGTTGCGGCCTTCGCCCCGGGCTTCACTTCCACGCCGGCGCTGTTGAAGGAGATCCAGGGCATCAGCGAGCCGAGCACGAGCGCGGCGCCGCCGGCCATGGTCAGCAGAGAATGGCGAGCCTTCGGCGAGATAACCTGGGACGCCTCGTCGGCCAGGAACTCCTTACCCCACTGCTTGACCCGGTCGAAGTCGCCCGGTTGAGATGTCGTCGTCATTTGCCCTCCCTGGTGGTTTCTTGACGCTGCACTTACGGAGCCAGGAAGCCGATCGGTTCGCTGGATTGGCAATGTTTTTCTGGGGCAGGAAGCTCCTGCCGATGACTTGGGAAAACCAGGGACTGTATTGATCATGGGTGGGGAATACTGTGCCGTGGGACGACAGCGGGGTGCGTACTGGCCCGCACGAGATTGGCCTGATCGCCAGGATCGCCGCCAGGAATGACGATGATGCGGCACGCAGGATCTACCGCAAATATCACATGGAGCTGCTCAGGTTCGGTGTCCATGTGCTCCGCGACCAGGGGCTAGCCGAAGAGATGGTGCAGGAGACCTTTATCAAGTTCTGCCGGCAGGCCAGAAATTATGACGTCAGCCGGGGCCCGGTGCGGGGCTGGCTGTTCACGATGGCCAAATCGGCGGCCTACGACATAGCCCGGCGCCCCTCATCCCGCCCGTTGCTCCCGGCCGAGGACTTCCAGCTGCCACCCCAGTACGACACCGTCGATGACGCACTCCTTACGCTCACCGTCGACCAGGCGCTGGACAAGCTCCCGCCGATCTACGCTGATGTGATGCGCCTGATCCGAGATGGCCTTACCCATACCGAGATCGCCGGGCGTCTGGACATCCCGGTCGGCACCGTAAAATCCCGGACGGCCAGGGCCGCTGACACGTTGCGGACCGAGCTGGCCAGCCTGCGAGGCGGCGACGATGCTTTCTGACCAGGACATCGAGCTGGCCCACCCCGAGGCTTTCGACTTCGTATTCGGCAACCTGCCGCGGCATCGGCGTGCCGATTTCAACCGCCATCTCAGTGGCTGCCGCTACTGCCAGAGTGTCGTGGACGAGTATGCCGACGTCGGCCAGATGGTCAGGAACCTTCCTCCCCACGCCGAACCATCGGCCGACCTGGAAGACCAGACGGTGGCCGCCATGGTCGCGGCCATGGCCGACCAGAAGGCCACCACCGCCCGGCAACCGGATGCCGAAGATCAGGTCGTCACACGGCTGTACCCAGTACCGGGGCGCGTGGCCGGGTGGCGACGTCACCGCGGCCGCCTGACCGCTATCGCCGCCGTGGCCGCGGCCGTCATCGCGGCGGTTGCCGTCCCGCTCGGCCTCAGCCTGGGCCACACCCCGGCCGGAGCCACCGTGGTGATTCCGCTGCACGCCACCACGGCGGCCAAGGTGAGCGGTTTCGCCGCAGTCACCGGACAGGCGACCGCCCGTCAGGATGCCTCTGGCAGCTGGGACATCACCTTGACCGTGCATCACCTGAAGAACTTCGGGGATGCGAAGTGGTACCAGTGCTGGTATCTCAGCACCCAGCGTGGCCAGGTGGCCTCGGCCGGCACCTTCCTCGTCCCGGACAGCGGGACCGGAACCTTCTCCATGACCAGCGCCGTCGACCCGCACGACTTCTCCGTCATGGAGATCACCGTCGGCCCGCCGAACAGAGACGGTGCGCTGGCCGGCACAGTCCTCCTCAGCGGCCGGACGCTCTGAGGCCGCCGGAACGACGAAGCCGCCGGGCCCCCTCGAGCCCGGCGACTTCTGCGCACTGGTTAATTGCGGCTTAATTGCGGCGGGTTTTCAGGGCCCTGATCGTCGCGACGAAAACCACGAGCGAGCCGGCGGCCATGACGATGATGCCGGCGTTCGGGTGGAATGTGATGAGGCCCGTGCCGCCGAATTTGCCGGCCGGCAGGCCGTGCTCGCCAATGGCAATGAAGCCGTTATAGGCGAGGGCGGCCAGCGCGGAAAGGAGCACGGCGAAGACGCCGGCGACGGTCCGGCCGGGCCGGTTCGCCATGCGCACGGTGAGCGCGAGGGCGACCAGGACGACCCCGATGACCGCGGACGCGATCCGGACGCCCGGCTTGATGGTCAGCCCGGCGGTGTCGAACGATACCCAGGGCAGGAACGAGCCCACCGCGACGGCCGCGCCGCCCACCATGGCCACCGTCACCGCGTGGCCCGCCGGGACCCGGCGCCGGTCGTCCACCCAGAACGCCCAGCCGGGAGGCGGGGCGGGCCAGGACGGATCCGGGCGCCAGCCGGGCGGGACCTGCCAGCCGGGAGGCGGAGCCGGCCAGCCGGGCGGGGCGTTGAACTGTGCGGTCATGGCAGTTTCCTTCCGGGCATGACGCATTACCAAAGAAACGCAAGAATGGCTGGAGTGGCCTTATCCGGGCCGGGAATCAGCGGCTTGTTTTCACCGGCTGATAACTTAGGAACGGCGCTATAGCGGCGCTTGGTTCAACCGCGCTGGAAGTTTTCTTACGATTTCCTGACGGCTCCCGGCGGGCGGTCGCCGGGGCGGCCAGGGGCGGGTCGGCGGCGAGGCTGGGCTGGCCACTGAGCGGGGGTGGCGCGGCAGCCCGTTCGGCCCCTTTATGTCGGTAACGTGACTACCCGCGCGACACGGGACACGAGGCGGTTTATGATCGGGATGACGAGCCAGCGAACCACGTGGGACAGGGTCTCTTAGGGGCAGTGCAATGAGCGAGAGCCGGACGAGCGCTACCGGGATACCGGCGGGTATTCGCGCCGACATCCCGCATCCGGCCCGCATCTACGATTACTGGCTGGGCGGCAAGGACAACTTCGCCGCCGACCGGGAGACCGCCGAGCACGCCCTGTCGCTGGTGCCGGAGATGATCGACTACGCCCGCGGCAACCGGCAGTTCATGGTGCGCGCCACCCAGTTCCTGTGTGACCTCGGGGTCACCCAGTTCCTAGACCTCGGGGCAGGCCTGCCCACCAGCCCGAACCTGCACGAGATCGCCCAGTGGTCCGACCCGGCGTCCCGCGTGGTCTATGTGGACAACGACCCGGTGGTGTTCCTGCACGCCGAGGCGCTGATGGTGCAGGGCCGCGGCACCTCGGTGGTCCGCGCCGACCTGCGCGATGTGGACGACGTGCTGGCCCAGGCCGCGGAGCGGCTGGACTTCAGCCAGCCGGTGGCGCTGATGTTCGTGGCCAGCCTGCACCACCTGGAGGACATCGACGACCCGGCCGGGGTGGTCGCGCGGTACGCGGAGAAGATGGCGCCCGGGAGCTACCTGGTGCTGTCGCACTGCACCGACGAGTTCGCCTACGAGAAGATGCACGAGGGGTCGGCGGACTTCCGGCGCCGGGGCGGGATCTTCATCCCGCGCGGCAAGGAGGCCATCGCGGCGATGATCGGCGGGCGGGAACTGGTCGAGCCGGGGCTGACGCTGGTCTCCTACTGGCGGCCCGAGGGCGGTGAGCCCGGGCCGAACGCCGACCGGGTGTTCGCCTACGGCGGGATCGCCGCGCTGTAGTTTCCCGGGCCGAGCCGTCCCGAAGCCGGCCGAGGGGTCGGCCTCACTGGGGTGCTATCTGCTTGACGTAGGCGGCTCTGTTGGTGATCGCCGCCCAGTTCAGGCCCGGGGAAGGCTGCCCCGTCCTGCTGCTCTCGATGTCGGCCTGCCGGATGCGCTGAACCTGGGTGCCGATGGCCCCGGAATTGGTGGTGGAATCGACCAGCTTGAACGCGAGTAGCCCGGTCGCCTCCTGGATGCCCTGCAGAAGGTAACCGGCTAGCTGCGGATCCTCGAAGAAGGACTGCG